>Ga0080064_1004213_pt1 | contig 18908 bp, 15 predicted proteins | sample Subgrocontami54m_FD_69260 | JGI IMG/M metagenome (GOLD analysis project Ga0080064, IMG submission 69260) | Subsurface groundwater microbial communities from S. Glens Falls, New York, USA - GMW46 contaminated, 5.4 m (SPADES assembly) (version 2) ...
ATCGCGGTCCGCAACCGGGGGCATTGGGGGGAGGTCTGCTTCCTCGCCGATCCCTCAATCCCGAACGCCTCCGAGTCTCATTGACGTGGGATGCCGGTGTCATCTGGCGTGAGACGCGACAGGTTAGCTGACCATATCTGATGTCCTATCTCAGATGTCAGATGTCTGATATCGTCGCCCCTCCCTTCGATCCCCCTTCCCTTTCACCGGCCTCCCGCTACAATCCCGGGACCCATGGACGTCTCGGCCCTCTCCTCGATCGACCTCGCCCGGGCGCGGGAGGCCTCGGCCGCCGCGGGACGCCCCGCGGTCGCCCTCCTGCCGACCGGCGCCTGCGAGCAGCACGGCCCGTTCCTCCCGCTCGGCTGCGACACCGCCATCGCCCGCGCCGTCGCCGAGCAGGTCGACCTGCGCGCCGCCAAGGAAGGCGCGTTCGACGCGTACCGCTTCCCGCCGATCGACTACTCCCCCGTTCAGACGGGCATCTCCTACGCGGGAACCGTCTCCGTCTCCCAGGACGTCTTCCGCACGAACGTCGACGCCGTGATCCGCGAGCTCCTTCGCCAGGGGTTCGACGCCGTCGCCGTCGTGAACGGCCACGGGATCAACACGCCGTGCCTCCTGGAGAAGGCCCACGACGTCCTCGACGCGCAGTTCCGCGAGCGCGCGCCCGTCCGCCGCCCCGTGCTCGTCGTCGACACCTTCAAGGCGAATACCGAGGTCGCGAAGCGCTTCGGCCGCGAGGCCGGCTACCACGCCGACTGGATCGAGCTGCTCCTCGCGATGGCCGCGTACGGCGCCGGCGTTTTCACGCCCGAGCGGATCGCCGCCTACCGCGCGTGGGCCTCGACGCCCGCGGCCGCGCCGAGCGCGCCCTCGAGCATCGTCGGGATCCCGATCGAGCTGCGCTCCCGCGAGGGCGTCCGGGGCGATCCGATGCCTCCGGAGGGGGACTGGTGGAAGAACGCCATCGAGGCGATGGGGATTACCTGCGCCCGGGCCTACCTCACGGTCCGTGACGACCTCCTGGACTTCCGCAGACAGTTCGCAAAGGGGTAGCGGATGCCGTCGAATGCGCCCGTGGTCAGCCCCGCGATGGGGAAGAAGGCCGTCGAGGACTGGAACTCCCAGCGGAGGCAGATCCTCGAGGAGTACGGCAAGGTCCTCTGGCTCGCCGCCCGCGACCTGTTCGAGGGCAAGTTCGACGCGGGCGCCGAGCTGACCGTCGCCGCCATCGAGAAAGAGCCCACCCTCTCCGCCGCCGAGAAGCACCTCCTCGTCAACCTCGTCAAGTACATGGACGACCTCCGCGAGAGCCGCTTCACGGTCGGCGTCCTCGGGCGGTTCAAAAGCGGGAAGTCGACCATCCTGAACGCCCTCGCCGAGCGCGACTGCTCCCCCGTGAACACGCGGGTCACGACGGGCGTGCTCACGCTCACCGCGCGGGCCGCGAAGGCCCGAACGTGGGTCAAGTACCTGGACGGGCACGAGGAGGACATCACGAACGCGGACGTCCCGCAGTTCGTCGACAACCGCTGGAACCCGGACAACGAGAAGGGCGTGGAGTCGGTGTCGGTCCTCTCCCCCGAGCTGGACCTTCCCGAGGAGATGGTCTACGTCGACACGCCCGGGCTCCACGCAGCAAACGACGTCCACGAGCGGATCACGATCGATTTCGTGCGGCATTGCAGCGCCGCCCTGCTCGTGAGCGGCTATCCGCCGTTTGGCTCGGAGGAGCTGAAGTTCTACGAGAAGATCCGCGAAAACGTCGCGCACGTATTCCTCGTGCAGAACCTCCCTACGGACAAGATGGTCGACTGGGTGGTGCTCGAGTGCCAGACGATCGGGAGCCTGTACCGCCTGGGCCTCCTGACGAAGGGGGCGCCGCCGGACACGCAGCGGAAGGAGCTGGACGCGGCGCTCAGGAAGATCGCCGACGCGAAGGACCAGAGCGCGCTCGTGCGGGTCAAGGAGCAGCTCGGCCTGAAGCTCTTCTCGGTCGACGCGAAACTGGCCGAGGAGGCGATCGCGGGGCTCGTAAAGAAGGGCGGGGGCGACGGGGACCTCGAGAAGCGGCTCCAGGCGTCGCGCTTCCCGGTCTTCAAGCAGGCCCTCTACCGCTACCTCGGCACGGACCGCGGACGGGTGATGCTCGACGCGTTCCGGAAGAAGGCGGAGGTGCTCCTCGACGAGCTGACGGCGCTCTGCCGGAAGCGGAAGGGGCTGCTCGAGAAGGGCCTCGAGGAGATCGGGCGGGAGATCCTGGATAACGAGAAGAAACGGGCGCAGGCGGCCGACCGGAAGGACGCGGTCGTCAACCGCGCGAAGGTGGAGGCGACCGATGGGTTCCGCAGGCTGAGGGGAAAGGCCACGGACGACATCGGGAAGCGCGTCGCGGAGACGCTCCTGCAGCGGTTCGGGGACGTGAACGAGTACCGCCTCTCGAAGGACCAGAAGTCGGACGTGAAGACCACGCTCGACGGGATGAACAACGACATCGCGCTGGAGTCGCGCGCGTTCGCGGACGCGGTCGCGAAGCAGGTCGCGGAGGCGCAGGAGCGGACGCGCGACGCCGTGGGAAGCACCTGCCTTTTCGAGCGAATTGGGGCGGAGCACCGATGGCCGCCGATCACGGTCAAGGACCTGATCGCCGCGACGAGCCTGGAGGCGAAGGCGGGGTGGATCCTGACGTTCCTGTGCGGCTTTGTAGCGGGCTACGTGCTCAAGACCGTAGGGGCTTTCATCCCCGTCGACTTTCCCTGGTTCCTGACAGGGTTTGCGGCGGGCGTTGGCGCACGGTTCATCCTCTACAAGAGGGTCCGCGGGCTGATCGGGATGCTGGCCAACTTCATGGCGAAGTTCAAGGGGCAGCAGCTCAAGGACGTCCTCCAGGCGCGGCTCGCGGAGCAGCTACGGACGCGCCTCGACGGGATCGAGGGCGCCACGGTCCAGCCGCTCGTGGTCCGGCTCGAGCAGGAGGTCTCACGGGCCTTCGACGAGTACTTCGACTTCGTGGGGAAGACGCTCTCCTCGCTGAAGGCGAAGAAGGAGACGGGGAAGGAGCGCTACGAGCTCGCGAAGTACGAGAAGGTGCTGACGGAGCTGACGACGGTGCGGGTGAGGTTCAAGAACGTACTGCCCGCGGAGGAGAAGGAGACGGGAGAGGGGCTGTGGGGGAAGTTGAGGGGGATGTTCGGGTAGGGGCGACGATATCTGATATCTGACATCTGATATCAGACATGGACGGGATCCCCATGGGATCATCGAGGCATATCTGATATCAGATGTCAGATACCGAAGCCCCGAAGGACCAGCCCCCTCTCGGGAGCCGGTCCCTCGTCTCTCGCCTAGTGACACCCGCCCGCATGGTAGTGGCAGCACGCGTTGCAGTACGGCGCGGGCGCCGTGTGGTACGCGCAGCACCCCTGGTGCCCCTGGCTGGCATACGGATCGTGCCAGTAGCCGTGGTGGCTGTGGCACCCCATCAACGAGGCGGCGCCCAGAGCGAGGCCGCCCAGCAGGATGTACACTCTCTTCATCGCTTCCTCCGGCAAGTACGTGAATTCCCCCTGGGACAACCCCCAGAGCCTAGCCCGGTCCCCAATCCCGGGTCAAGCGACCGGCGCCGTCACGATCGCTCCGCGAGGAACTCATCGAACGTCCTCGGCAGCTCGCCTTCCAGCACCCGCCTCCAGGCGAACTCGATGAACCACTCGTCCATCCGCGCCTCGGTGTGCACGATCCGGCCTCCATCCTGGTAGTAGCCGAACGAGTTCGCTCCGGGGCGGAAGTGGACCTCGTACCCGTTCGCCAGCGCCTGGACGTCCTGCCCGTTCCAGTCCGCGACAGGCGGCCAGCCGCGCGAGCGCCCCTCGCGGTCGCGGCGCACGACTGCCATCGCCGTCTCGATGAGCGATTGGATCCAGCACCCGACGGCCTCCTCGGCCACTTCGAGTCGCTTCTCGCGTGGAACGTCGCGGAAGACCACCTCGGCGCGGCGCTGGAACCGCTCCAGTTCGCCCGGGTCGGTCGCGATCTCCCGCTCGAAGAAGGCGTGGAACAGCTCGTGATACACGGCGCCGACCGCCCCGGGCGTCACCCACAGTCGATCCAGCGGGAGGAGCGTACCCGTCCACGTGTCGCGGAACGACTCGTGGAGCAGCACCGAGCCGTCGGTGTACCGCGCGAGGACCTCGCCCGGGTCGCCGAAGCCCATCGTCGTCTCGTCTCCGACGCCGCGGAGGTATGTCACCGGGAAGCGGTAGGACGCCGCGGAGCGGATGAACGGCCCCCAAGCGCGGGCCTGCCGGGTCGGGGCGTCCGACCCGGGGACCTGCGACCAGACGACCGCCAACAGCAGGAAGGCGAGGCCGTGGACCCTTCGCATCCTTCTCCCCTGTGCGACGTGCGAGCTGTCCAAGGATACCACGGCCTGCCGCCCCCCGCCTCAGCGCCTCGGCTCGAGCTGGACCTCCTGGTCGGACCGATCGGGGAGCACCTCGCGCGGCTCCCTCCCCGGCGCCGAGACCTCGACGCGGCACCCCTCGGGCAGACCGCGCAGCTCCATCTCGCCCCGGTCGTCGGCGGTCGTCGGAGGAAGCTCGAACGCCGCTCCCCCCGGCGCGTCGACGTACGGGAGGGCGATCGCGCCCATCACGGGAGGCCCGCCCGCGCCGTCACGGACGTGCAGGCGCACGAATTGCCCCAGGCGCGGCGAGAGCGTGACGCGGACCGTCTCGCCCGCAGGGACGTCGATGGTCTGGTTCGCGATCCACTCCCCCGCGCGGAGGAAGACGTGAACCGGTCCGGGCGAGACCCCTCCCTGCCAGGCCGAGCAGCGACCTCCTTCCACGCGGACCTCCTCGAACGGCTGGGCCTCCGTGCGGATCCAGATCGCCTCGACGGGCCCCGCCAGATCCGGGACCTCGAATGAGACCGCGATCGCCCCGGGGCGCTCGTTCGACGGGACCCACCCGAGGTCGATCCGGACCGTCGCCGGCGCAAGCGCGGAGACATCGCGCGCGGGAGCGAATCCCGCACGAAAGCCGATGGCGGAGGGAAGGACGAACAAGTCCACGGGGCCCTCCTCGAGGGCCCCGATCGCGAAGCGCCCCTCGTCGTCGGCCACGGCGCACCGGACGAGGCCCCCGTTCCGCGCTTGCACCTGGGCCCCAGGGACGGCGAGGCCGTCCGGGCCGACCACGGTCCCCAGGAGGACGGCCGGCGCCAACGGTTCGAGTCGGATCGACTGCGATGGCGGGTCGCCGTCCGAGAGGTCGACCGCGACCTCGACCGACGTGAACCCCGTGCGTTCGACGGAGAGCTTGCACGGCGCGTTGGCGCTGAGGCCGCGCGCGATGCGGAACCGCCCCTTCGCGTCCGTGCGCACGGCGAGATGCGTCGGGACTGCCCTCATCTCCTCGGGGGCGAAGATCTCCGCGGGGTAGCCGACGCGGGCCCAGGAGATCGGCTCGCCGCCGGCATCGCGCACCTCCCCCACGACGACGCGATCGGTCTGCCTGAGCACGAACGCCCGCGGCGGCGCCGCGGGGTCGAGGACGAGGTCCTCCACGACGATCGGCAGGTAGTTGATCTGCCCCACGAGGACCGTGTGCCGCCCGCTTGGCGGGTCCGGGAGGCGGAATCTCCCCTCCCGATCTGTCTCCGCGACGAGCGCCGCTCCGCTCCCCTGCGGCGAGGGGTCGATCACGACGACGGCCGCACGGATCGGGCGGCTCGCCGCATCGGTCACCCACCCCGTCCAGACGCGCTCGCGCGGGACGTCCTCCCCGCTCACGCGCTGGAACGGCCAGAACCCCCAGGTCAGGACGACGACAACGGCCAACAACGGCCACAGCCAGCGTTTCATGGTGCAACCCTCCAAAGGCGACCCCAGGAGGTAGGACACGCGGCGTGCCACGCCGTCGGAGGGACGCCCATTCCGGCGCAGACGGCGTGCTAGACCAGGGTTACGCTGGAATTGGCGGGATCCGCCATCCGGCAAAAGCGTCGTCATTTCCAGCAGTGCCGATCTTCGACTGCTGGATTTGACGACGGTTACTTGAGCTCGCGGACGACGCGGAATCCGACGTGCGGGTTGCAGTTCCTACCGTCCGTGGCGATCCGCGAGGCGGAGCGGCAGGTCTCCGGCTCGTACCCCCACGAGGCGCCGCGGCGGATCGCCAGGCTCGCGTCCCGGGCGGCCGAGCTCGAGGTCCACTCCGCGACACTGCCGGCCGCGTCGCGCAGGCCGTAGGGGGACTCGTCGTCCGGCGCGAGGCCAATCGGCTGCGGATTCGGATTCACTGCACAAGCCGGGTGTGTGCGCACCACGCACCGGCCGTCGACCATCTCCGTGCCCCACGGGTAGGGCCGCCCGTCGACGCCCCGGGCCGCCTTCTCCCACTCGGTCTCGGTCGGAAGATGGTACGTCACGGCGTCACGCTCGGAGAGCCACAGGCAGTACTCCTCGGCGTCCTGTCGCGAGACACAGTAGATCGGGAAGCGGAGGTCCCAGCTACGAGGCACCGAAAAGGCGCCGCTGTTGTCGACGACCCAGTAGTACCCGGTGTTTCCGGTGGCCCGCGGCGCCATCGCCTGGGCCACCTGCCAGCCGTCCTTCGCGGACACGGCATTCAGGAAGACGCAGTACTCCTCCGCGGTGACCTCGAACCGAGAGATCGCGAAATCCGGGACGTCGATCCACCTGCGGGGCCCCGCGCCGAAGGCCTTGTCGTCCCCTCCCATCCAGAAGCCACCGCCCGGGACGTGAATGAACCCGTCGCCGATCTCGTCGGGCTTGCGCAGCTTCACGCGGACGTGCGCCTCGCCCTCGCGAGGGACCCAGATCGGGATTCGCGTCTCGACGTACCCCTCCGCGGTCGCGACCACCACCCAGCTCCCCCACGCGAGCGGCACCGTGCCCCCAGGCCACGCCCCCTGGGAGACAGGCACGAGCTTCCCATCGCGCTCCTCGCAGCGGAACAACGTGAGGGTCGCGGGCGGATCGGTCTCCACGGTTGCCTGGCCGCCCCCGTCGAGGTAGGCGGAGAGCCGCGTCCGGGTGAACGTGCCGCAGCGGTCCACAACGCCGCGCAGGAAGACCTCGAGGTCCGCCGCGTCCTCCCACGCCCCGGTCTCCTCCGCGAACGTGTGGTACGCCTGGTAGATCCCGGCCGCGCGGTCGGCGGCCTCGGAGAGCGAGGGGGCCACGCCGAGCGCCTCGTGGTACCTGGCGAGGGCCTGCGAGTACTCCGCGCGCGCGCCCTTCTCCTCGCGGCGGCCCTGCGCGAGGAGCGCCTTCATCTGCGCCTCGTCGCGATCCGCCTCGCCGACCGCCTCCCGACGCAGCGCGACGACGTGCTTCCACACCTCGTCGCCTCGGGCGCGGTGCGCCTCCGCCTGCTCCGCAAGGGAGCGGGCCCGCGCAAGGTCGTCCCCCTCGCGGCGGCTCCGGTCGGCGACGTCACGCGCGAGCCGCGCGCGCGCGTTGTCCGGGTCCTCCGCGAGGACGCCGCCGGCGAGATCAAACGCGTGACGGGGATTCCCCGCGAGGAGGGCCCGCTCCGCCGCCTCCACACGCCGCTCAAGGTCGCGTGCTCGGCGCCACCGGACCCCCAGCCACGCGGCCGGGCCGAGCGTCGCCGAGAGGATGAGGATCGCCACGAGCGCCGTGGCGGCCTTGTTTTTCCGCGCCTTCCGGTACAGGCGGCCGGCGACGGAGACGGGCCTAGCGCGGATCGGCTCCTCCGAGAGGAATCGGCGCAGGTCCTCGACGACCTCCTCGGCACGGGCGTAGCGACGCGAGGGCTCCTTCTCCATGAGCTTGAGGATGATCGTCTCGAGGTCCCGCGGGATGCGCACGTTGACAATGCGCGGCATCGTGGGGTCCTCTTGGAGGATGCGATGGAGAACCTCGCCGGTCGCCTGGCCCGCGAACGGCTTGACGCCCGTCGCCATCTCGTAGAGCGTCGCCCCGAGGGAGTAGAGGTCCGCCCGGGCGTCGATCGTCTTCGCGCCCGAGGCCTGCTCCGGGGACATGTAGGCGGGAGTCCCCAGGACGTCGCCGGTCTTGGTGAGCGAGGAGGACTCCATGCCGCGGGCGAGGCCGAAGTCGGTGACGACGACGCGGAGGTCCTCGGGGAGGTCGCGGCCCTTCGCGCCGACGACGATGAGGTTGGCGGGCTTGATGTCGCGGTGGATGACGTTGTGCCGGTGGGCGTAGGCGAGGGCCTCAGCCACGCAGCGCGCCAACCGGGCGGCGCTGAGGGAGGGGAGCGGGGCCCCTTCGAGCATCCGATCGAGGGAGAGCCCCTCGACGAGCTCCATCGCGTAGAACGGCACGCCCTGGTCTTCGCCGATCCCGAAGACCTTGACGATGCCGGGGTGGTCGAGGCTCGCGGCGGACTCCGACTCGCGACGGAAACGCGCGAGCAGCTCGGCGTTCGCGGCGATGGCGGGCGGGAGGACCTTGATGGCGACATGGCGATGGAGGACGGTGTCCTCGGCCTCGTAGACGATCCCCATCCCCCCGCGGCCGAGCTCGCGTAGGAGGACGTAGTGGCGGAGCGTGCGGGGGCGCTCCCCCGTCGGGGCGCCGGGCGCAGGCACGATCGGCGTCACCTCGTCGGGCGAGGGGACCATCGTCTGGCGCGTGGGGTCGTCCGCCGGCAGCCTGACCGTCGGCGACTGGGTGTCGGGCAGGGACGGGTGAGAGGTGGACATTGGCTATATCCCGAAGGCCTTCGCGCCGGTGATTTCCGCTCGCGCGCAGTCGATCTCGATCAGGGCCGCGTGGACGGGGAGGTGGCCCGGGCGCTGGCCGCAGTTCACGCAGAGGGTCCGGCCGAGGCGCTGAGACCAGGCCTTGGAGACGTCGGGGCTCTCGTGGATGTGGCCCGAGAGGACGGCGAGCGGCTGGTGCTCGTCGATCCAGGCGCGGAGGGCCTTGGAGCCGACCGGCGTGCCGTCGTGGATTCGGTCGAGGGCGGTGTCGTAGGGCGGCGAGTGCGACACGAGGATGAGCCGCGCGGGGTCCTCGTCGGCGGTCGCGTGGTCGACCTGGACCTCGATGGAGTCGTGCTCGCGGGCGAGGTCGACGCGGAGGACCTCGCCGCCCGGGATGGAGCGGTAGCCGTCCAGGCGCGCGGCGGGGCTGGCCTGCCCGGGGAGGTCGAACCTCTCCCAGTCCTTCCAGCGGAACGGGGAGATCGGGACGTAGAGCTGTGCGACGACGCGGAGGGGAGGAGCCGCATCGCGGCCCTCGCCGCCGAGGTCGGCCTCGCGGTGGTAGAGCGAGGTGAGGAGGCCGTCCTGGTCGAGCTTCTCGAGGACGTCGAGGTTGGCGGCCCAGTCGAGGTTCCCCATGGCGGCGAGGATGCGGGAGCGCTTGGCGATGCGCTCGCACCACGCGCGGAAGCGGGTCTGGAACCACTCGCGCTGGGAGGCGACGTCGGCGACGTTGGAGGGGCGCGCAAGGTCGGTGGGCGCGAGGTCGCCTGCGAGGACGACGGCGTCAGGGGCCTGCGCCTCGACGAGTCCCGCGAGGTCGTCGTAGAGTGCCTTATGCCCGTGCAGGTCCGAGGAGACGAGGATGCGCATGGTCGTTTCAGGCGCCTGCTGGAGTAGCGCCCGCAAAGGCGCCGGTCAGGTACGGCATTGTAGCCAGGGACGCTGCGGCCGGACAGCCCAACCCGGCGGGGGCGAGCGTCGTTCCACATGCTGGAGGTGGACCGATGAAGAGACGACGACGCGCGGCGGAGGTGGCCTGGGGGGTGAACTGCCTGCTCGCACTCGGGGCGCTGTTCGTGTTCTGGAGGACGGTCGTCCGCGCAGAGACGCTCGATTGGCCCAAGACCCCGCCGATGCCTCCGCAGGCCATCGAAGAGCCGTCCGGGGGGTGCGAGGCGATCTGGGAGGCTGAGCTGTACAAGCCGCCTCCCCCTCCCCCGCCGCCCCCTGAGAGGCCAATCTTCCAGTGCGACGGCGTGCTGAACCGGCGCGTATCGCTCTACAGGAACGGCGAGCCGCTCGACACGATGCGAGTGGGCGACTACCTGCCCGTGCGCATCGACGGGCGTGCGATCCGCGTCGATCGCATCGAGAAGGACGCCGTGATCCTCATCATCGAGGGTCCGACCGACGAGGAGCTCCGCGTTCCGATCCAGCCCCTCGACGAGCCATCCCCGGGCCCCAAGCCGCACTGACGCACGCTACCGTACCGCCTCCTGCTCGGCGAGGGCCGCGACGGCGAGGAGCGTGGCAATGAGCGGGTCGTCTTCCTTCATCAGTGGCGTCGAGTTCGTCCAGGAGCCGTCGGCGGACTGGAGGGGCGCAAGCCAGGAGACGTCTACGGAGAGTCCGCGGAGGCGGCGCGAGGCCGCCCAGACGTAGGCGTGGTAGAAGCGGAGCCCCTCCGTCCACTCGGGGTTCAGGCCCACCGGCACGTCCGTCGCCGGGTGCGCGTCGAGCCAGGCGCCGGAGGCCTCCGCCGGCGATCCGCAGGCGAACAGCGCGCGCACGCCGTCGCATGTCGTCGTGCTGTACGAGCGCCCCTCCCCCGCCTTGTTCACCCAAGCGTGCTCGGGGATCGGCGTCGCCAGGTAGCCGCCGTCGGGGAGTTGGCAGCGGGAGATGAAGGTGAGCGCACGGTCCCAGACCGGGTCCTCCTCGGAGACCTTCGCCGCCGCGAGGGCCTCCACGGCGAAGGAGAGGATCGAGAGGTCCACCTGCGCGAGGTTCGGCTTCCGCGCCCAGTCCCCCTGGCGGTCCCAGCCGCCGTAGGCGCGATCCGAGCGCCCCCAGCCCATCGGCTCCGCGAGCTGCGCGGAGACCAGCCAGCGCGCCATGCGCTGGACGTCGGGGTCGACGGGGCCATGGAGGCGCACGAGGACGAGGATCGCAAGCGAGGCGGCGTAGGTGGGCGAGATCGACTCCAGCTTGCCGTCGGGCGTCAGACAGCGACGCAGGTACGCCACGCCGCGGTCGATCGTGTCGCGCGGGACGCTCCCCTCCGGGCACGCGGTAAGCGCCCAGAGCGCGCCTGCGGTCAGGACCGGGCCCTCGCCGTAGGCGGAGTACGTCGTCGATTTCCAGGCGCCCTCCTGGGCCTGCCGCGCGACGAGCCACGCGATGCCCTTCGTGAGCGAAGGCGGAGGCGCGGTGACTCGGGGCGGAGAGGAGGTGCAGGACGGCAGAAGCGAGGCTACGACGAGCGCCAGCGCGGACACGCGAAGATGGAGCGCCCTTTCAGGGCTCCTCTCCTGGGCTCCACCCTGAACCAGGGGCTTCGCCCCTGGCTGTCCTGGGACGCCCCTTCGGGGCTCGGTTTCCATCGTTTACAGTTCCTGCAGCGGGAGGAGGCGGTACGGGGCCTGGAGCGTGAGGAGAGCGCAGCACGTCGCAAACGTCCGCCCGCTGATGCACGCGGTCCCCGTCCAGCTCCCGTCGCCCCCCTGCTTGGCGATCAGCCGCTGGCGGATCCACGTGAACCACTCCCGCCACTCGTCCCCCCCCTCCTGGGAGAGGGCCTGCGTCATCATCGCTGCGGCGAGGTAGTCCTCCCCCTCCACCGACAGGAACTGCCCGCCCATCTGCCCGCCATCTCCCACGTAGGCGAAGAAGGCCTTCCGCGCGGCGAGGACCTTCGCCTCCTTCGCCTCCCCCACGCCGTGAAGGACGCGCACGCTGCTCGCCGTCGCGTAGATCGTCTGGTACCCCCCGCCGTCCGCGCCGAAGAGCTTCGTCGCCGGGACGTACTGCGAGCGGATGAACTTGACCGTCTTCTCCATCGAGGCGCCGTCGACCTGGATCCCCGCCGACGAGGAGGAGCGCAAGGCCAGCCACGCCATGCAGGTCGCCTTCAGGCTCCCGAATGTGTTTCGATGCCAGCTCCCGTCCGCCTCCTGGGTCTTCGCAATCCTGTCCGTCATCCGGCGCAACAGGTGGCGGACCTCCTCTTCCTGCTCCACGGTCAGGTACTGCATCCCCAAGGCCTGGGAAAGGAACGTCGTCGCGAAGAAGGTGTGGATGTTGTAGCCGAGCTTGGTCTGGACCAGGCTCTGCTGGGCGCCGAGCATCAGGTCCCCCGCCCCGTCCCTCGCCGCGCGGGCGCGCGCGAGCACGAACGCGGCCGCCCTTTGCACCGCCTCCACCGCGCGGCCGTCCGGTCCGCTCCGCTCCGTGTTCCCCCCCGCCATCAGCGCGAGCGCCGCAATCGACGTGCAGGAGATATCGTCGGGGTCCTGGCCCGTCCGGTCCAGCCCCCACGCCCCGCTGCGGCGCTGAGCGGAGAGGAGCCACTCCGTCGCCTTCGAGATGCTCCGTTCGGCCTCTGGCGTCAGCTCCTGCCAGGCGGCGGGCTCGTCCGCAAAGGAGATCGCGGCCAGGAGGAAGAAGGCGACCGTCCGCATGGCGTGCATGAGAATCCCGTGAGAGCGGGGACGTCAAGAGCTGATTGCCGGGAGGGCCGGGATCCTGTAGTTTCCCTGCGGGATCCTCACCGGAGGGAACAAACGATGCGGGACGACCGGCGGTTCATCGAGTGGTTCGGGGGGCTTGCCCTCTCGGTCTGGGTCGGGGGGCACGCGACGATCATGCTGGTGGCCTTCACGATCTTCGGCGAGCTGGCGACGAGCCGCGGGCTTGCCGGCTCCCTCGTGAGCGCGATTCTCGCCAACTTCCGCCGGATGGAGCTGGTCTGCGCGGCGGCCGTGTTCTTCGGGGCGGTCTTCCTCCTGTCCCGCCCCGCGACGCGGAGGGACGTGGCGCGCCTCGTGCTCGCGGCCCTGATGGCCGGGATCATGGCCAGCTACGCCGTCTGGGTCGGCCCGAAGCTGCTCGAGCTCCGGACGCAGATCACGAGCTTCGACCTCCCGGCCGAGCGCGACCTCAGCTCCGCGCGACGCGCGTTCCAGTCGCTCCACCAGCTCTACTCGGGGCTCTCCATGGCGAACCTCGTGATTGGCGTGGTGCTGTTGTCGATCTGGAGGCGCACGGAGCCTGCCACGGAGCCGCCGAAGATCCCGTAGGAGACCGCCATGTCGGACCTGGCGAATCGAGAGTGCGCGCCGTGCAAGGGAGGCGTCCCGCCGCTCACGCCCGAGCAGATCGCCCCACTCCAGGCGCAGATCGAGGGGTGGAACATCGTCGACGACCATCACCTCGAGAAGAGGTACAAGCTGAAGAACTTCGCCGAGGCCCTCGACCAGGTCGCGAACCTGTGAGAACGACCCGCCCGTGACGCACGGGCGGATCGCGCGGATGGTCTTGCCTGGACGCTACTTCGCGTCCTCTTCCTCTCCGAAGAGCGAGTCTTCGAGGCCCTGGTTGATCTCGTACCCACTGAAGGAGGTCTCGCTCTCACCGCCCATCGCCACCTCCTTGTACTTCGTAGGGAACCAGGTCCCGTCGATCTGCGTGTAGGTCCAGGTCTGAGCGAAGGCCTCCATGCCCATCGGGCCCGTGTCGAGCTCGCCCTTGGTCGTCGCCAGGAGGAACTTGCCGTCCTTCTTGACGTAGGTCATCTCCAGCCAGGAGGCGCACGGCCCCTCGTTGACCACCTTCACGGGGAGGTGGCGGTCGTCGAACCACGTCTTCGTCCGCGTGATCGCCTTGGCCTCGATGGTCCCGGGCTTGGGCACGCCGATCAGCACCGTCTTGCCGCGTTCCCGCGAAATCGTGTAGTCGAACTTCTCGCGCATGATGCACATCGACTCGGGGACGATCATCTTCCCGTACTCCTTCATGCCCGCGATGATCGGTCCCAACCGCGCAGCCGAAGCAGGGTCCAGGCCCTCGGCGTTCGCCGTGTACTTGTCCGGGGACTTCCAATAGACGAAGACCTTCGCCTTGGACAGAGCGAAGTCCTGGTCGGCAGTCCGGTTGTGCACCTGGACCTTCACGTCCTTCAGCCCGTGCTCGGCCGGCGAGTAGCGGACCGAGTCGACTTGCTTCATGAAGTCGTCGACGTTGTCCGCGAGGGCAGGCGAGGCGACGACCGAGGCCAGGGCGAGCGCCGCGAAACAGATTCCACAGCGAAGCATGGCGAACTCCCTATTGCTGGGGTGGGGACGATTGGGCTTCGGGATGGGGAGGGGGAGGCGAACCATGTGCGTCCTCGAACGGCGTCAGTCACGACAGAATCGGCTTTCGGGGAACGCGCGCCAGGCCCGGGCCATTTCCGATGCTCCATCTGGGCGCCGGTGCCTGGCCGCGAGCCGATCGAGGAACGCCTCGCCTTGACGCACATCATCTGCCATCGGGCTCCAGATTGCCGTCGTCGCAACCACTCGTCTGAGGAAGGCGTTGCGTTGACGCTCCCGGCAAGATCGGAACTGGTTCCTTGCATATTGCCCTGGTCTTGCACAATGCGCGGGGTGATGGCGGATCGGCGAAGAGGCGCTCCCGAAGCCCGAAAGGCGGGCACGCCGCGGCCGAGGGCGTCATACAGTGGATTCCGCCTCCCGGCGGGGGCTAGAATTGTCCAAATTCCTTCGGTGCCCCAAACGCATGACGCCCGACGCGCTCGCCCCGTCGCCCGACGCCGCCTCCCAGCGGAGGCGCGGCATGACCCTGTCCCTCTGGGAGGGGGTCTTCGCGACGGTCTTCACCGCGCTCACCCAGGGCGTCTTCGCGGTCGCCTATGTCGAGCTCCTGGGCGGGACCTACTTCCACTACGCCCTTCTCGCGGCCATCCCCACGCTCGCCACCGTCGCCCAGGTCTTCACCGGCTACCGCCTCCAATTCGTCGAGCGGAGGAAGTGGTTCACGACGGTGACCTCGGTCCTCTTCCGTTGCCTGTTGGCCCCCGTGCTGCTGCTCCCCTTCGTGCTTCCCACGAGGTCGGCGGCGCTCACGGCCTTCCTCGCCTTGACGGCCGTCAGCTTCCTCGTCTTCAACGTCTCCGCGAACGCCTGGACGGGGTGGATGACCGAGCTCGTCCCGAGCCGCGTGCGAGGACGGTACTTCGGGAGGCGCAACCTCGCCGCCACCGTCGCGGCCGTGGTTTCCCTCTACGTGGGGGGCCAGTTCGTCGACCACTGGAGGGAGCACGCAGGATCCCGCGCGCTCGTCGAGTCGGTCGTCGCCCTCTTCCACCGCGCCGGGACGGGGTGGGACGGCAATGTCGTCGCGTACGGGCTACTCTTCCTGTTCGCCGCGTCGATGGGCCTGATCTGCGGGGCGCTCCTCTCGCTCCAGCCCGAGCCGAGGCGCAAGCGACCCGCCCGGCCCGTCGCCCGTGCGAGCCTCGGCGCCTCGTGGCGCGAGACGATCTCCGACAAGGGCTTCCGAGGACTCCTCGTCTTCGGCTTGATCTTCAACCTCCTGAACGGGCCCGCCGCGCCGTACTGGATCGTGTTCATGCGGGAGCACGTCCACGTCTCCATCTCGCAGATCACGTTCTTCACGCTGATCAACCAGGTGGCGCGCGTCCTCGGCCTGTTCTTCTGGGGCCGACTGGTCGACCGCTTCGGGAGCCGCCCGATCCTGGGGCTCTGCATCGCGATCGCGGCGACGCACCCGCTCTACTACGTCATCGCGAGGCCGGGCTTCTCGTGGCCGCTCTACCTCGACGCCATCTCGAGCGGGCTGGTGTGGGCGGGGATCGAGCTGGCGATGTTCAACCTGCTCCTGGCCGCGGCGCGTCCGGAGCGGAAGGAGATGTACTTCGCGGTCTATACGACGGTGACCGGCCTCGCCTTCTCGGCAACGATGCTCGTCGCGGGGCACTTGATCGAGGACTCCCTCGCTCTCCACTGGGTCGCGTCGAGCCGGGGACCTCTGATCGGGATCTTCCTCTTCACGACGCTCTCGCGCCTGGTGTGCCTCTTCTTCCTCCGGGGGATCCACGAGCCCCGTGCGCGCTCCGTGGGCGACACGGTCCGGTGGATGGTCCGGGGCGCTAAGCGAGTCGAGCCCGCCCCGGCGCTCCGGAACGGGCTCGACGTGGAGGGGGTCGCCCCTCAGGCTAAGGTGGTGGAGGTGAAGGGAATCGAACCCTCGACCTCGTGAATGCCATTCACGCGCTCTCCCAGCTGAGCTACACCCCCACCTTCAACTGTTCTGGCCACTATTAACCCGTGACCGGCCGAAAAGTCAACGGAATCGCCCTTGCAACCGGTCGGCGGGCCCCTAGAATACGCAGCCATGCCATTCGTGGAAGACGATCTGCACGACGAGGGCGGCTTCGCGAAGTCCCACCCCGTCCCCTGCCCGAACTGCGGCACGCCCCTCCGGATGGAGGGCCTCCTCGACCTCCTCAAGGTCCAGTGTGCGCCGTGCGGGAAGAACCCGATCCTCTTCGTCGCGGGGAGCGAGTCCGGCGGCCACGCCTCGGACCAGGTCGGACAGCTCCTCTGCGACCAGGGCGTGATCACCGAGGAGCAGTTCCACACGGCCTACTCCTTCAAGAAACAGGAGGGAGGGAACCTCGTCGAGCTGCTCCTCTCCCTCAACTTCGTCCACGAATCGAAGCTGGTCGCCTACGTCCAGAAGACATTCCCCTTCCAGTGGATGTACGTCTCCATCAAGTACCTCCGGGACCAGGGGTGGGTGACGGAGGAGCAGCTCGCCACGGCGCGCGAAGCCCAGCGCAGGCAAAAGGGACCGCTCGCACAGGTGCTGGTCGAGCAGGAAACGGTCACCGAGGACCAGACGCTCGACGCCCTCGGTGCGCAGCTCGGGATGGAGGTCGTCCACCTCGACGAGGTGGAGGTCCCGCCGAGCGTCATCGCGATGGTGAGCGGGACGCTCGCAAAGGTGTACAAGGTCGTGCCGGTGAGGTTCGGCGACGCGGTCCTGACGGTCGCGGTGAGCGACCCGTTCCGGATCGGCGCGCTCGACGACCTCAGGTTCATGCTCATGTACGAGGTCCGCGCGGCGCTCACGACCGACGCGGCGCTCCGTCGCGCCCTCAGGAAGTACTACGCGGGAAAGACGGACGTCCTCGGGAAGATCCTCTCCGCGAAGGAGCCGGGCGACCTGTTCAAGGAGGTCCCCCACGGGAAGGGGGTGACGAAGGCCCTCGCGCGGTACTTCGACATGGAGTCGGTCGACCTGGAGAAGACCGAGGTCCCGCCCGAGGTGGTCGCGAAGGTCCCGAGCGAGATCGCCTTCGAGCACCGGGTGGTCCCCGTCTCGTTCGTGGGGAACGTCCTGACGCTCGCGATGGGGGCCCCGCCGGACTTCCGCACGGCGGAGAAGCTGCGCAGCGCGCTCAAGTGCGACATCAAGTGGGTCTTCGCGCCGGAGGCCGCCCGCGACGCGGCCATCAAGAAGTACTATCCCGGCACGCCCCCGCCCTCGATGCACGACTTCCTCGGGCTCCTGGACGCCTGCGCCGGCTCGATCGCGGCGACGAAGGACGTCGCGGAGCGCCTCGCGGCGAGTCCGTTCTCGAAGAAGCTGGTCGACACGATGCTCCTCCAGGCGGCGATCGAGGGGGCGAGCCACGTCCACGTCGAGCCGACCGGGCAGGGGCTGACGGTGCGGCTCAAGGTGGACGGGATCCTGACGACGATGTCGACCTGGAACGACGTCGTGAAGGCGTTTTTCGAGGGGTATGAGGCCCCGGCGTCGACGAGGCTCCTCTCGCACGCGATCTCCGCGCGGGTGAAGTCGATGGCGGCGCTCGACCTCGGCGGGCTGGCGCAGGCGCAGAACGGGAGGCTGGAGGCGTCGATCGGCGAGCGGTCGTACGGCGTGCGCGTGACGTGTCTGCCGTCGATCTACGGGGAGACGCTCGTCCTCAAGCTGATCCCCCCGCTCGCCCCGAGGCCGTCGATCGCGGGCCTCAACATTGAGGCAAAGCAGGCGGGGGACCTGCGGGCCGTCCTGAAGCGCGCGAACGGCCTCCTCGTGGTCGCGGGGCCGCCGTCGTCGGGGAAGAGCACGCTCCTCTACACCCTCCTCGCGGAGGCGAACCGCGCGGACCTCAAGGTGGTGACGGTCGAGCACGCGGTGGAGCACCGGATCGAGGGGGTCATCCAGGTCGAGGTCGGCGAGGGGGAGCCGGAGCGCGAGCGGGACCTGTTGCTCTCGATCTCGCGGCAGGATGCGAACATCGTGATGATCGAGACGCTCTCGAGGCTGTACGCGCTCGAGGCGGCGATCGACATGGCGGTCGGCGGCGCGCAGGTGCTGTCGGCGGTGAATGCGCGCGGGGCGCTGACGGCGCTCGCGTACCTGATGGACCTCGGGACGGAGCGGAAGGCGCTCTTGAGGACGCTCAAGGCGGTTGCGGGGTGCCGCCTCGCGCGGCAGCTCTGCATGGAGTGCCGGACGTCGGAGGCGCCGACGGCCGAGGAGGCTCAGGCGCTCGAGGCGCTCTGGCCGGGGACGAAGGCGGAGAAGCTGTACCGCCCGAAGGGGTGCCCGGCGTGCAGGGAGCGGGGGTATCGGGGGCGGATGAGCCTGTTCGAGGTGCTGGTGATCTCGGACGAGGTGCGGGAGGCGCTGATGCACGGCGCGACGCCGCCGGCGGTGATCGAGATCGCGCGGCAGCAGGGGTTCCGCCCGTTCCAGCAGGTCGCGGCCGCGGCGCTGATCGCGGGGCACACGTCGCTCGACGAGGCGCAGCGGGTGCTGTCGGACCTGTAGAGCGCGCTACGGCGCGGGACTGAGATCCCAGATCCGAAATCCCAGATCCGAACGAAATCCTGGATCCCAGCGCGGGCTCCGCCCACAACCCAAGACATCCTGCCTGGAGCGAGACCTCCGCCATCGCTTCACGCCGGCGGACGGTGCGCATGGACCATATCCCTGGCGCGCTCAGAGTCTCCTGGCGTTCATTTCACCACGGAGGCACGGAGCCCACGGAGGACGCACGGAGGTCTCCGTGGACCGAACGATGGCGATGGTCAACTCTGCGGCCGCTGCGCCAGAGGAGAAGGGGCCGCCCGAAGGGCGGC
>Ga0080064_1004215_pt1 | contig 18899 bp, 15 predicted proteins | sample Subgrocontami54m_FD_69260 | JGI IMG/M metagenome (GOLD analysis project Ga0080064, IMG submission 69260) | Subsurface groundwater microbial communities from S. Glens Falls, New York, USA - GMW46 contaminated, 5.4 m (SPADES assembly) (version 2) ...
GTTCCTCGCTCTGGACAGGCAGGAGGAGCTGAAGCTGAACCTGGGTGGGGGCGGGCATATCAGCGGTCCTATTTCATGGCGGCTTTTCCCGGGCTGGACGTGGAGCGAAGCTGACCTGCTCAAGAGAGAGGGCTATAGACCGAAGAATACGCCGGAAGGCCAGCAGGACATTGCGGAAGCCCAGCGGCTCATGAAAGAGCTTGGATATGGCCCGGACAAGCCTCTCGTGGTGGAGGCGGAGGCCACGCAGTCGCCCGGATGGCTCAACCTCACGCCAACGGAAATCGCCAAGTCCGAACTGCAGAAGATATGGATAAATATGTCCACCATCAAGCTTGTGGACCAGGCGCAGTACTTCGCACAGGACAACTCAGGTGCGTTCCTTCTGCGAAGCCGCGGCTACAATGCGCCGTCAGAGCCGGACGCCCAGATATACTCACGCCACCACACCAGCGGGACTCGCAATTTCCAGAAGTTGAGTGATTCCGAATTGGACAAGCTCCTGGAGCAGCAGCGGCAAGAGCTGGACCAACCCAAGCGAATGCAGCTCGTCATAAAAGCCCAGGAACGATTGTGGAGCCTCTATCCCCAGATGTGGTTGCATACGCGTGACGCATATCTGCCACAGCAACCTTGGGTGGAGATGCAGCCGACGCCGTGGCGACGCTGGGGCGACCCCACGACGACACAGGTGACTCGCTGATTCCAACCAAAGGGTAGCAAGCCCTCATCCTCGTCGCAGACATGTCGGTCCATTGCCTCCCATCTTCAGCCGTGTGCGGAAGGTGGGAGGCAATGACCTGCTAAGCGAGTAAGCTCTGTTAGCGAAGGAGAAACATGGAGTTCTCGTTCAGCCCTGAGGACAATGCGTACCGCCAGCAAGTGCGAAAAGTCCTCGCCCAGGAATTGATACCCCAATGGAAGGGCTTCTGGGGTTGGGGGGGAACGCAAGAGGAGCACGACTTCTTCGGCTACATGGCGAAGGTCTGGGGACGACTGGGCTGGCTCTCCACGGGCTGGCCCACTCCCGAGGGGAAGGCCAGCTCAACCCTCATGCAGCACCTGATCTTCGTCGAGGAAGTCGCCTATCACGGGTCTCCGGGGATAGACCAGTTCGGCGTCGTCATTCTGGCGCCCTGTCTCATCCTCTACGGCTCCGACAGTCAGAAGCAGCGCTATCTCTGTCCTATCTCCAGGGGAGAAACGTTCTGGTGCCAGTCGTTCACCGAGCCCGGCTCCGGCTCGGACCTGGCCAGCCTGCAGATGAAGGCCACGGCCGTCGAAGGCGGCTACGTGCTCGATGGGCAGAAGGTCTTCACGACGGAGGCCCATCACGCCAACCACTGCTACGTGCTGGCGCGCACCGACAACACCGGCAAGAAGCAGGAAGGCATCACCTTCTTCCTCGTGAACCTGAAAAACCCCGGCGTGACGGTGCGGGTCCTGGCCGACCTCACCGGCCTCGCGTCGTTCAACGAGATATTCTTCAATCAGGCGCACGTGCCCGCCGCGGACATCGTCGGGAGGCCCGGCCAGGGCTGGCAAATAGCGACGACGGCGCTGGGGTTTGAACGATCGGGCATACGCCGGGTGGCGGTCGTGACGCGGCTCCTGGACGAGCTCGCCGCCTACCTGCGTGAGAAAAAGGCCAGCGGCGAGGACGTGCCGACGCACCATCGCCACGCGCTGGCGGACATCGCGGTCCAAAATGCGGCGTCGCGGCTCTTCTCCTACAGCATAGGCTGGAAGCAGCAGAACAACATCAAGCTCACGTACGAGCCCTCCATCACGAAGGTGTTCGGGGGCGAAACAATCCAACGCGCGGCCGTCGTCGGCATGCGCATCCTGGGGCTGCACGGCCAGCTCAATCAGGACAGCAGGGCGACGCAACTCCGCGGTCGGCTGGAGTATATGTACAGATTCAGCGTCGCTTTGTCCATAGCGGGTGGCACGTCTGAAATACAGCGGAACATTATCGCCACGCGCGGTCTCGGTTTGCCCACCAAGTAATCTGTTTGATGGGGAGAGACGCGCCGCCTGAGTTTTATGCTTACGTCACTTCTTAAGGGCGTCACCGTCATAGATGCGAGCAGCCTCATAGCTGGTCCGTATTGCGCAAAACTGCTGGCGGACTATGGAGCGGACGTCATCAAAATAGAGTCGCCGCGCGGGGGCGACCCGGCCCGCCGCCTGCCCTTTCCCAGCGCGCCCGGCATTACGGACGGGCTCTCCGGCGCTTTTGTTTACCTGAACAACAACAAGCGAAGCGTCACCATTGACCCGCGCAAGAGTCAGGGACGCGATTTGTTTCTGGGGCTTGTCGCGCGGGCGGACATACTGGTGGAAGACTACGGAGAAGACCGCCTCAAGCGCCTGAATATCCAGTACCGGACGCTGGCGGCGGTCAACCCCAGGCTGGTCATGACGTCGCTGTCATGGTTCGGCAATAAGGGCCCGTACAGTTGCTACAAAGGCGACGAGCTTGTCATACAGGCCGCGGCGGGTGTCATGAACTGCATCGGCGACGCGTCCAGGGAGCCGCTGCAGGTGGGGTTCCCGCTGTCCGAGTATTCCGCGGGGCTCATGGCCGCCACAGGCTCGCTGCTGGCGCTCTGGCAGGCCAAGCAAAAAGGCGTGGGACAACAGGTGGACATCTCCATCATGGAGTCCACGTTCAACATACTGTGTTATCCGACAGTCGTGCAGCAGCTCACGGGGCGTCCGGTCAAGCGCAGGCGCTTTTACCCTGGAATCATGCGGTGCCGTGATGGTTACGTGGGGATCAACATCCTCACGTACGGCCATTGGGAGGCGCTATGCCAGTGGATGAGAAGGGAAGACCTGCTGGATAACCCGGTGTACGCCAAGGCCGCCGACCGCTCTCAGCGATCGATGGAGATCACGGGCATCGTCGCGCGATGGGCCGCGAAGCACACGAAGGACTATCTGTTCCGCGAGGGCCAGGCGCACCGCATTCCCGTCGGTATCGTGAACACGCTGTCGGACCTGCCGTCCCTGCCGCAATTCGTGGCCCGTCGCTACATGGTCCCTGTCCGTCATCCCGTGCTGGGGAAGGTAATGCAGCCCGGCGCGCCTTTCCACGCCGACGGATATCCGTGGCGCATCAAACGGCCCGCGCCGACGCTGGGCCAGCACAATGACGAGGTCTTCCGCAAGATGTTGGGGCACACGAGAAGCGACATCGAACGATGGCGGGCGACGGGAGTCATATAAGCGTGAAGCGAAGGGAGATTCCGGGCCCGCTCAAGGGCGTACGCATACTGGACCTGTCAGGCTTCCTCTCCGCGTCGTCATGCACCTCCCTTCTGGGAGCGATGGGCGCGGAGGTCATCAAAATCGAGTCCATACAGCGACCGGATGGCTTTCGCTTGTCCCACACGTCCGACCACGACCCTGTGTATGAGACTGGGGCGATGTGGAACGCCGCTAATCTGAACAAGCTGGACCTGACCCTGAACCTTGCCGACGCGGAGGGCGTGGACGTCTTCCTCCGTTTACTGACTATCTCCGATGTGGTGGTGGAGAACTTCAGCGCAAGGGTCATGCCCAACCTGGGCCTCACGTACGAGCGACTTCGCGCGGTGGACCCGCGAATCATCATGGTCTCCGTCCCCGGGTTCGGCCTGTCGGGTCCGTGGGAGCACCACGTGGGATTCGCCAACACATTCGAGCAGTTGAGCGGAGCGTCTCACCTGACGCGCTATAGCAACGGGCCTCCGGAGAACCTGGCGGGCATCTGCGACCTCGTCGTGGGCCAGCACGTGGCGTTCGCCATCCTCGCCGCACTACATCGCAGGCGGGAAACGGGCGAAGGTATATTCGTCGAGGTGTCGCAACTGGAGGCGTTCACCGAGGTGCTCGGCGACCAGATAGCGAACTGCAGCATCAGCGGGGAGGAACGGACGCACAACGGCAATACGCATCCCGTGTACGCTCCGCACTCGGTGTTCCGGTGCCGGGGCGACGACCGGTGGGTGGCCATCAGCGTGCGGGACAGCAGGGAGTGGGCGCGGCTGCGCCGAGCGCTCGGCGATCCGGAGTGGGCGCGCGACCGGCGTTTCAGTACAATGAAGGGACGCAAGGCGCATGAAGAGGAACTGACACAGCATATGGAGGAATGGACGTCACGCCGCACGGCAGAGGAGGCAATGGTCCTGCTGCAGCGGGCGGGAGTGCCCGCGGGCCGTGTCGCGGATACGGCAGACCTGCTGAATGACCCGCAATTGCTCGCGCAAGGGCTGCATACGTGGATTGACCGACCCGTGGTCGGCAGACACGCCTACCCTGAGTGGTCCATTCGCCTCTCGAAAACGCCCGGGCGGCACCGCTCTCCGGCGCCCACCCTGGGCCAGCACAACGGGCGGGTGCTCTGTGAACTGCTTGGGCTGCCTCCGGGAAGGCTCGCGGAACTGGCTGAGCGCAAGGTCATCGGGACCAGAGCTCTTGGGGCGTAGGGAATACGAGGTGTGCTGGAGGAATGCGAGACCGCCGGGAACCGGCCGCTCAGCATCACGCGCTTGATTCAGTCCCGGCGTTGAAACCGAGACTGTGGTACGAACGAGAAGGAGGCGCCCATGTCGGAGAACCGCATCTGCAAGCTGTTTGGTATCCAGTACCCCATCGTACAGGCCGCAATGGCTTGGGTGTCGGTCGGGGAGCTGGCGGCGGCTGTATCCAACGCCGGTGGGCTGGGCACCATCGGGCCGAACGTCGGCCTGTCCGGCCCCAGCTATGACGCGAATGTCATCGGAGACAAGCTCCGCGAACAGATACGCAAAGCGAAAAGCCTGACCAGCAAGCCCTTCGCGGTCAACTTCCCGGTCGGTCGCGTCGGCAAGGACGCGTGCGACCGCAGGGTCGAGATAGGGATTGAGGAAGGGGTGCGTGTGGCGGTCGTCTCCCTGGGCTCGCCGGAAGAGTACACAAAGAGGCTGAAAGGCGCGGGCATGAAGGTCATCCATGCCGTGTCGTCGCCCGAGCAGGCCCAGAAGGCTGAGGCCGCCGGCGTGGACGCCGTGGTCGTGGAAGGCTACGACGGCGCGGGGCATAGCGGCTTCGACAAGCTGTCCACGTTTGCGCTTGTTCCCACGGTCGTCGACTCCGTCAAAATCCCCGTTCTGGCCGCCGGAGGCATCGTCGAGGCCCGCGGGTTCGTCGCGGCGCTGGCGTTGGGGGCCGAGGGCATCTACATGGGCACGCGGTTCCTGGTCAGCAAGGAATGCGGCACTCACCCCGCCGTGAAAGCCGCGATCATTCAGGGCACCGGAGCGTGCACGGTCTCGTTCAATCAGGGGCCCGGACGCGGCATGTCCCGGCTGCTGAAGAACGACTTTACGAAAGAGTGCGAGGAGCTTATCGCAAAGAACCCTTCGCAGGAGGATCTCACCAAGTTCCTCATGCGCTATACCGACTCCGCGGGGAACAAGACCCATCGTCCCACCCTGGCGTTCCTGCACGGCGATGTCCAGCATGGGTCAATCTCCTGCGGCGTCGGCGCTCCTCTTATCAAGGCAGAACTCAGCGCCGCGGAGATAATCCAGCAGATCGTCAGAGAGTCCGAGACGGTCATGCGCCGGTTGGAGCGGACCCTGGTGTTGCCGACGGCAGCCAGATGACCCCTGGGCGCCCCCTGGACGCACACATGCCCCATCCTGACGGAAAGGGGCCGAGGAGGTTAGTCACATGGACCTGAGCCTGACCGAAGAGCAGGAGATGCTCAAAAAGATGGCCCGCGACTTCTTGGACAGGGAAGCGCCCAAGGCCTACGTGCGGGCCATGGAAGAGGACGAGCGGGGCTTCACCCCGGAGACGTGGGAGAAGATAGCGGGCCTGGGCTGGCTGGGGCTGGCCCTGCCCGAAAAGTACGGCGGGAGCGGCGGCGGCTTCCTCGACCTGTGCGTCCTGCTGGAGGAGATGGGCCGCGCGCTCCTGCCGGGGCCGTTCTTCTCGACGGTGCTGCTGGGCGCGTACACCCTGCTGGACGCGGGCACCGAGGAGCAGAAGAAGGAGATACTGCCGCGCGTCGCCCGGGGCGAGCGCATCCTGACGCTGGCCCTCACCGAGCCGAGCGCCACCTGGGAGGCGCAGGGTGTGCAGCTCAAGGCGAAGGCGAAGGGCGCGGACTATGTCTTGGACGGGACAAAGCTCTTCGTGTCGGACGCGCACGTGGCGGACGACATCATCGTCGCCGCGCGGACGGGCCGGAGCGCGAAGCCGGAGAACAACGTCTCCCTGTTCCTGGTGAGCGGCAAGGCGCCGGGGGTCACCACCACCGTGCTGAAGACCATCGCATCCGACAAGCAGTGCGAGGTCGTCTTCGACGGCGTCGCGGTACCCGGTCGGAGCATGGTGGGCGCGCTGAACAAGGGCTGGCCCGTGGTGGAGAAGACGCTCCAGCGGGCGGCGGTGGCCAAGTGCGCGGAGATGGTGGGCGGCGCCCAGCGGGTGCTGGAGATGACCGTGGACTACGCCAAGCAGCGCGTCCAGTTCGGGCGGCCCATCGGCAGCTTCCAGGCCATCCAGCACTACTGCGCGAACATGGTGACCGACGTGGACGGGGCGCGCTTCGTGACGTACGAGGCCGCGTGGCGTCTTCAGGAGGGGCTGCCCTGCGCGAAAGAGGTCTCGATGGCCAAGGCGTGGACGAGCGAGGCGTACCGGCGTGTGACGGCGCTGGGGCACCAGATACACGGGGGCATCGGCTTCACGAAGGAGCACGACATGCAGCTCTACTTCCGGCGGGCCAAGGCCGCGGAGCTGGCCTTCGGCGACGCCGACTTCCATCGCGAGCGCGTCGCCCAGCAGATGGGGCTGTAGAGGCCCGGCGCGTCCTTCCTTGAGGCACGTTATCGCTTGTATATTCGGAGGGGAACTCGCTTTCCCTCGCTTTTCCTCATCCCATCAGTCCCCTGACGGAGCAGGAACTTGCGGCCCGTCCCTTGCTCTGCCGCACTCCTGGGGCGATAATGACCTCTGCGTCCGTATCATCGAGGAGTCTGCGCTTCATCATGCGCGTCACGCGCGTCCGCTGGACTGCATACCGCGTCCCATTCCGCCGGGAGTTCGTCTCCGCGGCGGAGCGCGCCGCTGCCCGCCACGGGCTGCTGCTGCGCGTGGAGGCTGACAACGGGCTGACCGGTCTCGGCGAGGTAGGGCCCGTCGGCGCGGGCGATGAGTCGAGCGTGTGGCGCCTGGCGGACGACCTCTCCCGTCGCGCTCCGACGCTTACCGGCGCAACGTTCGCGGACATCACGTCCATCGCCGACATCGTCAGCAGACTGGACAAGCCCGTCCCGGCGTCCGTCCGGTTCGGCGTCGAGACGGCGCTGCTCGACCTGCTCGGCAAGTTGGAGCGCAAGCCACTCGCGACACTTCTGGGCGGCGCGCCACGGCGTGTACCAGTGAACGCCCTCATCAGCGCCACGTCGCCGGAGCAGGCCGCGCGCGACGCGCGCCAGGCCGTCGCCGACGGTTTCCACGCACTCAAGGTCAAGGTTGGCGCGGCCTCCGTGGACGAGGACATCCGCATCCTTGGTGCCGTGCGCGATGCCGTCGGCCCGAATGTGGCCCTCCGCGCGGACGCGAACGCGGCGTGGAGCGGGCCGCAGGCCATCGAAGCGCTGCGGCGCATGGAGCGGTTCGGGCTGGAGTACGTGGAGCAGCCAGTCGGGGATATGGCAGCGATGGCGGCGGTGTGCCGGGCCGTGGCAATTCCCATTGCCGCCGACGAGCTTCTGGCGTCGGTGCACGAGGCGCGGCGGTTGCTCGCCCTGTCAGCCGCCGGCGTGTTCATCGTCAAGGCGGCGCGCACGGGGCTGCTCGGCGCGCTGGAGATCGCGCGGCTGGCGGCGCGTAACGCAGTCCCAGTGGTCGTCACGTCATCGCTGGAGACGGGCGTGGGTATCGCGGCGTCGCTGCACATTGCGGCGGCCAAGTGGCGGGACGGCTCGCCCGCGTGCGGCCTCGCCACAGGCGCGCTACTGGCGAGCGACCTGCTCGTGAAGCCGTTGGCCGTGCGGCAGGGGTCCATGACCTGCCCGGACGCGCCCGGACTGGGCGTGGATCTGGACGAGGCGGCGGTTGCGCGCTACACCTCGAATATCATCGTTTAGACGCTGGCCGGGCGTCGCGCATGTCCAGCCCTCGTAGAAACTCAAGTACCGTCCGATTGAACTGCTGGGGCTGCTCCAGATGGGTCGCATGGCCCGCGTCCGGGATGACGGCGAGTGTGCTCTTTGGCAGGACGCGGCACATCTCCTGACCAATGGCCCGGAACTTCGTGTCCTCCGCGCCGACCACGCACAGCACCGGCATGTCCAGCGACGGCAGCCGGTCATGTACCGGAGGCTGGGCGCCCGTGCCCGCGCCTTTCAGCGAGTTGGCGAGGCCGCGCGCATCGTTCTTCAAGCGCTGCGCCCGCAGCGTCGCGCGCGCCTCCGGCGAAAGCCGCGCCTGCGACGCGAAGAGCGGGACGCTCTCCCAATAGTCCACGAACGGCCCCACGCCCTCGCGGAGGATGCGCCGCGCCAGCGCCTCGTCGTTCACCATGCGCTGCAGGCGCTCGCTTTCGTTCGAGAGACCCGGCGAGGCGCTCTCCAGCACAAGCGCGGCGCATCGCTCCGGCGCCACGGTGGCGCAGGCGAGTGCGATGCGTCCGCCCATGGAGTAGCCCATCCAGACGGCGCGCCGTATCCCCAGGTGGTCGAGCACCGACGCCAGGTCCTCCACGCAGCGCTCCATCGTATAGCGGGCGGGGTCGTCTGGCGCGTCCGATGCGCCGTGGCCGAGCATGTCCACCGCCACGACGGTGAAGTCGCCGCGCGCCGCCTCCGCGAAGCCGCGCCACGTCGCTACGTTGCCCGTGAAGCCGTGCAGAGCCAGCACGACGGGGCCGGAGCCTTCCGTCTTCACGTTGAAAGTGACGCCGTTGACCGTTACGCGGCTCATGGCCTGTCCACGACCATCGGCTTCAGCGCCTCCGTCACGGCGGGCCAGACGCGCCTGTGCAGCGCGACGTTCTTCGCGCGGTCGCCGGGCACTTCGATGATGGCCGTGCCTTTCGACTTGATGCCGCGGCTCACCGCGTCGCGGAACGCCGCCCACGAGTCCGCGCGCGCGTAGCGGAGGCCGTACTGAGCCGCCGCCGATTCGAACGTCATGCCGTGCAGCGTCCCGAAGAACGTCTCGAAGTGGTCGGGGTAGGCGGACTGCGGCAGGAAGGAGAAGATGCCGCCGCCGTCGTTGTTGACCACGATAATGGTGGCGTTCAGCTTGTGCTGCCGCGCCGCCAGCAGACCGTTCATGTCGTGATAGAACGAGAGGTCGCCGATGACCAGTGTCAGCGGGTCGTCCGGCAGCGCCGCCGCCGCGCCAAGCGCAGTGGACACCACGCCGTCTATGCCGTTGACGCCCCGGTTCGCCATGAAGCGTACACGCTGGGCGGTGGACGGATAAAACGTGTCCATGTCCCGAACGGGCATGCTGTTGCCCGCGAAAAGCACCGCCCGCTCCGGCAGCAGCGACGCCAGCTCCGCGAAGACGCGGCCCTCGAACAGCTCATCTCCGCTCGTGGCCTGCTGCCGCACGACGCGGCGCGCCGTTGCGGCGATGTCCGTCCAGCGCCGCGCCCACACGTCCGAGGACGCCTGTGGCAGCGCCGCCGTAAGGTCGCGCGCGAACGTCGCGGCGTCCGCACGCACGATGTCCGTGGCGAGAAACGCGGGGTCCTGCCACGAGCCGTCTTGCACGAGGACGTGCCTCGCCTTCTCCCGAAAGGCCTGCATCCATGTCAGCACGGGCTTTGACGTGGGTATGGGGCCGAAGCGCAACACCGCGTCCGGCGCGAGCGCCTTCGCCAGCGCCGAGTCGCGCAGGAATGCGTCGTAGCTGTCAATGACGAGTCGGCGGCCGTGCGCGCCGCACCGCGCCTGCGACAGCGGGTCGGCTAGGACAGGCCACGCCAGCTTCGCCGCGAGCGCGGCCACGGCCTCCGGCAGCGTCGCGTCGTCCTGTGGCCCGCACACGATGACGCCGCGCTCCACATTCCCCAGCACGTCGGCGATCTGACCTACCTGCGCGGGGTCGCAGGCGCGACGGGCTGTGTGGACGCGCTGGTAGGGCGCGTCGGCGTCGCGGCCCCGCCAGGCGTCCGGCGCGGCGGCCATGTCCTGTCCGTTCAGGTCGGCGTCAACCGTCACAGGCTCAAGCGGCTCGCGGAACGGGAAGTCCACGTGCACCGGCCCCGCGGGCGACTCCAGCGCCGTCGCGACGACGCGCGCGGCGGTGGCGCGCACATAGCGCAGCAGGTCGGCGCTCGCCTCGGGCACGGCCATCGTCGCCGACCACTTGACGTGCGCGCCGTACATCTTCACCTGGTCAATCGTCTGCGCCGCGCCCCATTCCCACAGCTCCGGCGGGCGGTCGGCGGTCAGGACGATGAGCGGCACGCCCGCGTAGCGCGCCTCGATGACCGCCGGGTAGAAGTTGGCCGCCGCGGTGCCGGAGGTGCAGACCACCGCCACAGGCTCGCAATGGGCGCGCGCCATGCCGAGCGCGAAGAAGGACGCCGAACGCTCGTCGAAGTGCAGCCATGCCTTCAGGCGCGGGTTGCGCGCGAAGGCGATGGTCAGCGGCGTGGAGCGCGAGCCGGGGCAGATGCACACGTGGCGCAGCCCCGCGCGGGCCAGCTCATCCACGAAGGCGTCCGTGAAGGCGTAGTTGCGGTTCTCCGGCTTTGGCATCAGTCAACTCCCAGCGCCGAAAGCAGCGGACGGAACTTCATGGCCGTCTCCCGGAACTCGCTGTCCGGGTCGGAGCCTTCCACTATGCCCGCGCCCGCATACAGGCGCGCCTGTATGCCGTAGATGAGCGCGGACCGTATCGCCACTCCGAACTCGCCGTGGCCGCGGGCGTCCGTCCAGCCGACGGGCCCGGCGTACCAGCCCCTGTCCATCCCCTCCAGCGTGCGAATCGCCTCCAGCGCCGCATCCAGCGGCACGCCCCCCGTAGCGGGCGTCGGGTGGAGCGCCGCCGCCAGGTCGAGTACGCTCAGACCCTTCTTCGGCGAGCCGGTGAACGTCGTCGCCAAGTGGTGCACGTTTCGCAGCGTCATGACGCGAGGCGGGTCATTCCAGCGCAGCTCGGAGCAGCGCGGCTTGAGCCGTTCCGCAACGTACTTCACGACGACATCGTGCTCCCAGCGTTCCTTGTCGCTGCGCAGCAGGCGGTCCGCCAGCGCCGCGTCCTCCTCCGGGGAGCCGCCGCGCCGCGCGGAACCGGCCAGGCACGTGGCGGCGACGCCGTCATCCGACAGACTGATAAGGTCTTCAGGCGTCGCGCCCAAGAAGCATGCACCCTCCCATTCGAACGCGAAGACCCGACACTCCGGGTATTGCGCCGCCAGTCGCCGCAGCACGGGTTCCGGTTGCAGGGGAGCATCCGCGCGCAGGCCGACGCTCCGCGCCAGCGCGACCTTTGCCAGCTTGTGCTCCCGAATCGCGTCCAGCGCTTGCGACACCGCCTGTCGCCATCGCTCGGCCTCGTCCGCATCCGCTTCCGGCGCGGCGAGCGGGTTCTCCCGCTCGGCCATCGGCTCCCGCAGCCAGTGCGCCTCGGCCTCCAGAGCGTCGTGCAGCGCGCTCACGTCGCTCTCGCCGTCCACGACCGCGTTCACCGTCACATGCGCGGCGCCGTTCCGGGACGCGACCGTCCAGCGGGGCAGCACCAGCAGGCCCGCGGGGAAGGCGTTCCACACATTGTCCCGCGCCGTCCTCGCGTCAAAACGAAAGCCACCCATGAATACCGGCCCGTGGTCGCCGCTGACCACGGCGTCGCGGACTGCATCGCGCAGACGCCCGGCTGCCTGCGCCAGCGGCTCCGCGCCGTCCACTCGTAAGTCATGCGCGCAGTCCGCGCCGACGGTCCATGACGCCTCTCGCGGGCGCAGCCACAGGGCGCGACTGACGCCGACGCGCCGTGCTGACGCGAAAAGGCCCAACGCGTCCGGCGTACCCGTAAGCGGATGCGAGAATGACACGATGACGGGCCTGCCGAGCCTGCGCGCGCGGTCGCGTCCCGACGTCAGCAGGTCGGCGGCCTTTTTCAGCCAAACGGCCTCCGCCGCTGCGCGTGCCCGTCCGGCGGCCTTCGCAGCGGGGCCTGTCTGCGTCCGCGGCGCAACGCCGACGGAGCGCAGTAGAAACGCACGCAGCTCCGGCAGCGCGTCCTCCAAATGGCGCGGCTGGCCGGTGTGGAGCCAGCGGACCACCACCTCGTTGATGGCGCCAAGCCAGACGTACGCAGCCATCTCCGTGTCAATCGGGGCGATGGAGCCGTCCGCAACGGCGTCGTCCAGATAGTCTTTTATGAACCCCGCGAACCGGTCGTGCAGCGCCAGCAGTCGCCTGTCCAGCGACGGCCCCAGTCCGACGCCTCCGACGAGTATGACTTTCGCGAGCCCGTGGTAGCGGGAGATGGTGTGGAAGAACGTCTGAAGGGCGGCGTCCACGCGGGCGGTAGCGCCGCGCTCCTGAGCGATGGCCTTCTTCGCCGAGGACTCCAGCGCGCCGCCAAGCCTTTCGATGAGCGCCGAAAAGATGGACTCCTTGCTGGGGAAATGGAAGTAGATGGCACCCTTGGACGTGCGTGACCGCTCCACGATGGCGTCCATGCTGGCGCCGTGGTAGCCCTGCTCCGCGAAGGTCTCCGCCGCCGCGTCAAGGATGCGCTCGCGGGTGACTTCGCTCTTCTTCGGCTCCGCGGACGAGGGGTCAGGCATCGCCGCTCCGTATCAGGCCAAATACGCAAAACAGACTAAGTAGTCTATTTTAGGGTAGCGGCAAGCCGGGTGGAAGTCAAGTCAACGTGTGCAAGCGGGATAGCCATGAGCGTGGCTGTGAACGGTTTTGCACGGAGGTACCCGCGCACGGGTGGCCTGCCGAGCAGCATAGTTGCCCCAACCTACAGGCTACACGGCGGACTCGGGTTAGGCGGACTTGGCGGGGCCGTCGGCAGGCGGCAGCCAGACAGTGAAAGTGCTGCCCTTACCCAGATCACTCTGGACGCTGACCCGTCCGCCGTGCGCCTCCACAATCGCGCGCACAAGCGCCAGTCCCAGGCCGGCGCCGCCCTGCCGTCGGGAGCGCGCGGTGTCCACGCGGTAGAACCTCTCCCAGATGCGCTGCAGGCTTTCCGGCGGGATGCCCTGGCCCGTGTCTAGGACGGACATCTCGGCGCCGGCGTCTCGTTCTCTGGCGCGCAGCGTGATCTGGCCGTCAGACGGCGTGTATTGAATGGCATTGTCGAGCAGATTGCGGACTACCGAGCGCATGGCGTCCACGTTCACCCGCACAAGTGGCAGATGCGCGGGCACTTCGACGTGCAGGGTCAGTCCCGCCGCCTTCGCAAGGCCGCCGATCTCGTCCGCCATGTCGTACAGCATCGGGGCAAGGTCTACGTTGGCCCTGGGCGATTCCCCGTTGCGGTCGAGCCGGGTAAGCGCGAGAAGATGCTCCACAAGCCGCTGCAGGTGCTCGATCTCCCGCGCGAGCTGCGGAACATAGCGCTGGTACAGCCCGGCGTCCTCCGAGCCGTGCTTTTGCAGCATCTCCAGACGCAGGCGGATGCCCGTGAGCGGCGTCCGCAACTCGTGTGCGGCATCCGCGACGAACGCCTGCTGACGCGCAAGCATCTCCTGGACCTGGTCCGCCATCCGGTTGAACGCCCGGCCAAGGCGTTCGATCTCGTCCGGCCCGCCAGGCCGCACGCGCTGGGACAGGTCGCCGCCGGCCATCGCCTCGGTCACACCAGTGAGCTTCAGGACGGGCCTGGCTATCTGCCGGGCCACCAGCACGCTCGCGAGCGCTATTGCGAGCAGCGCGACGCCGCCCGCCAAGGCCAGGCCCGCCCACATGCCGCTGATCTCCGCGTAAAGCGGGGCGGTCGGCACGGAGAGCTGGACGACGCCATCGACTCTCCTTTCCTCGGGATGAACGGGCGCGGCCACGAAGAGGCGTTCCTGACCGCCGGGGTCACGCCGGATGTCAAAACGCTTCTTGCCCTGCAACGCGGCGGCAAGCTCAGGCGCCGCGGAGGTGGGCGCATCCAACTGCTGACTGGCGTCAGAGGTGGCAAGCGTCTCCAATCGAGGGCCGAACAACACGACCCGCCCGCCTGTCCGTTGCGCCATCGCGGGGAGCAGCGCGTTGATGTTATGAGTTTTGCCCTTGCGCAACGCCTCCAGCGGCTCTCGCAGCTCCGACGCCGCGAACAGCGCCTCAGTGGTTAACGTGCGCTCCGCCCGCTCGAAGGTCGTCGCCTCCAGCCGCAGGCCAGTCCACGCCACTACGCCGCCCAACCCCAGCAGCATCAGCGCCAGGTACGTGGCGAGCAGGCGGCCCTGCAGGCTACGAAGTGCCGTGCGCAACGGGTTCCGCGAAGCGGTAGCCATAGCCGCGGACTGTCTGAATATAGCGCGGCGCGGAGGGATTCTCCTCAAGTCGCTCCCGCAGCCACCGAATGTGGACGTCAAGCGTGTGTGGATCGCCCACCCATTCCTCGCCCCATACGCGGTCGAGGAGGTCTTGGCGGGTCAGCGCCGCTCCCGCGCTCTCCATCAACGCGGTCAGAAGCTCAAATTCGCGCTGTCGCAACTCGACGAGACGCCCGTCGCGCCAGACGCGCCGCGCCGTGCGGTCAAGCGCGATGTCGCCCGCCACGATCCTGTCGCCTGGTGGTACGGCCTCGCCGCGGTCCAGCTCACGACGTCGCAGTACCGCGCGCATGCGGGCCAGCAGCTCGCGGAAGCTGAACGGCTTGACGATGTAGTCGTCGGCGCCCAGCTCCAGTCCCATGACGCGGTCCATCTCATGGCCGCGGGCCGTCAGCATGATGATCGGCGACGCGGTCTCTTTGCGAAGGGTGCGGCAGAGCGTGAAGCCATCTATGCCGGGGAGCATCACATCCAGAAGGATGATGTCGGGGCGTTCAGCGCGGGCGGTCTCTAGGCCGCGCTTTCCGTCCGTGGCGTGCAGGACGTGGAACCCCTCGCGCGTCAGGCCGAAGACGAGCGGCTCCGCGATACTCTCGTCATCCTCAACGAGCAGCGCCGTGACCGGCTTCGGCATGACCTCTGACCTCTCGTGTCGGCTGACGTTCCTGTCGAGCCGTCGCCAGAATACGGTACACCAGCAGCGCGTATATCAAAATACCGGTCGCCGCGTACATCGCGACGACGGCTGGAGAGCCAACGTCGGTGCCTGACATGAGGCCGTGGACAAGCGTAAACAAGTATACCGCAAAGCTTCCGTAGTGCAAAACGCGCCACGTGCGCGGGCCGATATGCTGCCGGACATAGAAGCTGAACGCCACAATGAGGCTCACGTAGAACGCCACCTGCCCCAGCCCTACCCAGAGAGCGCGATACCCGTCGGTCGAGAAGGGCAGAAGTATTTGCAGCACCGAGTAGTGCATATACTTGTCGCCCAGGAGGATCACCCCGTGGAACGCCACGAAGGCCATTCCGAGCAGGCTTGCGAACTGGTGCATGTCAAACGCGGCGGGGCCGCCGGGCCAGATGCGTGAGCCCCGCCCCGTGATCAGCAGGCCCAGCGCTACCGCGGCCCACAGGCACACGTATCCCACCAGGCCCGAGGCGCGCGACAAATACCAGTACACCTTGGGGCTGGGCCCCAGAAGCGACTCGGTCAGGCCCGGCGCCCATTGCGGCGCGAGCACGCTCGCGAACACGGCGCCGAGCACGACGCCCAGCATCAGGAGCAAGGCGGTCTTGAGCCCTATAATCGGGGTCAGCTCTTCCTGTTCGCGCATGGTGCTCACCTCTGTACTATCCCGTGCACGTGCCGGCTGAAACCCGGCGTCGTCAGGCGGCCATCCTCCCGCACAAGCAAAGCCTCCACATCGGCCTGCCGTTCGATGTAGCGATAGCCCTCTTCAGACCCGAGAAGGAGCGCCACTTTGGCGTGCATGTCCGCCTCAACCACGTTTTGTGCTACTATCGTCACGGTCCACAGGTCGGTGTCCGCGGGCCGTCGCGTGCGCGGGTCAATGATGTGGTGCTGCACGCTCGCGCCACGCCGCCAGCGGCGATAGTCCACGCCGGATGTCGCCACCCCGCAGTCGCGGACGCGCAGCAGGCACAGGTCGGTGTCCGGCTTATACGGGTCCGCCACGCCTACCGGCCATCCGGCCTCGCTGTCCGGCGGTGTCCCGCGCGCGGCGATGTCTCCGCCCGCGTTCACCAGACAGGGGCCCAGCGACGCCAGCATGTCCGCGGCGCGTTCGGCGGCCCACGCCTTGGCGCTTCCACCGAGGTCAATTCGTACACCGGGCGGAAGAGTGACGGTGCGCGTCCTCTCCTCCAGACGGATGTCTCGCCAGCCCGCCTTCGGCGGCGTGACCTGCCCGGCTGGCGCATCGGTGTCAAGCCCCTCCGCAAAGCTGTGCGTGTAGCCCGCAGTCTCCAGAGCGTCGGTCACGGTGGGATCGTAAAGGCCGTCCGTGCGTCGCGCCGCGTCAAGAGCGGCTCCGAGCGCCTGCCAGAGGGCGGGACTCACCTGTGTCGGCAGGCCGTGTCGCCCATTAAGCAGGGACAGCTCGCTGTCCGGCAGAAAGCGACTAAGCTGCAGCTCTATCAGCCGCATGAACGCCCACGCTGCCCCAAGCCGGCTGTTGGCGGCCTCCGTATCGTCGTTGAGCAGCCACATGCCTATGCCGCTGCCCATCGCGCGGAACTCCACGCGGTGCAACTGCGCTACCCGGGGCGCGACGGCCGAGCGCATAGTTTCCGCCTCCTACCGCGACGACCGCGTGCGAATGCGCGTTGGGTAAGAGGGCGCTGACCTCTGTTGTGTATAGACAAGTGGCTGCGATGCCATCGAAGGCGCTGCCGGCATCGTGAAAGACGGCGCGGGCGTGGTCACGACGGGCGGCGCGCTCGGAGCCGTAAAGGACGGAACCGGCGCGGCCACGGTGGACGGCACACCCGAAGCCAGGGCGGATAGCATGGGCGCGTCCGCGACCGATGGTATGAGCGGAAACTGGCCCGCCGGAAGCGCGCTCAGGAGCGCGGTCAGCGGGACAACAGTTGGAATAGGCGGAAGGTCCACTGACTGCACGCGGGCCTGCGGCTGGGCCGGAGGGTCCGCCGGAGGCGGAGGCGCCGCCTGGGCGTCTGTCTGCGGGGACTGGCCGCTTGTCAGGGCGGCCCACCCACCGACGATCGCGGCGAACGAGAGCGCCACCAGTCCACCCTTGAGTTCCGCGCGACCCGCTGGCTTAGTCGTCGTCGTGCTCATGGCTCTTCCTCCTGGACTCGTTCCCGCCTGGATTGCGGACGAGAGACCGTCCCTCCCTGATGAACAGCACATTGCCGTTGTACGCGTCAATTCCGACGTCGCCGCTGCTGATCTTCACATTGTAGGCAGTAGAGCCTGCTGCATTTACAAGCTGCACGTTCATGACACGACCATCCATGTACTGAGCGGCAATAGCGACGGCTTGATCGGGAGAGAGCATCTGCTGGCTCACCGATTGCTGAGGAGTCTGTTGCAGAGCCGCCTGCCGCGGACTCTCCTGCTGCTGACTCGTCAGTATCTGGCCCGGCTGCTGAGGGCCCGTTGTTTGCGGTTGAGTCGTCGCTTGCTGTGGGCTCGTCTGCGTGGTCTGCGAGGCAACCACAGCTTGAGTCCCTTGTTGCGTCAGGCGGCTATTGGCCTCCTGCAACCGTTGCTGGTATGTCTGCTCGCGCTGAAGCATTTGAGTGTTCTGCGCCTGAAGCTGCTGCAGTTGCTCATTCGCCTTCTGGATTTGCGCGTTGGCCTTCTGAATCTCGGCGTTCGCTTCATCCAGGCGTTGGTGGTAAATCTGTTCCCGCTGCTGCGCCAACTGCGCGTCAATGACCGGGGCGGTGTCGCTCTGAGCGATGGGAGCCACCTGAGCACTCTGAGGTACAGCCTGGGCTACGGCATCGGACGACGGGCTCGCGCTCGCGTCGACTGCGGTCAGACGTGTCATCACTCCCATCATCATGACCAGTACAAAGACAGTCAGGAGAGCGGTGACCACCAGTGCGGCTTTCTTTGTCATATTGTTCCCCTCCTTGTTGCGCTCACCGGTTTAATCTGTTTGCTACTGCTTACTATGCCACTCCGGCCAGGCCCAGCGGGTTAAAAGCGCGTCAGCATTAGGTTAAACGTTGGTTAACGCGGGAAGTTGCTCTGCGCGACCCGGGTTTATTGATGCTCCGGAACATAGACCGTGACAGCATGCTCCGAGCAACGGGGCCTTATGCTTGTTGACGGTTTGTACAAAAGGGGGATGAGCTGTAGTACGAAAGTTTGCCTGTACCACCTTGCATGTCGCGTGAAAATGCGGCACAGTTTAAGCACGCGCCGAGCCGTCGCGACCGTTCCAATGAAGCTGGCTTTGTCCAGCCATGGATAAGAGTCTCCAAGACGCCATAGGTCCTTGTGCAAAGCGGGCACCAGGGGCTTGTTGAAAGTGCGCGTGTGGGGGTGAGGTGCATGCCCTTGAACTCCAAGTGGCACCCGCTGGTCGAAGGAGCCGTGGAGGGAGTCCCCGCAGTCGTTGGTGTTTACGAGCTTGGGGACAGAAACCGCGAGGTGGTCTATATCGGTGGCAGCGACACCGATATTCGAGAAGCTCTGCGCTATCACATGCACACAGCGCCAGTGGATGTAAAGCGCTTCCGCGTTCTGACGTCCCTCTCTCACGGGCTTCCTCAAGGCGTTGTCCGTGGACACGTCCGGAGGTTTGTCCGCAGGAACCAGCGGCTCCCGAAGTACCAGGAGAGCTTCAGAATACCTGCGACGTGATGCTGCTCCTTCCCTTGAAGCCACCAC
>Ga0080064_1004217_pt1 | contig 18896 bp, 18 predicted proteins | sample Subgrocontami54m_FD_69260 | JGI IMG/M metagenome (GOLD analysis project Ga0080064, IMG submission 69260) | Subsurface groundwater microbial communities from S. Glens Falls, New York, USA - GMW46 contaminated, 5.4 m (SPADES assembly) (version 2) ...
CCTCCCACCACTCTTAATCCGTGGATTGTGGCACCAGGGCAAATACGATGCAGATATGAGCGGGGCATCACCCGCTGGGTGACAACTCCCGCATACCTGAATCGTATCTGGGCCATGACAAGAATCCACGGATTACGGATCAGGAACAGGGGTTGACGACAAGAGGTAGCAGTAGCCCTGGTGAACCAGCGGGTCCCACACGGCAAGGCCCAGCCTTTTGTCCTTGCCTTGCAGGAGAAGCAGGGGCACAGTGGGTTTGGGGTAGCTGACGATGGCCAACTGTTCCAGCGTCACTTCGGTGGCCAACTGGTATCTGCGTTCTACGTCCTGTAGTCGGCGCTCCCTGTCCAGCAATGTGCTGCGGACCTTGGCCTCAATGCGTTCCAGGTTGGCGTCTTTCCTGGCCTTGCTGGCCTCGAGCCGCTCGATAATGGCCCGGTAGTGTCGGTCAACCTCAGCTTTCTCCTCGGAGGCTGTGGCTCGCAAGCCAACCTGCTTCGCCTGTACCACGGGAGCCAGATCACGCGCCGCAGCCCCGGCAGCGGCATGGTATGCCTCCGTGAGGCTCAGCGACACGGGGGGTTCCGGATAGACCTCCGGTTCCGCGGAGGCCTGTAGCTCCAGGGCGGACCAGTCCCACCGAGCAGTGCAGCCACTGTGCAGGTCTACGGACACATCTTGCAGCGCCTCCTCTCGTCCATCAGCTACCAGGACCGCTTTGAAACGGAAGGCGGCATGGTGGTAAAGGTATGTCTCCTCCTTCCCAGTGGCCAAGATGTGTCCGGGAATGCGGGAATGCTGGGCAACCTTGTGCAATGTCCGCCCCAAGGTGAGGTGCAGCCCCTTCAGGTAGAAATGGGTGGCGGCGCCCGCGGCCAAGGTGGCGTCGGTCAATCCCTGTAGCAGGCCACTGCCATACGCCAATAGTTCCACGTCACGGTTCTCTCTGGCCACCTCCACTGATGAAGTGAAACGAAGGAAGTCCCTTCCCCCAAAGTAGTCCTTGACGCCGTCGCCCAACAGGACGTCGGTTATGCGGTATCCCGCGCTGTCCACAGCACCCACGCTGTCGAAGAAGCGTCGGGCCAGGTCGTCAAGCCGGCTGCTCATGGCCTACCTCGCGGAAAAGGGCGTCATCCAGGGCCTTGACCCGCTCATAGTCGTCCTTCACTCCGTGAAGACGCTCACCCAGTTCCTCTATGCGCTGCCCCACTTCCTCGTCGCTGGAACTGGTGGCCACCAGTTCCATGATGATGTCCTCCAGGTCACGTTCGTCCTCCAGGCGCCCCAGTATTAGGTCCAACTCTCCCACCACCAGCTCGAAGAGGTTGATCCTGCGGTCCAGGACCTCCAGAAGGTGGTCCTCGATGCTGCCCGCGCTGGACAGGTTGAAGATGTACACGTCGTGCTGCTGGCCAATGCGGCTCAGGCGGCCGATACGTTGCTCGATACGCATGGGATTCCAGGGGAGGTCGAAGTTGACCAACAGGTGGCAGAACTGCAGGTTTCTGCCTTCGCCCCCGACGTCGGTGCTCAGCATTATCCGGCTCTCGCTACGGAACTGCTCGACCGCCTCATCTTTCTCTCGCGCGTTCAGACCCCCGTGGTACAAGGCCACGGGCCATCCCTCCAGTTGCTGGCGAAGCCAACGCAGCGTGGCACGGTAGCGGGTGAAGATCAGCACCTTATCATCCCGGGGCAGCGAGTGCAAGGTCTGGAGTAGAGCGGTGAGCTTGGCAGTGGGCCCGATGGTACGGGCCAATTCCAGGATCTCGCCCAGGCGCCGAATCAGGGGAGCCGGTGTGGAGCGTGACAGGAGTCGCTCCAGGGTCGGTGCCACCGCAGCCGGGCTGCTGCCCAGCTCCATCTGTAGTGTCTTGAGGACCAGGCGGCTTAGCCCGGAGCTTCGGCCCGGCGCCCCTCCAGTTCCCGCCGTACCGCCCAGAGAGGCGGTTGAAGGTCCGGCTTTGAGGAAAGGAGGTGCTCGAGCCAATAACGAATCTGTGCCGCCCGGTTCCAAACGGGGATGTGGGGTGCCCGGGCCGGATCGGCTGAATGTGCGCTCTAGGCCGAGTTTCAGTTGAACACCCTCATCCAGAGGGATAGGGCCAGACTCCTCGGTTTCCTCATCCGCCATTGGACCGGCGGCCTGGCTGCTCGATATCGCCGGATACAGCTCGCGGACTAGACCGCTTACCAGCCGACGAAGGTCGAGCTCCCCAGCCGTGGGATCCACCCGCACGGTGTGGGCGTGACGCTGGGTGAAGGCGATGCCCACTGTGCTCCTCCGATTGCGCACCATGACCTGGCCCACCAGCCTTCGGAGCTCGTCCACGTTGCGGGGTTGAAGCCGGTCTCCCCGAGTGACATACCGCTTGCGAAACTCGTTGACGGTCTGGAGTTGCCCCGGTTTCAGCAAAGTGATCAGGTTGAAGAGCTCCTCCAGGTCGTTCTGCACCGGTGTGGCCGTAAGTAGCAGTATGTACCTCTTGTCCAGCCCGTTGATCAGCTTCCATGCCCTGGTGTCCCGGTGCCGCAGGTAATGGGCTTCATCCACGATCACCATGTCGAAGGCGACACGTTGGATCTCCTCCAGGTGGGGACCACGCTTGGCCTGGGAGAGGGACGCAATGATGCGGTCGAACCGAGTCCACGCGGTGGGTCCCGCTTCCTTGAACTCGGGGGCCTCACCGATGACAAAGTCCAGATTGAACTTCTGGGCCATCTCCTCTTGCCACTGATAGAGGAGCGACGATGGAGTGAGAATGAGCACCCGCCGGACCAGGCCGCGCAGCAGGTATTCCATGAGTACCAGCCCAGCCTCTACAGTCTTCCCCAATCCGACCTCGTCGCAGAGGAGTGCCCGACCCCGCATCTGCCGCAGGACGGCGGTCACCGTAGCCAACTGGTGAGGGTAGGGGATGACGTCCTGGACGGCGTTGAGCGCAAGGAGCTGGTCGAAGCCGGGCTTGATGGCCAGGGCCGCCGCCTCCCTGGCGAGAAAGAAACGGCTGGGCGGGCACAAATGGCCCCGGCATAGTCGCTGGACGAGTCCCGAGGGGTCGGCAACCCCAAGCTGGCCGTTGGCGGCCCCTGGCATGTCGCCAGGCACCAGAGCGCTGCTACACAGCAGGCGGCCATCGGCCACCACCATCTGGATCAGGCTGCCCAGCCGGAGCAGGCGTTGCCCCAGCCTCCGGCTGGTCAGCAGCCCCCCGTCCCGGGACGCTTGGACGGTGGCCTGCCCTTGGATATCCACCTCAACGTGGTCGGGAAGCAGCTGGGCAAGCTCGGGCGACAAGATGGCGTGGTTGTCATCAACAACCAGCCGCGTTGCTGGCGACGAGTAGATGCGTGGCAGCCGGACGCTGGTCTCACTCACGGGGCGGCCCGGCCCTCGGTCCTCGTCGCGCCTGGCCAGTGGCTGTCTTGTCCAGGATCACCTACCAACGGCGGGTCGCCCGTTCCATAGCTTCCACAACCCTGTCGCGCATCTTGGGGGAGAGCGATGAGTCAGTAGCCAGGTCCAGAAGTCGCTGCTGGGCTACCTCCAGGGGCATCCGCCTCACTGTCTCAAGGATGGCTACCAGGTATCTCCTATTGCTGTTGTTTGCTTTGAGCCGCTTCAGTTCCCCCAACAGGAAGTCGGCGCACTCCGGCGTCTGGAACCCCTCTAGCCGCTCCACAATCATCTCACGCCTCTGCCAGTGACTCAAAAGATTCTGTGTGCACGATTCTCCAGGGCCTGTGCGGCCGCGTCGCCTTCATCATGCCATTGTTGTGTTGCGCCAGACGTTGCGCAACATCACGGGTGGAGCCGATGTAGTAGCGACCCGCAGCGTCACTGTGCAGGACATAGACGAAGAACATTGAGGGACATGACCTGGTGGAGCTGAGGGGATTCGAACCCCTGACCTCCTCAATGCCATTGAGGCGCTCTCCCTATTGAGCTACAGCCCCACTGCTGGGGCATTGTATCAGAAGCACCTATGCCTAGCAACCTAGGCTAGTCGCCGCGGGAACCCTCACCCTTGCCCAGCGGGATGGTGATGAGGGGGTGGCGCGCTGGTTGCCATTGACAAACCGTAGCTGCTCCCTACAATGAAGGCTAACTTCGCCTGGGGGTAGATGTTGATGGTCCGTTCCAAGTGTCTCTGGTTGGCGGCAGGGGCCGTGCTCCTGCTGGCTTGTGGCCCAGCAGCCACCGCCACGCCCCCCGCCACGGCGGCGCCCAGCGCCACCGCCACGCCTATTCCAGCAGGTACAGCCGTGTCCACCAAGGCCACTCCCACCGCGGCTGCGGCTGTAACGCCCACGTCGGCGCCGTCCGCAGGTCCACTGTACGGTGGCCTGGTGCGCTATCCGATGCGGGAGGACCCGCCCACCTGGGACCCGGCGCTGAGTCACGTGGACCAACTGATCACTGCCAAGACCTCGGTGTTCAGCAAACTCTTCATGCTGTGGACGGACCCACCGCAGAACTGCAAAGAGGCTACCACGCCCCTCCTGGTAAAGACGTGGAAGTGGGTGGATGACACCACCGTCGAGATGACCCTCAACCAGGGCATCCGTTTCCACAACAAAGCGCCTGTCAATGGCCGAGAGCTGGTGGCGGACGATGTCGTGTTTGGCATGGAGCGCTACCGCAACCTGCCGTTCATGGCGGGCGTCTCGGCAAACGTTGCCTCGACCAAGGCGGTGGACAAGTACACATTCCGCATGACCACCGCCAGGCCCTGGGGTGGTCTGCCCCTGGAGCTGATGGCCCACGACTACGGCCTATTCCCTCTGGCCAAGGAGTCCGGCGGCCCCAACAACGAGCTATGGACCAATCCCGAGAAATCGTGGGTGGGTGTAGGCCCGTTCATGTTCGAGAAATGGACACCCGGCGCCAAATGGCGCCTGGCGCGCAACCCGAGCTACTGGCGCCAGGGGAAGCCATACGTGGATGCCGTGGAGTTCCTGGTGATGCCGGACGTGTCCACCGAGATGGCGGCCATCCGGAGCGGCGTTGTTACCGGCACTTCCCGCCTGGCCGAGCCCCAGATGCTCGATCTGCTGAAGCAGGTCCCTGGGCTCCAGGCCATATACTGTCCGGGTAGCTCTGCCTACCCTGGCGTGCTGTACTACAACAACAGTGGCCCACCCTTCGATAATCTAAAGGTGAGGCGTGCGGTGGCCATGGCCATTGACCGGCAGGCCATTGTCAACGTCATTTACCTGGGGCGGGCCGCCAACGTCGCAGTGCTGCGTCAGGGGTTGGTCTACGCCATGTCTCGCGACGAGTTCCCCGCCGAGGTGCGCCAGTACATGGAGTACAACCCGGAGAAGGCCAAGGCGTTGCTGGCGGAGGCAGGGTATCCTAACGGCCTGAAGACCGTCATCAACGTTACACCCCGGTATGCTGCTCCTTACATGCAGATCAATGAGATGCTGGCCGCCATGTTCACGAAGGTGGGCATACAGACAGCGCTGAACACCCTGGAGTATGGGCGCTACTCTTCCACGGTGCTCCAAGCCAAGTACCCGGTGGGCGAGATGGCGACCACCCCTGGCCTCCAGCAGACCCCGGAGGATGGGCATGCGTTGCGGAGTCCCCACAGTAAGCTAGGTGGCAGCACGAACCGCAGCCTGGTTACTGACCCGGAGTACGACCGCCTTTATGACGAGTTTGCCGCCGCCCGGGATGAGGCCCGCCGAGCGGAGTTGGCGCGCCAACTCCAAAATCGGCAGATTGACCAGGCCTACCGTGTGGTACTTCCCTACCCGGAGGACCCGCTGGTTGGCCCGGCCAACCTGCGGGGGATGAACTGGCGGGCCAGCGCCCGGGACTGGGGCTTCCTGCTGGAGAACCTCTGGTATGCCAAGTAAGCAGCGGGAGCTCTCGGCGCTCGCCGGTGGGGGCAGGGCTCGTCATTTCCATGCGGAGGAGCCGGGGTCAGTGCACGTGGCCTATTGAGCTAAGCTAGGTCAGGAGGTGGACCATGGGGCGTAGGCATCTGGTAGCCGGGATAAGCGCGATTACACTGCTGGTGCTGGGGTGCGGGCCTGCGGCCACGGCCACGCCCCAGGCCACTGCACCCCCCCTGACCGCGGCCACGGCCACGCCCAGGGTTGCTCCACCCACGGGGACGGCGCCCACGCCCACCGCCAAACCCGCCGCATCCCCTACCCCGGCGGCCGCTGCCAGCCCCAAGATCGGTGGTACTGCCCGCCATCCCCAGCGGGAGGACACCCCTTCGTGGGACCCTTCCAAGACCCACGTGGACCCCATGAACACCACCAAGTACCTGGTCTTCTCCAAGCTGTTCGCAGGCTGGTCGGAGAAGCCGGAGAACTGCCGGAGTGAGGTCTACCCTTGGGCAGTACAGACGTGGCGTTGGCTGGATGATACTACGGCGGAGTTTACCCTCAAGCAGGGCATCAAGTACCACAACAAGGCGCCGGTCAACGGCCGTGAGCTGGTTGCCCAGGACATGGTACCGTCCTTCGACCGCTACAAGAAGAACCTGTCGTACATGGCGGGGAAGTCGGCCACGGTCGAGGCGGTGACCGTCAAGGATAAGTACACCTTCCAGATGAAGCTGAAGTCGCCCTGGGGCGGCTTGGTTGCTGAGATGCTCGCAGACTTCTACGGGCCGTGGATCGAACCTGCGGAGGCTGGCGGTCCCAAAGGTGAGCTGTGGGAGCAGCCGGACAAGGCCTTCATCGGCAGCGGTCCCTTCATGTTTGATTTCTGGACGCCAGGTGTGAAATGGCGGGTGGTCCGCAACCCCGACTACTGGATCAAGGGCCGACCCTATCTGGATGCGGTAGAGATGCTGGTCATTCCCGAGGCATCCACGCAGTTGGCTGCCCTGCGATCGGGCCAGCTCAGCCTCATCCGTGAGTTCAGCGAGGAGTTGGTGGATGTAGCCCAGCGGCAGATGCCGGGCCTCCAAGTGGTCCGCTGCCCCGGCTCCAACATGAGCGGCGCGGGCATGCTCTGGATGAACAACAGCGGTCCCCCTTTCAACGATGTGCGAGTGCGTCGCGCGGTGGCCATGGCGATTGACGGCGAGACGATCGTGAAGGGCCTGTACAAGGGCAAGGCCGCAGTGGTCGCGATGTTGCCGTTGCCCACGCAGTACGCCATGAAGGCAGATGACTTCCCCGCCGATGTGCGCCAGTACGTCCAGTACAATCCCGCCAAGGCCAAGCAGCTCCTGGCTGAGGCGGGCTTCCCGAACGGCTTTGACACGGTCATCAATTTCACTGGCCGCTATTCTGCGCCTCATCCCATGATCGCGGAGTCGCTGACCGGAATGCTCAATGCCGTCGGCATCAGGGCCAAGCTCAACATGATGGAGTATGGGCGCTACACCACCACAGTGCTCCAGGCCAAGTACCCCGTGGGGGAGTTGGCGATGAGCCCACGCAACGCGCCTACACCGGAGAGCGCTCACGCCTTGACCACCTTCTGGAGTGAGGCTGGCGCCGTCAACCGCAGCGTGGTCAATGACCCGGAGTACGATAGGCTCTACAACCAGTTCCGGGCCACCGGAGACGAGAACAGGCGTGTGGACCTGGCCCGCCAGCTTCAGACCATGGCGGTCAGCAAGGCCTATGCTGCTTTCATGCCCATGCCCGACTCCACCATGGTCGGTGTGCGAGGACTGCACTATACCTGGGTGGGCAATACCCGCGACTACAGCATGCTCTTGGAGACGGCCTGGATCGAGTAGGCCCCAGACTCGAAGTGAGTGTGGAGGACCGGCCCAGCCGTAGGGACGCATGGCCTTGTGCCCTCTACTTCACGGCCTAAATGCAGAGGAACGCATGAACAACGCCAACTTTGTGGACGTCAAGGGAATCAGAACGCGGTACTTCGAGGCGGGCCGGGGGGACCCTCTGGTGCTGGTCCACGGCGGACACTTCGGCAACTCTTACAACGCCGAGGACTGGGAGCACAGCTTTCCACTGTTTGCCAAATCGTTCCACGTTTACGCCCTGGACAAGATCGGGCAGGGCTTCTCCGATAACCCCCCCAGCGACCGGGACTACGTCATCGGGACCGTGGTCCAGCACCTCTACGGTTTCCTTGAGGCGGTGGGTATAGACAAGGCCCACCTGGTGGGGCACTCCAGGGGAGGCTACGCCGTGGCGCGCCTGGCCCTGGAGCATCCCGAGGTCGTGGGGGCGCTGGTCATCGTGGACAGTGCGACCCTGATGGCGCCCCCCAATCCCATACACGCCCAGTGGGAAGCCGAGGCGCAACGCATCGCTGACCCTCGCCAGCGCGCCAGTCACATTCTGGTCCGTAACTCATACCGCCCTCAGCACATCAGCCAGCACTACGTGGACGTAATCATGGAGGTTAATGGCTTGCCCAAGACACAGACTGGGGCGGCCAGGATGGCAGCGCTGTTCCCGCAGTTCACTGCGGACCTGGTGGCCCGGCAGAAAGAGACGCACCAGTGGATCAGAGAGGGCAGGCTGAAGGGGCCGGTGCTTGTCGTGTGGGGCTACAATGACCCCTCCGCCAAGTTCGATCCCATCGGGCTGGATGCCGTGAAGCTGGTTTTGCCCAACGTGCCCAATTCCCAGGTGCACATACTCAACCAGGCAGGACACCACTGCTTTAGCGAGCAGCCGGTAGCCTTCGTGGAGGCGGTGACCAGCTTCATCCGACTATACACCCCCCTGAAGTGAAGCAGTCCTGACTCCAGCACATGTCTTTGTCTGGTGAATCGCCCCCCTGTCGTTCCTATGAAAAAGCCCCCGTTTTTCATCCGGCGTGGTGGCCGGACCAGCGGCCATGCACAGTTGCGAGTTCCATAGGTCGGGTGTGCCGACCCAATGTAGAGCAATGAACCGAATTGCCCACGGATTCCTTGGAGGTCCATTTCACTGTCATTCCGATCCCGACGCGTCGGGACCCCGCACCGGGACGACCGCCCCGATGCATCGGGGCATGGTTTGTCGCTGCATAGGGCATAACCATGGGATTCCTCGCCCTGCGGGGCTCGGAATGACATGTGAGACAACTGGTTCATTGAAAGGAGCGTAGCGACGAAGTCCCGACACGTCGGGATGCTCCCTGGTCATGCGCTGAGACACCCTGTCGTTGCGAGCCGAAGCGAAGCAATCCGCAACCCCTGGTCATGCGGTGAGACATCCCGACAAGTCGGGACTTCGGCCTCCTGCGGAATGCCTCACAACGACAAGCGGTGAGGCAGCCAGCGCGTTTCCGCTTCGGCTTGACACACTATGTTGGCCTGCTAGAATGATTGTATTCTTTGTGTCCCGTGGGCAATCCGGCGTGTCTGGAGGTATGCATGGCTGACGTCCTGGTAACCGGCGCATTTGGCGCCTTTGGCAACCAGGTGTTGCGGCGCCTGGTGAAAGAGGGTATCCGCCCGGTGGGCATGTCCCGCAACCCGGACTTGAGTCTGGTGCGGGATGTCGCCGGTTCCATAGATGTCGCCCGAGGGGACGTCACCAACCTGCAAGACATCATCCAGGCTATCAAAGAGTACAAGGTAAAGCGCGTCATCCACGCAGCGAACCTCATCGGCGAAGCGGAGACCAAGCCGTTTCTGGGTTTTCAGATAGGGGCGGCGGGGACAGCCAACGTGCTGGAGGCCGCTCGCATCACGAGTATGGAGCGGGTAGTGTATTGCAGCTCCAAGGGCGTCTACGGTCACATCGTGGGCGGCCCACATGCCTTTCCCAAGTACGCTCCCATCAACGAGGACCACGTCCGCAACCCGGAGTACGATTCCATCTATGCGGCGGGCAAGGTGCTGGGGGAGAACATGGGTTGGGCCTATCACGACAAGCATGGGCTGGACTTCGCTGCCCTGCGCTTTGGCCATACCTGGGGCCCTGGCAAGCAGGCCCGGCACGGCCCGCTTTCCATCTTCAGCAAGTTCGTGGAGAACGCCATGGCCGGCAAGCCCACGGTCATCGCCAAGGGCGGCGATGAAAAGGACGACATCGTCTACCTCAAGGATGTGGCCCTGGGCATAGTGCGGGCGTGCTACGCGCCTAGCGTGCCCTCCATGTTCTACAACATCGCCAGCGGTCGGCTGGTGGGCCTTCACGACTTCGCCGACGCGGTACGCAAGGTGATGCCCAAGGCCCAGATCGAGATTGGGTCGGGCGTGGACTACATCAACTACGGGCATCCCCGCTACTCCCTGTACGACATCAGCCGGGCGCAGAAAGAGCTGGGCTACCAGCCTGAGTACGTGGACCTGGAGAAGGGCGTCAGGGACTACGTGGATACCATGAAGGCCCTGGGGTTGGCGCCCCAGGCAAGCTAGGCTGCCAGTGTGCTTAAGGAGGCTAGGACTGTGGCAGGGGAAAAGCTGGTAAACGTGTTCTGCGGGCCCCATTGTGGGTCCTACAACTGCGAGTTCCAGGCCGTGGTGAAAGAGGGGAAGGTGGAGAACATCCGCATCCACCCCAAGACCGTCCATCCCCCTTGCGCTATCGGCTGGAGCAACGTGAAGCGCCTGTACCATCCGGACCGTCTCCAGTACCCGATGAAGCGGGTGGGCGAACGGGGTGAGGGGAAGTGGCAGCGCATAACCTGGGACGAGGCCATGGATACGGTGGCCAAGAGGCTCACCGAGGTCAAGCAGAAGTACGGCAATGAGTCCATCGTCCTGTACTCATACGTGGCCAGCCACGGAGCACCCGGTGGCGCCGCCGACCGTAACATCACCCCGCTGCGCTTGTTCAACCTGTGGGGCGGCTGCATCCACCTCTTCGAGAGAGGCAACCTGTGCGCCGCCGGCTACTGGCAGGCCATGCGCCGCTTCACCGGCACCATCCACCTGGCCCGGCCTCTGATGAAGGACACCGAGCTGATGATCATCTGGTCCTCCAACCCGGTGGCCACCGCCCGGCGGACCACTCCCCGGCTCATCATGGAGGCCAAGGAGCAGCAGAAGCTCAAGGTGGTGGTCATTGACCCCCAGTTCAGCGAGACGGCCGCGATGCTGGCCGACGAGTACCTCCCCATCCGGCCGGGCACCGACGCCGCCCTGGCCCTGGCCTGGCTGCGTATCCTTATCTCCGAGGGGATGTGGGACCGCAAGATTGTCATGGAGCACACCAACGCCCCTTTCCTGGTCCGCGGCGACAACGGTAAGCTGCTCCGCGACAAGGATGTGGGCGGCGCCACCGACAAGTACATGGTGTGGGATGGTAAGACCAACCAGGCCAAGCCCTTCGACGCGCCGGGCGTTGACCCCGTGCTGACGGGTAGCCACACCGCCAAGGGCATTGCAGTCAAGCCGGTATGGCAGAGGCTTATCGAGGCCGTCGAGCCGTGGACCGAGGCTAAGGCCGCCGAGACCACCGGCCTGCCCGCCGAGGCTATCGGCAAGCTGGCCCGCGAGTTTGGCCGGCTAAAGGGCAAGGCCAAGATCCAGTTCTTCCCCATCCCCCGGTTCAACACCACCTCCTACGGCGAGTACGTCTCCATCGCCGCCGAGATGATCAACATCATCACGGGTGGCATCATCGGCCGGTTCACCCTGCGGGAGAACCCGCACGCGCACATTGACGTAGGCTTCCATGCCACCTCGTTCGATACCCAGGTGGTGCCCAACCCGGTGAGCAAGCGGGTGCCCATTGCCCACCTGGCGGAGGCCATCCTGAACCCAGCCCGCTACGGGACCAACATCAAGGCCCTCTACACCTTCCGGGCCAATCCGGTGAACCAGCACCCGTCCTCCCAGAAGACCGTGGCGGCCCTGAAGAAGCTGGACTTCATCGTGGTGGCGGACATCTTCATGTCGGCCACCGCCGAGTACGCGGACATCCTGCTCCCCGTGTGCACCAACATGGAGCGCAGCCTCATCCGGGAAGGCTCGTCCGTGGGCGTGGGGGCGTGGACGGTGTACTACGACCTGCCTCGCCAGCTCTACTACAACGACAAGGCCATTGAGCCGCTGTACGAGAGCAAGGACGACTACGAGATCACCCGCCTCCTGGCGCAGAAGCTCGGCCTTGCGGAACACTACCCCTGGCGCAACGCCGAGGAGTGGATTGCCGACGTCCTGGAGAAGGCCAGGGAGAACCCCAAGTACCCCTGGCTCAAGGACGTGACCATGGACCGCCTCAAGAGGGAAGGCATCGTGGACGTGCCCGAGCCCCCGCAGCCGATAGATTGGAAGCTGCCCACTCCTTCGGGGCGAGCGGAGCTTTATATCGAGGACCTGGTGGGCATGGGCTACGAGCCGATCCCCGTCTACCTTCCGCCCAAGGAAAGCCCAGAGGGCAGCCCCGAGCTGTACAAGAAGTACCCCTTGCAGCTCCTGACCTCTAAGTTCAAGCTGCGCCCCAACTCCTCGTATGGCAACCAGCCGGAGCTGAAAGAGCTGTACACGCCGGATGTGCTCATGAACCCGGCGGACGCATCGCCGCGCGGCATCAAGGACGGCGACAAGGTGGCCATCTTCAACGACCGGGGGCAGATTGAGCTCAAGGCTACGGTGAGAGAGGGTATTCGGCCAGGGGTGGTGCGCATCTACCAGGGGCAGTGGCCGCAGGATGGCAACGTCAACCTGCTCTCCAGCGACGAGCTGACCCTGTACGGCGAGAACCCGACGTACAACACCGGCCTAGTGAACATTCGCAAGGCCTGACCAGAATGGATGGGGCGGGGGTTTGGGGGTGTCCCCCAGATATAAACCCCCTCTTTAGGGCTAGGGGGATAGTCCAGGGGACTGTTTGCCGCCCTGGTGGGCGCTACCATAGACACAAAGGGAAAAGAGGAGGCTACGCAAATGCCCAATAAGTATGGGATGCTGGTTGACCTGAAGCGCTGTATCGGCTGCTACTCCTGCATCATGGCCTGCAAGCAGGACCATGGAGTGGTCGCGGGTAAGCGGTGGAACCGGGTGACCACCGTCGGGCCTATCGGCAAGTTCCCCAACGTGCGCATGCACTACGTGTACACCCAGTGCATGCACTGCGAGAAGCCCCCCTGTGTGGACGCCTGCCCCACCGGGGCGCTCTACAAGCGCGACGATGGCATTGTCCTGGTGGACGAGTCCAAGTGCCGGGCCTGCTTCGACCTGTGCGAGGACGCCTGTCCCTACAAGGCCCTGGCCCGGGACACCGCCCGGGGCAAGCAGACCAAGTGCACGCTCTGCGTGGAGCGTTTGGAGGTGGGCGAGCAGCCCCTGTGCGTCCAGACGTGCGTCACCCAGGCCCTCATCTTCGGCAAGGTGGAGGAGCTTCCCAAGCTCATGGCAGCGCGGGTCAAGGGCCTACCTACTCACCGCCTGCTGGTAGAGCAGAAGACCAGCCCCAGCCTCCAGTACAACAAGGAACCCGAGCTAGGCACCACCAGGGGTCGCCGAGGCAAGGTGTACATAGACGTAACGTAGTTCCGCTGTGAAGGATTCATGGCCTTATCGGGTGTTGCCACGATACAAAAGGGCTGGCGGCTTGAAAACCGCCAGCCCACCCCCGCGCCTTGAGGGGCACCCTTTGGGACTCTGCGTTAGTCTCGTTATATGCGCAGCTCGATACTAGGGGGGATGGGTGACACCTTGAAATAGACTTCCCCCGTCCAGTTCTGCCTTAGGGAGAAGCCGGCTAACATCAAAGCTAGTGCTGCAATCAACAAAATCACCAAATACATCCGGCTTGGGTTTGGCATCGAGACTCGCCCGTTGCCGCCCCGCCGGAGGTTTCGCAATGAAATTAATTCTCTCATAGCGCACCTCCCGGCCGTTTTTACCGGCCGTTTTGGGGTGGCGCGGGGATGTTGGTGCCCCTCGGCTAGACTATAACACATCACGCCGGGGGAGCGCTGTGTGGTGTGCAGTTGGTAGGGTGGGTGTAACGCAGCGTAACCCACCTTACGGCAGGTGCCAACCCCAACATTGAACGGCCTCCGAAAGTTCGGGGGCCGTCTTTAGTTCTCCAAGGGCAGGTTAAGAAACCTGCCCTACGGTTCAATCGAAGCGGCCTGTCCAAAGGGCCATGCTATAATCGGCTTGGGGTCCAGGGAAACGGTCGGTCGTCATCAAATAGCCCTATAACCCGGGCACCGTGTAGAAACAACCATGACACGCGAAGAAGCGCTGAGGGTGCTGTCAGATCACCGAGATGAACTCAAACGTCTCGGGGTACGTTCCCTTGCCCTGTTTGGCTCGGTCGCCCGCAACGAAGCTGGGCCAACCAGCGATGTGGACCTGCTGGTGGAGTTCGATGGTAGGACTATGGGTCTGTTCGGCTTTCTGGAAATCAAGGAATATTTGGAGGGCATTCTGGGGTGCCCGGTGGACTTGGTGACGCGGGCGGCGGTGATTGAGGAGTTGAAGGAAGACATATATGGGGAAGCGGTAAATGTCCTCTAGGCCGCGCAAGTGGCGGTTTCGACTCCGGCACATCATTGAAGCCATAAGTAAAATACGCGACTACACCCAGGGCATGACACTCGAGCAGTTCTGCGTCAACTACATGGTCCAGGACGCCGTGATACGTAACTTCGAGGTAATTGGAGAGGCTGCGCGCTATGTCCCGCCCGAGGTGGAAGAGTCACACCCTGAGGTCGCGTGGGGCCGCATGCGCGCTATGCGCAACATCCTCGCTCACGAATACGATAATGTTGACTTGGCCGTGGTGTGGGACGCAATTCAACACGACCTCCCGCCCCTAGTCCCACTGCTTCAGGCTGTGCTGGACGCAGACGATTTACCCGAGGGGTAAGGCCAAGGGACCCAGCCGTGTGGCGTCGCACCGTGAGCGTGGTGGGTCCCGTTTCACTTCACCCACCCTACGACTTCTCTGTCCAACCAGACCTTCTCCGAGTAGGGGATGCTCCGGTAGGTAGAAGATGAGGGTCCAGTTGAGGTTGGACTCGGCCTTGCAGTGAAAGCTGCCCAGGGCGTCCGGGAGCCATCGGTTTGGCCAGCAATCCCTTCCTGCGGAAAGTGGCTATAATGACGGGGGAACAATGGACGGAGGCAGCTAATGCCATGGTGAGAAGCTATACCGCCAAATACACCAAGATAAGCTCCGGCTACATGGGACAAGTCGTTGAATGGCCAGAGGTGGTTACCGAGGGCAAGACCATAGAGGAATGCCGGGAAATGCTAAGGGATGCGCTGAGTGAGATGGTGGCGGCGTATAAGCATCAGGGACGTGAGATCCCTCTCGGCGGAGACCTGCTGGAGCAGGTGCCCATAGAGGCGTAGCTTGTCAGTCAAGCGCCGGGACCTGGTGCAGTACCTTGAGGCGAACGGATTCCACCTGCTGCGAGAGGGGGAGCAAACACTCCGTTTACACGAATGGGAGCAAGGCACTGCCAATAAAGAGGCATCGCACGCTGGATAGAATAACCGCAAACGAGCTGTGCAAGCAGGCTGGCCTAGTGCCGAAGTTCTAGTTACTACTTGTAACGAGACGGCCCCCGAATTCTCGGGGGCCGTCTTCGCTTCTGGCTTCCACGAGGGGGAGCGGTTCACGGACCGCCCCTAGGTCCTACTTCTCCAGCCAAACCTTCTCCAGGTAGGGGCCGCTCCAGTAGAAGCTGCCCGTCCACAGGAAGCCCTTGACCACTGGGCGCATGATGGCATAGTCGAAGGGGATGGGGGTGACCAGGGCGAAGGCCTGGTCCACCACCCGCTCCTGGATCTTGTAGGCCATGGCCTGCCGCTGGGACTCCTCCCGGGCGGTGATCATCTGGTCAACAAGAGAGTCCAGAGTCGAATCGTTGAGGTGACTCCGATTGAGGTTGAACCCGGCCTTGCTGTGGAATCGGCCAAGGTCGTCGAGGGGCTCTCCGGACACGGTCAGGCCGTAGAGCATGTCGTCGTATGTGCCCCGGAGGGAGGTGCTGGACCAGGAGCCATAGTCCACCCAGTTGGGGGTGACTTTGACGCCCACCTCGCCCAGCATGGCGATCAGGGCCTCCACTACCTCCACGTAGGGGGACCTGTAGTACGGAGTAGCCGTCAGGGTGGTGGTGAAACCGTTGGGGTAGCCGGCATCGGCCAGGAGTTTCTTGGCCTCTGTGGGGTTGTAGGTCAGGTACTTCCGGCTCTCGGGCGGGATCTGGTCAATAGCCTGGTTCAGGGAATGGAGGCCGGGTGGATAAAGCGCCACGGGGGTGGCCTCGCCCTGGAACACGGTCTTCACCAGGGCATCCCGGTCCACGGCCATGGAGATGGCCCGGCGCACTCGTACATCGGCGAAGGGCTTGTCTGCCTTGTCAGCCCGCATCCAGATTTTCCCAGGGCCGGAGAAGCTGGAGCACTTCTGGACCTGGAGGTCTGGGGCCGTCTTCTGGAGCTCGCGGTAGGCGGTCACGGGCACCTCACCATACCACAGGTCCAGCTTGCCGGAGCGCAGAGCGGCCATGCGGCTGCTCTGGTCGGCGATAATCTGCTGGGTCACTTTGTCCACGTAGGGAAGGCCCGGCTTCCAATAGGTGGGATTGCGGCCGTAGACCAGCTTCACCCCTGGGATGTACTGGTCCATGGTGAAGGGGCCAGAGCCGATGTAAGTGGTGGGCGACTCGAAGCGCCCCCGGGCGTCGGCGGCTTCCTTGGGCAACACCGGTGAGCCGTAGAAGGACGCCATGTACAGGTCCAGGATGGGTGTCGGGCCGTCTGTGGTCACCTGCACTGTGGTCGCGTCTACGGCCTTGACCGCTTTCACGTGCTCGGGCACGCTTCCCAGGCCGCGCCGGGGGGCCTTCATGGCCCGCTCCACGCTGAAGGCGACATCCTGCGCCGTGAGCTCTCGTCCGTTCACCGGGGGCTTGTTCTGGAACTTGATGCCCTGGCGCACCTTGATCTCGAAGGTAGTGTCGTTGGCCCAGCGCCAGCTTTCGGCGACATCGAGATTGATGACCGCCTTGCACGGTTCGGTGTTGGGGATGCTGGTCACCATGAAGCTGAAGACGGCCTGGTAGGCCTCGCGGGTGTCGCGGGCGCCGCCGGGGGTATAGTCCGGGTCCCAGGACTCCGGGTCGCCCCGCTTCATGACCACCAACGCTCCGCCTCGTACGGGCCCTTTGACCGCGGTTGGCGCGGCTGTGGGAGCAGCCGTGGGGGCTGCGGTTGGTGTGGGTTTGCCCTGGACCGCCGTTGGCGGTGGCGTGGCTGTGGCCAGCGGACGAACAGCCGTGGGCTGTGGTGTGGCTGTGGCGGCTGGGCCGCAGGCTGCGGCCAGTAGCAATAGCGCCGCAGTCAGGCTCAGCATTCTCTTCTTCGGTAGCAACGTCGTCACCCCTGTTCTTTGAGTCTAGGGCCTTTGTGCGAGGCTAGCCAGGAGCTTGCCCCGTCCCTGGATGGCCTCGTGGACTTCGAGCCGGTAGAGTATCTCCCAGATTTGGGCGGCCAGGGAGGATATCGCTGGTTTGCCCAGGTCGGCCTCCAGCGGCTGGAGTATGTCCATAGTGGTGACCCCGCCGCCAGAGATTACTATGGCGTCAGCCTTGGGGGCATGCTTGGCCACCGTCTTGGCCGCCTTGTAGACCAGGCCAATGGGGATGCGGCTATGGGGTGGGAAGAGGGCACGGTCCACCTCCTGGCGGCTGCCGAAGATGCCCTGTTGGATGAAGTGCTCCATGGCCAGCACCTTGATACCGGCGTCCTCCAGGAACTTGGTGTATTTCTGGGCCAGGTCGTCGGTGTAATAGGTGCAGGCTACGGCCACTGAGCCTAGCCCGAGGGCCTTGAGGGAGTTGATGACCGCCAGGCCCATCATGACATAGGGGATGCCGGTCATCTTCTCGATCTTGGTGTGCATCTCTTTGGTGAAGCGCAAGCCGTCGGCCACCACGAACGAGAAGGGGGTGCCGGACTGGGCGATGCAGTCCACCTGGGCTTCCTTGAGGGCCAGGCAGCAGTTCTCCAGTTGTTGGGCTGCCTGGGCGATGTTCTCGCTGGTAAGCCCCTTGGCAAAGCCGGGTACGTAGGTCATGGTCTGGCAAACGGAGAAGCCCTGGGGGGCAATCCGCAGAAACTCCATGGGGTCAACGGAAACTACCGGGGGGGAGATGAACCCTACGCGGCCTCGCCATCCGGGGTCCTGGAGCCATTCCACGGGAGCTGGGTTGTGATGTGTCATAGTGCCTCCTTCGCACAAGTATGGGGGCCAACCGGCAAAAGTATAGCGATAGTGTAGGGCGGGGGAGAGTGACCGTCAAGGCCATGGAATTGGGCTACGGGCTACAGGCCACAGGCTACGGGCCTCCCCTTTTCCTTTGTGAGAGGGCTAGAGCCTGCCCTGAGCGAAACGAAGGGGTGAGGGCGAGGGCTCAGGGCCAGCCCTGGGCCAATCGGAAGGCCTTATACTGGGGCTGGGACCATGAAGAAGTATCGCTCTATAGAGCACACGGCAGATATGGGCCTGGTTGCCTACGGGCGGGACCTGGCGGAGTGCTTCGCCAACGCTGCCCTGGGCCTGTTCAGCCAGATTACCGACCTGCGGCGCGTGCGCCCTGTCCAAGCGCGCGAGATCTCCGTAGAGGCCGGCGACACCGAGGCCCTGCTGGTGGAGTGGCTCAACGAGCTGATCTTCCTGTTCGATACCGAAGGGCTGCTGGGCCGTCGCTTCGATGTACTGGAGATTGGCGATGGTCGCATGAGGGCGCGGGTCTGGGGGGAGACAAGAGACCCGGCACGGCATCCGACCAAGATCGCCGTCAAAGCTACCACTTATCACCGCCTCCAGGTCGTCCAGCGGGACGGCTGGCGCGCCCGCGTCATCTTCGACGTATAGACTAGTGCTTGTGGGGTGTCCTTAAAGTTCGCCATCAATGTCATTGCGAGGAGCGCAGCGACGAAGCAACCCGCGGACGGTGTCAAGGTCAGAAGGTTGCTTCGCTACGCTCGCAATGACGGCTGGCACGAGGCCCTGCAATGTCGTTCCTATGA
>Ga0080064_1004220_pt1 | contig 18880 bp, 20 predicted proteins | sample Subgrocontami54m_FD_69260 | JGI IMG/M metagenome (GOLD analysis project Ga0080064, IMG submission 69260) | Subsurface groundwater microbial communities from S. Glens Falls, New York, USA - GMW46 contaminated, 5.4 m (SPADES assembly) (version 2) ...
GAGGCCAGCATCGGGCGCAGTCTGGGCCTGCGCTCATCGTCCCGAGTCACATCCCGGTCAATCCACTCATCCACGTACTGCTGCAAGTGCCAGTCATGGGGCTCCCTGTGCTTGTAGGTTTCGTTCACCATGATTGTCTCCTAAATGGATCAGGCAACCTCCTCTGTCGCAGTCCTCTTATCGACCGAGAAAGTCCTCCACGATGAAGGATAGAGTGGCACGACGATTCAGCAATTCGTACCTCTTCCCCTGAAACTCCCCGACTGATTTCTCATCGTGCATCACCTGTACGACATACAACCCGGGCCAGAGGGGCACAAAACTCGTGACTCCCCATGAATCGGTGCTCTGAAGCTCCTTGATCCATCCGTTGGGCCCGTGGGCCTGGACCTCCTGACCAGTCAACGCGTTGCCTTTGAAAATCACCCGAACGACAAATTCGCTCCCTGCCTTGGGGGCGATGCTCCCAAGCAGCGGGTCGAGAGACCTCGTGACCGGAAGGATATCCAGCTCCATCTGCTCTTTGATCTCTTCTTCGCGCTCACGGACCCTTCCTTTCTGAAAGGAAAAAAATTGGGCCCGGGCGAAAAACAGCGAACGGATATTGTCCCTTGGAGCGCCTCCGAGGCTTTTCGCGAGGATATGATGTTTGCCCGCCTTCTGCGGCGTGATAATCCCGCTGAAGAGGTTCACTCCCTTTTTGAAATCGATCTTGATCTTTTCCCCCTTTAGCCCGATGGCCCATGCCTCCACCTCGTCGTGCCTGTCCAGCAACCCTCCTGCCTCTTCCCTGCGGAACTGGTGCGGCTCTCCGAAATAAAGCTCTACCTTATGCTCTTTGCCCGGCTCGCCCTTTGGATTCGTTTCGATCCAGATGACATGAGCCTCCGTGGACCGAGCCAGTGGGAACGCAAAGAGAAGCGCTATAATCGCGATGATAAGTCTCCTCATGGTTCTCTCCTTTCTTCATGAAAACATCAAAAAAAGAGCCCGGGATCCCGCCTTTTTCTTTGGCGAAACACCGGGCTCTGGGTTGAAAACCTCTGGCCTCTAAGTTTTGCTTAGCTAATTATGTTTATTCGTATAGCCTAACTAATTTTATTTGTCAAGCGAAACATGTGATGTCAGGGGGAACCCCTCCGACCGCCGGTTTTCCCCATCTTCGCTCAAACGCAGGATTTTCACATGGCTCCATAAGTCTCGGTCCCGTTCCTCTGGCGGATTGCGCAGAATGACGTACTTGCTCAGCGCCTCCGCGACACTCGCGGTAGGAGCCAGGACGACCGTCCGGATTTTTTTTGAGACCGCTGTTCCCCTCCGAGGGTCGATCAGATGGCCATACCGTTTCCCGTCGATCTCGAGGCTTTTGCCCAGACTGGAAGATGCCGAAAGGGCTTCATCTTTGATCTCTAAAACGCCCAACGGTTCCTCCCCTGGAAATTGCAAAAGGAGCCTCCAGGCCGGAGCGTGGGGAGGGGCTCCCAAGGCCAGGATACTGCTTTGGCCGAAGTTAATGAGCGCATGGATGATCCCGCGCCTTTTGAATAGATCCGCCATCCGATCGACCGCGTAACCTTTTCCGATTCCGCCGGTATCGATGCGCATCCCCATTTTTTTCAATTTCACTTTCCGGTCCGGATAAAGGATGAGATCGGCAGAGCCGACCAGCGATTGCGCGGTCCTCATGGACAAGTTTTTGGGAGGCTGTCCCTGCTCAGAGGCCTTTTGCCATAGATCCATCAAGGGGCCCACCGTGATATCGAAGGCGCCGTCTGTCTTTTGTGTCAGCGATTTTGCCAGCTCCAGAAAGGCGTAGAGCTCCGGGGAAGCCGTCACCGGCCCGGCCCCGGCGCCGCGATTCAGCCGGTTGATCTCGCTCTCAGGCTTATAATTGCTGAGGAGGTCGTCGAGCCTTTGCGCGATGGAGAAGGCCTCCTCGAGGAGCTGTCTGGCTTGTCGGGCATCATGGTCATACAGGGTGACCTCCAAGACCGTTCCCATCGTATAGCGGGCCTCGCGAATGGGTTGGAGATGATCGGCGCCGACCGGGGCGGGTATGGCCGCGCTGGCGCTCACAGCCGCGCAAAACACAAAAACAACTCCGATCCCTTTTTTCATCTCAAGTCGTCTTGGAATCGAAGTCCTGGGTATAGGCGCTCGGGCTCTGCTTCAGCAGAGCGAAGAGGATGCATCCCATAAGGACCGGGAGAGTTAGTTCGAGAACGGCAAAGGACGCGATTTTCAGAAAAGCAAACCAGGGGTGGACGAAACGGATCAACCAGCTCGATGCCTCGTCCAGAAAGGCGCTGCCGAAAGAGAGGCAAATAAAGAGCACCTTTTGTTTAGGCGGGAGCGGCGCGAAGAGAAGCAGATGGGTCAAGGTCAGCATGAGAATTCCCATAGAGAAGAGATGGAAGTGGCTGATCTCCAGAAGGCCTTGATAGCTGCGAGGTTGGAGGAATTGTTCTTCCGAGCCGCGGTAATAGTCCACCACGGACTGATAGGTGAGGCCCATTTTGTTGAAGTAGAGAAGCGCATTGGTGAGCCAGAAGATCGCCACATAGGCCAGGAAGAAAAAGACAATGAGTCGCAACAAATGATTCCGCGTCCACTCGCCGGTGACTACGAAGCGCATCTATTTTTTCTCCTTGATGAGGATCTGAAAGAGAGCCAAGATCTTCCGAACCCCTTGGGCGATGGCGTGGCTCGTCAGAGTAGAACCGGCGATGCCGGCGATGTCTCGCCCGACCCCAAGTTCGGAAGATAGCTCTTTGTCTTGAAACTGCTTCAGCCATCTCTCCGATGCCAGGTATTCCGGCGGCTCGTGAAAGGCAAGAACCAGAGTGGTTTGGATGCGGCCCTCCGGGGAGAGAACGACCATAAAGGTTTCAGGCAGCGTCCGGACCGTGTGGGTGTCGATGGCGGCATAGCCGACAACCGCGCCGGCCTTTTTTCCAACGTAGAAAGTAAAAAGCTTCGATTCGATGCGGGTACGGGCAAGCTGCTCGGCCTTTTGAACCTCCGAGTCCTTCAGGATAAAGGTTCTCATCTCCACCCGATCCACGTCCGGAAACGCGATCTTTAGGGCCTCGTCCTTGGCGTAGAAGACTTTTGCCTCGCCGATGGCAGGGCTGAAGGTAGAGACCCCCAGCCCCGCCATCAGGAAAAGCCACAGTGCTCTAGAACGCAAACCCGATGCCCAAAGCCCATTCATCGGCCACTCTGGTCGGTCCCTTGGCGTCGTAGTTCCGATAATCCATCTTCAGGACGACGTTGAGAATCGGCTTGTAGGAAATCCCCACGGTGTAGAGCTTTCGATCCTTGGATCGATCCGGAGCGAAGCCGCTCGGAACCTCGGCCTGGGTGTTGTATCGCTCGAAGCGGAAAAAAGGAGCCAGGTATTGAGTCGTCCCGGGCCGGAGGAGCGGCAAAATATCATAGGCTCCTTCCAGGTACCAGCCGTAGATCCGGCTCGCGACCGGGCGGCTGGAACTGGAAGCGGCGCTGCTCAAAGTTGCCGCGTCATCGATACGTCCCCATGCGCCCAACGCCCTCAGTTCTAGACCCCGATGGCGGAACTGCCCATGCAGGTCCCACAGAGTGGTAAAGGCATCGGGCTTGCTCGAGCCGATGGTCTCGTTCTGCCCCTGGTTGCCCATGAAAATCGACCCGCCAAAGCTGAGCTGGGGTATCGGCGTATAGTCCAGGCGGGCTGTCCAAGAGGGATCCTCAAAGAGCGCGCGATTGCCCTTTTGCCGGCCGGAGCGGAGACCCGCATTGGTAAAGTTCTTGGCTCTCAATCCTTCCATGATGTAGGTCCGGTAAGTTAGACCGGGCAGGATCTCGCCAAATAATCCGGCGCCGTTTCCCCTCCAGGTCGAGGGGAGGATAAGCGTCTCCACATCGGGACGCAAGACTCCGTGATAGGTAATGGGCTCATGAACTTCGTTCAGGATCCCCATCGGGGCCAAGACCATCCCCACACGGGTGTTTGCATACTTCGACAGGAGAAAGTCGAGGTAGGCGAACTCCACTGAAACCTCGCCGGCTCCAGAGGTTCCGGTAGAAGTAGACGCATGCTCGTATTCGATCTCCGAGTTAAGGAGAATCCAGTCGTTAAACTTGTAACCGATGTAGGTCACAAGCCGGAGAAAATCGGCTTGGTCCTTATTCCCGAGTCCCCCCGATGTGTCGCTCACAAACTTCCGGTAGTTCCCTTCGCCGTAGGCCGCGATGGAGAGGCCGCGGGTGACGGAATAGACCTTGGATGCGGCAGGACCCAGGCCATACTTAGGCTTGACCTCTGCCAGGGAAGGGATGTACTCCTCCAGCCTCTTTTTCTCCAGCTCCTCGGCAAGCGTCTTTGTCTTTCGCTCCTGCTCTTCTGCCTGTTCCTTCCTTTTGACCTCTTCTTCCCCCATCTTTTTTTCCAGCCGCTCGAGTTTGTCCCTCAACTCCCGAATTTCTCCCGCCGTGTCGCTTTGCTGCGAAAATGACACCCCCGGCAGAAGAAAAATCAGCATCATCGCAAACCATACACGTTTCATCTTTCTCCTCCTTTTTGTTTTTTGTTCCAAAAATAAAAGAGCCCGGGCCGCGTTCTTCGCGGCGCCGGGCTCTGGGTTTAAAACCTCTGGCCTCTTTTCGAGAGTCAGCGCTTTTTATCTAAGCGACATTCGATCTCCTGTTTTTGGCGGGGCTCGATCCCGCAAAGGAACGACTACAAACCTTCTGCACCTCCGGCACTTCAACTCCACCCCATCGGGTACAAGGCGTGCCAAGAGGCTTCCGCACAGGCATCTCAACGACTTTTCCGTGTGGTGATCACAAAAGGACTGATTGTTGCCGCGCTGCTTCAAAACAAGTCCTTTCTCATTTCGCTCTATGCCGCTGGAGAGTAGGCCGAAACAGGGCGCCGAAGAGCGCCGCCAGCATGAAGGCCTGGGCCAATAGCGTTTCAAGGGTCGGGTACATCCCTAAGAAACTGACCTGAGGCACAAACCGAAGCGGGGTCACGCTCAGCCAGCCGGAGACCTGCAAGGCCTGGACTCCTTGTCCCGCAAAGACGAAGGCGAGCAAGAAGAGCAAAATCCCGGTCGCCCCAAAAAAGTATTTCAAAGGAATTTTGAGTCCAAGCCTGAAGAGTAAGAAAACCAAGAAAGCGAGGATAGCCAAACCTACGACGAAGCCCCAGATAACCGCGTCTTGGGCATTGTGGCTTTGGAGCCAAAGCGCCTGGTAGAAAAGCACCACCTCGAAGGCTTCGCGATAAACGGCGAAAAATGAGACTCCCACGAGGGCCAAAATTCGCCGGCTGGAAAAAGCGGCCTGGACCTTGTCATGAATATATTGCTGCCACTTCCTCGCCTCCGATTTGGTATGCAGCCAATAACCCATATAAAAGAGCACCGCGGCGGCCATCAGCGTGGCAAATCCCTCCAGACTCTCCCTTTGACTGCCGCTGAGGGTCACTACGGTCTGAGCCAGTACCCAGGTCAGAAGCCCGGCCAGCAGGGCGAGGCCCCAACCCAAGTGGATATAAGGGATCGCCTGCGTAGCTCCCATGACTTTGAGCATCGTGAGGATCGCCGCAAGAACGAACGCGGCCTCCAGGCCCTCGCGCAGAATGATCAGCGCGGCGTTGAAGAGGACGTAGCCCTTCGCGACCTGGCTTTCCTGGCTCAACAATTGCGACGCTTGAACCAGTCCGCCGTCGATCTCCTGATAGAGCCGTTGGATTTTCTTCTTCTCGTCTCCGCTTTTCAGGGCGTTGCGGAATTGAGTCCATTGGCTTTCCAACCTGCGGGCCAACGAAGCGTCTTTGGCGCGAAGGGCGGCTTCCGTCAGCTCAAATCCGTCCAGGTAAGCCTCCACGGCTTTCTGGTAGGATTTTTCTTTTTCCCCTTGCTCGTAAAGGGTCATGGATTCCCCGAGTAGGGTGCGCGCAACGATCAGGGGATCCTGAGGCTGGTCTTCCAGCACACCCCGTCTGAGATATGCCATGGCTTTCCGTTGTTCCTCCGGAGAGAGAGGATGGCGCTGGAGCCGCTCCTGCGACTCCTGGTCGGTCACGACGGCCAGCGTTGCAACACTTCTGATCTCGTCGGGGAGCCGTTTGATTTCAAGGAGCTTTTTCCCTTCCGTTGCCGCTTCCGGAGTGAAGCGAAGAGAAAAAATATAGAAAGCCGCTTGCCACCGCTCGTCTTCTGCAAGGGCGGCAAAGCTGGGCATCGCCGTTCTTTCTATGCCAAACGTGATCGCGTTGAAGGCCTTGAAAGGCGATAAACCGGCCATCAGCTCCGGATCCATGAAGTTCGCCGGTGGAGGTGACGGAGGCTGCATGTCCCCACGGCTGGGCCCATCGCCTTTGCCTTCGTTGCCATGACATTGAGCGCAGTTTTGCATGTACAGGGCCTTGCCCGCTTGTAGGGAGGGCAAGGCCCTCGGATGCGGCACGATCCCGTAGGCGGCGATCATTTTTTCTTTAATGCGCTTGGCCAGCTCGGAGACGCGCCTTTCGTCCTCCTTTTGGCGGATGCGGCTAACTAATTCTTTCAGCTCGGGCTCCACACCGGCCTTGTCGCCTTCGGCCGTTTTGAGCTGTTGGAGCAATTCCAGGCTTCTCCGGGAGAACTCAACCATCTCCTGGTGCTCCTCCGGATTGACGACTTTGCCGGCGCGCACCGCGTTCTTGTAGTCGCCGCCGATGTAGTCCACCAGGGCGACGATTTTTTTGGCGTCCTCGGCGGCCATCAGAGACGGGACCATCATGAGGAAGAGGCAGAAGCTCCAAAGAAGAGTGCCCTGACGCCAGTCTCCGCGGGCTCTCATGAGCCAGAAGGAATGAGGCTGTTGCATAAGATAACTTTGACTGTTCGCAAACGATTCATTTGATGGAGCAGAGTAAATAAGTTAGGGTAACTAAATCTATAATATTCGTATAGACGAACAAAAAGGGTTTGTCAACACCAATGGATTTCTCGAAGATTATGCCCGCTACGGAAGATTACCTAAGAGCGATCACCGTCCTGGCAGAGGAGGCACGGCCCGTCATCGCAGCTAGAGTGGCGGAGACCGTAGCGCGGGTACGCGGTATGACTTCAGAAGAAGCGGCGCAAGTGACGAGCCATAATGCTCAGAGACTCTTTGAAATCTGAGCCGGGTTTGAGTGACGTTTTCAGGACTCCTCAGACCCTTGGAAGGGAAAGGCGATCACATGAGATAGGACGATCTCGATCGGCACCTGGTGTCCTACGGGCCAAGTCACCGGATTTCGTTGTTCTAGATGAATCGTCGCCCCTGAGGGGAGGCGCAGGCGATAAAGTATCTCCCCCCCAAGAAATTCCCGTTCCTCGATGGTGGCCAGAGTTCCTCCGGGTCGACAACTGACCGCCTCATGGCGGATCATCACTCTCACAGGACCAGGGGGAATGTTGGGGAGACAAGGGAAAACGCCGACCTCGGTATGGACCTCATGTCCGGAGACAACACCGGGCACAAAGTCAGACTGTCCGACGAATCTGGCAACAAAGGAAGTCGCTGGGTGGTAGTATACATCCTCAGGTGTTCCCACCTGCTGTAACTCTCCACCTCGGATCACCGCAACCTGATCGGCCATCCCCAAGGCTTCATCTTGGTCATGTGTGACTAGGATCGCGGCCGTGCCCGCCCGACGGAGAATCTCGGCTACCTCTTTTCTCACTTGAGGTCTGAGTTCGGGGTCGAGGCCGTTGAAGGGTTCATCCAGCAGGATCACGCGCGGGCGCGGTGCAAGGGCCCGTGCCAGCGCAACGCGTTGTTGCTGGCCTCCCGAAAGCTGATGTGGAAAGCGGGAGCCATGGGGCGTGAGGGCGGTTAGCTCGAGTAGCTCATCCACTCGGCGTTGGCGCTCTTGTCGGGTCGTGTGCTGTAACCCAAATCGGATGTTGTCCGCCACGCTTAGATGAGGAAAGAGCGCGTAGTCTTGGAAGACCATGCCCACTCCGCGGCGCTCTGCGGGTACCCACACCGAGCTACTAACGTTCACCACCACGCGGTCGCCGATAAGGATCCGCCCTGCGTCAGGACGTTCAAAACCCGCGATCAACCTGAGGAGCGTCGTCTTGCCCGAGCCCGAAGGGCCCAGAAGGGCAAGAATCTCCCCGGAAGACACCTGCAAGTCACAGCCCTTGACGGCTATGGCATCACCGTAGCGCTTGCTTACTCCCTGGACGTCGATAACAACCATGACTTGGTTCCCAAAGGGGCCGCCCCCACGAGACTCATACAAACAAATTCAGTAGGTAACGTTACTCAAGACGTTGGTGCCGGCTCCCACAGTATTTCAAAGGATGAAGTTTTGGTCAAACCGAGAGCCGCTCAAGATCAACCTGCCGCTATTCGCGTTTGGCCTCTAGCCAAGAGCATGACCGGCAGGATGCCGGCAATCACGATCGTGAGCGCGGGCAGGGCCGCGGCTTCCCAAAGAGATTCTGAGGTGAACTGCCAGACGCGCACAGCCAGCGTATCGTACCCAAAAGGCCTCAGCAGCAAGGTGGCAGGCATCTCTTTCATGACATCCACAAAGACCAAAATCAGTGCGGCGCTCAAGCCGCGCCGAATCAAGGGCACATGAATCCGCCAAAGAACCTTCCCGCTGCTCGCGCCTAGGGAACGAGCCGCCATATCCATGCTCGGCGTGATCTTAATGAGGCTCGCCTCTACAGTCTGTAGGGATACGGCTAAGAAGCGGACAAGGTAGGCGAAAACCAGCCCCAGCATGGATCCTATAAGCAGAAAGCCCGGCGAGATTCCGACAGTCGCCTGGAGCAGGGAATCCAGGTGTTGATCGAGAAAAGCAAGCGGCCCCAAGACGCCGACGGCGATCACCGATCCTGGGAGCGCATATCCCATACTCGCCATGCCCGCGAAGCCGCCGACCACGCGGCTGCGACTCAAGCGAAGGCCGTAGGCCAGCACAACAGCGGCGCTGACCGCCACGACTGCCGTAATGACGCCCAGTTTCAATGTATTGAAGAGGATCTCCAGATACCGCTCGTCATAGGTCAGATGACCGATGACCCAGGCGATAAGCTGAGCCAACGGCAGGAGGAATGCGAATCCGACGACCAGGCTTGCCGCGCCGGTTGCAGCAAAGGCTTTCCAGCCGCGCAGCGGTCTCGGCGACAATGGCCGCGCCGTCCGCTCGGTTTGATAGAATCTAGGCGGGCTCCTTTCGGCTCGCTCCGCAAGGTAAAGCGCAAACGTAAACAGCACAAGCAGGCTTGCGATTTGCGTTGCCGCTTCGCGATCGAACATGCCGAACCAGATTCGGAAGACCGCCACAGTAAACGTACGATAGCCGAAGATAGCCACAGTGCCGAAATCGGCCAGAGCCTCCATAAGAGCGAAGCACATCCCCGCGATGATCGAAGGCCGTGCTAGAGGCAGAGCGACCCGCCAAAAAATTCCGAGGCGTCCGAGCCCGAGTGAGCGCGCCGCTTCAATGGTGACCGCCTTCTGTTCGAGAAAGGCCGTGCGCGCGAGCATATACACATACGGATAGAGCACCAGAGTCATGACCAGGGTGACGCCGCCGTAGGACCTGATTTCAGGAAGCGAGACTGTCGTACCCCAAGTGGTTCTCATCCAGCTTTGCACCGGGCCGGTGTAGTCGAAGATGCCGAGAAAGACGAAACCAATGACATAAGAGGGGATGGCTAAAGGCAGAACCAGGAGCCATTCAAAGATCGCCCGCCCCGGGAAACGGTACGCGACCACAAGCCATGCCAGGCTTATGCCCAACACCAGGACGCCTATGCCTACGCCGAACATCAACCTGATGGTATTCCAGGCAAGCTCCGTGAGTTGCGTTTGCCATAGATGGGTCCAGATTTCAAGTTTGGGCGTGGCGAGAGAAGAAACGACGACGATGAGCGGGGAAGCGACGATGAGCGCGATGATCCCTGCCGCTACGGACCAGGGATCGGGCCAAGCCCAACGATCCGGCTGGCGTCGGGAAGCCAGAGCGTCCCTTGTTGCTCTCATGTTCATCGTGATGTCGTTTGGGCTACTTGTAGCCGGCCCGGTCCAGCAGCTTGACCGCGGCAACCTGCAGTTCGCCGGCTGCGGCAATGTCCACGGGGTCTGTCTTAAACGGTCCCCACGCTGCAATCAGCGGATGGGGTTTAACCCTGGGGTTGGCCGGATACTCGTAGTTACTGTCGGCGAAAAGGTTTTGCGCCTCAGGAGAGCTTAGGAACTCGATTAGATGGACGGCGCCGCGACGATTCTTTGCATGCTTCGTCACCCCCGCTCCGGAGATGTTCACGTGCACGCCGCGCTGGTTCTGATTGGGCCAGAAAACCGCCACGGGAAAGGCACGGCTTTTCGCCATGAGGCGCGCGAGGTAATAGGTGTTCGCCAGGCCGACGTCGCACTGCCCTGCCGCGATGCCTTCCAGTACCCGTGTGTCACTGTCAAAAATATAGGGTTGATTTGCCATCCAACCGCGGACGATTTCCTCTGCGCGTTTTTCACCTAACGTTTTGATCATCGTGGCAACGAGAGACTGCGTGTAGACCTGCCTGGAGGTTCGGAAGCAAAGCCGCCCGCGCCATTTAGGCTCGGCGAGCGCTTCATAGGTCGATAACTCGTCAGCTTTGACCCTTTCTGTGCTGTACATGATCGGCCGCGCCCGCACCGACAGACCCACCCAGGAGTTGTCCTTGGCTCGGAAATGGGCCGGAATATTCTTCTCGATCGCTTCTGATTTGAATCCATCGAGTAGCCCGGCCTGCTGAGCCAGCCAGAGGTTGCCGGCGTCCACGGTGATGAGAAGATCGGCGGGAGACCTTGAGCCCTCCGCCTGGAGGCGCTCGAACAATTCTTTCTCGCTCGCCGTGAAGTATTTGGCCTTGGTGCCGCTCTTCTGCGTAAAGGCATCGAACATGGGCTTGATGAGGGCCTCGATCCGCGCGGAATAAACCACGATCTCTTGAGCCGCCGCCGGCGCGAGGTGGGCTCCCACAAGAAAGCCGCTAAAAATGAAGCCGGCCCATATTCGTCGTGGATGAAGGATCACTCTCATGGTTTGTGTTCTCCTTCGCTTGATCTTTGCCGCTGGCTGCAATAAGCTTTGCTCGGGTTTGTCCGTTGCATTCGCATGGCGCTCGGCGCTTGCTTCGGACAGACTAATTACTAATGTTCGTATAGTCAAACAAAAAAAGTTTGTCAAGCCGTGGATTCGCCGACAATTACACCGATCATAGAGGATTACCTGAGGGCTATCTACGTGCTGGCCGAGGAAGCACAACCGGTGATCGCGGCCAGAGTGGCGGAGGAGATGGGAGTCTCGCCGTCAACCATGTTCAGCACCTTGCGCAAGCTGGAGAGAGAGAGCCTCGTCAAGGTAAGGCAGCGCAAGGAGATTCATTTGACGCCCAAGGGGAAAAGGGTGGCCGAAGGGATCCTTCGACGCCACTTTTTAACGGAGAGGTTCCTGACCGACGTGCTCGGTTTGGATTGGGTGAAGGCCCACCAGGAGGCACACCACCTGGAGCATGCTATTTCCGCTGAAGTGGAGGAGAAATTGGCTGATCTTCTCAATCACCCTGCCACCTGCCCTCATGGCAATCCCATTCCCGGCGCCGGTTCCGGCCGTCGGCCTTCGCAGCGGCGAGGGGTGCCGTTAAGCCGTGTTTCGGCTGGAACCGACGTGATCTTGGAGTGCGTGACCGAAGCTGGGGAGAGAGACACCCGCCTGCTGGGCTACCTGCAGGAGCATGGCCTCGTGCCGGGGGCTACCGTGAAGGTCTTGGATGTAGCCCCTTCTTTAGGGACGATCAGTTTGAAGGTGGCAAAGGATGAATTTACGATTGGTCTGGAGGCGGCGAAAAAAATCCGGGTCTTGTGAAGTGGAGATTTATTCTTTTCTTTCGTCCAGCTCGCCTGCTAAGAATTCTACCTGGTCTCTCAGGGGGGTATCCCGATCCAGGATGAGCACTTCTTTTCCTTTTACCCGGCAGCGCCCACTGTGCACATGGTAGCCGACTTCCCGCATCAACCTTTCGGTGCGGACTTCAATATTTAACTCTTCAGCCTTGCTCATGAGTTCCTGAAAAAGGAGCTCGTCTTTTTTCTTGCCTCGCGCCATGAATCTTGCTGATTATCGCTCTTTTTTGCGTTTCTGTAAACCCCATACGACCCGTCCACTACTTATGTGGTCGTTTACCGGATCAAATGATACTCCCAGTCGGTAATGCGATGCCAATGATTCTACGAAGATCGCAAACCGCGTCACTCCTCTGGCACTTGTCGCCGAACGGCTTGGCGATAACCCGCGCCGACCGAAACGAGGGAGCGGCTGTAACACAAGCCAACGACTCTGCAGCGGCGCCGGGTTCATCGCCCGTGTTATGCCGTCTTGCGGCGCGGTCGTTTTCGGTGTTGTTGAAGCAGTTTTGAAACTGCACGCAGGGTTTCGTTCACCTGCTCAGTGGTTCTGAACTCGCGCGCGACATCGGCTTCCAGAACGACGACATTAGTACCTTCGGCATATCTTGCGGCGTGCTTGCCCCTTACGCCTTTGCTGAAGTCATATTCTGGACGCATCGTATCTTCGTCCCGAGATAGCTTCCGTCTAGTTTGTTTCTTCATAGTTCTTCCGTTCTGCCCTCGTTGCTCGGCGTGCACTTATGATTCGAATCTTATCTTTCCGCTCCGTGTAAGACACGACAAGCAATTGCATGCGATGAGACATGCCAATGTCGATAAAGCGATCTTCATAATCGGAGTGGTCTGGATCCAAGATGGTAATTGAAAGCGTGTCCCGAAAAATCGTTGTCGCTTCATCGAAGGAGACTCCATGTTCCTTTAGGTTGAGTTCAGCTTTGACCGGATCCCACTCGAATTCGAGTGCCATTTACGGACTCTACACTAAAGAAAATCTCGGGTCCATCGGCATACGAGCCTGTAGAAAAAGTCTTTTTCGAAAAATTTGACCCCTGAAAACAAAGGACTTTTTCATGCGAAAATTAAAAATTCCGGGCTTTTTCTACAGCCTCAACGTCGGAAATCAGCGGCGCGCGCTTGCGCGCGTCCGCTCTGGATTGACAGGTTAGGTCGCATCGCTAGCTTTCCTGAAACTCGTCAGCATTCGTGGGCGATTGAACAACGATGTGTACCATGTCATCGAACCAGTTTTCGGAAAGCTGAAGGACATCTTCATCGCCGCCGGCAGCTCGGATTGTACTTAGCCCGGAAGCGGGATTTTCGATGAACTCGATGTCAGCTGGCCATTCAGCTTCGTGAACCAAAACGCATCGTAACCACTTATAGAAGATCGTTTCGATGGGGCGCATTTCGCCGCGGTAAAAGATTGAGAGTGGATATGGTCGAATCCGCTTTACGAATCCTTCAAATGCGACGCGATCAGTGGTGGTGGGTTGCTCCTTGCGCGCGGTTGCGGAAACTGCCACGAGAGCGAGCAGGAAGGCGGATTCTCGACGGCCTGAGTTCCAAAGAAACCGAGCGTCCTCGATATGGCGTCGAACACCCACGGAACCTCCTCGGGATCTAACCGTTAGATTGTGCCGACCGGCATATTCCGGTCCCAATATTTCCAATGACGGCGTGAATTCTCCTGCCTTTCAGAGAACTTGTCAAGAAATTTCAACCTGGCTAAAATCTCAACAGGTGAAATTTCAAACTTATTGTAGCAGCGTAACGATGTTAGGGGGACGATATGACACCAAAATCCCCCGCAAAATTCATCTTGCCAAGAAAAAGGGCGCTTGATATGGTGCCGCCATGATTAAGAATATCTTAGTCGCCCTCGACGGTTCGGAGCATTCCAGGGCCGCCGTGGAATACGCGCTTTGGCTTGCCGAGAAGTTCAGCGGAACCGTCTTTGGTCAACATGTGATCGACACGGTCTCCATTGAGGGAACTTTCTTCCAGGACATCTCCGGATCCTTGGGGTTCGAGCCCTATCTCGATTTCTCGGTCAAGATGCGCGAGGTTTTGGAGGAAAGGGGCAAGGCCATCCTGGAAGAATTCCGCCAGCGCTGTAAAGAAAGGGGTATTCGGTGCGAGACCTTTCTGGATCTGGGCATTATTCCCAATGAAATTTGTGAACGGTCCAAAGTCGCGGACCTGGTGACCGTGGGCCATCGTGGGGTCAACGAGGAATTCTCTACCGGTCTTTTAGGCGGCACGACGGAAAGCGTGACGCGGAAATCTCCCAAGCCGGTCTTTGTGTCCACGAGAAAATTCAAAGAGGTGGAGCATCCGCTTCTCGCCTATGACGGCAGTCAAAGGGCCAGCTCCGCCATGGAATCCGCGGCGGAGTTTTGCGCAAGGCTGAAACTTCCTTTGACCGTTCTTTATATTCCCAAAGAGGAGGCATCGGGCGAGAAGGTGCTTCACGAAGCGAGGTCCTATCTCAGCTCTTATGGAATCGAAGTCCGCTACGAACTGGGCAAGGGTTATCCCGAGCGAAAGATCATCGAATACCTGGTCAACTCGAATTACGATCTCCTTTTCATAGGCGCTTATGGCCATCGAAGAATAATAGAAATGGTGCTGGGCAGCACGACCGAGTACGTGCTCCGAAACAGTCCCTGCCCCGTCTTTCTTAATCGTTAAAGCCGTGCTCGTTTCTCGTGATCGTGCTCGCCCCCATTCCACCGGCCCTGCGAGTTTTTGATACGAACACGAGCGCGAACCGCAAACACGAATATGAAGTTTCTTGCAGCAGCCATCCAGATGCTCGCCTCAGAAGACAAAGAAGCGAATCTGCGGGAGGCTGAGGCCAGGATTCGTGAGGCCGCCTTAAAAGGAGCGAAGGTCGTCGCCTTGCCTGAGGTTTTTAACTGGCGGGGGAATAAATCGGAAGAGAAACGGAACGCCGAACCCATCCCTGGTCGGACCACAGATCTTATGACAGGTCTGGCCCGCGAGCTACGCATCTATCTCCTTGCCGGATCGTTTCTCGAACAGATCCCCGGGGCCGGGAAATGCTACAACACGAGCCTATTTTTTGGTCCCGATGGCGACCTTCTCGCGCGCTATCGCAAGATCCATCTCTTTGACGTGAATATCGAAAGGGGGGTCTCAGTCTTGGAATCAGAGACCCGCCGGCCTGGGGAGGAAGTGGTGATGGCCGAGACCGAATTAGGCCGGATGGGGTTGACGATCTGCTATGATTTGCGTTTTCCTGAACTTTATCGCGCCTTGGTCAGTAAAGGGGCTGAGATCATTTTCGTGCCGGCCGCCTTCACCGCATTGACCGGCGAAGCCCACTGGGAGCCTCTTCTGCGCGCGCGAGCCATCGAGAATCAAGTTTACGTGATCGCTCCCGACCAGGTCGGTCACAATCCCAAGAGTTTCGCGACCTATGGAAATTCGATGATTGTAGATCCCTGGGGAAGGATTCTTGCGAGGGCTCCGGATATGCCCGGGGTCATAACGGCGGAAATTGATCTCGCCTATCTGGCCAAAGTCCGCGCGGAGCTTCCTGCTTTGGCCCATCGCAAGCTATCTTGAACAATCCGAACTATCCGAAGCGCCTATCAGTGGATCTTCCATATATTAACTCCTGAGTCTCTTATGGCACGGACTTTGCGGCTTCGCAGATGAGCATGCTGACTGTAGCTCTCTGTCTTATTTTTGTGGTTGTGCTTTTGGGCCCCTTCCTCAACCGTAAAATCGAAGGGAATCTGGAGGCATTTCTTTTCGTCATGGGAATTGCGAGCACCACCGTTTCCAGCGCCTGGGATTCTCATCTGGTAAAGGAAGGGTTTATCGCTCCGATTGAAATCACGCTTGCCGTACTCGGCGCTGGTGTCCTGTTTCACTATCTGCGGGGTTTTCTCGATAGACTCATGAGGCGTCTGTTGATCACCGTGCCGCTTCCTGTAATCGTCTTCTCTGGAATTGTGATTCTTGGTCTGCTCTCCAGTGTCATTTCCGCGATTATCGCCGCGCTCCTTTTGGTCGAGTTCATAAACGTTCTAGGCCTGCATCGCCGCGCTGAAGTCCATCTCACCATCATTGCTTGCTTCGCCATAGGTTTCGGCGGGGCCCTGACTCCTTTGGGGGAGCCTCTTTCCACCATTACGATATCCAAGCTGAGCGGTGCGCCCCATCATGCCACCTTTTTCTATTTGGCGAAGCTCCTGGGTCCGTATATCGTGACGTCGGTTGTATTGTTGGGGGTTGTAGGGACTTTTTTGGTCCGTATCTCTCCGAAGGATGTCGAAGAGTCGCTATCCGGTGAAGCGGAAGAAGGAGGACTCGGCGGCGTATTCATACGGGCCTTCAAGGTTTATGTATTCGTCATGGCGCTGATTTTCCTCGGCGCCGGGTTCAAGCCACTGATCGATCTGTATCTCGTCAACGTATCGTCACTGGCGCTCTTTTGGGTGAACATTGTCTCCGCGGTTCTCGATAACGCCACCCTGGCGGCCGCTGAGATCGGCCCCACTTTAAGCGAAGATCAAATCAAGGGCGCGCTCTTGGGTCTGCTCATTGCGGGCGGGATGCTGATTCCGGGCAATATCCCGAATATCATCGCGGCGCATGCGCTGCGCATCAAGAGCAGGGAGTGGGCGCAGCTGGGAGTTCCTTTGGGTCTTGCCTGCATGGTGATCACCATGGTTCTCTTGATATTCGGGGCGATTTAGAAAATTCACCGCTGCTCATGATTTAGGCACCCTGCTTAAACGACGGGCATTTTGTCTTCCACTCATCCCAAGCGTTTCCGCCTCTGAGCTTAAAGATAGCCGACTTTAGGTGAAAATGTAGTCCTTTGCGTGCCGAGCAACGCTGGCACACGCTTTGCGTATCCGTATCAAAACGGTTGGCTCGTTTCAGAATGTCAAACCATTTGCGAGGTGAATTTTATGAAGCAGATCGAGGCAATTATCAAACCTTTCAAGCTCGATGAAGTCAAGGAAGCGCTCACTAAGATCGGCATCCAAGGCATGACCGTTTCCGAAGTGAAGGGCTTCGGCAGGCAAAAGGGTCATACCGAGCTCTACCGCGGGGCAGAGTACTCGGTCGATTTTTTGCCGAAGGTTAGGATTCAGATTCTCGTGCCCGACGAGAAGGCGACGCAAGTTGTCGAGACGATCGTTGCGACGGCGCGCACGGGAAAGATCGGAGACGGGAAGATCTTTGTAAGCTCGGTGGAAGAGGTCATCCGTATCCGGACCGGAGAAAAAGGCGCGGATGCGATCTAAGCGAGGAGGAAAAGATGAATAGCGGAAACAAAGTGCGGGTTTTAATGTCTGTGATGGTATTTATCAGCTTAATGCTGCTGATGAATTTGCCTTTTGCGCAGGAATCACCGCCCTCAGGCGCGTCTCCAGCGGCGGCGCAGCAGGCTGCTCCGAAGGAAGATCCGGGTAAGGCCCCTGTTCCCTTTACCCAAGCGCTTCTAGATCAAGTCGGCGGCGCCAAGGTCGCAATGGACACCGTTTGGACGTTGATGGCCGCGTTTTTGGTCTTTTTCATGAACCTGGGTTTCGCCATGGTTGAAACGGGTTTTTGCCGCGCGAAAAATGCCGTTACCATTCTGGCCAAGAACTTCATTGTCTTTGCGGTTTCTTCCATAGCTTTTTTGGTTTTGGGCTTTGGCATCATGTTCGGAGACGGCACTCCCTTCTTTGGCACCCAGGGGCTTTGGTTTGTGGGCGGGGCTGACAACAGTCCGGCGATGGGGGAGGCATACAAGGGCGTCTATTCCTCGCTCAACTGGACCGGTACACCCCTGTGGACGAAATTCTTCTTCCAGTTGGTCTTTGCCGGGACGGCCGCCACGATTGTTTCCGGGGCGGTAGCTGAGAGAATCAAGTTTGGCGCCTTCTATATTTTCACCTTCTTAATGGTGGCGATCATTTACCCGGTAGTTGGACACTGGATCTGGGGGGGTGGCTGGCTTGCAAAGCTTGGGATGTTCGACTTTGCCGGCTCCACGCAGGTCCATTCCATCGGTGGTTGGGCGGCGTTGGTTGGGGCAGTGATGCTCGGCCCACGCATTGGCAAGTACGGCAAAGACGGACGGACCACTCCAATCCCCGGACATAACATCGCGCTGGCTACTCTTGGGACCTTTGTCCTTTGGTTCGGCTGGTTCGGGTTTAATCCCGGAAGCACCATGGCCGCGGACTGGAATGCCATTGGCCGGATTGCAGTGACGACAAATACCGCTGCGGCGGCTGGGGCAATCGCCGCGTCCGTTATGGCTTGGATATTTTTGGGCAAGCCGGACCTGTCTATGATCCTTAACGGCTCGCTGGCTGGGCTGGTGGCGATAACGGCTCCTTGCGCATTTGTGAGTGTTTCGAGTTCCCTCATTATCGGCTTAGTTGCCGGTGTATTGGTTGTTCTTTCCGTGCTCTTTTTTGATCGGATCAAAGTGGATGATCCGGTCGGAGCCATTTCGGTCCATCTCGTTAACGGGGCGTTTGGGACCTTGGCCCTCGGTCTCTTCGCCCAGGATCAGTTTATGCCCGGCACCACCGGCAACGGCATCTTTTTTGGCGGCGGGTTTAAGCTATTTCTTGCCCAGCTTACGGGTGTCGTGGCTGTTGGGGTCTTTGTAGTCATAAGTTCGGTGATCTTTTGGGGCATCATTAAAGCTACGGTCGGTCTGAGAGTCTCGCGTGAGGAAGAAATAGAAGGGTTGGATGTGGGCGAACATGGGATGACAGCCTATCCAGACTTTCAGTTGATTCATGGGCGAGAGTAATAGTTTTTTTTGAGTAAGGAAAAAAAAGTCATGACATCGAAGGAAGTCTTAGAGGTAGTGAAGAAGAACAAAGTCGAGATTGTGGACTTCAAGTTTGTGGACATGCCTGGATTATGGCAGCACTTCTCCATCCCGGCGGTCGAGCTG
>Ga0080064_1004223_pt1 | contig 18868 bp, 17 predicted proteins | sample Subgrocontami54m_FD_69260 | JGI IMG/M metagenome (GOLD analysis project Ga0080064, IMG submission 69260) | Subsurface groundwater microbial communities from S. Glens Falls, New York, USA - GMW46 contaminated, 5.4 m (SPADES assembly) (version 2) ...
CACATGCGGCGCCACGATCGCCTTCAACGCCTTGCCGGCGTTCTCCGACGGGGCACTACCCGGGCCTTCTTCGGAACTGAAAAACCCGTTGAGCTGGGCCTTCAGCTTCCCGGGATCGGCCTCGTAGCTTTTCCCGGCGAACACCACCGGACGGACGGGTTCCGCACGGTACGCGTCCACCATGCGCGTCCTGGCGGCGTCGAACCGCTCGCCCTCAAGGAACAGCTTCTCGTCCAGATCGGCGAGAAACTTGTCCACCCAGTTCGGCATCAGGAGCTCCCCGAAGCGCTTGAGGTACTCTCCCGCAATCTGGTTGCGCGTGTGCGCCCCGTCGAGAAACTGCACCAGGTAAAAGATATTGGGCGGCAGGAACAGGATTCCGTCAGAAATCCCCTGCGGATCGCGGAGGCCCACCGACTGCGTCTCCCCTTCGCGCACCGGAAAGAATTCCAGGTTGCGCAGCTTGGGATGCTCCATCGCGCCAAGCTTCGCCTGGGTGTCCATCACTCTCCCCCGGTCTTTCGGCGCGTGGCGAGTTCCCAGGCCGCCAGCGACAGCACGGTGACGAGAAGGAGGACCGGCGTCGCGTAGCCGTACTCGGCGCCGGCGAACGTGATGAGGTCCCGGAACCGGCCGATGAGCAGCGACATGCGGGACATGACCGTATAGCCGAAGGCCGCGCCGAAGGCGATCATCAGGAAATAGATGCCGGTCCGGGCCGTGACCATGCCGGGCCCGGTGTGCTCGACCGAGAAGAAGAAATAGAAGAGCACCGACACGACCCCGATCAGCAGAATGATCGTGTTGATGCCGCTTTGCGGCGAGGCGAGATCCACCCCCATCGAGAGCCCGTTGGCGCTCATAGTGATCAGGGGAGTCACGGTATCCTCGATCTGCTTCAGGATGTAGGACGAGACGGTCCGGGGAATCGCCACGCCCGAGCCGAACCCCACGATGAAGGCGAAGGCGATCCGCGACAGCCAGGACAGCCGGGGAAAGAACTGGGTGAGGATCAGCAGTCCGAGCAGGGCCGGAATGACCGGCTCGTAGGTTCCCAGGGCCGCCGGATGCGCGGCGATGTCCTTCATGAGCGGTTCCCACAGCAGCCGGAAGAACACGGTATACCACACCAGGACGACTGAGTAGCCGATCGACACGCCCACGTACAGATGTTCGCCAAGCTTGAAGAGCGGATTGTCCTTGTACAGAAAGCTGTAAATGAACAGCGTCAGGCCGGTCGCCACCCACGCGCCTAGGACGGCGGACGTCGGGATCAGTTGGTCCGGCATCAGGCCTTCTTCCCCTTGTCGCCGCGCAGCACAAAGTAAAACACGTTGCACAGCACGACGAGAATAATGATCACGAAATGCGTGGCCGACTGGGCATCCATGCCGGCGACCGCCATCCCCTTCCGGCCGATCAGGGTTTCGTATTCTGCCGCCCCCTGCAGCCCTCCGATGAGGCCGTTGATCTGGCCGCTGCGCAGGAACGGATACAGGCCCGGCGCGATCACACCCGTCGAGCCACCGGCCATCTCGAACCGGTACTTGTCCTTGCCGAAGACGTACCACATCTCGATGCCGGCCCCGCCGGCTGCCAGGCTCACCATGTAATTCACGTCGCGGAGGTTGCGGACGCCCTCCAGCACGGGCATCCCCAGGGTCGGGGTCTTCGAGTAGTCGGAGGGGAACGCCTTGTAGAGATCCTGCCCCATGGAGATAATCAGCGCGTACCCGCCTGGCGCCCACCCCAGAAAGACGTAATCCTTCCCGCGCGTCTTCCCCGTCTCCGCCGCCACTTGCGAGACGACGCCGTCCGCCAGGCCGGTGCCGGTGATCCAATGCGTCATGACGATGACGCGGAGATTCTTGCGGAAGGCGTGCCGGAGCAGCGCGACCGCCTGGGGCTCCAACTCCGGCTTGGAGGAGGGGTCGAAATCGAAGGACAGCAGAAAGACCGACCGCTCGGGAAGCGCTTCCATGTAGTCATAGACCGCCTTCACCTCCGGCGACACCTTGATCGGCAGGCCGAATGGATTGAGCAGCGGTAGCAGGGTCGCACAGGCGATCAGCAGGAAGATGATCCGGCGGTCGATCGCGATCATGCGGCGGGCCAAGTCTTTCAGTGACCCCTTCATTGGTCCTTGCCTCCGCCGAGATAGGATCGTTCCTTGCCCAGAATGATCTTCAGGGAGAGCCCCACCGAGCCCATGCTCACGCCGATCAGAATCGCCCGGCGAACCGCGCTGTTCAGGACATTCATGAGCCATTGAGTAATGTCCCAGGCCCCTGGAATTTTGAAAATGAATTGACCGATCGAGATTTGCATGCCAGGCAATAAAGTTTGCCCCAGAGGGACGCGCCCCATCATCACCACCACGGCGGAGACGAGCAGCACGGACGCCTCAGGGGAGCGAGCCCGGAACGCGCGGTAGGCCGCCGACGCGATAAAAAACGCCAGGATCGAAAACATGGTCCCCTGGAGCGGCACCATCGTGTAGTCGTACAGCCAGCCGAAGGCCGTTTGCCCTCCGTCAGCCTTGCTCTCCCCTCCGCTCCAAAATCCCACCGCCATGGTGGTCACAATGGCGGCAAAGAGCACCCCGCTGTACCCCCACCCAGGCGCCTGCCGGCGGATCTTGACGGCATGCACGTGGAAGACGCTGGCGATCCCCAACACCAGCGCAAACCCGGAGATGATCTTCATCCAGTCGGAGACTTTGGTAATCGCCTCTTCCGAGACCGGATGGGGAATGTAGTATTGGAGGGCGAACGCCACGCCCATGACGAACGTGATGGCCAGCGGCAGTTGACGCTTGAGAAAAATCACTTGAAGTCCCTGAACAGGTCCAGGAAGTAATTGAAGGCGTCCGTCTGGAGCATCACGCCGACGGTGGCCAGGGCCGTCCCGATGACCATGACGCCCATGATGAAGGCCTTGCTGAAATCCTGGCCACGGAGGGTCCCGACCAGCACCGGCTCTCGGGAGAGATACGCGCTGGCGGCGTAGAGCTCCTCCCCGATCAGGGTGTAATCGCAGGTCGTCACGAAGAACGGGAGCTGGTGGTCCGAATCGGTGCCGGCGATCTGGATCGCCCCCGTGCTGGCGCCGGTCTCGGTCAGCAGCAGGGACTCGGCGAAGTAGGAGCCCATGAAGAAATTCGCGGCCGGTTTCTCCCGCAGCATGATGCCGTCCACGGCCGCAGTATAGCTGAACTGATCGTCCGTGATGAAAAAATTGATGTCCTCCTTGAACGCATCCGGCCGGCCGGCCTCGACGTACGCCTCCTTCACGATTTCCCGGCACACGGCCATGACGATCGGGTCCCTGTGCGGGACTTTCAAGGTCGTCTCATAGTGCGCCACCTTCTTCGCCACCTGTCCCAGGATGACGGTGGCCGCGATGGTGGACACATCGCTCATTCCCCCTGAGCCTGTGAGGTAGAGGATCGGGCGGCCCATCTCCGTGGAACGACCGATGGCTTCCTCGACCGCGTCCAACCCGGCGATGCGTCGCAGATAGACGTGGGGATTGCGCCGGGCCGCGGCGATACTCCCCAGCAGGACACCCGTAAACGCCAGCACAAACACCAGGTTGTTGACCTGCGCCGTATTGAAGTAGTTCGGCGCGGAGACGCCCTCCGCCGCTTCCGACCAGACGTCCTGCGCACCTTCACGGATCAGCAGTTTGACGGCATAGGGTTTCCCATCCGTGATTGGAAAGGCCGGGGAGGACGGCAGCTTGAGGTAGTGGTCGCCCTTGCCGGCCGGCTGGGCCCACCAGGGAAAATCCCCGGTCCTGACGTAGCGGGTGTTGGACGGAAACTCGGCCACCTTTTGAAAGGCGGCTGGCGGAGACTTGGCCACCCAGACCTGGACGGTTCGATCCTTGCTGTCGGAGGGAGCGGCTTTCCAGACCAGGCTCAGGCTTTTGCCGGCGTCATTCGGAGTATCGAGAACCCGGAACCCCTCCGGTGAAGTCGGAGGGCCGGCGAATGCCGGTCCCCCGATGAGCAGCAGAAAAAAGAACAGCGGAGCGAGAATCACTTCAGCATCAGTTTGACGCTGATGGCGCCACCCATATCGCCTTCCTTCGCCCCTTCCTTCATGTACCCTGAGATGTCCTTTTCGCCCTTGGGCTCGCCATGGCACCCGAGACATCCCTTGCCGTAGAACAACGGCAGCATGACCCGGACGGCCTTCCCGCCGTCAACAGTCTCGCTGATGATCTTCTCTCCCTGTCGGGGATAGGACGCCTCGGCGAACTTCGCCAGGGCCTTCAATTCGAAGTCATCCGGCGTATTCTTGGGATTCCGCGCCGGATTGGCGGTTTGCTTGAGGTACACACCCGTCTTGGCCCGGAACTTGGCGGCCGCCTGAGTGCCGAAGGTCGCGGGGATGAACCCTTTGTACCCCATTCCCTGCTTGTTGATCACCGGCTGATAGTCCGCAACGACGCCTTTGCTCGCCTCAACGAGTTGCGGCAGCAGCTTCTTGGCCAGTTCCGGAACCTTTTCGTTCTTGAGGTCGGCGAGGTTGACTTTCGCCCGGTCCTTGAACTTTTCGGTTAACTGTTTCTCGAACACGTCGGCTGTGAATCCCTTGTCGCCCTTGTCGGGATCGTTGATGAGCGACAGGTTCGCCCCGACCGTCACCCGCCCCGCGTCCAGCAGGACCGCGAGCAGCCGCCCAGTCTCGACCGCGTCACTATCACTATCAGCGAAAACCGTGGCTGCAGGAGACAGCCCGATCCCGATCAGGCCGATGAGCAGCATTAAGACAAGCATTCGCTTTCTCTGCATGGTTCCCTCCTTTGGTTGGTTGGACATCCTAATCCGAACAAGGCTGCGTCAAAGTGGGGCCAGTATAAGCTCATCGGCCTCGAAATGTCACCCGCTTTCCAGCGGGTCAGCCCTCGATCACCTCGATGTTCGCGCGCGGGACCACGGCCCGGGTCCCGTCCGAGAACATGACCTCCATCACCCGGACATGGCTTTCGGTGGGAATCATAGTCAAGTCCGGGGGCAGCCTCACCACCTGCCCGATATGGCCGAAAAACGGCTCCCGGATGACGCGCACCGGATCGCCGACCTTCACCCCACCGCGCGCCTCCCCCACCTGGCCAGCTTCGATTCCTTCCACGCGCTCTCCCGGCGCCAGCGGCACGATGATTTCCGGACGCATGACTCCCGCCCTGATCTGCGTCGCGCCGGAGACGCAGGCTTTCCGCCCCCCGAGTTTCTTTAGCAGTTCAAAGGTTTTCCTGGCCATGGGAATGCGCCCGAACCCTTCGGTCAGGATCAAGGTGAATCCGACGCTTTCCGTTCCCGTGATGGCCACGCCGAGATCGTAGCCCAGGAGGGCCCGCAGGTCCTTGTCGTGCATCCCGCCGACCACAATTGCCTTGACGCCGACGGCCCTGGCCCGCGCCAGAACCTCGGCTCCGGCAAAGGCCCCGCCGACTACGACCTTGCCCGCATGATGAGGCGTCAACAGGGATTCGGTCAAATCCTCATCAGGGGACGAGGCCGCCAGGACCACCTCCCCCCACGTTTCACCGCCGATGCCGAAAATTCCCTGGATGAATGCGCAGGGGGTCTCCACCCGTACGCCCTGACCGGGGAACGTCTCTACCACTGTTCCGTCCAGATAGGCGAAGAGCTCCACAGGACGGGGAGGCTCCCGAAGGATGACCTGCCCCGTTGCCGTGGAGACCGTTTCCACCGTTCCGGTGATGGGTGAACGCACGTCCGTTTTGAACCACTTGATCAGCGGCCTGGTCTCCGCCAGGATTTCGCCTTTCTCGATCTTCTCGCCCTCCCGTTTGATCATGTAGTCCGGAAGGTCTTCCGGCAGGATGCCGAGCTGGTTCACCAGGTTCACCACGTGAACCTTGCCTGGCAGCTCCGCGCGGGCCACCACCGTGGACGAGGTCACGCGGTCGTTCGCCTTGACGAGGACCGTCCCCGCAAGCGGCAGGATCCGTTTTTTCGAGATGATGGTTCGCGGCGTGACGCTCAGGCCTGGTGTGTAGGTGTGTCCCATTCGCTTCGCTCGTCGATATACGTTAAGCGTTATTCGTTAATCGGAAAAACAGCTTCTCCTTGCGATTAACCTTCAACGTTTAACGTTGCTCTGGGTATAAACCCAGCGCCCTGTGCCATTCCTTCAGGGCGCGCACGCGCGCGTCCTGTTTCCCGGGAAGCTGCAGCGGCCGTCCGCGCCCATCGAACACCAGGCCCACGACGCCTCCCCGCGCGCGCCGCTCGACCGGGACGCCCCTGCCCGCTCCCACGTCCACGGCGCGGGCGGGTATGATGGACACAGCCGCCTCCTCTCCCACCGCGAGCGGACACAGCCTGAGCTCTCCGAATTTCAACGTCCCTGTGACGGGCTCCCGCCCGCCCTGAAACGCGACGGCATAGTCCGCGCACCGCTCGCCCCAGGCGCCCTGCCCGATGGGCGCCACGCACGTGCCCAGATAGATCAGGCAGTCGCGCACAAACACGTCCGTGGCGGCCTTCTCGTCCACGGTGGACAGCACGCCCAGATGCGGCATCATGAAGATGCTATCCACGGCCAGCTCGGTGAACCCCAGCGGCTCATAGGCGTCCACCATCATAAGGAGCGCTTGCACCCGTCGCGGCGCATGGGAGAGGATGCCGCCGCTGCCGACGATCAGGTGGAGCTGCAGCATGTCCACCCGCGATTCCCCTGACCCCTTCTGCTCGAAGACGTCCGAAATCGACCGCTCCTGCTGCACGCCTTTGAGACCGGTCGCCAGCGACTTGTGATGGATCAGGGCCAGCCGAAGGGCCTCCCTGGAGATGGCCTGCTCGATCTGGAGTTCGTCGAGGGTCTGCGGCACGGTGGTGGGGCGGATCATCTTGTTCTTGATCCGGTTGCGCAGGTCCTGCTCGTCAATCGAGAACGGCACCCAGCGCATGATGTTGTCGAGGCCGGCCTCGGCCAGCACGTTCGCAATGCTGTAGCTTATCCCCAGGTTGGCGGACACGGTCCGGTTGAAGATGCCCTGGAAGATGGAAAACACGTCGGTCGTCGCGCCGCCAATGTCCACGCCGATCAGGTTGATACCCTGCTTCTTCGCGATGGTCTCCATGATGAGGCCCACCGCAGCCGGCGTCGGCATGATCGGCGCGCCGGCCCACGCGCTCAGCTTCTTGTAGCCTGGCGCCTGGGCCATGACGTGCTCGAGGAACAGATCGTGGATCTTGTTGCGGGCGGGCGCGAGGTTCTCCTTTTCCAGCGTCGGCCGCAAGTTATCCGTGATGGTCAGCGCGGTCTTCCTGCCGAGGATGTCCGTGACGCGCGCACGCGCGTCCTTGTTACCGGCGTAGATCAGCGGCAGGTTATAGCTCATGCCCAGGCGCGGGCGGGGCTCGGCGGCGGCAATGTATTCCGCCATCTCCACCACGTGCATCACCGTGCCGCCGTCCGTGCCGCCCGACAGCAGAATCATATCGGGCCGCAGCGAGCGGATGCGCTCGATCTTCTCGTGCGGCAGGCGGCCATCGTTCGAAGACAGCACGTCCATGACGATCGCCCCCGCCCCGAGGGCGCACCGCTGCGCGCTCTCGGCCGTCATGCTCTGCACCACGCCGGCGACCAGCATCTGGAGGCCGCCGCCGGCGCTGCTCGTGGAGATGTAGATGTCCACCCCGGCTTTCGGGTTTCCCCCCGCGCCGCTCGGCGTCATGATCTTTTCCCCGTCGAGAATCTTCCGGCCGGACAGTTCCTCGATCTCCGCGATCGCGTTGAGCACCCCGCGCGTGACGTCCTCGAAGGGGGCTTCGACGGTGGTCGGCGCCTCCCCGCGATAGGTCTGTCGGTACTCCTCGCCGATTTTTTCGATCAGGATGGCCTTGGTCGTCGTGCTGCCACAGTCGGTAGCGACGATCGTCTGGAGCGGCCGGCTTGAATGCGCGGTCATGAGCCTGTCGCCGCGCGCCGGCTTTCGGCCCGGCGCTCGATCAGGGCCGTGAGCCGCGACAACGTATCCCGCCGTTCAAGCAGGAGAGCCACGCGTTCAATGTCACGATGGGGAAAGACGACTTCAAGGATGGGCGTGAAAAAGTGCAGTGCCTGGCTGCCGAGAAAATTCATGGGACCGACGGACTCCAGGAACACCACCGCCGGAACCGCCATCTGGCGCTCGACCACGGCGACGGCAACCCGCTCAAGTAACGCAACATCCTCCGCCGACAGGGGTTGTCCGGCCGGCTCCACCGCGAAGGCATGTTTGAAAAATCCCTTAGGGAATGCCATAGCCACCCACAGGTGAGACGGGCGCACCAGGAGGCACATTATAGGGAGGGGTCGGGAGAGAGTCAATTCAGGCAGGGTCGGCAGAAGCCTGTCTCTCGGCATGATAGGAGCTGCGCACCAAGGGGCCGGATTCCACGTGTCGGAATCCCAGCGCAAGACCCTCTTCCCTTAGCAGATGGAACTCCTCCGGAGAGTAGAACCGCATCACCGGCCAATGGGCCGTGGTCGGCTGGAGGTACTGCCCGACGGACACGATCGAGCACCCGGCCCCGCGGAGATCCCGCATGACTTCGCGCACTTCCTCCATCGTCTCACCGAGACCGACCATCAGGCCAGACTTCGTCACGGCGCCCCGGCTTGACGCCGCCTGGAGCAGCGCAATCGAGCGTGGGTACCGGCCTTGCGGCCTCACCGACGTAAAGAGTCGCGGCACCGTTTCGATGTTGTGGTTGAGGATGTCCGGCTGCGCCGACAGGACCGTCTCCAGCGCGGTCTCATCGCCCAGGAAATCAGGAATGAGGACTTCGACCGTACAGGCCGGCAGTTCGCGGCGGACGGCCCTGATCGTCTCGGCGAAGATGCGCGCCCCCCCGTCAGGCAGCTCGTCCCGATTGACCGACGTGAGCACGGCATGCCGAAGGCCGAGCGCTTTCACGGCCAATGCGACCCGCCCGGGCTCCGCTTCATCAAGCGGCAGCGGCCGCCCGGTGGTGACGGCGCAGTAGTGGCACCGGCGGGTGCAGATATCGCCGAGGATCAGGAACGTCGCGGTCCGGCTGTTCCAGCATTCCCAGACGTTCGGGCAGCGGGCTTCTTCGCAGATCGTGTGGAGGTTCAGCTCCTTCGTGAGACGCCGGATCTCCCGGTAGTCCGGGCCCTCCCGAAACGTCACCTTGAACCACGCCGGGAGGCGCGGCCTCGGCTCCTGCACCATGGGAATAGGGCGGCTCACAGCTCCCTCGCGCGCTCCAGTGCGTGCCTGAAGGTCCCGAGAAACTGCGCGGCGGCCGCTCCGTCGATCACGCGATGATCGCAGGACAGCGTGACTTTCATGCGGCACCCCGCCTCCACGCGGCCGTCCCGGACGACAGGAACCTTCCGCGCAGATCCCACGGCCAGCACCGCCGCCGCCGGCGGCAGAATCACCGCACTGAAGCTCTCGACATCGTACTGGCCGAGATTGGAGATCAGGAAGGTCGCGCCGGTATATTCCTCCGGCGACAAATCACGATTTTTCGCCCGAAGCACCAACGCCCGTTCCTCCTCGGCGATTTGCGTGAGAGTCTTCTCCCCGCAATCGCGCAGGACCGGCACGATCAGGCCGTCGTCGAGCGCCACGGCGATCCCGATGTCGATGCCGGAGAACACTTTGATAGTCTCACCGGCGAACGCCGCGTTGATGCCCGGGTGCTGCTTCAGTGCCCGGGCCGCCGCGGCGATGATCAGGTGGTTGATCGAGACAGAAGCACCAGCAGGCGGCTTCTTGGATTCCTCGACCACACCGAGACCTTCCGCCATGTCCACCTCAATCGTCACGTAGAAATGGGGCACAGGGGCCTTGCTCTGAGTGGTCATCCGGACAATGGCCTTGCGCATCTGGGACAGGAGGATCTCGCGCACGGCGGGCTGGTCTTTTTTGGTCAAGAACGGTTCGAGGTCCCGCTCCACGATCCGGCCGCCTGGTCCGCTTCCCTTGACGGCCCGCAGATCGATGTCGCGCGCGCGGGCGAGCGTCCGCACGCGTGGCGAAGCCGGGGCCTCGCCTTCCGCCACCGGCTCAGCAGGGGAAACCGCGGCCTTTGCACGTTCGGCAGGCCGGGAAGGCGGCGGCGATGGACTCATGATCTCGCGGATGTCCTCATCCGGCTCACCGATGATGCCGATAAGGGCGCCCGAGGGCACGGTCGTCCCTTCCGGGACCAGGATCTTGCGGAGCGTCCCAGAGGCAAAGGCTTCAAGATCCATCACAGCCTTGTCCGTTTCGATCTCCGCGAGCACGTCGCCGCTCTCAACGCGCTCGCCCTCGGCTTTGCGCCACTTCACGACGACGCCTTCCTCCATCGAGTCCGTCAACTTCGGCATGATCACGCGACTGGCCATGACGCTATTTCCTGTACAACGCTTGATGCACCGCCGCGATGACCCGATTGACGTCCGGAATCGCCGCATCCTCGAGGTTACGCGCATAGGGCATCGGCACGTCCCGTCCGGTCACGCGGAGGATGGGACCATCGAGGTAATCGAACACGCGCTGATAGAGACTCTCGGCGATCTGCGCGCCAAGTCCGGCGAAAGGCCACCCTTCCTCGACGACAACCACCTTACCGGTCTTCCTGGCCGAGGCGGCAAGCGTGGTCAGGTCCAACGGCCTCAGCGTGCGAGGATCCACCACTTCGACCTGAATCCCCTCCTGCGCCAGCCTCTCGGCAGCCTCCAGCGCGACCAGCAGCATCTTCGAATAGGCGATGAGCGTCACGTCGGTCCCGGGGCGCTTGATCTCGGCGACCCCGAGCGGGATCGCATAGTCCCCGTCGCCGACCTCTCCCTGAGTCGGATACAGGAGTTGCGCCTCGATGAACACGACGGGGTTGTCGTCCCGGATCGCGCTCGTGATGAGCCCCTTGGCGTCATACGGCGTGGCGGGCGCCACCACTTTCAGACCGGGTACGTGGCAGAACCAGGCTTCCAGGCTCTGCGAATGCTGCGCGCCCAGTTGGTGCGCCGCCGAGCCCGGCCCCCGGATGACGATGGGCACGCTGAGTTGGCCGCCCGACATGTAGCGGACCTTCGCCGCATTGTTGACGATCTGGTCCAAAGCCAGGATGGCGAAGTTGAACGTCATGACTTCCACCACCGGACGGAGCCCCGCCATCGCCGCGCCGATCGCCAGGCCCGTAAAGCCCAGTTCCGTGATCGGCGTGTCCACGACGCGGCGCGGGCCGAATTCCTCGAGGAACCCTTTGCTGACCTTGAAGGCGCCCTGGTAAGAGGCCACGTCCTCGCCGATGAGAAACACCCGGTCGTCCCGGCGCATCTCCTCCCGCAATGCCTGGTTCAGCGCCTCCCGGTACGTCGCCTTCATGGGATATATACGTCCTCCTCCAGATCCTTTTCAGAAGGAAACGGGCTGGCGTCGGCAAACTCTACCGACTCGCGGACGCGGTTCACGATTTCCTGCTCGATACGTTTGAAATCCTCGTCGCTCGCCTGGCGCTCGTTCAGGAGACGGGTCTTCAGCAGCAGCAGCGGATCGCGCTTCTTGGCCTCATCCACCTCGGCTTTCGTGCGGTAGTGCCCGTGGGAGGGATCGGCCATCGAATGTCCCAGGAACCGGTAGGTCAATGCCTCCAGAAAATACGGGCGTTGTTGCGTCCTGACTCGCTCGACCGCCTTGCTCACCGCTTCACGGATGGCCAGCACATCCATGCCGTCCACCCGACCAGCGTCGATGCCGTAGGCCGCGGCATTCTGCGACACATCCTGGTAAAGAGCGACCGCACGCTCGACCGGCGTACCCATGCCGTAGCGGTTGTTCTCACAGAGGAACAGGACCGGGAGGCCCCACAGCGCGGCCAGGTTCAGCGTCTCGTGGCAGGCGCCGGTGGGTACGGCGCCCTCGCCGAAGAAGCACAACACCACCTGATCGCCGCCCCGATACTTCACCGCAAAGGCCGCGCCGGCGGCCAGCGGGAGATGCCCCCCAACGATGGCGTAGCCCCCCATGAATCGGCGTTCCGCATCAACGAGATGCATGGAGCCGCCCTTGCCCTTGCACAGGCCGGTGGCACGCCCGAAGAGTTCGGCCATGACGCGCTTGGGGTCCGAGCCGCGGGCGAGACAATGGCCATGATCGCGGTAGGCGGAAAAGATGTAGTCGTCCGGCCGGAGCACGTCCACAGCGCCCACGGCCACGGCTTCCTCGCCGATGTAGAGGTGGCAGAAGCCGCCGATCTTGCCGAGCGCATACATCTCGGCGCAGCGCTCCTCGAAGCGCCGGATCAAGAGCATCTGCGTGTAGAGATGCAGCAGGCGCGCGCGTTCCACGCCTGCATTGTAGCAGAAAATTATCGAACGGAACGGCGGAGAATAAGGGACGGCATGTGTAGGGGCGGTTCGCGAACCGCCCCTACAGAATCAGGCCTTGCCGGTGTATTTGGCGATGATCGCCTCCTGCACCGGTTTGGGGCAGGGCAGGTATTCCTTGAAGTCCATCGTGAAGGTGGCACGCCCCTGGGTCTTCGAGCGGACGACCGTCGCGTAGCCGAACATGGTCGCCAGCGGCACCGACGCCTCCACGACCGAGGCGGTCGCACGGGTGTTCATCCCAACGATCTGCCCGCGCCGGGAATTGAGATCGCCGATGACGTCGCCCGTATATTCGTTCGGGGTCACCACTTCCACCCGCATGATCGGTTCCAGCAGCACGGGCCTGGCTCTCAGAATGGCATCCTTGAAGGCCATGTTGCCGGCAATCTTGAAGGCCATCTCGTTGGAATCCACATCGTGATAGGACCCGTCAACGAGGTGCACTTCCACATCCAGCAGGGGAAATCCGGCCAGAGGCCCCACGGCCATTCCTTCTTCCACGCCTTTTTTGATCGGGGCAATGTATTCCTTCGGAATGGCGCCGCCTCGAATATCATTCTCAAAGACCAGTCCGGTTCCCGGTTCGCCCGGCTTGACGGTCATCTCGGCATGCCCGTATTGTCCGCGGCCGCCGGACTGCTTGATGTGCTTGCCCACCCCTTCCGCCTCGGCGGTGATGGCTTCCCTGTAGGACACCTCCGGTGCGCCGGTATTGGCCTCCACCTTGAATTCCCGCTTCATGCGGTCGACGAGGATTTCGAGGTGCAGTTCCCCCATCCCCGAGATGACGATCTCTCCGGTCTCCTCGTCAGATTTGACCTTGAACGTCGGGTCTTCCAGGGACAGCCGGTTCAAGGCGTAGCCCATTTTCTCCTGGTCCGCCTTGGTCTTGGGCTCGATCGCCATTGAAATGACGGGCTCGGGGAACTTCATCATCTCGAGCTTGATCGGCTTCTTTTCCTCACAGAGGGTGTCGCCGGTGGTGGCCAGTTTCAGCCCCACAACAGCCGCGATCTCGCCGGCATAGATGGCGTCGATCTCTTCGCGTTTGTCGGCGTGCATCTTAACGAGCCGGCTGGCGCGCTCGGACTTGTCCTTGTTCGCGTTGTAGAGGTTCGTGCCCTGTGTCATCACGCCCGAGTAGACCCTGACGAACGTCAACTGGCCGACATGCGGATCGTTCAGCATCTTGAAGGCGATCGCGCAGAGCGGCTCGCTATCGGAAGCCTTGCATTCGATCCGGCTCTCGCCGTCCAGGCTGTAGCCCAGCAACGGCGGGATGTCCAGCGGAGAAGGCAGGTAGTCCACCACCGCGTCCAGGAGGTGCTGCACGCCCTTGTTCTTGAATGCGGAGCCGGTCAGGACCGGATTGATTTTGATCGCGATGGTCCCGGCCCGGATGCAATGCCGGATCTCATCTTCCGTCAATTCCTTGCCGTTCAGGTACTTGTCCATCACCGTGTCGTCAAACTCGGCAACCGACTCGATCAGTTTCTCGCGGTAGGCCTTCGCCTGTTCGGCCATGTCCGCCGGAATTTCGCCGACGTCGTACTGGGCGCCCTTGGTCTCATCCTTGAAGGTAATCGCCTTCATGGTAACCAGGTCGATGTGCCCCTTGAACTCGCCCTCCCGGCCGATCGGCAATTGGATCGCGACCGGGCGCGCGCCGAGCCGGTCCACGATGGTCTTGACGCTCATGTAGAAATCCGCCCCCATCCGGTCCATCTTGTTGATGAACACGATGCGCGGCACCTTGTAGCGGTCGGCCTGGCGCCAGACCGTTTCGGACTGCGGCTCGACCCCCTGCACCGCGTCGAACACCGCCACGGCGCCGTCCAGAACCCGCAAGGAGCGCTCGACCTCGATGGTGAAATCCACGTGGCCGGGAGTGTCGATGATATTGATGCGATGCTTCCGCCACTCGCAGGTCGTGGCCGCCGACGTGATCGTGATGCCCCGTTCCCGCTCCTGTTCCATGTAATCCATGACGGTCGCCCCGTCGTGGACTTCGCCCATCTTATGGGCCACGCCCGTGTAGAACAGAATGCGCTCGGTGGTGGTCGTTTTGCCGGCATCGATGTGCGCCATGATGCCGATATTCCTAATTTTCTTCAGTTCATGTGATCGAGGCATATCTTCTCCACTGATTCTGAGTTCCGACTACCGAAGCGCCCGCGCGCTTTCTGCGTTACCCTGAAACACGGTGCACACGTGGGCCGGGAATATAGGAAGAACGGCAGGGCAGTCTCGGCCGATAATTAAGTGTGTATTGTAACGGATTATGCCGTGGGCGTCAAGGGTTGGACACCCACATGGTTCCGACTTCCCCCACGCTCTCGACGAGATCCGTCATGGGCATGGTGAATCGCCCGACGATCGGATCGAGGATCACGGCTTCGTCGCCGCGAACTTCCGCCAGCACCACATAGCGCGCCCCGGCCTTCCGCTGACGGCCTTCCAGAAACTCGCGGGTCACGACAACATCGGGATCCTCCTTGAGCAGCAGGAGCATCGGGTGCCGCGCGCCCAGGATGGCCGACGGCGTCACGCGAACCGACCGCGCCTGCAGCCCGAGCATGCGGGCGGCCGCCGAAAAGTCGGCGCCGCTGGTCAGCGCCGCCTCGAAGGCCGCGGCATCTTGGGGAGCCCGCTGCCACAACGCCGCGAGAGCGTACGCGGCCGCGACGGCCCCCAATTGATCTTTTTGAGGGAGCGACCCCGGAGAGTACCTCGGCGAGGAGACGATAAAGAAGGCGGCGGCGGCGGCGACAAGGACAACCCCCAGCCATCCAGCGAGACCGAGGTTCTGCCGATCATCCTGCTCTACCGCAGAGGCATGGGGCCCCGATTCGTTGACAGCCTGCGCCATACGACCCTCCCGGATGGGCGTTCAGAGCAGGGACTTCCGCTATTGACCAGAGGTGGACATTGCCCGATAACACTCAGCCTGATGCCACAGGAGCGTGGCCAGATGCGCGGAGTCAGGGTGTCTGGCGAGGAAGCGGTCGACGGCGTCAACGACATCCCGGCATTTACCCTGATCGGCCAGAGTGATGATCGCCCGGACCTCCGTTTCTCCTCCGTTCTCCTTGCGAGCAGCGCCAGCGGAAACCGACGCCGTTTTCTTCCCGCCGACTGCCTTCGGCCGAGGCTCGGCTTCCCGGCTCATTCTGGACGGCGGAATGAGCGCCGGTTCCGCTCCAGCCAAGCCCGCGACGGCGGGAAACACGATCGTCGCGCTTTTTCCCGCAAAGCGCGACGCCAATTCGGGATGGCGCGTGAGCGGACCGGCAGGCATGAATAACGCGCGTCCTTCGTAAATCCGGTCCGGGTTCTCAATTTGGTTGAAGGCCAGGATCTGCGGGTAATACGAACCGCGGCCGAGCGTCCGTCTGGAAATTCGCCAGAGCGAGTCACCCTTCTGGATCGTCAACCCAGACAGAACTTTGATGTCCTGGGGAGCGGGTTTCAGGGTCGTGGACAGATCAGCATTGCCTGGAACCGGCACCAGGAGCGTCTCCTCCGGCTCGGTCGAGCGGGCGGAAGCGGCCTGCGAGACGAGCAGGATCGCGAACGCGCACGCGGCCGCAATCCCGCATCGGTTACGGCCCTTCCCTTCCGGGGCTCGATTCATAGACCTGATCTTTCATGTCCCGATAGCGAACCATGGTAGACTTTCGGACGGGAGTGCCGGCCGGAATACCCTTCTTGACCCGCACTCCCACCGTGAGGACTTCCTGCTGTCCCGAGCCGAGATCGGCGATCTCCCACGCAAGCCGCTGTCCCTCGATCTGCCCCGGCCTCGGCTGGGCGTCGACGAACTCAAGCTCGGGCGGGAGACTTTCGGATACCAGCACGCGCCGGGCCGGGCTAGTCCCGGTGTTCGTGCAGACGAGCTGATAGGAGAAGACCTTGCCGGGGATGCCTTCCTTGGCCGCCATCTGGGTCGCCACTGCCACCACGGGCCGTGCGACGACGACGAGACGTCCGGTCTCCGCGACCACCGACCGGGAGCGCTCCGATGTCGCGGCCAGCCTGATGGAATGCCGTTTCGCGTCGGGCGCATCGGAAGGCACGGCCAGCTCGGCCAGCAGCGCGATCTCTTCCTGGGGATTGAGCAGCCGGGTCACCTCCACCACCGGCTCATCCTGCTGGCGGACCCCGTCGCGGTTCCGGTCCTCGACCACAGTGACCCCACCGCCGAGATCGCTCTGGCTCTTGAGCACGAAGCGGTCCGGGCCGTTGCCCGTGTTTCTCAGCGTGAACGGCAGCAGCACCGTCTCCCGGGGGAAGACCGTGCGAAACGCTTCGGCCCCCGCCACCCGGACACCCGCCACCGCTTCAACCCTGGCGGCCGCCGAGACGACGGACACGGTCTGCTCACCCACAGCGGATTGTAGCACGGCCCGGACGCCGAGATCCTGGTCGGCCAAGGCGTCATCCGAGACGCGAAAATCGAGCCGGACCGCGGGGCGGTCATTCGGAGCCAGCCGCGCGAGGTCCCACGTAACCGTGTGCACTTGCGGATCGACCGATGAGGCCGACGGCGTGACCTGCACAAGTCTGAGCGCGCCCGGATAAGACACGACGACACGCGCCGACCGGGCATCGGCGGACCCGACGTTCGACAGGGCCAAGGTGTACGAAACGGCGTCGCCGGGCTTGACCTTCGTCCGGTCCAGCGCGAACGTCCCGCGCAGAGCGGGAGCGGAGGCGACGAGCGTCGTCGGCGCGGCCTGCGACACGGCCGGGTCGGATTTGGAGGAGACCTTGATCTCGAAGGGCTGCCCCGCGCCGTCGCTCATCTCGATCGGCAGGCGGGCCCTGAGCATGAACCGGGCGCGCTGGCCGATACCGAGCCGCGGCGTCTCGGTCACGGACGGTTCCCCGACTTTGACCCTGCCGGACTCGTCAGGATCATGGAAAAAGACGGCCTGGTAGGAGGGCGGCAACGTCGAGATGAGCAGGAACGCATCTTCGGCGTTCCCGCGATTGGCGACGCCGAACGGCACCGTGATGGAATCGCCTGAGATAGCCACGTAGCGGCCCCCCACATCCGTCACCTCCATGCTCGCCACCCGCTCCACAACGAGGAACACCGACTCGCCAGTGGGAGGCGCGGACAGCGGCGGACGCGCCGGCATCTTCGACGGAGGCACGCGGCCCGGTTTTACCGGTGCCGGCTTTGCACCTGCACGCAACTCGGCCAGCCGATCCCGGGCCTTTGCGGCCTCCGGAGAGTCAGGCGCTTCCCGGATGATTCGTTCGTAAGATTCGATCGCCTTCCTCCGATTATCTGGGACCGCGTCCTTCTTGGCCGCGACCTTAGGGGCGGTCTCCGGCTTGACCGGGGGCTTGGGCTCGGGCTTAGCCGCGACTTTCGGGGGAGCCTTGGGCTTCGGCTCGGCAGGCAGTTCAACCGGCGGCTTGGGCTTGGGCTCGGGCTTGGCCGCGACTTTCGGGAGAGCCTTGGGCTTCAGCTCGGCCAGCGGCTCCACCGGCGGCCTGGCGACCTTCGGTTCCGGCGTAGGAGCCGTTTGCTCCGAAGGGCCTTTCTTCTCCAGGGCCGCAATCTGCCGTGAGGCGTGGCCGACCATGGAGCTTTGCGGAAATTTCGTTTTCAGTTCACGGAATGCGGCGAGGGCTTCCGGGGTTCGGCCGACCTTCTGATAAGACTTTCCCAGCCAGTATAGGGCCAGATCATTCACCCTGCCCTTCGGGTATTGTTTCAGGACGTCATTCAACGTCTCGACGGCTTTATCAGTGTCCCCCTTGAGGTACGCCTGGTAACCCTCGGTGAAGAGAGTCGCTTCGTCGGTTTGGGCGCCTGCGAGGGAGAGCGATCCGAAGAGCAGGAAAGCACAAGCAAAAGCGGAGATGACCGGGAGGACGGCCCGATTGGAAGACCCGTAAAACACCCGGCGATTCCTTCCCTCCCGCACCCATTCGCAGAAGCGAGTGAGACGCGGCATTGCGAGTTTCAAGTGCGGGAATCAAGGTAGCAGAATAACCCCAGGGTGTCAATTCAGAAGGCGGGAGAACACAAAGGGAAACCGGCGCAGGCCAAGCGGCGATCTTGACCTGCGCCGGCTCGCTTGGAGCGAATGCTACGCGGCCTTGGACTCGGACAGCAACGCCCGGCCCTTTTCCACCGCGGCCTCAATCCCCGCCTTCGTGCGCTGCGCGGCGTCCACGACTTCGCCCTTGACCTTGGACGCGTAGTCCGTGATGTCCTTGCGGGTCGCCTCGCCTGACTTCGGCGCAAGCAGAATGCCCGCGACGGTGCCGAGCACCGCGCCCCCCACGAATATGAATGCCATGGTCTTCACATATGATGCGCGATTTTCTGTCATGATCCCACCTCCTTGTGAGTCAGTATGCGTTCACAATCTGTTGTCACCTGCCGCCATCTCATAACTCATAACAAAATACAATTGCATCATGACAAAATACATTAGCATCATGCGTACCACTTTCAGGATTCATTATGAATCAAC
>Ga0080064_1004224_pt1 | contig 18857 bp, 26 predicted proteins | sample Subgrocontami54m_FD_69260 | JGI IMG/M metagenome (GOLD analysis project Ga0080064, IMG submission 69260) | Subsurface groundwater microbial communities from S. Glens Falls, New York, USA - GMW46 contaminated, 5.4 m (SPADES assembly) (version 2) ...
GGGCGCTTCTGGCGGCCTTTCGCTTTCCCTTCAAGAGCAATTGAAGGATTTACCATGGCAAAGACTTCCCTCATCAATCGCGAAGCCAAACGCCGCAAGACGGTGGCGAAGTTCGCTCCCCGGCGCGCGGAATTGCTTGCGATCACCAACGACCTGAAGCGCTCCGACGAGGAGCGGGCCGAGGCGCGCGTCAAGCTGCAGCAGTTGCCGCGGGACGCGAGTCCCGTGCGGCTGCGCAACCGGTGCAGGCTGACCGGGCGACCGCGCGGCGTGTTCCGCAAGTTCGGGCTCGGGCGCAACAAGCTGCGCGAGATCGCGATGCGCGGGGAAATCCCCGGCGTGATCAAGGCGAGCTGGTAACAGGAGGCCGCGCATGAGCATGACCGACCCCATTTCCGACATGCTGACCCGGATCCGCAACGCCCAGGCGGTGCACAAGACGACGGTCAACATGCCCTCCTCGAAACTCAAGACCGCCATCGCGCAGGTGCTGAAGGACGAGGGTTACATCGACGGATACGCCATCCGCCAGGACGAAGGCAACAAGGCCGAGATCGAGATCAGCCTCAAGTACTACGCGGGGCAGCCCGTGATCGAGAAGATCGAGCGCGTGTCGCGCCCGGGGCTGCGCATCTATCGCGGCCGGGACGACATTCCCCGCGTCATGAACGGCCTCGGAATCGCCATCGTGTCGACTTCGAGGGGCGTGATGACGGACCGCAAGGCGCGCGCCACCGGCATCGGCGGCGAAGTGCTGTGCATCGTGGCGTGAGGGCGTAACCATGTCGCGCATCGGCAAGAATCCGGTTGTACTCCCGAAAGGCGTCGAGGTGACGATTTCCGCCGACGCGCTTTCGATCAAGGGTCCGCTGGGGACGCTCTCCCAGAGGCTCGACGGCAGCGTGCGGGTCCAGAAGGAAGAGGCGTCCCTGGTCTTCGAGGCGACCGGCGAGTCCGACAACGCGAACGCGATGTCCGGGACGATCCGCGCGCTGGCCGCCAACATGGTGCTGGGCGTGACCAAGGGATTCGAGAAGAAACTGACGTTGGTCGGGGTGGGCTACCGCGCCCAGGCGCAGGGCGACAAGCTCAATCTGTCGCTCGGCTTCTCGCACCCGGTGGTGCACTCGATGCCCAAGGGCGTCACGGTCACGACCCCGACCCAGACCGAGATCCTGATCAAGGGCACGGACAAGCAGCAGGTCGGCCAGGTCGCCGCCGAAGTCCGGAGCTACCGGCCCCCGGAACCCTACAAGGGCAAGGGCGTGCGGTATGCCGACGAGCGTGTGGTCCTCAAAGAGACCAAGAAGAAGTAAGGGGTAGCCAGGCCATGATAGCAAAGAACTCGGCAAGGCAGCGGCGGGCGGCACAGACCCGCCACAAGATCCACGAGCTGAACACGGCGCGCCTGTCGGTGCATCGCACCAACGCGCACATCTACGTTCAGTTGTACTCGGCGGACGGGAATCGCGTTCTCACCAGCGCCTCGACCGCGGAGAAGGAAGTGCGCACGCAGCTCGCCAACGGCGGCAACAAGGCCGCCGCGACCATCGTCGGCAGGCGCATCGCCGAGAAGGCGAAGCTGCTTGGAATCGAGCGCGTCGCGTTCGACCGCTCGGGTTACAGGTATCACGGCAGGGTCAAGGCGCTGGCGGACGCGGCGCGCGAAGCCGGGCTCAAGTTCTAGAGTCGGCACGGGGACACCCTTCTTGGGAGACCGCCGGGGTCAGGGCAGGTAACGCAAAGGAAGCACCATGGCAAGAATGCAACCGAGGATGCAGGGCGGCGAGGAACGCGGCGACGGCCTGCGCGAGAAGATGATTTCGGTCAACCGTGTCACCAAGGTGGTGAAGGGCGGCCGGATCCTGGGCTTCGCTGCGCTGACCGTGGTCGGCGACGGCGACGGCGCCGTCGGAATGGGCAAGGGCAAGGCGCGCGAAGTGCCGGTGGCGGTGCAGAAGGCGCTCGAAGAGGCGCGGCGCAAGATGTTCCGCGTCAAGCTGAAGAGCGGCACGCTGCAGCACGCGGTCATCGGCAGGCACGGTGCTTCGAAAGTGATCATGCAGCCGGCCTCGGAGGGTACCGGAATCATCGCCGGCGGCCCGATGCGCGCGGTATTCGAGGTGCTGGGCGTGACCAACGTGCTCGCGAAGTGCATCGGTTCGACCAACCCCTACAACGTGGTCCGCGCCACGCTGGACGGATTGAAGAGGATGAACACTCCCGCCAACATCGCCGCGAAGCGCGGCAAGTCGGTGGAAGAGATCACCGCTTGAAGGGACGCATCATGGCAGACAAGAAGATCAAGGTGACGCTCGTGAAAAGCACGATCGGCTGCAAGCGGGAGCACCGTGCGACGGTTCGCGGCCTGGGGCTGTGGCGCATCAACCAGACCGTCGAGGTCGCGGACACGCCGCAGGCGCGGGGCATGATCCGGGCCGTGAATTACCTGGTGAGGGCTGAATGAAGCTGAACGCACTCAAACCGGCGCCCGGGTCGAATCACGCGCGCCGCCGCGTCGGCCGCGGCGTCGGGTCGGGCCTGGGCAAGACCGCGGGCCGCGGCCACAAGGGCCAGTGGGCGCGCTCGGGCGGATTCCACAAGGTCGGCTTCGAGGGCGGCCAGATGCCGCTGCAACGGCGCCTGCCCAAGCGGGGGTTCGTCTCGCATATGCGCAACGATTCCGCCGAAGTGCGGCTCTCCGATCTCGGCCGCGTCAAGGCCGATACCATCGACCTCGCGGTACTCAAGGCCGCGGGTATCGTCCCCCAGATCGCGAAGCGGGCGAAGGTCATCCTGTCCGGCAAGCTCGAAGTCAAGGTCAGCCTGAAGGGAATCGGCGTAAGCAAGGACGCGAAGGCAGCGATCGAGGCGGCCGGCGGCAGCGTCGATGTGCCGGAGGTGAAGCCGGCCGAAGGCAAGCGGGCCGAGCGCAGGAAGGCCTACGTGGCGCAGGCCAAGGCCAGGGCCGAGGTCAAGGCCGAGCCCAAGCCGGTTGGCGCCGAAAAGCCCGCCAAGGGCGAGAAGAAGGCCAAGGGCGAGCCCAAGGCCGAAGGCAAGGCCAAGGGCGAAGGCAAGCCCGCGACCGAGGGCAAGTCGAAGGCCGAGGCCAAGCAGAAGCCCAAGAAGGGCGAATAGACCTAGATGGCTACCCAGATTCCCCCGCTCGGCAAGTCCGGCAAGTACGGCGACCTCAGGAAGAGGCTGGTATTCCTTCTTCTTGCGCTGCTTGTGTTCCGGACCGGCGCGCATATTCCGGTGCCGGGCATCGACCCGGGAAAGCTCGCCGAGCTGTTCCAGGGCCAGCAGGGCGGAATTCTGGGCCTGTTCAACATGTTCTCGGGCGGGGCGCTGTCGCGCTTCACGATCTTCGCCCTCGGGATCATGCCTTACATTTCCTCCTCGATCATCATGCAGCTCATGACCGCGGTTTCCCCGCAGCTCGAGGCGTTGCGCAAGGAAGGCGGGGCCGGCCAGCGCAAGATCACCCAGTACACGCGTTACGGCACGGTGTTCCTCGCGATGTTCCAGGCGACCGGCATTTCCATCGCGCTCGAGTCCCAGCCGGGGCTGGTGATGGAGCCCGGGCTGCTGTTCCGCTTCACGACCGTGACCACCCTGGTCACCGGAACGATGTTCCTCATGTGGCTGGGCGAGCAGGTAACCGAACGGGGCCTGGGCAACGGGATCTCGATCATCATTTTCGCCGGCATCGCGGCGGGGCTGCCGAACGGCATCGCCGGGCTGCTGGAGCTGGTGCGCACCGGCGCCATGCATCCGCTCTCGGCCATCTTCATCACCGCCGCGGTCGCGGTGGTGACCTGGGCCGTGTGCTTCGTCGAGCGCGGCCAGCGCAAGATCCTGGTCAATTACGCCAAGCGCCAGGTCGGCAACAAGATCTACGGCGGACAGAGCTCGCACCTGCCTTTCAAGCTCAACATGTCGGGCGTGATCCCGCCGATCTTCGCCTCCTCGATCATCCTGTTTCCGGCCACGCTCGCCGGCTGGTTCGGCTCCCACGAGGGCGCGAACTGGCTGAAGGACATCGCGTCGACACTGTCGCCCGGGCAGCCGATCTACGTGATGCTCTACGCGGGGGCGATCGTGTTCTTCTGCTTCTTCTACACGGCGCTCCAGTACAACCCGAAGGAGACGGCGGACAACCTGAAGAAATCCGGGGCCTTCGTTCCCGGGATCCGGCCCGGCGAGCAGACCGCCCGCTACCTGGAGAAGATCCTGCTGAGGCTCACCCTGGCCGGTGCGCTCTACGTGACGCTGGTGTGCCTGCTGCCGGAGTTCCTGATCCTGAGGTGGAACGTGCCCTTCTACTTCGGCGGAACGTCGCTCCTGATCATCGTTGTGGTGACCATGGACTTCATGTCCCAGGTGCAGGCGTACGTGATGACGCACCAGTACGAGAGCCTGCTCAAGAAGGCCAATTTCAAGGGAGCGGGATTCCCGACGCGATAGCGCATGGCGAAAGAAGACGTTATCCAGATGCAGGGGGAGATCGTTGAAAACCTGCCGAACGCGACCTTCCGGGTCAAGCTGGAGAACGGACACGTCATATTGGGTCATATCTCCGGCAAGATGCGCATGCACTACATCCGCATCCTCCCCGGGGACAAGGTCACGGTCGAGCTGACGCCGTACGACCTGACGCGCGGGCGGATCGTTTTCCGCGCGAAGTGAGGATGCAGGCGAGGATACCGGGCCGCAAGGCCCCAAGGAGTGGCAAATGAAAGTACTGGCTTCAGTGAAGAAGATCTGCCGCAACTGCAAGATCATCCGGCGCAAACGCGTCGTACGCGTGATCTGCAAGGATCCGCGGCACAAGCAGCGCCAGGGCTAGCCCTGGGCACGCTTTCGGCATATAATTACCGGTTTCGCTTTTTCGGGACAACTAGGAGCGCCGCATGGCCCGCATCGCAGGGGTGAACATTCCGAATCACCAGCACGCCGAGATCGCGCTGCAGGCGATCTACGGCATCGGGCGGGCGCGCGCGCGCGCGATCTGCACCGCTGCCAGCATCAAGACCGACACGAAGATGAAGGACCTGTCGGAGTCCGACATGGACCGTTTGCGGGAGCAGGTGGCGAGGTTCACGGTGGAGGGCGACCTGCGCCGCGAGGTGTCGATGAACATCAAGCGGCTGATGGACCTGGGCTGCTATCGGGGCCAGCGGCACCGCAGGGGCCTGCCTGTGCGCGGGCAGCGCACCCGGACGAACGCCCGAACGCGCAAGGGCCCGCGCAAGGCCGCGGTGAAGATCACGTCGGCGCCGGCCAAGGCCTGAGGGCCGCCCCCGCCATGGCGAACAACTGAGGAACTAGGAAATGGCAAAACCGCCCGCAGCGCAGGCTGCAACACGGGTACGCAAGAAGGTCAAGAAGAACGTCGCGGAAGGCATCGCGCACATTCATGCGTCGTTCAACAACACCATCGTGACGATCACGGACCGCCAGGGCAACGCGCTCGCGTGGGCGACCTCCGGGTCCAACGGATTCAAGGGATCGCGCAAGTCCACGCCGTTCGCCGCGCAGGTCGCTGCGGAGCAGGCCGGCCGCATGGCGCAGGAATGCGGCGTGAAGAACCTGGAGGTACGCATCAAGGGTCCCGGCCCCGGACGCGAGTCCGCGGTGCGCGCGTTGAACGCCTTGGGACTGAAGATCACCAGCATCGCCGACGTGACGCCGGTGCCGCACAACGGCTGCCGGCCGCCGAAGCGCCGGCGCATTTGAGGAATTGAGACATGGCCCGCAATCTTGACGCCAAGTGCCGCCAGTGCCGCCGCGAGGGGGAGAAGCTCTTCCTCAAGGGCGAAAAATGTTTCACGGACAAGTGCGCGATCGAGCGCCGCAGCTACGCGCCCGGCCAGCACGGGCAGAAGAGCGGCAGCCGCCTGTCCGATTTCGGCAAGCAGCTGCGCGAGAAGCAGAAGCTGCGCCGGATCTACAGCATTCTCGAGCGCCAGTTCCGCAAGATCTACCACGAAGCCGACCGCAGGAAGGGTGTCACGGGCGAGAACCTGCTGCAGGTGCTCGAGTCCCGGCTCGATACCGTGGCGTACCGCATGGGCTTCGGCTCATCGCGCACCGAGGCGCGCCAGGTCGTGCGCCACAACGGCATCCTGGTGAACGGCAAGCGCGTCAACATCCCTTCCTACCTGGTGCGGCCCGGCGACACCGTCGAGGTCGCCGTAGGCGCGAAGGAGCAGCTGCGCATCAAGGGCGCGGTCGATGCCGCGGGGACGCGCGGCTTTCCGGAGTGGATCGAGGTCGACACCAAGGCCCTCAAGGGCAAGTTCAAGGCGCTGCCCGCACGCAGCGATCTGCCGTCCAACATCAATGAAAGCCTCGTGGTAGAGCTGTATTCGAAGTAAGCAGCTCGGCTTCCGGCTCAGTTTCCAGAAATTCGAGGGCGGTCTCATGCAAACAAGTGGATTCCTAAAACCCCGCATCATCGACGTTCAGACCATCGCGCCCAGCCATGCAAAGGTGACGATGGAGCCGTTCGAACGCGGCTACGGGCACACCCTGGGCAACGCGCTGCGCCGGGTGCTGCTGTCGTCGATGCCGGGATACGCGGCGACCGAGGTCCAGATCGCGGGAGTGCTGCACGAGTACTCCACGATCGAGGGGGTGCAGGAGGACGTCGTCGACATCCTTCTCAACCTCAAGGGCGTGGTGCTCAAGCTGCATAACCGCGACGAGGCCTCGCTCACGCTCAAGAAAAAGGGCGAGGGCCCGGTCACTGCGGGGGACATCGAGACCACGCACGACGTGGAGGTCGTCAATCCCGAGCACGTCATCGCCCACATCGCGCCGGGCGGCAAGCTCGAGATGCAGGTCAAGGTCGAGAAGGGGCGCGGCTACGTGCCGGGCAACCTGCGCGTGATTCCCGAGGAATCCAAGGGCATCGGCAAGATCATTCTCGACGCCTCGTTCTCGCCGGTGAGGCGCGTTTCCTACGCGGTCGAATCGGCGCGCGTGGAACAGCGCACCGACCTGGACAAGCTCATCATCGACATCGAGACCAACGGCGTGATCGAACCCGAGGAGGCGATACGCTACGCGGCCAGGATCCTGGTCGAGCAGTTGTCCGTGTTCGCCGCGCTCGAGGGCACCGCGCCCACGATCGAGGAGAAGCGCACGCCGCAGGTGGACCCGATCCTGCTGCGCCCGGTGGACGATCTCGAACTCACCGTGCGCTCGGCCAACTGCCTGAAGGCCGAGAACATCTATTACATCGGCGACCTGATCCAGCGCACCGAGACGGAGCTGCTGAAGACGCCCAACCTGGGACGCAAGTCGCTCAACGAGATCAAGGAAGTGCTGGCGTCACGCGGCCTCACCCTCGGCATGAAGCTCGAGAACTGGCCGCCCGCAGGCATGGAAACCGTCCGCACCTGAAGCGCGACAAGACAACGGGGCAAAAACAATGCGTCACCGCCTGGGACTCAGGAAACTCAACCGCACGAGCAGCCATCGCCTGGCGATGCTCAGGAACATGACCAACTCGCTGCTGAAGCACGAGGTCATCAAGACTACGCTGCCCAAGGCGAAGGAACTGCGGCGCGTCGTCGAGCCGATGATCACCCTCGGCAAGCGTCCCACGTTGGCCAACCGCCGCCTCGCGTTCAACCGCTTGCGCGACCGCGAGATCGTGAGCAAGCTGTTCGAAGAGCTCGGGCCGCGCTACGCCAAGCGCAATGGCGGCTACCTGCGCATTCTCAAGTCCGGCTTCCGGCAGGGTGACAACGCGCCCATGGCGCTGGTCGAGCTCCTGGACCGTCCGGAGCAGGCCGCGGAGCCGAAGACCGCGGAAGCCTCCAAGGCTTAGGCACGCCGTCGAGGACGAATGAAGAAGCCGGGCTCGCCCGGCTTTTCTTTCTCTGCCCGTCGCCGCCTCACAGAGCGAACTGCTATGCAAGCGGCCGGAACCGGGCGCAAACCGCAACTTCGATCGATCGCCGCGCAGCTCGGCCCGGGACTGATCACCGGGGCCGCCGACGACGATCCGAGCGGGATCGCCACCTATTCGCAGGCCGGCGCGCAATTCGGGTTCGGCATGCTGTGGGCGGTGGTCGCGACCTACCCGCTCATGGTGGGCATCCAGCTCGTCAGTGCGCGCATCGGACTGGTGACCGGGCACGGCGTCGCGGCGAACATCCGGCGCCACTATCCGGCCTGGCTGCTGCACGTCCTGGTGGGGGCGCTGCTCGCCGCCAACACGATCAACATCGCCGCGGATATCGGTGCGATGGGCGAGGCGCTACAGCTCATCGTCGGCGGGCCGTCCCACGGTCACGCGGTCCTGTTCGGGTTCGCATCGGTGCTGCTGCAGGTGTTCATGCCGTATCCGCGCTATGCGCCGCTGCTCAAATGGATGGTGCTCGCGTTGCTCGCCTACGTCGGTGTCGTGTTCGCCGTCCACATCCCGTGGGGAGAGGTGATGCTGAGCGTCGTCTGGCCGAAGGCGCGGTTCGACGCCAACTTCATGCTCATGGTCGTGGCCGTCCTGGGCACCACCATCAGTCCCTACCTGTTCTTCTGGCAGGCCTCCCACGAGGTCGAGGAGCAGGAGTCGAGGTCCGACCGCTCGGCGCTCATCCATGCGCCTGAGCAGGGGCAGGAGCACCTCAGGCGCGTGCGCATCGACACCTACGTGGGCATGGGCTTCTCGCAGCTCATCGCGTTCTTCATCATGCTGACCACGGCAGTGACGCTCCACCGGCACGGGATCACGGACATCCAGACCTCGGCGCAGGCGGCGGAAGCGCTGCGGCCGATCGCGGGCGACCTGGCCTTCGCGCTGTTCAGCATCGGCATCATCGGCACGGGCATGCTGGCGATTCCGGTGCTCGCCGGCTCGGCGGCCTATGCGGTGGCCGAGACCTTCGAATGGCGCAAGGGCCTCGCGCTCAAGCCGCTCGAGGCGCGCGGCTTTTACGCGATCATCGTGGCGGCGACCCTGATCGGCGTGAGCATCGATTTCACGCCGATCGACCCGATCAAGGCGCTATTCTGGAGCGCGGTCATCAACGGCGTGATCGCCGTCCCGATCATGGCGGTGATGATGCTGCTCGCGGCGAAGCCCGCGGTCATGGGGCCCTTCGTGATCCGCCGCCGGCTGAAAAGGCTGGGGTGGCTCGCCACGGCGCTGATGGCGGTCGCGGTGCTGCTGCTGGTCGCGATGTCCGTCTAGCGTTCCTCAGCGCGGCGCGGCCGAACCGATCGCGGCATCGATCGCGGGGGCGAGCTTGTCGGCCAGCTCGTCGAGCTGGGATTCGGTGACGATGAAGGGCGGCGCAAGCAGGACGTGGTCGCCGCGGCGGCCGTCGACGCAGCCGGGCATGGGGTAGCAGGTGAGGCCGCGCAGCATGGCCTCGTCCTTGACCCGCGCATGCACGCCGAGCGCGGGATCGAATGGCGCCTTGGTCTCGCGGTCCAGAACCAGCTCCAGCGACCAGAACAGGCCGCGTCCGCGGATGTCGCCGACGTGTGCGTGACTGCCGAAGCGCGCGCGCAGCCGCTCCTCCAGACCTGCGCCGCGGTCACGCACGGCGGCGAGCAGGTCGCGCTCCCGGAGGGCATTCTGCACCGCGAGCGCTCCGGCGCAGGCCGCCGCATGGCCCATGAAAGTGTGGCCGTGCTGGAACGCGCCGCTGCCCTTGGTCACGGCCTCGGCCACGCGGCGATGGATGAGCACCGCGCCGATCGGCTGGTAGCCGGCTCCCAGGCCTTTGGCAAGGCACAGCAGGTCGGGCACGATGCCTTCATCGAGGCAAGCGTGCATCGGGCCGGTGCGGCCCAGGCCGCACATCACCTCGTCGAGTATCAGCAGCACGCCGTACCGGTCGCAGATCTCGCGCACGCGCCGGAAGTAGCCGGCAACGGCAGGGGCGGAACCGAGGGTGGCGCCGGCGACGGTCTCGGCGATGAAGGCAAGCACGTTCTGCGGGCCTGCGCGCTCGATCGTATGTTGAAGCTCGAGCGCGAGCCGCTCCGCGTAGGCGTCATCGGACTCCCCGGCGTGCTGGTCGCGGTAGGCGTAGCAGGGGGATACGTGCTGCATGGGCACGAGCAGCGGCTCGTAGGGCGCGCGCCGAAACGCGTTGCCGCCCGCCGAGAGCGCCCCGAGCGTGTTGCCATGGAAGCTCTGCCTGCGCGAGACGACGACGTGGCGCTGCGGCTGCCCGCTCTCGAGCGCAAACTGGCGCGCGAGCTTGAGCGCCGATTCCATCGCCTCGGATCCGTCGAGCGCGAACCACACCCGGTCGAGCCCGGCAGGCGCGTCGGAGGCGAGAACTTCGGCGAGCCGTTCGGCGGGCTCTGTCGTGAAGAACGAGGTGACCGCGTAGGGCAGGCGCCTGAGCTGCGCCTCGACCGCGGCGATGACTTCTTCGTCGCTGTGCCCGAGGCAGGAGACCGCCGCACCTCCGGCGGCGTCGAGGTAGCGGCGGCCCTGCGCGTCGAAGATATAGCAGCCCTCGCCTCGCACGGCGACCGGATAGGCGTGGCCCTGCTCGCGGTGGAAGACGTAGGTCATGTCCGGGCGCTCGGACTCACAGCGTCGATTCTAGCCGACGCCGCCGTACATCCCGCTAGAATCCCGCCATGGCCATCGTGCTCTACACCGATTTCGGCGCTTCCGATATCTACCTCGGACAGGTCAAGGCGGTCCTGCACCGGCTCGCGCCCGGAGTGCCGGTGATCGATCTCGCCAACGACCTCGCGCCGTTCAACGTCCGCGCGGCGGCGCACCTGCTCGACGCCCTCAAGGACGCCTTCGGCGAAGCTAGCGTCTTCGTGTGCGTGGTGGATCCGGGCGTCGGCACCGGGCGCGGGGCCGTCGTCGTCGCGGCGCAGGGCCGGCGCTACGTCGGGCCGGACAACGGCCTCATGTCGGTGGTCGCCTCGCGCTCGGCGGGCTCCAGCGTCTCCGCCATCCTCTGGCGGCCCGAGCGGCTTTCCGACTCCTTTCACGGCCGCGACCTGTTCGCCCCGATCGCCGCGCTGCTCGCGCGGGGGACCCTTGCGCCCGAGCGTCTTCGTCCCATGGCCGGGCTCGAAGTGGACTTCGGTTCGGCCGAACTCGAAGAAATCATCTACATCGACCACTACGGAAACGCCTGCACCGGAATCCGCGCCGCTGCCGCGCGCGCCGAAGCGCCGCTGGTCGCGGGCGGCCATCGGATCGCGCGCGCCCGCGTGTTCGGCGAAGCGCCCGAAGGCACGGCGCTGTGGCACGCGAACAGCCACGGGCTCGTGGAGATCGCCGTGAATCGCGGCAGCGCTGCGCAAACGCTCGGGCTCAGGGTCGGGCAAGCGGTGGGCTGGGCGGGCTGAGTCTGCCGCCGGATTACCGGGCGAGCGCCTTGCGCTTCCACAGTTCCCATGGACGGCCTATGGTCGCCATGATGTTGGTGGTCGCCAGCCGGCCCTCTTCGGTTTCGAGGTAAATGATGCTGCCGCCCAGTCCGATCGCCTGCGCCTGCAGGCGGGCATTGACCTCGGTGTAGACGGCGCGGTACACGGCCACGGGCACGGTGTCGCCGACGACGACGCTGCCGTGGCCGCGCATCAGCGCGATGGGTTTTGCGGCGAGCGACTTCGCGAGCGCCCGGCCGAGCTGCGGGTCGCGCACCAGGAGGTCGGTCATGCCGGCGGCATCCCGGATTTCGAATATCGGCACGCCCTCGGCGAGGAACGCGCTCATGTGGTAGATCGGGCGGAGCGGCACGTTCGATACCCCGAAGGGGACCACGGAGGGCGAATGGCTGTGCACGATCGCGTTGACCTCCGGCCGCGCCTTGAAGATCTCGCCGTGGATGAAGCGCTCCAGGTACATGGTGCGGCCGCGCTGATCCACCGGGGTGCTGTCGAGGTCGAACTCCATGATGTCTTCCGCGGTCACCAACTCCGGGGCGCGGGAGCGCGACAGGAGGTAGCGCTGCGGATTCTTCGGATGGCGCACGCTCACATGGCCGTAGCCGTCGAGCACGCCCTGGTCAGCGAGTATGCGGTTGGCGGCGACCAGGTCCTCGATGAGCGCGGGGTCCGCCGGGCCGGCCGATGCGGGTGTCCCGCCGCTCGCGGGCGAGGCAGGGGTCATCGAGGTCTTCGCCGCGGCAAGGAGGATCGATGGGGCTCGGTGCAGGAAACAGGGCATGTCAGTCCTTTCATCGTTGGAATCGGGTCAGGCGATCAGGATCGCCCGGTAATCGTTGACGTTGGTGCGCGTCGGCCCCGTGACCACGAGATCGGACAGCGCGGAGAAGAAGCCGTAGCTGTCGTTGCTCTCGAGCAGCTTACGTGCGTTGAGCCCGAGCCGGGCGGCACGCGCGAGGGCATCGGGTGCGAGCACCGCCCCGGCATTGTCCTCCGTGCCGTCGATCCCGTCGGTGTCGCATGCAATGGCGCACACTCCCGCGAGCCCGGCCAGGTCCAGCGCCAGCGACAGCAGAAACTCGGTGCAGCGGCCGCCGCGGCCCGCTTGGTCCCCGCTACCGCGAACGGTGACGGTGCATTCTCCGCCCGAGATCAGCGCGACCGGGGGCTTCCAGGGTTCGCCGCGCGATGCGACTTGCCGCGCAAGCGCGCCGAGGACCTTGGCGACCTCTCTCGCTTCTCCGGTAATGGTGTCCCCGAGCACCGCGGCGGCGACGCCGTTGTCCCTGAGATGGCGCGCCGCCGCCTGCAGCGAGGCCTGGGCGGTGGCGATGACGCGGTTCTCGACGCGTGCGAACGCACGGTCGCCGGGCTTCGGCGTTTCCGGCACAGCACCCTTCGCGCCGCGCTCGAGATGCTCGCGCACCGCCTGCGGCGCCTGCACCCGGTAGCGATCGAGGACCTCGAGCGCTTCGGCAAAGGTACTGGGATCGGGTGCGCACGGGCCCGAGGCGATGTGCGTCGGATCGTCGCCCGTGACGTCCGAAACGATGAGGGCAAGCACTTTCCCGCGGCACGACGCCGCGAGGCGGCCGCCCTGGATCGCGGACAGGTGCTTGCGCACCGTGTTCATTTCCTGGATGGGCGCACCGCAACGCAGGAGCTCGCGCGTCGTCGCCTTCAATTCCTCCATGCCGATTCCATCCGCGGGCAGCGACATGAGCGCCGAACCGCCGCCCGACACGAGCACGAGCAGCAGGTCGTCGGGCCCGAGGCTGCGCGCGGCGCGCAGAATCTCCCTCGCCGCGGCCTCGCCGGTCTCGTCGGGCACCGGATGGCCGGCTTCGATGACCTTGATGCGGTTCGTGAGCAGGCCGTGGCGGTAACGGGTGATGACCAGGCCCTCCAGGGGCGAGTGCGCGGGCCAGTGCTGCTCCACCGCGAGCGCCATCGACGCGGCCGCCTTGCCCGCTCCGGCCACCCAGGTCTTCCCCGCCGGCGGCGGCGGGAGATGCGGCGGCAGGATTCTCAGGGGGTCCGCCGCGGCGACCGCGGCGTGGAACGAATCGATGAGCAACTGCCTCGGATTCATTGCCGCCCGCCGGCCGGCGGCTTCGCCGGCGCCGTTCGCCATACGTGCAGATACCAGAATGCCGGAACGACGAAGGGAAAGAAAAAGAGCATCGCGAATACCCAGCCCGTCTTCTCCACGGCGCGCATGCCCGGTGAGCGCATTGCGAGGTACGTGAATGCGGCGAAGACCGCGATGACGTTTAGTATCGATGCCCCGCGCAACGCCGTACCGAGGACCGGTCGCAGTTCATCGCTGAAGCCGAAGTCCCCGCCCAGCGCGGCGAATGCGTAGAGGACCGCCCAGACCGACATTAGACCGAGCGCGAACTTGAGGAGGGCTCGCATGGTAAGGGTTCCGCGATGCCCGGCCGGCGGTCCGATCGCCAAGTTGGAAGCGTCGCGGCGCCTGCGCGCTGCGCTCAGGCTTCCATCATCCGCAGCACGGATTGGAACAGCGGGCTGCCTGGCGCGGCGAGCCGGTCCAGTACCGTGAAGTGGTTGTCGTCGGGGCAGGCAATGCCGCCCCGGTGCACCGACTTCCACTTCTCGGCAATGATTCGATTCTGGATATGGAATCCCTCGTCCTCCTCCTCCCCGACCGCCGTGTATAGCGGCGCATCCGTCGCGGGGGGAAGGAACGCCGGGCTCACCAGCAGCGCGCTGCGCTCGGTGAGTCGCACGTCGCCGTTGATGGATGGGGCCTTCACGAGGTCGCGCAGATCGTAGACGCCGCTGACCGAAAGGGCCGCCCGAACCACCTTCTTCGGCAGGTCGCGCGCATATTGGGGCCAGAGGCAGGCGAGCATCATGGTCGCCAGGTGCCCGCCCGCGGAGTGGCCGCAGACGTGGAGGCTTTCGCCGGGTGCGCCGAAGTTGCCGCCGTTGCGGTAGAGCCAGGCGCCGGCCTGCACCATCTGCATGACGATGTCCTTGACCTGCACCGCCGGGCAGAGCGCGTAGTTCGGCACGGCAACGGTGATGCCGGCTTCGCAGAATGCCGTTGCCACGAACGAGAAGTCTTTCTTGTCGAAGCCGCGCCAGTAGCCGCCGTGGACGAACATGAGCAGGCCCTTGCTCGGGCCGCGCGCGCGGAAGACGTCCAGCTTTTCGGTCGCATCCGCCCCGTACGGAACGTCGAGGTAGCAGTCCAGGCTGGCCCGCGCCTTCTCAGAATCGCGCTGCCAGCGCTCGACGATCCGGGGAAACTCCTTGACCGTCAGGCGCGGGTTGTAGAGCAGGTCGAAGTTGGTGTGCTCCGCGTTCATCGCAGTTTCCTCAGTCCGGAAGCACCGCGGTGACTTCGATCTCGAGCTTCGCGCCCGCTTCGACGAACCCCGCCACCTGCAACGCGGTCATGACCGGGAAATTCCTTCCCATCACGTCGCGGTAGGCCGCGCCCAGTTCCCTGAGGCTGGAGTTGTATTCCTTGGCGTCGGCGACGTACCAGTTCATGCGGCAAACGTGCTCGGGCCCGGCGCCCGCTTCGGCGAGTATGGCGACGATGTTCTTGAGCGCTTGCCGCGCCTGGCCGGCGAAGTCGCTGGTTTCGAATTTTTCCTGTGCGTTCCAGCCGACCTGGCCGGCGACGAACACGAGCCGCCCCTTGGCGACGATGCCGTTGGAGTAACCCTTTGGCTTGGCAAAGCCCGGGGGCTGAAGAATCTGCATGTTGAAAGGCCCTTTTCTTGGTTGTGGACGGAGGGATTATCCACCAAGCGGCAGCCTGCCTGCCAGTGGCACCGCGCTGGCAGGCAGGTGTGGGCGAATTGCCGGGCCCAGGCGCGGGGCCTGCTTGCGAGCTAGACTTCCTCGCGCCAGAGATCCAGCGCCTGCTGCACCGGGCGGTCGGAGGCGGAGAAGAGCACCGTCTCCGCGCCGGCCTCGAACCGGTATTGCATCCACGAAGGAATGACGAAGGTGTCCTTGGGACCGAACTCGATGACCTCCGCACCGATGCGCGCGCGCCCCTTCCCCTCGACGCAGGAGAAGATGGTCGAATCCGTGGAGCGGTAGTCCCTGCCCCTGAAGCCCTTGGGCAGGAGCTGGATGAACGTCCCCATGGTCGGCATGGCTGCGCCCCCCGTGGCCGGGTTGACGTACTGCAGCTTGTGGCCGTGGCAGGGATGCGGCGCCTCGCTGCCTGCGAGAGTGGCCAGCGCCTCGCGAGAGCGATCGTAGGGATAGCAGAACAGCGGCGAGGTCCTGCCCTTGGGCTTGAATTCGAGCGGCAGCATGGTGTTGCCGTAGCGCGCGAAGGACTGACCCTCGGTGCGGGTGGTCTGCTGAACCTCCGTGCCCGGCCGCTCCATGAACTGGGCATCGAGCAGTTCGACGATCGGCATGTCGAGCACGTCCATCCAGATAATGGGCTCCTTGCTCGGATTGCCGTGGTCATGCCAGGTCCACGAGGGAGTGATGATGAAGTCGCCCACGTGCATCGTTACCCGCTCCCCGTCCACCGCGGTGTAGGCGCCGTCGCCCGAAACGATGAAGCGAAGCGCCGATTGCGAGTGCCGGTGCGCCGGGGCGATTTCGCCCGGAAGGACGAGCTGCAATCCGGCATACAGCGAATGCGTGGCGCGCGACTTGCCCCGCAAGCCGGGATTCTCGAGCACCAGGACGCGCCGCTCCGCCTCCTTGGCGGTGATCAGCTTGCCCGATTCGAGGATCCAGGGCAGCACGGTTTCCCATTTCCACACGACCGGCACGCAGGGGGTCTTGGGTTTGGGCGTCACGAGCTCGTGCAGCACCTCCCACAGCGGGGCGATATGGCCCTTGTCGATCCGCGCGTAGAAATCCTTGCGCTCGTCGGAAACGCGGGCTCGGGGGACTGCTGACATGAGGCTTCTCCGGGTGGGGCCATTTCGGCAACAAGTTCACGCAAATGCATTTTCCTTCAACTGTGCGCGTTAGGCAACGTGCGCGGTGCGGGGCCGGCGTCGGTGCAGCGGCCGCTTGACCGAGGAGACTGAATGAGCGATCATTCAGTCATCGCTCCCCGGCCCCGGGGGGCACGGCGGCGGGGCGTTTGCACATCGCGCCCGCCACAGGGCGACCTACTTCAAGGGACTGGGAATATGCGACTGGACGGCAAGACGGCGGTAGTGACGGGTGCGGCCTCGGGTATCGGGCGGGCGACTGCGGAGGTCCTGGCCGAAGCGGGGGCACACGTGCTGCTCGGGGACATCGCCGAGGGCCCGGGCGCGGAGGCCGCGGCGGCGATCCGCGGCAAGGGGCGGGGGGCGGATTTCTTCCGGATGGACGTGACCGACCTGGGCTCGATCGAGGCGTTCAAGCAGAAAGCCTACGCGGCCAGGCCCCAGATCGATATCGTCGTCAACGTGGCGGGCTGGGGAAGGATAGAGCCGTTCGTCAAGAATTCGCCTGACTTCTGGCGCAAGGTCATCGACCTGAATTTCCTCGGGCCGGTGGCGGTCTCGCGCGCCTTCCTCGACCAGATGGTGGAGCGCAAGTCCGGCAAGATCGTTACGGTGTCGAGCGATGCGGGCCGCGTCGGCAGCCTGGGCGAGACGGTCTATTCCGGTGCCAAGGGCGGCGCGATCGCCTTCACCAAGTCGCTCGCGCGCGAGATGGCGCGCTTCAATGTCAACGTGAACTGCGTCTGTCCCGGTCCCACCGACACGCCGCTGCTGGCGGCGGTTCCCGAAAAGCACCGCGAGGCGTTCGTGCGCGTGACCCCGATGGGGCGCCTGGCGAAGCCCTCCGAGATCGCCGATGCCGTGCTGTTCTTTGCCAGCGGCCGCGCGGATTTCATCACCGGTCAGGTCATCAGCGTGAGCGGCGGGCTGACGATGGTCGGCTGAAGCGCACGGGTTTTCTTCACTTACACACGAGGAGCACAGAATGTACAAGGTGAAAGCAGCCGAATGGCGGCCCCAGCATTTCAATTGGAAGGTCGAGGACCGGGTAGCGACCGTTTCCCTCAGGCGCCCGGAGCGCAAGAATCCCCTTACCCTGGAGAGCTACGCCGAGCTGCGCGACACGTTCCACAAGCTGCAGTACGCGGAGGACGTGCGGGTGGTGGTGTGGACCGGCGAGGGCGGCAATTTCTGCTCGGGCGGCGACGTGCACGAAATCATCGGGCCCCTCACCAAGATGGGAATGGAAGGGCTGCTCGCCTTCACACGCATGACCGGCAACATGGTCAAGGAAATGCGCACCTGTCCGCAGCCGATCATTTCGGCGGTGGATGGAATCAGCGTCGGCGCGGGGGCGATCATCCCGATGGCGAGCGATCTGCGCTACGGCACGCCGGAAGCCAAGACCGCGTTCCTGTTCGTCCGGGTCGGCCTCGCCGGCTGCGACATGGGCGCCTGCGCGATGCTTCCCCGTATCATCGGGCAGGGACGCGCGGCCGAGCTGTTCTACACCGGCCGGGTCATGACCGCGCAGGAAGGCTTCGACTGGGGCTACTTCAACGAGCTGGTGCCGAAGGACAAGCTGCTGGACAAGGCCTATTCGATGGCGAGGGAAATCGCCAATGGCCCGATGTTCGCCCATTCGATGACCAAGAAATGCATGCATCAGGAATGGGCACAGACCATCGAGCAGGCGCTCGAGACCGAGGCCGAGGCGCAGGCGATCTGCATGCAGACCAAGGACTTCACGCGCGCCTACAACGCGTTCGTCGCCAAGCAGAAACCCAAATTCGAAGGCGACTGAGGTAAGACGCAAGGACTGAGGCGCTCTTCAGGGAGAAGTCGACCGAGGCCTGCGCGGCGGTGGGATAGCCCGCCGCCGCGCAGGCGCATGCAGGATCGACAGAGGAGGAGGTTCGAATGAGTTCGCCTGGACATGTGGAGAGCGTGGTCACCGACCCGAAGCTCATCGAGGAGCGGCGGGGCCAGATCGTCCGCGCCGCGGTGAAGCTGTTCTCGGGGGAAGGCTACTACACGACGACGATCCAGCAGATCGCCAAGGAAGCCGGGGTCAGCACCGGCCTGATCTACCAGTATTTCAGGGACAAGGACGACATCCTGTTCCTGTCGCTCAAGCTGGTTCTGGAAACCTACGAGAACGAGATCCCGCCGCAACTGGAGGGCATCGAGCACCCGGTCGATCGCCTCTGCATGGCGCTGTGGGCCTACTGCTCGATCGTCGACGGATTGCGACAGGCGACCCTGCTCGCGTACCGTTCGACCAAGTCCCTTCGCGAGGACCGCAGGGCCCTCGTCATGGCGGACGAGACGAGGACCAACCACCTGATCGAGGTGTGCCTGCGGGCCTGCGTCGCGGGCGGCTACATGCGCAAGGTGAACGAGCACCTGCTCGCCTACCAGTACGTCATGTTCGCGCACGCCTGGGCGTTGAAGCACTGGGCGCTGCACGACAAGTACGACCTGGGCAAGTACGTCGCCGAAGGCGTGAAG
>Ga0080064_1004228_pt1 | contig 18843 bp, 18 predicted proteins | sample Subgrocontami54m_FD_69260 | JGI IMG/M metagenome (GOLD analysis project Ga0080064, IMG submission 69260) | Subsurface groundwater microbial communities from S. Glens Falls, New York, USA - GMW46 contaminated, 5.4 m (SPADES assembly) (version 2) ...
ATGGCATCAGAGGGCTTGCGCGTGCTGGCAGTGGCGTATCGCCCCCTCACCCCCCCCTCTCCCCAAAGGGGAGAGGGCAAGGGAGAGGGGCAAAGATTCACCGCAGAAGAGGTAGAAAAGGATTTAACATTCCTTGGCCTTATTGCTATGTTTGATCCGCCGAGGCCGGAGGTTAAAAAGGCGATTGAAGAATGCCACACTGCCGGCATCAGAGTGATAGTAATGACGGGCGACTACGGTTTGACTGCCCAGGCAATTGCAAAAGAGATAGGCATAGGCGGAGACGATACAAAGGTTATAACGGGTCTTGAGCTTTCAAGACTTTCCCACAGGGAATTAAGGGATGTCCTGAAACAGGGCGAGGTTATATTTGCCAGAGTCCAGCCAAAGGACAAACTCAGGGTTGTTGCCGCGCTTCAGGAGTTCGGCGAGATTGTGGCAGTTACAGGCGATGGCGTGAATGATGCGCCGGCATTAAAAAAGGCGGACATCGGCATTGCAATGGGAATGCGGGGAAGCGATGTGGCAAAAGAGGCGGCGGAGATAGTCCTTGCAGATGATAACTTTGCAACCATTGTAGAGGCAATAAGAGAAGGCAGGGCAGTATATTCAAATATAAAAAAGTTTGTGACATATATCTTTGCCAGCAATATACCTGAGATTATTCCATTTATTGCCTTTGCTATTTTTAAGATTCCGCTTCCTTTAACCGTAATGCAGATATTAGCTGTGGATTTGGGCACAGATGTGGCGCCGGCCCTGGGTCTGGGTGTAGAGCCTCCTGAAGAAGGGATAATGAACCAGCCGCCGAGACCAAAGACAAAAAGGCTTCTTGATTTTTCTCTGCTTGCGAGGGCGTATCTTTTTCTCGGCCCAATAGAGGCGGTTTTATGCATGGCTGGATTCTTTTTTGTTTACTGGTTAAACGGGTGGCGGCCCGGAATGGAGATGCCTTCAAGCGGCATTATCTACACAACAGCCACAACCATGACACTTGCAGGCATTGTTGCATCTCAAATTGGAAATGTGTTTGCGTGCCGGGCAGAAAAGGAGTCGGTATTCAACGTAGGTTTTTTTAAGAATAAGCTTGTCCTCTTTGGTATTTTGACCGAGATAGCGCTTATCCTCTTTCTTACATATACGTCATTTATGCAAAATATCTTCGGCCTTGCGCCGTTGGGATGGAGGGAATGGGGATTTTTACTAGTTTTTCCGGTGATTGTGTTATTGATGGAGGAGGGAAGAAAGTGGGTGGCAAGAACCTTGTTTTGATATAATTTTTCTTTCATATTTATTTTTCATTTTATTACTTGACAAGTTTTACAATTATGATATTATCCGTTCAGTTTAAGGATAAATTTAAACTTGATGATGCTTAAAAAACAGCTATTTGAGCATATACAAAACAAAGGGGGTATATATGGGTATGAAAACCCCGGAACTCTTAAAGATGATAGATATACCCCGGCAAAAGCTGTATTATCTGGAGCAAAAGGGATATATAAACCCGCACAAGATTATAATTGGAGAGAAAAATTTCCGCGAATATAGTGAAGAGGATGTAAAAAAGATAGAGTGTATATGGAAATATCTCAAGAAGGGTTTTAAATACAGGGTAGCGCATGAGAAGGCTCATGAGGAATTGAGTAATCCGCAAATGGCTCTTATTAAAAATCTCCCGCCAAGGGATGAAACAAAAAAGGAGGAAAAATAATGGAGCTCTCAATAAGCTCTGAACCCCCAAGTAGTAATCTTGCAAGAAATATTGTAAACGCATCTGAAGAACCTAATGAGTGGCAGGAATGGGAAGACTGGAAATGGCAGCTTAAAAACAGAATCACCACATTAGAAGAACTTAAAACACTTATTGCCCTGAGCCCTTCTGAAGAAGAAGGCATAAAAAGATCAAAAGGGCGGTTGGCAATGGCCATCACACCCTATTTTTTTTCTCTGATAGATAAAACCAATCCAAACTGTCCAATCCGCAAACAGGCAATTCCGAGAATTGAAGAATTCAGCATATCAACCCATGACATGGTAGACCCCTGCGGCGAAGATAATCATTCGCCGGTGCCGGGTCTTGTCCATCGTTATCCTGACAGGGCGCTTCTTTTAGTTACTGACGCCTGCGCAATGTATTGCCGTTATTGCACAAGGAGGCGCATGGTTGGGGAAGAACTCCCTCCAATGTCCATAGAAAGATTTGACGAGGCATACAAATATATCAAATCCAAAAGAGGGATCCGCGATATATTGATTTCAGGCGGCGATCCTCTGATGCTCAAAACAGAGCATCTTGAGTATTACATAAAAAAACTACGCTCTATCTCGCACATTGATATAATAAGACTCGGCACAAGGGTTCCGGTAACCCTGCCAATGAGGATAGACAAAGAACTGGTTGAGATGTTGAAGAAATATCACCCCATTTATATTAGCATCCACTTTTCACACCCAAGAGAGATAACCGAGGATGTAAAAGAAGCCTGCGGAATGTTGGCTGATTCAGGCATTCCCCTTGGAAGCCAGACCGTCCTTTTAAAAGGCATAAATGACAAGCCTTCTGTTATGAAAAGGCTTATGCAGGAGCTTTTGCGAATCAGGGTTCGCCCGTATTACATATACCAGTGCGATATGGTTACCGGCACAGGCCATTTCAGGACGCCTGTATCTGTCGGCATAAACATCATAGAAAAACTCAGAGGCCACACATCAGGCTATGCAGTTCCCACCTTTGTAGTGGACGCCCCGGGCGGCGGGGGTAAGATCCCTGTCGGCCCAACATATCTTATCTCTCAGGCTAAGGATAAGGTTACCCTCAGGAATTATCAAGGAAATATATTTGAGTATTTTGAGAATGGTAGCGGCGGGTAGAGAGAAAATATGGGAAGTCCCGCAAGTTTCAGCAAGTTCGCAAGCCAATTAGCTCCGCCTGCGACTCCTTATCATAATCATTCCTGTCAATAGTAATCCTGCCACATTTCTCATCTTACCAACCTCATCTTGTCAACCTTGACAATGCCAGGTATGGTGCATAAATTATAAACAGGTTGCTTGCTGTCTAATGGGGTAAAGAGCCAAACTTTTTAACTGGACTTTATAACTGGATTTATAGTAAAAATCAAATCAGAATAAGGAGGATTATATGGGAAAGATTATCGGCATTGACCTTGGCACAACAAATTCTGTTGTTGCGGTTATGGAAGGGGGAGAGCCAAAGGTTATAGTAAATGAGGAAGGGAGCAGGATCACACCGTCTGTTGTTGCCTTTACAAGGGATGGCGAGGTTCTGGTAGGGCAGGTGGCAAAGAGGCAGGCTGTTACAAATCCTGAAAATACCATCTTTTCTATAAAGAGGTTTATGGGAAGGAATTATGACGAAGTAAACGAAGAGATGAAGATGGTTCCTTACAAGGTTATTAAGGATGAATACGGCAGGGCTGTTGTTGATGTTTCCAATATGAAAAAGAGATACACCCCTCCGGAGATTTCCGCCTTTATATTGCAGAAGCTTAAAAAGGCTGCTGAGGCATATCTCGGCGAGCCTGTTACAGAGGCTGTTATAACTGTGCCTGCATATTTTAATGACAGCCAGAGGCAGGCAACAAAGGATGCTGGAAAGATAGCAGGACTTGATGTAAAGAGGATTATAAACGAGCCGACTGCGTCTTCGCTTGCTTATGGATTGGATAAAAAGAAGGATGAGACCATTGCTGTTTATGACTTTGGCGGCGGCACATTTGATATATCCATGCTTGATGTCGGCGAAGGGGTGTTTGAGGTCAGGGCAACAAACGGGGACACGCACCTTGGCGGCGACAATTTTGACCAGAAGGTTATCGACTGGCTTATTGCGGAGTTTAAGAAGGATCAGGGCATAGACCTTTCAAAGGACAGGATGGCCATTCAGCGGTTAAAAGAGGCTGCTGAAAAGGCAAAGATAGAGCTTTCATCAACAATGGAGACAGAGATGAATCTTCCATTTATCACAGCAGACGCAACAGGGCCAAAGCATCTTGTCATGAGGCTTTCCAGGGCAAAGCTTGAACAGCTTACAGAAGACCTTGTAGAGAGAAGCCACAGGCCATGCGAACAGGCATTAAAAGACGCCAATCTTAAACCTGCTGATATAGACGAGGTTGTTCTTGTGGGCGGCATGATAAGGATGCCGAAGATCCATCAGTTTGTTAAGGAGTTCTTCGGCAAAGAGCCGCATAAGGGCGTGAACCCTGATGAGGTCGTTGCAATTGGAGCAGCCATACAGGCAGGCGTTCTTGCAGGCGAGGTTAAAGATGTTGTGCTTCTGGATGTTACGCCTCTATCCCTCGGCATTGAAACCCTCGGCGGCGTGCTGACTAAGCTCATAAACCGCAATACAACCATACCTACAAAGAAGAAAGAGACATTTACAACAGCGACAGACAGCCAGACGCAGGTGGAGATACATGTGCTTCAGGGTGAAAGGGAAATGGCAAGGGACAACAGGACATTAGGCCGCTTTCATCTTGTGGGCATCCCTTCTGCGCCGAGGGGCATCCCTCAGGTAGAGGTTACGTTTGATATTGATGCAAACGGCATATTGAATGTGTCCGCAAAGGACATGGCAACAGCAAAGGAACAGAGGATTACCATTACAGCCTCCAGCGGACTTGCAAAAGAGGAAGTGGAAAAGATGGTTAAGGATGCAGAGGTCCATGCAGAGGATGATAGAAAACGGAAAGAGGTTATTGAATTAAAGAATCAGCTTGACTCTACTATCTATGCAACAGAAAAAACCCTGAATGAGCACAAGGCCAAAATCCCTGCGGCAGATGTGCAGAATATTGAAAATGCCATAGCAGAAGGCAAGAAGGCCCTTGAAAAAGAGGATGTTAACGATATGAAGATGGCGCTTGATAATATAAACAAGGCGTCTCACAAAATGGCAGAGGTTATGTATCAGGCGGCAAGTCAGTCCGCCACGGCGGGTCAGCCAGACACAGCAGGGGCCGGCGCGAAAAAAGAAGGCGAAGTAGTAGAGGCGGAGTTTGTTGATGAAGAGAATAAAAGAGAGGATAGGAAGCAGTAAGGGGATGAGGGGCTAAGATAAGGGGATAAGGATTTCTAAACCTCTCAACTTCCCATCCCCTCAACCTCTGTCTTTCAACTTCTGAATTTAAATATGGCCAAAAAAGACTACTACGAAATACTCGGGATTTCACGCGATGCAATAGAGGAGGATATAAAAAAGGCATACCGGGAGCTTGCCAAAAAATATCACCCTGATCTGCACCCGGGCAATAAGGCTATGGAGGCAAGGTTCAAGGAGATAAATGAGGCGTATGAGATTTTAAAAGACCCGAAAAAGCGGGAGCAGTATGACAGATTCGGCAGCGCTGCATTTGAACCGGGATTTCAGGACGCAAGAACCTACACCTATCCTGGGGGATCTGGAGGCAGAACAGTTAATGTTGAGGATTTTGGTTTTGATATTGGAGGGCTGGAAGATACATTCGGCGACATATTTGGCAGAAGGACGAGGGCTCAAAGGGGGCCATTAAGAGGCGAGGATGTTGAGTATGTGCTTGAAATAGATTTTGATAGGGCAATACATGGCGCCGAAGTACGGTTAACAATAAGCGGTGAAAAATTAACGGTAAAAATACCTGCTGGAGTTAGAGACGGCTCAAGGGTTAAAGTGGCCGGTAAAGGCAGGCCGGGAATAACGGGCGGACATGCGGGAGATTTATATATTGTAACAAAGATAAAACCCCATCCTTATTTCAGGAGAGAAAATGACGATATATATATTGATGTTCCGATAACCATAACAGAGGCCGCCCTGGGCGCTAAAGTGAATATACCCACGATAGACGGGAAAACACTGCTTGTAATCCCTCCTGGCACACAAAGCGGGCAAAAGTTGAGATTAACGGGCAAAGGAGTTCTGCATATAAAAGGTATAGGCAGAGGTGATCAATATGTTACAATAGGGATAACGGCCCCTAAGGGATTGGATGAAAAATCAAAAGGGCTGTTGCAGGAGTTTCAGAAATTGAATCCCTATGACCCGCGAAGGGATATGGGCTGGTGATGTCATGATAGAACTGGAAGGCTTTAAAGAAAGGCTGACTCCGAAAGGCCTCATGGTGCTGGAAACCGCTATTGAAGAGAGCAAAAGGCGACAGCACTATTACCTTGGGGTGGAGCATATATTCCTCTCCTTTGCAATGGTTGAAGACGCCTTTTTCAGAGATATAATGTCAGACTTAAATCTTGACGCAAATCAGGTTGTTCAATTCTTAAGCGACAACCTTAATATATCCCGCCAGTATATAGGCGTTGGACTTAAGGTCCCTCCGACAACAAAGACTATCTTTAAACTTGCATGGGAAGAGGCTCAAAGATGGGGAAGGGATGAGATAGATTCTACAGACCTCCTTATAGCCATATTTCAGGAAAGCCACAGCCTTCCTGCAAAGGTATTCAGAAGTTTCGGTCTTGACCCTGATTATGTTATGAGACGGATAACAGCAAAGATAAGAAACAGGGAAGAGCTGGGCGAAGAGTTGAAAAAGAAGTACGAGCTGCCGCCGAATCTTAAGCACTTTGCAGTTAACCTTAACAGGCTTGCCTATTATGACAAGCTTCCTACAATTGTCGGGAGAGATAACGAGATAAATCAGGTAATGGAGATCCTCTGCCATGTTGAGAGGAGCAATTCTGTTATGATAACCGGCGAGCCCGGCGTTGGGAAAACAGCCGTAGTGGAAGGGCTTGCCAGAAAGATAGAACTGGAACCGCATAAGGTTCCCAAAAGACTCAGGGATAAACAGATTATAAATCTTCAGATGAACTCCGTTGTGGCAGGCACAATATTCAGGGGTATGTTTGAAGACCGGATTGAAAAGATAATAAAAGAGCTTAAAGACAAGAAAAATATCATACTCTTCATAGACGAAGCCCACACGCTTATAGGCGCAGGTTCTGCAATGGGTGTTCCTTCTGATGCTGCCAATATCTTCAAGTCAACACTTGCCAGGGGAGAGATTCAGATAATAGGCGCAACGACACTTGCAGAATATAAAGAATTTATAGCAGAGGATGAGGCCCTTGCCAGGAGATTCAGGATAGTCAATGTAGAAGAGCCTTCAATAGATGACACAAAAAAGATACTATACGGCATAAGGCAGAGGCTGCAAAAAAATTATTCTGTGGCAATAACTGACGGCGCGATAGAAACTGCCATGGATATGTCAGAGAGATATATGCGCGGCTTAAGGCTGCCTGATAAGGCGATAGGATGGCTTGATACAGCCTGTGTAAAGGTTGAGATAAACAGACCCCAGGAAGCGGTCAGCGGCAGCGATGTTATAGATGTCATATCCCAGGAGACAAAGATTCCGAGGGATATGATATTCAGGGATACTACAGTGAGGTTTAAAGATATGGAAGCCGCCATGTCCAGGAGAATTATCGGACAAAGAGAGGCAATAGAGGCGCTGGTAAAGAGACTAAGATTGAACAAGGGACCGTTGAAGGAAAACTACTCAAGGCCTGACGGAGTGCTGCTCTTTCTTGGGCCAACAGGGGTTGGCAAGACAGAGGTTGCAAGGGCTTTGGCAGAATTTCTCTTTGGCGATGAAAAGAAGATGATAAGGCTTGACATGAGCGAATATAAGGATTCATCCATTGCGGTTGATAAACTCATTGGCATGCCGAGAGGGATTGTTGGCAGTGAACGGGGCGGCATACTGACAAATCAGGTAAGAGAAAATCCATATTCTGTTGTGCTGCTGGATGAGGTGGAAAAGGCAAATCCATATGTCTTAAATCTGTTTCTGCAGGTCTTTGACGAAGGTTGGCTTACGGACGGCAGGGGCAAGAGGGTATATTTCAGCGATACGGTTATTATTATGACAAGCAATCTCGGAAGCGATGAGTTTAGAAAATTTACAAAACCGCTCGGCTTTTTGCCTGAGGGACAGGCGCTGGGCGATTTGAAAAAGACCATAATGAAGGAAGTGGAGAACACCTTTTCTCCGGAATTCTTAAACAGGATAGACGACCTCATCATCTTTTCGCCGCTTACAAGAGAAGAGGTAAAGAAGATTACCGTAATATATCTGAATAATATAAAAAGGCATATGGAAGAAAATGGCAAGACTTTAGATGTTTCTGACGCAGCGTTGGATGTGCTGGTTGATACAGGCTATAGCCCTAAATACGGGGCAAGATTTTTAAAAAGGAATATAGATGAAAAGGTAAAGGTTCCTGTAACGTTACAGTGGAAGGAAGGCGCTGTCTTCAGAGTAAATGCAATTGGCAGTGATATTGTGGTTGAGTGCGGAGCCAATGATCTGGTTACTGTTTGATTGTTGAAACAAAATTCCCCCTCCCTTGATGGGAGGGGACAAAGGGGAGATGGGAATTGGCTTAAGTCTTCTCAAGATACGCATAGGCGCTGTGATTGTGGATGCTCTCCAAGTTTTCAGCTTCTATGCTGAACCAGATAATGCCTTTCAGCGCCTCAAGCTTTGAGGCAACCTCCCTTACAACATCCTCCACAAATCTTGGGTTGTCATAGGCATGCTCTGTCACATATCTTTCGTCAGGCCTTTTTAATAGGGAGTAAACCGGGCTTGAGGCAGATGCCTCGACTATTTTAATTATGTCCTCTATCCAGATAAAGCCTTTGAACCGCAGGTTGACCTTTACGATACCGCGCTGGTTATGCGCCCCTTTCCTGCTTATCTCTTTGGAGCACGGACAAAGCGTTGTAACAGGCACTGTAATCTCAAGGACAAAATCCTTTTTGTCGCCCAGTGAGCCGGTAAATCTACACCTGTATTCCATTAAACCCTTTGCCTTTGAAACAGGCGCCGCCTTTTCAATAAAATAGGGGAATCCCACCTCCATATGCGCTGTCTGCGCATTGAACCTCTTTTTCATTTTTGCCAGAATATCCGGAAAATTCTTTACAGTAATCTCCCCCCTGTGCTCGTTTAATATCTCTATAAACCTGCTCATGTGGGTGCCTTTAAAATGATGAGGCAGGTCCACATACATATTTACAGAGGCGATTGTGTGCTGGAATTTATTCTTCTTGTCCAGCACAACAATGGGGTAGCTGATGTCCTTTACACCAACCTTATCTATGGCTATTTTTCTGAAGTCAGGCTGGCTTTGTATGTCCTTTATATCCTTCATATTCCCCCTTTACTTTTCTTTCTTCATCTCTTTTATCTTCTCCAGGATAACCTCTGCCCTTGCCCTGTAATCAATCGCTGTCTTGTCCCACGGGTCTATATCAAGCGCTGCATCCCATTCCTTTATCGCCAGTTCCAATTCCTCTTTTTGAAAATAATCAATGCCTTTTTTGAGGTGCATATCAATTGCATCTTCTCTTTCTTTTTTGGCTGTCGCAAGAAAGCTCATGGCATACGTGTGGGATGGGACTATCTTTAGCGCTATATTAAACTCAGCTATTGCCATGTTATATTTTTTGGCTTCGAGAAACGCAGCGCCTTTCTTATAATGCCCTTCTGCGAGGATTTCAGGTTTTGCCGCGTCTTTGCCTTTTTTGGGCTTTATCTCTTCCGAAGGAGCCGGCTGCTGTTCCGCAGTCTTCAGCCTTTTTTGGATCACTTGGTTTGAGGGGTCGAACTGAAGGGCTATCCTGTAGTTTTTGGCGGCCAGATCAAAGATATTAGCCCTTTCGTATTCTTCGCTTATTGCGTTATATCTTTCCGCCAGTATCAAAGACAGTCTTTCAATCTTTGTAAGAAGCTCCTGCGCCGCCTTATAATCGCGGGAGTCTTTTTTAATATTCAACAGCCTTTCTTTTGCCGGGGTTAGCTGGCCGTCTCCATACAGCATAAGCGCCTTTTCATAGTCAGATGCCGTGTAGTAGCGTGGGATGAGCTGGGCGCAGCCGCTTATCAGCAATAATGCCGTTAATATGAGCGGCTTAAAACGCAATGCCTTCTCTCCCCATTTTATCCATTACCATGCGGACTGTTTCCCGGGACTCTTTCTCCCACTCCCCCTTTAAATAGGTAATATTATACAAGGTGAAGGATTTTTCAATACCCTTTATATTGATTTCCGGCATCTCCACGGCTGCAACATTGCCTGCTATTTTAGTATAAACATCTTCGCTGACAAGTATCTCTCCGCCCTTTGCAATACCTGAAAGCCTTGAGGCTGTGTTTACTGTGTTCCCTATAACAGTGTACTCCATCCTGACCTTTGACCCCATGCTACCTGCGACAACAAATCCTGAATCCAGCCCTATACCCATAGGGAACTGAACGGCCTCTCTTTTCCCCCTCAGCCTGTTTATCTCTTCCAGCGCCTTGTTAATCCCAAAGGCTGCCTTGACGCCGTATTCAAGGTGGCCGGATATATAAAGCGGAGAGCCGAATACGCCCATCACCGCATCGCCGATAAACTTATCTACTGTCCCTTTAAAATGGAATATTATTTCTGTCAGGGTTGTGAAGTAATTGTTTAAGAGCCCGACTACCTCTTCGGGCTGCATCTTAAGCGCTATGCCGGTAAATCCCCTGATATCCGCGAAGAGGACTGTCGCCTCTCTTCTTTCTCCTGCAAGGTGTATCTTTTCAGGGTTTTTCAGAATCTCATCGGCAATGGGCTTACTCACATACCTGTCAAATGCGCCCTTTAGCAATTCCTTTTTTTCCAGTTCAGACGCCATCTGATTGAACGAAAGAATGAGGTCGCCTATCTCATCGCTTCTGTCCGAATGGATGCGATACCAGAATTTGCCGAGGGCGATCTCTTTAGTCCCTTTCAAAAGCCTGAATATGGGATTTAATAATCCTGACGCCAGCGGTATGGACAGCATAAGGACTGCTATGATTGAGGAGGCGGTGATTAAGATTATTCTGCTGCGCGCCTCTTTGATTTTCTGTTGAATAAATTTTTTGGAAAATATGACAATTGTATAACCGACCTTTGTTTTCTTAAAGATTATGGAAGAGGCGAAGGTTAAGGCGTCTTCGTCATCCCTTATAAGCCGCGGGTAAGGCCCGCCTGCATTCAGTATATCCTCTTTATAGCCATGATATTCTATGCCGACCTTTTCCAGTTCTTTGTGGCCTTTTATAAGGAGCTTTTCGTCAAGTATATAGGCATTTATTATTCCCGGGTAGTTCATCAGGTTCTGGACAAGGAGGTTCATTGTAAGGCGGTCGTTCTGGAGGAGAGGCATCTTGCTGTTATTGGAGAATTCTCCTGTAATGGTGCCTGCCAGACTGCGCATCTGATCTTCCAGAGACCTCCTTTGATGGCCTATCATTATAATCCCGATTACGACCGCCAGGAGGGAAAGCAAAACAGAAAGGACTACAGCGAGTTTTATCCTGATGGACATTTTAAAAGGCGCAGCAACCCTGTTTATCAATCTCATCAAGCCGTTATTCTTATTTCCGACTGCAGGGCTATTCATAATATACGGCAGCCGCATTTTCAGACTCCCATACCTTTACCCTTGCCGCCTTTATGTCTTTGCCTTTAATTTCCTTTTGGAACTGTTTAAATATATACCTTGCGATATTCTCTGAAGATGGATTCTCCTTGTCAAACGGCGGGACTTCATTCAGATACTTGTGGTCAAGCCTTTCGATAATATTTTCCAATGTTCTTTTTAAGATTTTAAAATCCACAGCAAGCCCAATTGTATTTAGTTTCTTACTTGCAACCGTAACCTCCACCTTCCAGTTATGGCCGTGCAGCCTCTCACACTCCCCTTCATAGAATCTTAAGTTATGCGCCGCCGCAAAATCAGATATTACTGTAAGTTCATACATAAAAGACTTCCCCCTTCCTCACTTTACCCTCTCCTCTATCTGCGTGCATATCCCCCGCAGCATATTAACTTCTTTCTGCATAAGGCCTGTCCTGCCGAAAAGTCTTTTAAAAGACCTCATTATTGCCCTTAAAAGATGCGCCCCTCCTTTTTTGCCATAGTCAAGCTTTCTTAAGGTCTTTTCAAGATGAATATACATTCCATCCACCTCCTCCCATGGCGCAAGGGTAATGGACGGGCCTGAAGGTTTTTCTGCCATAAAAAGCGCATGACAGACTAATAATACCGCATCTGCCAGATTAAAGGACGGATATTTTTTGTGAGCCGGTATCTCAATGAGGGTACCGCAAAGTTTTATCTCCTCATTTTTCAGTCCCTTGTCTTCCCTTCCAAAGAGTATTGAAACCTTATTATTTTTTGCGGCATTTAAAATATTTGGAATAGACTCATAAAGCGTCAACACAGGGTAGCGTCCCCTTCCTTTTCTCCTTGTAGCGCCTACAACAAGACATGAGTCCTTTATGGCATCTTCTGTATTTGTGAATACCTTTGAATTGAGGAGCGTGCCGCAGGCATTGCATGCCATTGAATACGCCTCATTGTTTTTATAGTCCACAGGATTTATAAGGACAAGGTTTGAAAAGCCGGTATTCTCCATTGCCCGGGCAACAGAGCCGATATTACCGGATGACTGCGGCTCTACGAGTATGATGGATATGTTATTCATAACGAGCGTCATGGTATCATTACAGCGGCAAATTATCAAACGGCACAGGGAATGGTAAAAACTGTTAAGTAATAGAGAGGTTTTTTGATGAGGTTTTTGCTGAATAGATTACCGCACCACCGAATGGGAATTTGGGGGACAGTTTACTTAATTCAAGCGGAATTGCTCTTTGGGTGTAATTACAGGAGGAAATAAAACAACAGCAAAAAGCAAGACCTGACCCTCTTGACCCCTACTGCTGTCCAAGCGTCCCTCTTTATTCCAGTGGTTAAAAGCAAGATAAATGGCTATCTACCTATCGAACCTGGCTTTTTACCAACTAACTCATTATTTTTCTTCAATGTTTTCTATAGGGCCGTAGGAATCTACCTTGCTGTCTTTAAGCCTTATATAGTTTTGTTTTGTACGGCTAATCATAAAGCCAGCCTTATAATCATAGTAAACCGCCGAATAAATAAAATATTCAACATTTGGGGCAGCACTTGATACTCGTACACTTGCTGGTACTCCCATAATCTGCATAACTTCTGTTTTTGACATGCATAGATTGACGAGATGTAAGTTTGATTTTGGGGTCGTAGCACAACCAAACAGCAATATAGCCACCGAAGCCAGCATTAGATTTTTCATCGTCGCCTCCTTGCTAATCTTACAGGTATTTTCGGGACAAATCAGTTATCGAAAAGAGGGATAGCGGGTCAAAACTTTTAATTTGACAAAATAAAGGGAAATGGGAGAGAAGCTTGATAAATTGCCAAAACAAAAGATTTGACCCCATAACCTACCATAACCCAGCGACCCCATAACCCAGCTTTACCGTATATATCTTATTTTACTATACGACATAAGTCAAGGTGGATTTATTGATAGAATAGCTAAAGGAGGACAATAAGGGTCAGGTCTTGTTTTTTGCTGTTTTTGTCTTTCCTACTCATGCTAAACCGGCTTATACAGCATCCCATATTCCGATAAATATTAGCCTTTTCATCTGTTCAGAGATAGTGATTTCTTGTTCTCATATCCATTCAACCTTAACCTTATCCCTCAGCTTCTTAAATTCCTTCTCTGTTATTATCTTTAACTGCTCTATCCTGCTTTTGAAAGGGAAGGGGACAGATTTGCAAATATGCTTTTATGGAAAGGCTGCAAAAACCTATCTTTTGATTGTTTCAAGCAGTTCTTTAAAATTCGTATAAACATCGCGTCTGTGTCCGATAAAACGGATTTCTACGAGGCTTTCCTTCTCGATTATCAGGTAAATAACACGATATGCACCAATGGCAGGGAAACGAAAGTCGGAAAGCTCGTCAACAAGTTTTTTTCCGGAAAATGGATTATGCAAGAGTTCTTCAATACCGCTTTTCAAGCCGGGTTTTATCGCAGGGGGAAGTTTTCTAATCGCATTCTTCGCTTCGAGCAGATACCTGAATCTGAATCTTTTCATTCACCCCAAACCTCTTCGTGGGTATAAAACTTTCCTGCCTTTTGCTGTTTTTTGGCGCGCTCCAGAGCCTTCATGGTCTCTTTATCGCTTAAGATATCTATTGTTTCCATCAGCCCTTCAAACCGCTCAATGTTTATCAAAATTCCCACCGGAACGCCGTTTTTTGTTATAGCAATGGTCTCGTCCATTTCTTCTACCTTTCTCATAATATCAAGAAAGTCTCTTTTTGCCTGTGTAATAGGAATTACCTCCTGAACCTCTCTCATACGCACCTCCAAATTTTAATGACCATTTTAATTTCTAACCCGCAAGAAGTCAAGGCTTTTCGCTATCTCTATTTTTAACCAGTTTACTAGGCTGTTCTCTTTATTATCTCCCTCGCCGCCACCACCCCCGACACCGCCGCATGGATAATGCCCCTTGTAATGCCGGCGCCGTCGCCTGCTGCAAACAAATTCTTAACCTCTGTTTCAAGGTTATTGGTAAGTTTAAGCCTCATGGAATAGAATTTCACCTCTATGCCGTAAAGGAGCGTGGATGCCGAGTATATCCCCGGAGCTATCTTATCAAGCGCCTCCAGCATCTCAAGTATGTCCGAGAGATAGCGGTATGGTATGGCAAATGAAAGGTCGCCCGGGACCGCATCCTTCAACGTAGGCTTGACTACCCCCTCTTTAATCCTTTCCAAGGTTGACCTTTTCCCCTGAAGTAAATCTCCAAGCCTCTGGACAATTATCCCTTCGCTTAAGATATTCGCCAGCTTTGCGATATATTGGCCGTATGCAATTGGTTCATGAAAAGGCTCTGTAAATGTTGTGGAGGCAAGGATTGCAAAGTTTGTATTATCGGATTTTTTTGTAGAAAAGCTATGGCCGTTTACTGTGCAAAAGTCTTTGTGCTTTTCTTTTACTACAACGCCGTAAGGGTTCATGCAGAATGTTCTTACCTGGTCATTAAATCGCTTGGAGTAAAATAAAAGTTTTGCCTCGTGCATCACATCTGTTATTGGCCTCATAATGGATGCGGGCACCTCAACCCTTACACCAATATCAATAGGGTTGTTTCCAGTAGAAAGGCCAAGCTTCTTTGATTCCTCGCTCAGCCAGTGCGAGCCGCTCCTGCCCGGCGCAAGGATTATAAAATCTCCGAGAAACTCTCTGCCGTCGGCTGTTTTCACACCAAGAACTTTATCCCCTTGCCTCAATATCTCTGATGCCGGGGAATTAAACTGAACATCAACCCCCCCTTGCCCCCCCTTTATAAAAGGGGGGGTTATTTCTTTCCTAATATTCTCGAGAAGCGAAAAGCACCTGTCTGTGCCGAGATGCCTTATCTTAAAAGGCAAAAGCCTTAAGCCGTTTCTCGCTGAAATCTCTTCAAGTCTTTTTACCTCTCCCTCGTCTGTGCCGTGCAGTTCCTGAGGCGCGCCGTATTTTATAAATATCTTATCAACATAATCTATAAGAGTTTCGAGCTTATCTTCCTCAATGTAATCGGTTAAAAAACCGCCAACGGCTGTAGAGAGATTTAGCTTGCCGTCGCTGAATGTGCCCGCGCCGCCAAAGCCGTGAAATATATCATGAGGTTTTCTATCAGGGAGGTCGTCTCCTTTTTCCAGAAGGAGAATCCTGAGTTTTTTTTGCGAGGCAAGAAGCTCAAGACCGGCAAAGATGCCGGCAGGGCCTGCGCCGACTATGATAACATCGTAGGTATTCATCACCCATCCTCTTGCCTTTAGAGAGGGTCTTTCCCCTTTTTCAGCCTCTTATATACTGACCGAGACTCTGCCGCCATCGGCAGCTTATATTTATCCTCTCTATGTTTCTTCAGCACCCGGACTATTTCTATGAGAAGGGGGATATCTTCTTCGCGGACATCTTCCAGTATTCTCAAAAGTTCCCGCATTTCCCTTCTCTGGGCCACCCTGTATCCTTCCATGGGCAAGAGGTTAATCAATCTTAAGGTTGATTCATCCATAAAGAAGCGGTTAAGAGGCAATGAAAGGGCATCGGAAATCTTTATCAGAACTCCGAGGGATGGAAGCTGTTCTGCCCGCTCTATCTTTCCAATGTATGTGTAATCCACCCCTGTCTTTTCAGCCAGGGCCTTCTGGGTAAGCCCCTTAGAGTGTCTTATCTCTCTAAGTCTTCTGCCAATTTGTTCCTTTGTCATAAGAATGATTTAAAATATCCCCTTTCCCATATATTGTCAACTCAAATGACACGCATATATTATCCTTTTTTACTTGACAAGATAGACTATTTATCCTATTTAATAACTGCTTCTATGATTCGTTGAGTATAATCAGTCCTTTCCCCGATAGAAACATTCGGGGACATGTTTTATCAGAGCCGAAAAAGGGGAAGCTGTGCTTATGGACAAGTTGGAGCTTTTAAGATATCTCAGCGGCTCAGACTTTTTTCATCTCCTGTCAAATGGAGAGTTAAAGCTATACATACTGCTCCTTGCAAGCGCGGATGATGTTGATGTCTCGTGCAAAATAAGTTTTAGAGAAATAGAAAAGATAGGGAGAAGATTGATGGCGCTCAAGAGGCTTAAATCAAGCATGACCTCTCTTGAAAAGTATGGACTTGCGGCATTTGAAAAAATTGAAAAATGGCCTCGCGGCGAGCTGAAATTCAGGCTCAAGAGGCCGTCTGTCTACAATAATGTCGAATAGATGCAGATAAAAAGAAAGGAGGACATCATGGAAAAGATGATATGCCCAAAATGCAAAAAGCGCTCATATACTGCAGCCCCTCAGGAGCCGAACCCATGCCCATATTGCGATTTTATATTCTCAAAGTCCGATGAAGGCAATGCTTTACCCCCGAATGAATCTATCTGGGGTAAAGAAAAGAAGATTTGAAATCATAACCGTTCGGCTGAGCTCACGCCAAAGCCTGTTTGCTGGAGGTAATATCATATGGGAATGCGCATTCTTGTAATATATGACGAGCATATTATCCTTGAGCTTCTTGCAGCTATACTCAGCGAAGAGGGTTATGAGGTGGATGCTGCCAGCAATGGTGAGGGAGGATTGAAGATGGCATATGACAGGAAATATGCCGTCATAATAAGCGATATTGATATGCCTGTAATGAACGGAATAGAATTTTACAGGAGACTCATTGAAAAAACGCCTTCCATAAAACAAAGGATATTGTTCATCACTGGTGATAAGAATAGAGAAGCCGATACGCTTTTTAAAAAAACAGGGGTAAGGTATTTGCTAAAACCCTTTAAAACAATAGACCTTTTAAAAGCTGTAAGTGAAATTGCTGCCTTTGCTGGTTCAGGCTAAAAGCTGTCAGCTGATAGCTGATAGCTTTTATATCACAAACCTCCCGTTTTTCTGAATCTCCTTCCCGTCAACATATATCGCTCCGCCATTTCTCAAATCCTTTATCATATCCCAGTGAATAGCAGATTTATTCTTGCCCCCTGCACTTTCATAAGATCTGCCTACCGCCAGATGGACAGTGCCGCCAATCTTTTCGTCAAATAAAATGTCCTTGGAAAAATGTTTTATGCCGTAATTTGTGCCAATACCCACCTCACCGAGATACCTTGCGCCTTTGTCTGTATCCAGCATTGAGATAAGAAATCCCTGATTCTTTTCCGCTTTTGCTTCTATAACCTTGCCTTTTTTAAATTTTAAACAGATACCCAGAACCTCTTTACCCTGATATATTGCAGGCAAGTCGTAATAGATTTGCCCCTCAGCGGTATCTTCTATCGGCGACAAAAACACCTCCCCGTCAGGCATATTCCTTTCGCCGCAGCACGGGATAGCCTTTCTCCCTTTTATGCTGAGGGCCAAATCAGTATCCTTGCCGACTATCCTTATAATATTACCCTTATCCAGAATCCTCTTCAGATTCATCTCCTCTTTTTCAACCTTGCCCCAGTTTATATTTGTTGCGCCGTAGAGAAAATCCTCATACTCTTCCAGAGACATGTCTGTTTCCTGCGCCAGGGCATTTGTGGGGAAATTGCAGATGACCCAACGTTTTCTGTTTACAATCTCTTCCTGTATTGGCATTAAAACCTTGCTGCGCATACTGATTGCCTTTGGATCTATATTTGAGAGCGCTTTTTTATTAACAGAGGCCCTTATATTAATAACGCAGTCAACATTCTTTGCCTCAAAAAACTTTATCTTTGGAAAATCCAAAAGCTGTTCCTTTGTTGCCATCTTGTAAAATATATTAGTCATCTCCTCAAACGCAATATTGACAGCAGGATAGCCGCCTGCCTGCAAAACCTTTTTATAGACCTCAAGCACAAGCGGTTTTGCAAGCTCTGAAGATGCATTGATTAGCGCCCTTTCCCCCTTTTTTATTTTAAGGGAATAATTGACAAGAATATCGGCAAGCTTTGTAATGCGTGTGTCGTACATAAAACCTCCTTTAATATGTGAACTGTAAACCGTTAACTGGTCATAGTTTACTGTGCTTTTTCATTCCCTGCCAGGCATCTCTTTCTTCCAAAACTTTATTAATCCTGTCCAATATTAGGAATTTATTGACACTCCAGTCAGGGGCGATTAAAAACCTTCTTGCTGTATCACCACAGAGCCTATGCATTATAACATCTTCAGGGATCTCTTGCAGAAAATCTACCACAAGATTGGCATAGTCATCAAACTCCAAAGACATGAATTCCTCTTTACTATACATATCTGCAAGCTTTGTGTCTTTGTGTATATGAAGGTGATGAAGTTTTATGCCCCATATCCCGATATTAGCCAAAAATCTTGCGGTTGAAAGCATATCTTCCCTGTTTTCGCCGGGAAGGCCAAGGATTACATGGGCGCATACAGGAATTTTTCTTTCTTTTGCCATTTTAACAGCATCG
>Ga0080064_1004229_pt1 | contig 18843 bp, 9 predicted proteins | sample Subgrocontami54m_FD_69260 | JGI IMG/M metagenome (GOLD analysis project Ga0080064, IMG submission 69260) | Subsurface groundwater microbial communities from S. Glens Falls, New York, USA - GMW46 contaminated, 5.4 m (SPADES assembly) (version 2) ...
CCATCGGTCGTTCCCGCGAGCAGCCGCCAGGACGGCTGAGTGACGAGCAACAGCGACAACACCTCCCGGTCATCCAGGCCCGGCGCCGCGGGCCGCCAAGTCACTCCGTTGTCGTCGGTGACCAGCACGGAACCAACCTGCCCGTCTTGCATCAGCGAAGCGAAGAAACGTCCCGGACTCGACGGATCGGGTACTATGCCGGAGATCTGGCGCTGTGCGAAGCCGCCGTTGGCGGATTCGAAAACCTGTCCCGCGTCGCGGCTCTCCATCACGCCAGATTGATCCAATCCCAGAAAAACGTGGTTCGTATCGCGAGGGTCGATGGCAACGGCATTGACGATCCAGGAGTTATTCGTCAGACGCGACCAGTGGGCGCCGCCGTCGCGCGTCCGCCACAATCCTTCCGTGGTTCCCGCGTAGACGGTCTCCGAGGTGCCACCCTCCATGGCCAGCACGCGAGTGCGCCGCGAGCTATAGGGAATGCCTTGAATCTTCTTCCACTCCCCGCCTCCGTTGTCGGTGCGATAGATGCCGGAGCACGCGCTCAGGTAAGCCGTCTGGGAATGAGCGCGGTCGATGACGATGCTGAACACATCGGAATCGTCGATGATGCCTTTCTTAACAGAAAACCAGTGCAGCCCGCCGTCGTTGGTTTTCCAGGGCAGGTGCCATGTGCCGGCGTAAATGCTGGATGGATCAACCGGGTCGATGGCGATGGATTCGACGTTGCGGATCTCTTCATGGCGTGGCGGAGAGATGCGCTTCCACGATGCGCCGCCGTCGTCGGTGTGAAAGACTCCCTCCAGACTCCCTGCTACAAGAATTTTGGAAGAGGATGGGGCCATGGCCAGCGCGCGAACCGACTGGCCGCCGATCCCGCCGAGTTCCTTCCAGGTGAGACCTCCGTCGTCGGTCTTAAATACGCCGCCCGTGGGGCTCGCCAGGCTCCACAACCCGGCATAGAGCACGGCGCTGTCGGAAGGGTCCACAATCAAACTGTCCACCACCCAGGCATCCGGCGCTTTGAACCCGCGCAGAAGTTCCCACGACTTGCCGCCATTCTGCGAGACATAGATTTGTCCGATGCGCGTGCCTAGATACATCCGGTCTGGACGCACGGGATCGACGGCCAAAGAGCGGACATCGCCGCCGAATGGGCCGACTGGCATCCAGCCGGCACGAGCGGATGATGCTGCCGATGCAGCGATGAGCAGAGCGAAAACCAGGAAGAACAGCGAACGGTTGCGCGCTATGTGTCTTGGCAGTGTTATTCGCGGCATTTGGGGAGATCGGCTCATCCAAGAGGTGCCTCTATGAGCCGCAAACCTTCTCGTTCCGGCGTTGAATTGCCTGAGTTGTTGAGCCGTTTTATTGCAGGTTTGCAGAAGGAGCGTATCGGCTGACATTTGCGTGCGGGCCAAGACACTCCTTCCATGGATCGCAAGCTAAGAGGCGCGGGTCTGTTTCGCCCGCGCCCCTGTGACTTCCGCCACTTCCTAGCGCGCCGCGGCAATCAGCGTGCGCAAGGAACCGGCCTCCGGAGTTTTCCGCTCGGCCGATTGCGCCACCGTCGCGTGACCGGGACCGCCATGCCCTGGCTGGAGCACCTGCGCGCTCTTCTTTGCCGGAGCCTTCGCCGCTGCTCTGCTCGCCGGTGTCACACGGCCGGCTGGCGGCTTGGCTACCACCTCGCCAATGGTAAGCGTCTCACCGCGAGGAATCTGGTAGATCTCCAGCTTGCGGTTGGCAGGCCCACGGGCGTTGGTGCCATGGCGAGCCTCCACGCGGCTGTCGGCAATGCCCTTCTCCTTCACCAAGTACGCTTTGCCGTTGGCGGCGCGCGCATCGGCCAGCCGTGCTGCACGAGCCTCTCGGGTGTCGGCAAAGCCAACCACCGCCAGCGTGTCGTCGGGCTGATTTCTCAGCGCCAGCGCAGCATCGTCCAGCTTCGCTTTGCAGACGTTGTCCACCCTTGAGGAGCCGGCCTTGAATTCGCATGTCCCCAGCAACTGGACGGTGCGGCGAGGCGGTGCCGGCGGAGGCGCAGGCGGAGCCGTGACGGTCATGTTCATGGTGCACTCCGCGCTCAGGTTCCGGTCGTCGGATACCTTCACGCGAATCGAGTAGGTTCCCGGACGCAATCCGGTGGTGTCAAACCGAACGGTTGCGCCCGTGCCCTCCACGCGGCCTTCTGTCGTTGTCCATTCGTAACGCAGCGGACGGTTATCGGGGCTGTTGGCTCGCGCGTTGAGGCTCACGATTTCGCCCGCCTGAACGCTGGGCCGGTCGGCCGAGCAGGTCACCGTTGGCGGCTTGGGCGCCGGCGGCGGCGGCGGCGGAGCTGTCACGGTCACCCGAGTACTACAGTCGGCGGAGTTGCCGGGAAGGTCGGTGGCCTTCACGGTCTGCGTATAGGTTCCGGGTTGCATATTGTCGGTGCGCAGACGAACGGCCGGTCCGCTGCCTTCAATCGTCCCGCCCGTGGTGGTCCATTCGTAGGTGACCAGCTTGCCGGTGGAAGAGACCCCTTGCGCGGAAAGATTCACCACGGTGCCGGCCCCGGCCAGAACCTCGGTCGGATCGGCCATGCAGGTGAGGCTCGGCGGAGTCGGCGGGGCCTTCTCTCTTCCGCCCGTGCTATAGCTGAGATCGGCGACAAAGCCGTGCTTGTCGCCGCCAAACTGGTTCAGCGGGTGGCGGTATCCGCCGCTCAGGGCCAGGCCCTTGGTCAGCCAGGCGCGGAAGCCGATGGTCCCATCCACAGGATCGCGGGCATCAAACGAGGTGACCGGAGTGTGGTCGCCGGTATAAACCTCCGCAGTGATTTCGCTCATCAACTGGATGCGCGTGGAGCGCGGAATCACGATGCCAAAACCCAGGGGAACCGAATTGGACAGTTCCATCTGCTGGCGGTCGCCGGGGCCGGGGTCGAAGTAGTCGCGGAAGCCGACGTTCAGGTCGAGTTCGGCCATGTTTCCGATATATTTGCTCAAAACGAGGTCGGTGCCGATGATCCAGTCGCCAGTCTGCGACGGCCGAAATCGCAGAAAATTCACCGAGCGGTGTGTCGGAATAACTCCGTAGGCAGTGACGGAGAGCCCCACGGGAGCGCCTCTTTCCTCCGACACGGGATTGATCTTCAATCCAACATTTACAGTGCCGATGCCGTTGCTGCCGAGGTGATCGCCGATCCACGGCAGGTCGTTGTAGTAGCCGGCGCGGCCGGTCAGCGTCCCCGTGCGAGTGGCCGGGAGACGCAGTCGCGGCAGCAACGTGCCGGGCATGAGTTCCGTGGGCAGCGGCGTGGCGCCGGGCGCCTGCGTGCCGAACAGGCCAAGGGCCTGTTGCCCGAAGCTCAACTGGTCCTGCCGCCGGGCGAGTATATGCCTATTAAGTTCGACGTTGATACCCAGCTCGAGCCAGTCAGTGATGCCGAACGCGCCGGAAACTCCGACCGTGCCGATGGTCAGAAAGCCGGGATTGCGGTTGATGCGGTCGTAAAAAACGTTGAAGGATCCCTTGTACTTCGGAAGGTTAGGGGCGCTATATACTTTCCACAATCCCGTGTTGCCATAAATTGTGGAAATGGCCGGATGAGGAGGCGGTTCATCGGCGTTCTGGGCTTGTGCCGCTGCGCACAATAGCAGAATTGATGCCGCAACTACTAAGCTAACGATGAAGAGTGAATTTCTACCAGTGAACTTCCGCATGGCCTGCCTCCTGAAAGTGAATCGAGAAGATGATGATACCCACAATAATTCACACCTATTAAATAAATATCAGATTCGAGCGAGTACTAGGATGAAACTTTGTAATCGAATTGTTGCAGTGAACCAGATTGGTTAACAGTCCCTACATGATAACTCAGGGAGAATAGCGATTGGGGAGCGTCGGCTTAAGCGATATGATTAGAAATCATAGGGTTACCTGGATTCCCGATACAATGTCAAGGATGCCGTTTCGGTCTACGGACTCGGCCGGTTTCCCGTCACGTTGTATCAAGAACAATGGCTGAAGCTGGTGGCCATGGCGGATCGGATTAAGAGGTTTATCGAAGAAAACCGCGGTACGTTTTTTATTTTGAATGGTGGGCGGTGCAGGGATCGAACCTGCGACCTCCTGCTTGTAAGGCGGGCCAGCCTTTTCTTGCATAGTTAAAACAACTCCCTCACAATCTAGGCATTAGGAGCTCAATGTCTACACTAAATAAAAGCGTCGTAGATAATTCTGTAGACGAAGACGTCCTCCCGGTCAAACAGAATCAACAAACTCAAATTTTTTGACATTCGGTCAGCAGAGAACATAACAAATGCGATCGGTTTACCAGAATGAGGGCACTCGGGTCCTTAATCAGCTGTTGAGAACAGCGGATTTGGCCTGATCGAGATCGGGCAGCCGGAGTGTATTCTTCGGCTTCTCTTTCGATACGGTGTGTTTGTTTTTCACGTGATGGGACCTCCTTAGCCCCATCACGAATACGCTCGGTGTCGGTTTTCCGTTCGCTGCCGCCAACTCAATATGCCTCGGAATGGTTACGTCCGCTCCGGTTTCTACTGCTCATTGGAACTCCTCTGTATCCGTCCTCCATAAGATTCTCTCTCCCTGTGGCCGATACAAAAATCCCCGGTTCGGTCAAAATGGCCTCAGCGAGGTTACGATCATTTGCTCAAAACAAGAGTGTAGCTGCACGGATTGCACCCGATTGCTATGATGGGACAATCACAAAATTCTATGCGGCGTTTCTTACCAGCTGAGCTTGACTCCGAATTGGATCTGGCGCGAAGTGGTCGAGGTTGTCGTTATTATTCCCGCGGAGCTGGCGGTCGCTCCTGAAGGAGTAAGCACCACCGGCGAGGGCAATCCGAAATTCGAATGGTTGAAAAGATTGAACAACTCCGATCGAAACTGAAGATTCCAACGCTCCGACAATCGCGTCATCTTGAAGAAGGAAATGTCGAAGGTGGACAGGCCGGGACCCGTCAAAACGTTTCGCCCCACGTTACCGTAGGTACCAGCGAGAGGAAGCGAAAAAAAGGCGGGATCGAACCATCGTTCCGGTTTCTTGAGGTAGATCCCATCTAACGTCTTGCCGGAAGCCATATTCGGCCTGTCAGCGTTGTTAGTATTTCCGTCACGGGACTGATTAAAGCCAAGTTGGGGCGTAAAAGGGAAACCGTTTTGAAACACTACGATCACATTCATCTGCCATCCACTCACCACTTTCTCCACGGCACCCGCGGAGTTTCCAAAAAATTTCTTTCCTGCTCCAAAGGGCAATTGGTAACTGCCGCTAAAGCTGAAGCGGTTCTTAATATCGAATGCCGAGTATCCGTAGTCCCGAGCGCGGTCGTAATTGTCGAGAATCGATGACGGATTGCCAGCAGCCTGTAAGTTTACGACGGCCGAGGCATTGTCCAGACTCTTCGCGAAGGTATAGTTGGCCCGCACGGCCAGCCCATTCCGATAGCGCTGGGTAAGGTCCACGGCCAGTCCGTTGTAGTTATTGAACGCGGACATGTAAAGCTGCACGAGGCTTCCCAGTGCTGGATTTCTTCTGCGAATCGGCGCGGGGTAATACTTGGTGCCGTCGGTCAGCCCCGCCGGGCAGTTCTGCTGCGCCGCGGAGCAAATCGCCGGAACTGCCAGGTTGCTGTCGGCTCGGAGGATTTCATGATATCCGTGCGAGCCAAGGTAAGCGACGCGCAGAGACATGCCGGGCAACACTTCCCGCTCCGCTTCCAAACGATAGTTCACCACCGTGGGAGTTTTGGGATTGGGCTGCATGCCGCCCGCTGCACCGCCCGGCACGGCATTCAAGCCGAAGGGGAAAGGTTCGCGGGGGTCCTGCTCAAAGGGAAACGGCGGATTCGTCAACTGAAAGCTGGCCACAGCGGGATGGGTTGTGCGGCAGCACCATCCCACGCTGTCCAACAAGCTATAGGCGACTCCGAACCCGGCGCGAAGGCTGCTCTTGCCGTCTCCAAACGGATCCCATGCCAGGCCCGCGCGCGGACCAAACAGCCATTTCGCATTATTCTCCGTAAACAGCTTGGGCTGAATCAGGGGCTTGGTGAGCAGCACCCCGTCGGGCCCGGGAACCAGATTGGCGGCATTGCCATATTTTTGCGTGAAGCCGTTTGTAAACTCGTGCCGGAGACCGATGCTGAGCGTCAAATTACTCCGGAGCTTGATGGAATCCTGCACGTACCATGCGCCCATCAAAGAGCGCCAGGGATTTTGCGCCGGGTTGAGTTGCAATGTGAGGGTTGATGGCCTGCCCTGCAAGAAACTTTGCAAATCCGGAAATACAGCTTGTCCGAAGTTGAAATTAAACTCGTCCCAACGAAGCCGTTGGAACCACACTCCGGTAGTGATGGAATGATTGCTCCTGGTCAGGTGCAACTGATCCTCAAACGTAAAGATGTTGAGGGTTTCACCCTGAGAACTGGCTGTGTTCGGCCCGGACCCTGCATATGTAATGCTGGACGATCCTACTCCCGCGCCACCGATGCGAAGTTGTCCCAGTTGCGACCCGGTCACGAACGGTTTGGTCCCCGACGGCTGGATGGATACGGGAAGAATTACATGCAGGTTCGGACGCGCATATCCTGCCGTGAAAGTGTTGACGATATTCGCGGAGAAAATTCGTGTCTCCCCAAGGCTCAGCAGCTGCGTTCTCAGCAGCGCCGACAGGAGGCTGTAGGGATTGGCTCCGGGCGTTACACTTTCGCCGTCGTCAACCGTGTAAGTGATGCCGAGCGAGTCTTTGACGGAGAGGTTGAAATCGGTGCGGACGATTCCGAAATCTTCCCGAATCGGATTCGCCGGATTATTGTAGGAGTATGCTGTTCCCGTCGGCCGCCCGTTCGTCAGCAGTTCGTTTCCGTTTGGCGAGGGCCACAGATCGAAATACGGCGCTACGGCAGGGTTGAATCCCGGAACGGGTTGGTAATTGCCCTGGCTGTCGGGCAGCAATCCCTTGCGAGCAAATTGATCCGGCACCACCGCCACGCTGCTCAGCCCCAGACGCTGCCGAAACCCCTCGTAGTTTCCGAATATGAAGATTTTGTCTTTCAGGATCGGGCCGCCGGCCGCGGCACCAAACTGATTCCGCTTGAACGGCGGAACGCCGCCCGCGTCGAAGAAATTTCGGGCGTCCAGCGCACTGTTGCGTAGGAACTCAAACAGGCTTCCATGAAAGCGGTTGGTGCCCGACGCCGTGACCACACTGATTTGCGCCGCTGCGCGGTGGCCGTACTCCGCCGAGTCGATATTGGACATCACGTTCAGCTCGCGAACGGCCTCGATACCCAGCAATTGTCCGCTCACTCCTCCCGGTGTTCCGCTTTCAATGCCGCTGCCGCCGGGATACTCCACGCCGTTCCACAAGAAAACGTTCTCTCCCGGACGTCGCCCGCTCACCGCAAATTGATTTCCGAGAGAGCTTCCGCCCGAAGGGCCGCCTTTCACCGAATTGATGTTTACGGCTCCGGGATTCAAGGCAATTAGATTGTCGAAGCTGCGCCCATTCAACGGGAGGTCCTTTACCTCTCGTTCTCCCACTAAGCCGGATACCTGCGCCGTTGACGTATTCACGATCGGAGCCTCTCCCGTGACGGTTACCTGCTGGGAGATTTCTCCGACCTTCATCGGAATGTTAAGCGATAACTGCTCTCCCACCACCAAGCCGATGTTTTCCCGAAGGTAGGTCTGGAAACCGTTCATCGAGGCTTGCACACGGTATTTGCCCGGAGGAATATTGGGAATCACGTATAGTCCGGTACTGCTGGTCGAGACAATTCGCTGGAGATTGGTCTCCAAGTTTGTCGCCGTGATTGCTGCTCCCGGTACCACCGATCCCGAGTCGTCTGTAACCGTGCCGGTGATGCTCGCACCGCTTCCTTGAGCAGCAGCGAAAGGACTCAGAAAAGCAAACGCAATCAAAAAAGAAATCGCGTTCTTTACCGCGACGTGCAATCGACATACAAATAACGGTGACAGTCTTGTGGCCATGGATATCCCCTTATTCGAAAAACAATTCGCTTTTGGCTGGAATTAGTTTATTAGCATCCCCGCAATGGAGAATATACATCGACTTCGATCCAACGAAGAACAATTTTTTCTCCGAGAGGGTTGTCTGTTTCGAAGTGGCCTTGGCATAAATAAGTTTGCCCGCGCGCGGTTCCGGTCAAGTCAGTAGTCATAATTGGTCATTAAGTGTTATGTTGATACCGGCAATGGGGACTATTATTCTTTTTGATCCTTGTACGTAGACTGGCGGGAAAAATCAGTTCATCGCGATAAGCTAATCAATCGGTCTAAGTTTGTAACGACGCCAATCGAGCAAGATGATTTCGCTTGCCATGGCGATCAAAGGGGGGGAAATGCGCGGACGTAAACTTCTCTTCACCACTTTGTTTTTGGCGTTCTTGCTGGCTGCCGCCAGCGGTTTAGCCCAAGTAGTCACCGGAACTATCTCCGGGCGAATCGCAGATTCAACGGGAGCAGTGATACCGGCAGCCACTGTTCAAATACAGAACGCCGAGACGGGTTTATCCAGGAACGTTCAGGCGGATAACGCTGGACGGTACGAGGCTATGGGCCTTCCACTCGGTTCTTATTCCGTCACCGCTCAACAGGCCGGTTTCCGAACGGAAGTTCGCCACGGCATTATCTTGACGGTGGGTGGCCAGGCAGTCGTGAACCTTGAGCTCAGTGTGGGAGAAGTTCAGGAAAAAGTCGAGGTCACGGGGGACGCGCCAGCGATCGAGACCACATCGGCGACGCTTTCCGGGCTAGTCAGCCAGGAGCAAATGCGTGACCTGCCTCTCAACGGGAGAAGCTACGACGCCTTGGCTTTACTTTCTCCCGGTGTGATTTACCAGCCCAATGGCACCCGTAATCAAACCCAGGGAGCGGGGCTCCGATTGACAAGCAACGGGGCTCGATCCGACTCCAACCTCTATCTTCTGGATGGCACTACCGTCAACGACCATTCGAGCCAGGGTCCCGGTAGCGCCGCCGGCTTGAGCATGGGAGTGGAAGCGATTCGCGAATTCCGGGTGCTGACACATAACTTTAGTGCGGAGTATGGACGCAATGCCGGTGCCGTGGTCAGCGCAATTACCCGTTCCGGCACCAACCAGTTTCATGGTAGCGCCTACGAATTTCTGCGCAACAATGTCCTCGACGCTCGGGACTTTTTCAATCCGAAGTCGTTGCCCCCGTTTCGCCAGAACCAGTTTGGAGCATCCTTCGGAGGACGGCTGATCCGGGACCATGTCTTCTTTTTCGTCAACTATGAAGGGCTTCGCCAAAAGCAAGGGGTCACGGTGATCGCTTCGGTTCCTGACCTCAATGCGCGGAAGGGCTTGCTGCCCGATTCCGCGGGCGTTCCCTCGCCAGTGACGCTGAATTCCGCCGTACTGCCTTACCTGAACCTGTATCCATTGCCCAATGGACGCAACTTTGGAAACGGAGTCGCCGAGTCCATCGCCGATGCCAGCTCCGCCGCGTCGGAGAACTATTCCATGGAGAGAATGGATTTCCGCATTTCCGACAAGGACAGCTTTTACTGGCGTTATGTATTCGACCCTTCGGAAGGCTCCAAGCCGAGGCCGTTGCCGAACTTCTTCGATCAGTCCGTGGGGACCAACCATTTTGTGGCTTGGAGTGAGACTCATATATTTTCGCCGTCGATGCTGAACGAGTTCCGCTTTGCATTTAATCGGACCACTCCCGGCAGCATTTCGGGTCCGACCGAGATTCAGAATCATGCGCTCGATTTCATTCCCGGCGCGGGATTTGGAGCGATTACTTTCTCGGCAGGCGGAAACACCGCCGCAACCCTCTCGGAACTAGGAACGGGCAGGGCGAATCCCCAGATATTTCCCCAAAATGTATTTCAGGAATCGGACACCCTCAATTACATAAAGGGGCCGCATTCGTTGAAGTTTGGATTCGACCTGGAGCGGGTGCAGCTCAATACGAACACGCTAAAGCCGCGGCGGGGAGCTTACACCTTCTCCTCCATTGCGAGTCTCTTGGCTGGTCAGCCGAGTCAGGGCGAATTCGCCTTTGAATCCGGGACCAGCAGCGCGTTCCGCGGATTTCGGCAAATTTTATTCGGGTGGTTCGTTCAGGACGATTTCCGCCTGCGCCCGAATTTGACCTTGAACCTTGGGCTTCGTCATGAATTTATCAACACGCCCAGCGAAGTCAATGGCAAAACGGCCAACCTCCGCAACCTCACGGATAAGGAAAGTACTCTGGGACCGCCCTTTGTGACGACCAAGCTGAATTTCGCTCCCCGGGCAGGCCTGGCATGGGATCCGACCGGAACCGGAAAAACCTCCATCCGTTTAGGCGGCGGTGTCTTCCACAATCAATACGTCGGACGCCCCTGGTATACGTTTGCACTCGCTGACTATCGCTTCCTGACCGATTTCATCGTCCGAAATCCACCTAATTTCCCGAATGCCTTACGAAGCGGTTTTGCACCCGGCAGCAATGCCACAACGACGATCCAGTATCACGCCGATACGCCCCGGATTATCCATTACAATTTGGAAATCCAGCAGCAGTTATCCTCTACGATCAGCATCCATGCCGGCTACGTGGGATCGAAAGGTTCCAACTGGCCTCGCGCAGTCAGCGCGGATTACCGCATCCCGCAAATCTTGGCCGATGGAAGAAAATTCTTTTCTGCCACCGCTCCGTTCTTGAATCCGAATTTTAGTGATATTCAGTATATGCCCACCGATTCGACATCAACGTACAATGCACTGCAAACTGGCATCAACAAGAGCTTTTCTCACGGACTCCTTTTCCAGGCCAACTATACCTGGGGTAAATCCCTTTCGGATGCGGATATCACTTCCCCATCCCAGGTGCTATCGACGGCCGCCAACACGTTGGATCCTCAAAATCTTTCCTCCGACTACGGCCGTTCCGGGTTTGATCGGCGGCATTCGTTTGTGTTCAACAGCCGTTACAAATTGCCGTTGGACAATTTGCTGAAACCGGCGTGGGCCAAAATGGTCCTGGGAGGCTGGGAGGTCAATGGCATCTTCCAGGCAGGCTCGGGATTCGCCGTTGACATTCGCGATGGTTTCAACAATTCCCAAAACGGCGACCAGAATTTCCCCGACCGTCCCGATCTGGCGCCCGGCGCGAGTAACGACTCTCACTCCGGAACGACTGCCGGTTGCCAGGGAGTACCCGCCGGCCAGAAGTTGGGAACTGTCGACCGGTTTTATGATCCTTGTGCGTTTGTGCTGTCGGCTGCGGGAACCTATGGCAACTTGGGACGAAACACTTTAACAGGGCCGTCATTTAGAAATGTTGATTTTGCCATGGAGAAACACTTTCCCGTGAAAGAGCGGATGAATCTGGAATTTCGTGCCGAGTTTTTCAACATTTTGAACCACGCCAATTTCTCCGCCCCGAATGGCACCGTCTTCACTTCTTCACGGAATCGAAGCGGCAACGCCGGCCGCATCACCGGAACGGCGTCGAGCAACCGCCAGATCCAGTTTGGACTGAAGTTAACCTTCTGATTATTTGGGAGACCGTCGCCGTAGGCAGCATAGAGGAGTACAAAATGAAAACGAACCCAGAAAAGCCCGCGCTGTCGCGACGCGATTTCGTGACCTCAGCCGCCGTGGGTCTCGGCGGCTTGAGCGCAGCGATGTTATCCGGAGAACGATCCCTCCGTGCGGAAGTGGCTCAAGCAGTCGAGCGACTCAAGCCGGCAGCAGGATCGGGAGCGATGAATAAGCTCATCATCACCGTGTCGCCGAGCGGCGAAGGCCCGAATCTACCCTCCCAACCCGACATGGCCAATCCCAAATTGCATGCGGATGCGGTACTGGAAGGCTTCCGTGCCGGCGCCAGCGTTGTGCACATCCGTGGAACACGGACTACCAACGACCCCAAGATTCCTCAGAGCTTAAGAGGGCCGGTGCTGGACAATTGGAAAGAAGTGACCGCTCTGGTTCGGTCCCGTTGCGACATCGTCGTCAATTTCGGATCCTCGGCCATGGAACCCGATGTTCGGAAGCCCCTGCTGGCATTGAAACCGGACTCCGGCTCCTTCCTGGTGGGGCACCATTACGGAGGTATGTCGGTCCCAGTGGAGGAACAGCGGCGGTCCGCCCTCGATCACCTGGAAGCTGGAGTTCTTCCGGAGGTCGAGAGCTTTCATACGGGAGATACTGCAAATTTGAATATGCTCATCGAGACCGGCGTGTTGCGTCCGCCCTACTGCGTTACGCTCTTTTTCGAGTATACGCACTACTACATCGTGCCGGCGACGCAACAGCAGTTGCAGAGTCAGCTTGCACTGTTGCCTCCGAACGCCCATTGGACCGTAAGCGTCAAAGGGCCAAAGCACCTGGAGATGGCCGCTTACGCCATCGCCCTGGGAGGCCACGTGCGCACGGGGCTGGAAAACGAAGTGGAATTGGCTCCGGGACGCCCCGCCAAAACCCAGGCCGAATGTGTAGAACGGATTGTCCGCTTGGCTCAGGACCTGGGGAGGGAAGTGGCCACGCCGAAAGAGGCCCGGGAGATTCTTGGACTTCCACGCAAACCCGAAAAAGTTAATTTGTAGGAAATTTGAAGATATCCGTCGAGATGTCGGATTCCGTTTGAGAAAGCGATTGTCGGCCACCGCTCGAATATGGGGAATTCATCTCCCGCTGCGTTGACACCTCGCGGCGCTCAGGCCCGCGCAGCCGGGGTGATCATCCCTATCGCAGACACCTCGTAGCCGAGCCAAATTCGCATCAGCTGATTGGGGAATTCGGCGAGATCCGGCCAAACCACCATCCGGCGAGGGTCTCATTTGCCAGCCCGATAGTTTGGGTTCGCCGGGGGATTCATCTCATCCCAGCAGCATTTCTCGCGCAAGTAGCTCAGCAAATCGGCCAGGTCCGCGTCGTTGAAAACGGCTGCGTACCCCGGCATCCTGGCGCTGCCTCGCTGAATCTGCGCGGTGACCGATTCATCATTCACGGGCTGGCCGGCCATCAGTTTCGTGCGCTTATAAAGGTTGCGAAGCGTCGGCGCAGCGCGAGGGTCCGCTTTGATGGTGTAATCGTTGTGGCAGATCCAGCAGTTCATCAAGTAAATTTCCTGACCGCGCTCCCAGCCGCTCTTGCCCATCCTCTGGTAAAACCAGAACTGCGCAACGCGGTCATATTGGTCGATCGGAACGTCTTTTGCCTTCGCCGATTCAGAGGTCGAGGGCGACTGGGCGAGGGCCGAGCGGAGGGATGGATACCCAACAAACAGCATCACTCCCGCGCCTAGGATCAGTATGGTAATGGCCACAACGCGGTTCCGATATCTCATAAATTGCTTCCTAGGACACTTCGCCATTGGGAAGACTTTACACGGATTCAATTGTCGGCGCAAGCTCAAACAGATTAGCGTTGTTGCGATCGACAGAGAGATAATTCCGCGAAACAATTTCCGCGAAACAATTTACTTGACAACTTCCATCGCAACTCGGCAATATGTCTGCGTTCATTCCGGGCGATTGAATGGGTGGACTAATTATAGGGCGGGAGATTTCTGTTCAACTCCTAGTGTTCCTTATTCCCGTGCTGTAACTGGGCGGCACGGTGTTCTGGAGTTGTGCATAAGTTTTTTGTCCACAATACAGAAATTCCCGCTGAACTGGGGGAAGCTATGGCAACGCTCAATAACTCTAGACGGATCGGTGTGATTGAGCTACTGGCGATTGCGGCGCTGTGCGTATCTTTTGTGAGCGCGGGAGCGGTATTCGCGCAACTGCCCACCGCCACGATTCTGGGCGTGGTGAAGGATGCGACGGGAGCGGTCATCCCCGGTGCCACGCTGACGGCGCACAACCTGGAAACGGGGATGGTCCGGACTTCCGTTTCAGAGAGCAACGGTTCGTACCGGTTTCCCGCGCTGCCGGTGGGTCCCTATGAGCTTCGGCTGGAACATCCAGGATTTCAGACGCAGGTGCGATCCGGATTGACGCTGACGGTTTCTCAGGAGGCGGTGGTAAATTTTGCGCTGGAAGTCGGGGCCATCGAACAGACCGTATCGGTAACCGCTGACGCGCCCCTGGTCAACACAACCAGTGGCTCGCTGGGAGGATTAGTCGACGAACACCGCGTGGCGGATTTGCCGCTGAATGGGCGCAACTACATCGATCTGACATTAATGCAAACGGGCGTGCAGGAGAGCAAGACGGTTTCCAAATCGTCCGGGCAGGTGGGAACCTGGTTCAGCAGTAACGGCGCACCGTTGCGGTCAAATAATTATCTGCTGGACGGCGCCATGATGTCCAACCTGTACGGAGGGAGTTCGTCCTCGGTCAGCGGGCAGACGCTGGGCGTCGAAGGCATTCGGGAATATCGGGTGGTGACGAATTTTTTCCCCGCCGAATACGGCATGCTGATGGGAAGCCAGATGACCATTGTCAGCAAGAACGGAACCAATGATTTCCACGGTTCGGTCTTCGAGTACTTGCGCAATAGTGCTCTGGATGCGCGAAACTTCTTTGATTACAAGACGGAGGTGACTCCGCGACGACTGCCTGCCTTTAGCCGCAATAATTTCGGCGCCTCTGTGGGCGGCCCCATCCAAAAAGACAAGACCTTTTTTCATTCCACCTATGAAGGCGTTCGCGAGCGGCTGGGGACAACCACAATCACATCCACTCTTCCGCCGGAAGCAAAGGTGGATGGAGGCGTGGTGCCGCTGATCAGTCCAGCAATCAAACCGTTCTTGGCTTTGTTTCCCAGCCCGAACCTGCCGAATAATCAGTTCACCTTCCCATTTATGCAGCCCACACGGGAGGATTTCGGCCAGATGCGAACAGATCGAACCTTCTCGACCGACGACAGCGCTTTCCTGCGCTATACCATCAGCGACGCGGAACAGGTCAAGAACGGCGCATTCCCGGACTTTCCGACCACGGCCTTGACCCGCAATCAATTCGCGACGCTGTCGGAAAGCCACATTTTCTCGGCGTCGATGCTGAACACCTCCCGGCTCTCTTTTAGCCGCACGAATTGGATTCAACTGCCGTTCACTCCTCCTCAGCTCAATGCTCCGCAGTTCATCTTCGTACCCGGCGACGAGATGGGAACCATTCGGATCAGCGGAATCGGCACGCTAGGAGCCGCCAGCACCAGCCCTCGGCAAAATAAACAGAACATTTTGACACTGAGCGAAGACGTCTTTATTACGCGGGGAAGATCCTCCTGGAAATTCGGAACACTGATCAATTCTTTTCGCCAGTACGAAAAACAAACCTTTCAACGCGGCGGAGACGCCCAGTTTGCAAACATTCGATCCTTCCTTCTGGGGCAGCCGACTGTCATCAGCCAGCGGAAACCGGGCTCACTGGTTGACAAGACGTTCCGGTTCTACACACTCGGGTTTTACATCCAGAACGACTTGAAAGCGTCCGCGAAGCTCACGTTCAATATCGGACTTCGCTATGAATTCCAGACCGACATGAACGAAGTACACGGTAATGCCTCCGCCCTTCGCGATGTCGTACACGACGCCGATGTTACCTTGGGCCAAGCGGTGCAGAATCCCACGCGGAAGAACCTCAGCCCGCGTTTCGGGTTCGCATGGGATGCGCGCGGCAACGGCAAAACAGCGGTGCGAGGCGGTTTCGGCCTGTTGTATGACATCGGCAACATTTCGGCGGCATTGCTCGGAACCCTGGCTGGAACGCCTCCGTTCGGGGCGCTGAGCACGCTTTCCAATCCCGTATTCACTGTCCCTTTCCAGATTCCCGATATCGCCTCCGGCAGGTCACTGCGGATCATCGACTACCATATGCAGCAGATGCACCTGTTGCAGTACAATCTCTCGGTCGCCCAGCAGTTGCCCTGGAATACCGCAATGACGCTGGCCTACGCGGGATCGCGCGGGATCAACCTGATGCATTTGGGCGAGGGCAATCCCACCCTTCCCCAGATCCTTCCCGACGGCCGCCAGTTTTGGACCGGAAACGATCCGCGTCTCAATCCCAATTGGAACGACGTAGACTTCAAAACGGCTTCCTCCAATTCGTTCTATAACTCATTTCAATTCGGATTGACCAAGAATCTGAGCCACGGACTGCAATTCCAAAGCTCCTTAACCTGGGCGAAAATCATCGATGAAACCCAGGGGCAAAATGATGGTGACAATGGCGGGGCAGCCGCGAATATCGGGCAAGATCCGATGCATCGCTCGGTGGATCGGGCGTTGGCGGATTTCGATGTACCGTTGAACTGGCGGTTCAACACCATCTACCGATTGCCGAACTTGCTGGCGCAGGGATCCGTTGCGGCGAAAATCCTCAACGGCTGGGCCATCAGCAGTATCGTCTCCTTGCAACCGGGACAGCCACTGACGCCGGCCCTCGGCAGCAGCCGGTCTCGCGCCAAGACCTATCGCAACGGCGTCAGCGGCGTCGACCGGCCGGACTGGGTGGGTGGCCGAAGCTTCAGCGCTGTCACTCGGGGCGGCTCCATTGGCTGCCGGAGCATCGCGGCGGGAACTCCCGTGGAGAATCCGACGCGCTGGTTTGATCCCTGTGCATTCTCACTGCAAACGGCGGGCTTTTTGGGCAACGCCGGCAGAAACATCATTCGCAGTCCCGGACTGGCCACCGTGGACTTCTCGTTGCGGAAGGAAGCCCCGCTTGGATTCCTGGGGGAGGGTGGACGGCTGGAGTTCAGAGCGGAATTCTTCAACGTCCTCAACAGAGTCAATCTCGCGGTGCCGAGCAGGATCGTTTACGCCGGCCGGGCCGATGGAGAAGCTCCCCTGAACACCGCCGGCAATATCACGGACGCGGGAGCTGCCCGGCAGATCCAGCTAGCCTTGAAGATCGTATTCTAACGTTTATAACCAAGGATCACGGAATGCAAGTTCGCCGGTTCGGCGTTGCAATAAAAAACGGTTTCGTCGCGAGCGTGGGCGTGCTATTGGCGGCAGGATTGGCGGTGCCCGCCTCACAGCAGCCACTCAGAGCTCAAGCAAAATCTTCCGGGGTGTCTCGCCTGGGAGGCGCGCGCGGTCAGGTGCGCAGCACCAGCGGAGCGCCCATACCCGGCCTCATGGTGCAGTTAGTGTCGCGGAAGAATTCGATTCGGACTACGGTCTTCACCGATGAGCTGGGAAAGTATGAATTCCCCAAATTGGAGGCCGGTGAATATGTGCTGCGTGTTCCGCGCCCCATGGAGTTTCGCCAATTTCAGAAAGATCCGGTACAGATCAACGGCGCCAATTCGCTCCCCGATATTGTGCTGGACCGGGTCACGGATTCCGAGTTCCTGCCGCCCACTTCGGACATCCTGCCACAATTAACTGAGGCCGAGTGGCTCTACAATCTCCCGGGCACGGCGCGGGAAAAACTGGCGTTCATGAACTCGTGCGGCGGAAGCTGCCACGGCTTCCAAATGCAGTTCCGGGCTCGCTTCACCGAGGAGGATTGGCGAAAGACCGTCCGGCGCATGAATTACCTGGAAAGAATTCTGGTGATGCCACCGGGCACCTCGGTGAGTTACGACGCCGCGACGAAGCACTTCAGCTACGGGAGAACCAAACGGGAGTCGGTAGCAGCCAGCGCGGATGGCGAGACGGAATCCGCGCGCGGCGGTTCTGTGGAAAGCGAGATTGCCGTGAAGTGGCTGGCGAAGGCGCGCGGGCCCGGCGCGGAAGACCCGCCGATGAAGCCCTTCCCGCGGCCGTTCGGGTCGGCCACACGGGTGGTGATTACCGAATACGAACTGCCCTGGCAGGCTGCCGTTGTGCATGACGTAACCGGGGATGCGGAAGGCAACATCTGGTTCACCATCAACCGCAATCCGTTCATCGGGAAACTCGATCCAAAGACGGGTAAGGTCCAATCTTATCGGATCCCCTCGTTTGATGGAATCCATCCCGGAGCCCATTGGCTGCGGGTGGATAAGCAGGGAATGGTTTGGTACTCGGACACGTGGTCACGCAGTCTGGGAAGATTGGATCCGCGCACGGAGAAAGTCAGTTGGGCCTTCACCGGACTGCACGGCAACGTGGCGCTCTCTCCCGATGGCTCCATCTGGAGAACCGACGAAGGAAAGATCAAGAAGTACGATCCAAAGACGGTGATGGAGACCGGGCAGCCGGTAAAGGAATACCCACTGCACAATTTGACCAACACCTACGGCAATTTCATCAGCCGCGACGGACGGTACTTTGGCGGCGGGGGGCGGCAGATCGTTTTCCTGGATATTGAAACCGGTGAAGTGCGGGAAGTGCCCGCACCGAGCGGCGATGCCGGCTCGGGACGGGGTGACTTCGATCCGCAGGGAAACATCTGGGTCGGAAGCAAGCGTGGCATGCTGGTGAAGTACGATCACAAGACCAACTTTGTCTCTGAGTACGTGCCCCCGACACCGTACACCAACTTCTACACGGCAACCGCGGACAAGAACGGAGAAATCTGGGCCGGAGAGATGCACGGAGGGCGGATCGCGCGGCTCAACCCCCGCACCTCCCGCTGGACGGAATACGTGCTGCCGACTCCGTGGAGTTTTGACTATAACGCGTGGGTGGACAACTCGACCGATCCAGTGACGTACTGGTACGGAGACTATTACGGATATATCGTGCGGGTTCAGCCCTTAGAGTAAGCATCGATCGCAAGGAGGGATTTATTTTGTTATCAATTAAATGGAAATGGATTTTGCGGAGCGGGATGTGCGTTACGCTGCTTGCGGCGGCAGGGTCGATCCGGGTGGTGCGCGCGCAGCACGATATGTCCGCGGACAACACTCACCATTTCACATACTCTCCCATTGAGGGCAAGGGTGG
>Ga0080064_1004233_pt1 | contig 18823 bp, 15 predicted proteins | sample Subgrocontami54m_FD_69260 | JGI IMG/M metagenome (GOLD analysis project Ga0080064, IMG submission 69260) | Subsurface groundwater microbial communities from S. Glens Falls, New York, USA - GMW46 contaminated, 5.4 m (SPADES assembly) (version 2) ...
ACACCCCGCTCGGGCCAGGTCGATTTCTCTTCCTGCCTGGGGTCTGCTACCGGGCGCACTGGCGCTTACCCGGACGGGACTTTCACCCGCGAGAAGAACGCGTCTTTCAGGACGCACCATGCATCAATTTCATCACACCTTGCGCCTTCACCATTTTCTGAGATTTTTTCCGAGAGGCGGTAAGGCTTTCATTTTCCCGGCCCCCTTCGGATTTTCCATCGCCGGCCCGGCGGCCAGCATGAGATCCAACAGGAGGCTTGTTAAACGAGTACGGCTTTGGGCGTGGATTCGTTCCGTTTCCCCATCAAAAACTATGAGGGAAGGTTCGCGATTGGCCAGCAGATTCTTCAAGACACCGGTGGTAAAGAAGCTGGCGGCATCAGCGATGGCACCCTGGGTGTTCAGCCAAAGGAAGCCGGAATGGTAGAGCGAAGCGGAGACGGGCAACTGGAGGCGGAACTTGGCCGAACGGGTCAAATGGGCGCCTCCGGCGCGAGCGGCGATGGCGTTGAGGACCAGGACGCGGTCAGTGCTCGCGATCATATATCCGCGGTCATAGGTCCAGTGGAGCGTGGCGGCGCCGCCGGCCGGGCGCAGGCTCATCCAATCACGTCCATTGATGGTTTCGCGGGTCAGGGTCAGCCGCAACTGGGCCTGGTCCGGGCCGAGCTTGGCATTGACGCTGTCCACCAATTTCCCCAGTGAGAGGTCCAGCAGCGCGCTCTGATTCACCTCGAGGGCGAGTACGACGCCGGGAAGCGGCAAAGTGGGACGCTCCACGGCAATGGCGAAATTGGATCCGAGCGCGGGGGCGATGTCGCCTGCGATGCTGAGGCCGGTGGCGGACTCCAGCTCCTGGATCTTTTTCTGAAGACCAAAGGAAGATCCCCACGAGAGGAGGTCCTCCAAGGCCTGTCGCGGATTTTTTGTAGAACTGGACAAGGCGAGCACGGCGGCCTCGGAAACATAGTCGGCCGACCCGGCAGGACCCGGCTCCGGGAGCCAGGAGGCAAGCCCGGTGCGAGCGCCCTGGAAGGTAAGGATGGCCTGGTTCTCATCGAAACCGGATAGCTGGCGCCATTCGAGGAACAGGTGCTTCATCTGGGAGAGCCCGAGCGCGGCAGAGGCGAGTTCGGGTCCGGTGGTGAGCTTCGCTTTGAGCACGGCGAAGTCCAAGCCTACCAGCCAGCCCGCGCCTTTTTGGTAGCGGCTTGCGATCTCGGTGGAAAATGACGAGCCGGCTCCGCGCCCGAGCCGGGCCATCATCGCATCGACCGTTTTGGGCGACTGCGTCACGATCATTAACTGGTCAGTGACGCGATAGCCGATGGCGGACGCACCATTCAACTTGGCAAGCGCCTGCTCAAGGGCGGCGCGGCGTCCGGGCTGGACCAGCGCGAGGATCACCGGAGTATCGGGAGTGAGGATCATCACAATCTCGTCGCCGACCAAAGGAGTGATGGACTGGAAGTTGGCGGCGAGATTCTTGAAGTCGTGGCCGGAAGGCGATTCCCACCACTGACGCAGGACCTCGCTGTCGGCGGCGCGCTGCTCGATAAGGGAAAGGCCCTGGCGGATGGTTCCATCCAGATTGGGGATGGCAACGTAGACGGAAACCTGATCCGGCAGATAAGGCAGGAGCCTGGCCTGAGTGCGTAGAGCGGGCGCCGGCATGGCGGACAACTGGCTCTCGATCTTCATTAGTTCGCCGAGGAGGGCATAGTAGTTTTCCGCGTTGGAACTCCAACTCACCGCGTCGCGGACCGGCACCGATTCCAGAGCGGCGTTGGTGGCCGACTGTTCCCCGCGGGCGAGCAGGCGGGTGCGCCCGGCCTGGTCCACTTGGACCGATCCTTCCACAACCGAGACACGGGATCCGGTGGTGGAGGCGGAGACGGCGAACACCGTACCTTTCACCGAAGCGAGGGAGTCCGCGGTGCGGACGCGGAGACTGCCGCGGCGCTGCCTGGCGGCCTGCACGATGACATCACCGCGCTCGAGGTTGATGGTGAGTCCGCTCCAGGCGGCCTGCAGGGCCAGCTCGGTGCGCTCATTCATTTCGACCATGGAGCCGTCGGCGAGGCGCAGGTTGACGCGAGCGCCGACGCCTGTACGGACGAGATCGCCTTCCTGGAGGGTGGCGCCGCTTTTCAGTTGGCCGTGACCAAGATGGTAGAGGCTGCCGGACACGCTGGCCACGGTGGCTCGCGGGCCGCTGGGGGCAAGGGCGCGATCAATCCAGTCCTGACCCCGGCCAAGATAAAATGCACCGAGCACAACGGCGGCAGCCAAGGCGCGCCGCTTCCAGCCGGCAAACCAGTAGGCGCGGGCAGCCGGCATGACGGCAACCTTGCCGGCGTTGGCGCGCTCAGCCAATTCTTTTCGGCAGACGGCGCAACGGCTCAGATGGTCTTCCACCAGGAGCCGCCGCTGGTCCGGCAACGTGCCCTGCCGGTAGGCCGTCAAGTCCGCCGTAAAGGCGGAACAGGCGGCGCTGGGCGGGGCGGCGAGCTTCTGCCAGACGCGGGCCTGTGCGGCGGCCACCTGTTCGGGCGAGGCCGTTTCACCGCGCATTCCTTCGAGAATTTGATCGAGCTCTTGTTCCCGCATGGGGTCCCTCACTTTAATATTTGTGGGCTACTTCCATTCCTTCAACCGCTTCTGCAAGTCGGCCTTGATTCTGTTGAGGCGGCTGGCTACGGTGCCGCGCGCCACGTTGAACTGGTCTGCCAGTTCGTCATAGGAAAAACCTTCGAGGTAGGCAAGGACGAACATTTCGGCCTCGTCCGGGGGCAGCTTGGCCAAAGCGCGGCGCACGCCTTCGCGCATGAGCGCGGTGTTTTCCCGGCCTTTGGAATGCAGGGCATCATCGACTTCCGTTTCCGCTCTGGAGGTGCGCCATCGAAGCAGATCAATGGAGGCATTGGTGGCGGCGCGGCGGAGGTAGGCCTCCGGATTGCGAAGGGGATCGACGGAAAGGCGATGATCGAGCAGGCGCATGAAGACAGTCTGGAGGATATCCTCGGCGTCAGAGGAGTTGCCGGTGACGCGGTAGGCAGTCCGGTAGACGCTATCGGAGAAACGCTGGTAGAGTTCCTGAAACTCGGGTGGGGGCATCGGTTGTACGGATTGCGATCCTAACGCCAAGCTGGCCATTCCAGTGTTCCTGATTTGGGAGACGAAGGAAAGGGGTGGTTTCTTCCAGGAAATAGTGATGAGGCCTAATGCTCGATCAATGAGCAGGTTGTCCCGCCGATTCACAGCGGCGTCATCGCGCGGAATCGAGAATCAGTTTCACCGGGCCAGTCCACTCCGGAGTTGCCTTAAACCAATGACCCTCGACGCCTCGGTAGATCAAAAAGGTATTAGACGTGTATGCTTGCTCACCCTTGCCGGGCAAGAGAATATATATTCTATATGAAAACCAGCCTCATCATAGAAGACAGCTTGTACCGGGCCGCCAAGACCGAGGCCGAACGGACCGGCAAGACCATCAGCCAAACCATCAGCTTTTGGGCAAGCGCCGGAAGGCTGGCCCTGAAAGGGGAAAAGAGGAAGAAGAAAAGGGTCATTCCGGTGCTGAATCTGGGGGAACCGCGCCTTGATCTCACCTCGCGCAGGGATTGGCTCGACCTGCTGGACGATGAGAAGTGATTGGCCTTGACACCAATGTACTGGTCGCGGCCATGTCGCCGTCCTGCTCCGGAGCCGCTGGCCACCACGCACACCAACCTTGCGGAGTTCCTGCGGCTGGTGACTCATCCGCGGGTTTTCACAACTCCAATCACACTACTGGCGGCGGTTTCGGCGATGCGGTCCTTTGCCGATGGTCTGGACCTTCGAATACTGGAGAGCAGCGAACAATGGTGGACCGATCTGGTCACCTTGGACGGGCTGCATCCCAGTCTTCGAGGCAACGAAGTGTCGGATGCTCAGATCGCGCTGTGCCTGCGCTTCCACGGTGTCAAGTTGATTTGCAGTTTCGACAGCGACTTCGACAAGTACCGGTTTCTGAAGCGGGTGGTTCCGGTGTGAGGGTCAATCGCCGGCGGCGAGGGTGCGCAAGGACTTTTCATAGGGGGCGCGCGCGATTCCGCGCTCGGTAATGATGGCGGTGACGTAGCGGTTGGGGGTAATGTCAAAGGCGGGATTGCGGACGGCGATTCCGTCCGGGGCGACCCTGACTCCGAAGACTTCGGTCACTTCCTTGGATGAGCGCTCTTCGATGGGAATTTTGTCGCCGGAATCAATCGTCAGGTCGAGGGTCGAGACCGGGGCGGCGACATAGAATGGAATCCCGTTCTCCCGGGCCAGGACCGCGACAGAATATGTTCCGACCTTGTTGGCGACGTCGCCGTTGGCGGCGATGCGATCCGCGCCGACGACGACGCAGCCGATGCGGCCCGACTTGAGGAAATGGCCGGCCATGTTGTCGGTGATGATGGTGGTTTCAATCCCGTCCTGTTGCAGCTCCCAGGCGGTGAGCCGCGCGCCTTGCAGAAATGGCCGGGTTTCGTCGGCGAACACATCGATTTTCTTTCCCGACTCCACGGCGGCGCGGATGACGCCGAGGGCGGTTCCGTATCCGGCGGTGGCCAGCGCGCCGGCGTTGCAATGGGTGAGCACGGTTTTTCCATCGGGGATCAAGGCTGCGCCGTGGCGTCCCATCGCCTGATTGATGGCGATGTCTTCGAGCTTCATCCGCTGGGCTTCGGCGACCAGGGCGGCGCGAATCCGGGCTGGAGGATTTCCGTGGAGGCCGGCATAGAGCTTCTTCATGCGGTCAATGGCCCAGAACAGATTCACGGCGGTGGGACGCGTTCCTGCCAGCTCCTCGCAGATCGTTTCCATGGAAGCGTCCAAGCCTTCGTCGGGGGCATGGAGAACACCGATGGCGACGCCCATTGCGGCGGCCACGCCAATGGCAGGCGCGCCGCGAATGACCATGGACCGGATCGCTTCGGCGACCTGGTGATAATCCTTGCACGTCACATAGACCGATTCGAGGGGGAGCTTGGTCTGGTCGATCATGACCACGCCGTCAGTGGTCCACTGAATTGTCTCTACCATGTGCGGAAAAGTTCTCCTCTCGTAAATAAGAAGCCGATGAAAAAAGTGAGGTTGTAGCTGGCGTGCATGGCTGTGGCGGCGGCGGTGGAGCCCGTCCTGTAGCGGGCCCAGCCGAAAGCCACGCCCGCCAATCCCACCAGGACAATATGACGCCAGCTCCATCCATATTGTGGCCCGTGCATCAAGGCGAAGGGCACCGACGCTACAACGATGCCGGCCACATCACCCAGGGACTTGCTGACCAGCGGCAGCAGGAATCCGCGAAAGGCGAGCTCTTCGCACAACGGTCCCAAAGTGACGGCAAAGACTCCGACCCAGAGAATGGACCAGCGGTCCGAGAGGAGCTCCATCATCGGAATGTCCACATCGGGACCACCGAGCATCATGCCGGTCCAGCCGACGGCCATGGCGAGCCACGGGCCAGCCAGGAGGCACTTGGCCACGCTGGAGCGGGTGCCGCGCCACCGGAGGGAGCCCCAGAAAGGGCGTCCATAGCGCACCTTCAAAAGGGCAAAGAGGCTCAGAAATAGTAGGCCGTATCCGATGAACTGGACCAGGAGCACTGCCACGGCTTTCCCCTGCGCGGGGATCAGATGGCGCACACCCTTGACCAAGAATATGGAAACGAGCATGGCGGGCAGCGCGGCTCCGATGAAGAGGGCGAGGTCTTGATAGGTCCAGAAGGGATAACTTTCCTGGGGCACCGGCTCGGGGAGCGGCTGGGGATCCGGCGAGTAGACCTCGCTCATGAGTCCTGCTCGATGAGGGCGGAGGCCAGCAAGGGGATCATGAGCTCGTGATGGCCGGTGAGCGAGTAGCCCTTGCCGCCGGCGCCGGCGCCGGCGTGGGGACGCTCCACTACATTCATTTTCGGACGATAGTGCTGGAGGAAATCGAAATTCGCAGTGGTGAAGTTCCGGAGCGGGCGGCCGAGATTGCGAACAGTGGAGACGGCTTTGAGAAACACCTCCGGCATGACTACGGCCGAACCGACATTCAGGTAAACGCCCCCGTCATGGAGTCCCTCGACGAGCGAACAGAAGAGGCGGAAGTCGTGGTGGGTGGCCTCGCCGAGCGCGGCCGGGTCCGTGGCCGGATGGGTGTGCGGCGTGTCGGTGCCGACAGCGATGTGAACGGTGACGGGAGTCGAGGCACGGTAGGCTTCCACGAGCAGGCTGCTGGCGGCAAAGCGGGGATCGGCGAGCTGCCCGGCGCGGCGGCCGAGCGCTTCACCCGCGCCGATTCCATCGCGGCTTGCCTCAATCAAGGCGAGGTTGAACTCGCGCCCGGTCTCCTCGGCAGAGCCAAAGCTGCCGTCGGGCAGAACTGCTTCGACATCCTCGCTGGTGTATCCGGCGAGGGCGATTTCGAAATCGTGAATTGCGCCGGACCCATTCATGGAGAATGAGGTGGCATAGCCTCGGCGCATCATATCCAGAAGAACGGGCGCCAATCCGCACTTGATCACATGGCCGCCAAATCCCCAGAGGATGCCGCGCCCATTGCGCCGGGCACCCTGCATCGCGTCCAGGACGGCGCGGAAATTTTCAGAGGCCAACAGGCGGGGGAGCGAGTCGAGGAGCCCGGAAATTCCCTGCCCTTTCTGATAGGGCCGGGCGAAATGTTCCGAGGTGACCTTGCCGCCGCGCGCGAGGAGGGAAACGGTTTTGAGCGCCGACAGATCCATCGGCTCCTTGCGGTAACGGGTCACGCTGCCTGTCCTTTCCCCAAAACTTTTTCCAGCGCGTGCCCGGTATGGCTGCGGCGGTTGCGCGCGACCTGCTCCGGGGTTCCGGCCACCACCAACTGTCCGCCCTTCTCGCCGCCTTCGGGCCCGAGGTCGATCACCCAATCGGCTGTCTTGATCACGTCGAGGTGATGCTCGATGACGACGACGGTATTGCCGAGCTCCACCAGCTTTTGTAGCACGTCCAGGAGGCGGCTCACATCCTCGAAGTGGAGTCCGGTGGTGGGCTCGTCCAAGATGTAGAAGGTGCGGCCGGTCTGGCGGCGGCTCAACTCGCGGGCCAGTTTGATGCGCTGCGCCTCGCCTCCGGACAAGGTGGTGGAAGACTGTCCGAGGTGGAGATATCCCAAGCCGACATCCTGGAGAGTTTTCAGTTTCGCGTAGATTTGCGGGAGGTTTTCGAGCAGGGGACAGGCCTCCTCGACCGTAGTTTCCAGCAGATCCGCAATGGAAAGGTTCTTGAATTTCACTTGCAGGGTTTCATGATTGTAGCGGCGGCCGCGGCAGAGATCACAGGTGACGTAGACATCGGGTAGAAAACTCATCTCGATGCGTTTCAGGCCATCGCCCTGGCAGGCCTCGCAGCGGCCGCCCTTCACGTTGAAGCTGAAGCGGCCGGGCTTGTAGCCGCGTTCGCGCGACTCCGGCAGCATGGCGTAGAGGTCGCGGATGGGGGTGAAGAGTCCGGTGTAGGTGGCCGGATTGCTGCGCGGAGTGCGGCCGATGGCGGACTGGTCAATCTCGACGACCTTGTCAATGTGCTCGAGCCCATCGACCGCGGTGTGAGCGCCGGGTGCAGCTTTTGAATCGTAGACAGCCTTGGACAGAACACGGTAGAGGATGTCGTGGACGAGCGTGGATTTGCCGCTGCCGCTGACTCCGGTCACGGCGACGAACATGGCGAGCGGGAACTCGACGTCGAGGTTGCGCAGGTTGTGTTCCCGCGCGCCGCGCACGACCAGCTTGCTGCCGTTGCCGTGGCGGCGGAATTGGGGGACGGGGATGGACATGCGTCCGGAGAGATAGAGGCCGGTCAAGGAATCCGGATGGGCGCGAATTTCCGACGGAGTTCCGGCGGCGACGAGCCCGCCGCCGAGGCGCCCGGCGCCGGGACCCAGGTCCACGACATAATCGGCGCGCTCAATGGTTTCGGCGTCGTGCTCGACGACGAGGACGGTGTTGCCGAGGTCGCGGAGCCGGGTCAAGGTATCGAGCAGGCGGCCGTTGTCTCTCGGGTGCAGGCCAATGCTCGGCTCATCCAGCACGTAAAGCACTCCGCGGAGCCGCGATCCGATCTGCGTGGCCAGCCGGATGCGTTGGGCCTCGCCGCCGGACAAGGTGGCGGCGGAGCGCTGGAGGCTCAGATACTCGAGGCCGACCGCCTTGAGGAATTGGAGCCGCCCGATGATCTCCTCCACCACGCGTCCGGCAATCTGGGTTTCGCGCGCATCGAGCTTCCAGTTTTCGGCGGCTTCGAGCGCGCGATCCAGGGGCATACTGGTGAAATCTGAAATGGAAGAGCCATGGACGCGGACGGCGAGGCTGGAAGGCTTCAGGCGCGCCCCCTGGCAGAGATCGCAGCGGGCCGGGGACATGTAGTCCATCAACCACTCGCGATAACCTTCGGTGGCGCTTTCGAAGGACTGCATCAAGATGGCGAGAATTCCGGGGAAGCCTTCGGTGCCCTCGATCAGGCTGCGCCGGGCCTTGGCCGTCAATTTCTCAAACGGCTTGGACAGGTTGATGCGGGCCTTGCGCGCAAAGTCCGTGAGGCGCTGGGTCATCAAGGCGGAACCCGCGCCCGGGCCGAGTCCGCCGTCGAGCAGCGGGCGGGAGGAGTCGGCAATCACTTTGTCGGGATCAAAACTCCACTGATGGCCGAGGCCATGGCAGCGGTCGCAGGCGCCGTAGGGACTGTTGAAGGAAAACGAGCGGGGCTCGAGTTCCGGAATGCTGGCTCCGCATTCCGGGCAGGCCAGTTTTTGAGAATAGAGTTGCTCTGATCCGCCCACGACCGCCACCAGGACGATTCCTCCGGCCAGCTTGGTGGCTGTTTCGATGGAGGCCTCCAACCGTTCCGACATTCCCGGTTTCACCAGCAATCGGTCCACGACCACTTCAATGGTGTGGTTGCGCCGCTTGTCGAGCACAATCTCCTCGTCGAGCGCCCGCAATTGCCCGTCGATGCGAGCGCGGACGAAGCCCTGGCGCTGGAGTTTCTCGAGATCCTTGCGGTATTCGCCTTTGCGGCCGCGCACCACCGGGGCGAGAATCATGATCCGCTCATCCTGGCGGAAGCCGGAAATCTGCTCGACAATCTGCTGGGTGGATTGCGGAACAATCTCCAAGGCGCAGACGGGACAATGGGGCACGCCGATGGAGGAGTAGAGGACGCGGAGGTAATCGTAGATCTCGGTGATGGTGCCGACGGTGGAACGTGGACTGCGGCTGGTGGTCTTTTGTTCGATGGAGATGGCCGGGCTGAGGCCCTCGATCGAATCGACTTCGGGCCGCTCCATCTGATCGAGAAACTGCCGGGCGTAGGGCGAAAGAGTTTCGACGTAGCGCCGCTGCCCTTCGGCATAGATGGTATCGAAGGCCAGTGACGACTTCCCCGAGCCGCTTAATCCCGTGACCACCGTAAGAGTGTTGCGCGGAATCTCGATTCGGATGTTCTTCAGATTGTGCTGCCGTGCTCCGTGCACGGTAATGCGGTCCAGCATGGTAGTGGAACCAGGATTGAATTCCTATTGTCCCACGATTCCAGGGGGAGGACGGATTGGCGCGCAGGGCGGGTGCCGGGGTGAGTTTGCAGTTTGGCGGAACCTTTCCACGCGCTGCGGTGTCTGAAACTAGGCATTCATGGAAACCCCGGTCCGGATTGATGGAATATGGAAGTCGTTCGGTAGCACGAAGGCTGTACGCGGGTTAAGTTTGAGCGTGCCTGGACAAAGCGTGTACGGATTCCTTGGCCCCAACGGAGCCGGGAAGTCGACGACGATCCGGATCATGCTTGGCATACAGCGCCCGGACCGAGGACGGGTGTTTTTGTTTGAGCGACCGCTGGCATCGGACCGTTTGGCGGTGCTTGGCCGAATCGGGTCGATGGTTGAATCGCCCGCGCCGTATTTGCATTTGACGGGGCGTGAAAATCTGGAAGTACACAGGAGGCTGCTGGGCGCGCCCAAACGGGCAATCGAGGAGGCGTTGGAGACGGTGGGTCTGATTCCGGCGGCGGGCCGCATTGTGCGGAACTACTCTTCCGGTATGAAACAGCGGCTGGGATTGGCGCAAGCATTGCTGGGGAGTCCCGATCTGCTGATACTGGACGAACCGACCAACGGCCTGGATCCGGCGGGGATTCATGAGGTTCGGGATTTGGTGCGGGAGCTGCCTCGGCGGCTCGGCATGACGGTGTTCCTTTCCAGCCACCTGCTCGCCGAGGTGGAGCAAGTAGCAACTCACTGCGCCATCATTTCGCAAGGAGAACTGAAATTTGAAGGAACTCTTGCGGGACTGCGAGGGCCAGGCCGCGCGGTGATTGTTATTGAAGTGGATCAGCCCGAGCGGGCTTATGCGCTGCTTGCGGGCATTGGACGCGAGGTAGCGCGGGAAGGAGACCGGCTGTTGATGCAGCCGAATGACCAGTTCGGACCGGCGCAAATTAATGCGCTGCTGGTGCAGGGGGGAGTGGCGGTGTCACATCTTGAGACACGGCGCTCGACTCTGGAAGACATGTTTCTAGAACTCACCACTGCTGATTATTCATAAGGAGGACAAGAGCCGATGATACTTTTTCGGGTGCTGCATGCGGAAACTCTGAAGCTGAAAAGGACGATCGCATTGAAGATGGTGGTTGTGGCTCCCCTTGCGGTGGTGGTGCTGATCATCTTCGGGGCATCCCAGGCTCCCTTCTCCATGGTGCGGCGCGGGGACGCCGGGAACGAATGGATGGGACTGGCGCGGATCAATCTGGTCGTGTGGGCGATCCTGATGCTGCCGTTATTGATTACGCTGGAGACGGCGTTGGTGGCGGGGCTCGATCACGCGGAGAATCAGTGGAAGAATCTGTTGGCGCGACCCGTGCCGCGGTGGACGTTCTATGTTGCGAAACTATTGATTGTCACGGCCATGATTGGGGCCAGCACGGCAGTACTGCTCTTCGGAGTTCTGGTGGCCGGGGCAGTACTGCCGATGATCCAACCGGAGCTTCACTTCGCGCACGCGGTTCCTTGGACCACAATCTTTCGTCAGGGCACTCAGGTGGCGGGGCTGGCGTTCCTGGCGTTGGCCATACAGCACTGGGTGAGTCTGCGATGGCGGGCATTCTCAGTTGCTGTCGGAACGGGCATTGTAGCGATGGTGGCCAGCTACTTGTTCGTGATGATGAGCCGGCAGACAGGTGGATGGCTGCAGTATTTTCCTTGGGCGCTGCCGATGTTGGTTCACGCGCCAAATCCTCATGAGATCGGGCGCTTGTTATTGATGAGCTGGGCAGCGGGACTGACGGTTTCCGGGGCCGGATGCTGGGACTTTTGCGGGCGCGAGGTCAGCTGAGGCGCGTCCTGCTCTGTGGGATAGTCACGAATGCGGATTGGCGGGCATTTCATCGCCTTGGCGGGGCGGCTTCCCGCGGCGGCGTTTCATGATCTTATCGAAGGCCTTGAAATCAGCGCGGGCTTTCCGATCCTCAAAGTAGCGCGCCGTTTGCAGCGCGGAAACTTTTTCCGCCACCGCCGTGGCCACGAACTGGTTCATGCTGGTTCCGTCGTCCTTGCTGAGTCGCGCCACGGCATCCTTGAGCGATCGTGGCAGCCGGAGTGGGTATGTGGTTGTTTCTTTCATTGTCTTATCCTTGCCATAGCTTCCCGTGGGAGCAGCATCTCTATCCCGAATCGCGAGGGCACGACCCCGAAATCCCGCCCGTTGAATGTAACCAGGGCATCCGCCCGGCCGTTGACCGCCGCCTCCAGAACCATTTCATCACCCGAATCGCGGAGCTGCGGCCTCCAGAGAAAGTGGGTCTCCACCGGTTCCGCCATCGCGATCAGCGCATCCAGGAAAATGCCAGCTTCCCTCTCCGACAGTCCCGCCGCAATCCGATGCTCTGCTTTACCGCATATCGCTTCGTATTCTAAGGCCAGCGGGACACTTACCAGCAACGTCGTCCGGCCCCGCCTTGCGGCCATCATGAGGGCAGCAGAGGCTCCGCTCGGACTGCGCATCCCGGCCACGACCACGTCCGTGTCCAATACCAGCCTCACATCACATAGGATATCATATCCCGGGCGATATTAAGAATATGCGCGCATCAACTTATTCCAGTTGCGAGCAGCCGGATTGGCCATAGGATGATGGGAGCTTGGCGCAGGCAAGGTCCCGTATAGCGCGGTTGCGGTGGTAGGTAAGCGACAGGCGAAAGTCGGCGGGGTCAGATGATCCGGCTTCCGAATAGAGCCATACCCACAGCGGTCTGGTAGGCGCCCGTCCATGAGCCGTTGGTCACGCTTTTGCCGGCTGGCGACTATGCGTTCCAGCTCGTCCTTCCATAACGGGTCGTTGCCGGATTGCTTGATCAACTCATCGGCGCAATCATCCTGCCCCCGAAAATTGGTTGTGAGCGCGACACATGCCTGATCCCGGACCTCCCTTGACGAATGAGACCGTAATGGCCACAAGAGGCGCATGGTGCGGGTGAGGCCAACGAGTTCCCGGGACAAATAGGTTGCCTCTCCGATTCCGCTGAAGGATGCGAAACCGGACAGCTCAGGTTCTATACCGGGCGTGAGAAGGGTACCGGCCACCATCTCTTCGAGCCTAGCCGGGGATTTGGCCGGAGGATGGCGTCCCGTGAAAACACGGTTGGAGGATTCATAGATATCCACAAAGCAGCGCAATTCGCTTTTCCCCGTATCCAGGAAATAGATTCTTCGTCCGGCCGGAGCGGATCTCTCAATGTACTTCCCTTTGGGGGAGGCGTGGCCGTTCGCAAAGGAGAAGCAAAACACCTCGGCTGGACCCAGAGGGACGCTGCCTCGCCAAACATCTTCGACGGAAAGGCTGATCCGGTTGAGTTGTACCGGATAGTGACGTAAGTCTTCCGTGGTAAAGACCGCGCCGACTGGGGTGAAGGAGAGCACCGAGGCAACTACAACGATTGGCGCATCCTGAATCAAGCGAATGGTGTGGCCGGGAAGAGCCAGGGGGCCGACGCCGCGAATCGGCCGGTGGCTTGGAGACTGCCAGGCCACGAGAAAGATGAATCCGAGCAGCAGCCGGGAGGTTTTAGGCGTCATGGGCAGTTCAGCGCTGCCTCAATTATGGAATGAAATGCCCTGGCGTTCCACTGTGGGATAATCACGGCGTGGAAGCGGGCGTTCAACATCTACATACCTATTTTCTCTTTCCATTTTCCATTGACAAGCAGGCCGTTTATGAGGATCATGCGGATCTTTGGCGGACGCAAGCGCACTGGATGAATGGTCTGGATGAGTGGCTTTCCATTGCTCCCGCGGGGGCGGATGCGGGGATTGCGTCGGCGCTGGGGACCTGGCAGCGGACGGCGTACCGCAACATGGATATGGACAGTCCGGCGTATCAGGACATGGTGTTTTTCCATCCGTTTGTTCGACGGGTGTTTTTTGATACGGGCGGGCTGGCGGGGAACGATCATGAGTCCTTGATGCGGTGTTACGGCATTGCGGTGAGCGGCGGGGACAAGCTTTGGATGATTGCGGAGGACCGGAAGGGACGGAGCGCGAAGGTGGCGGTGAGCGATCTGCGGCTGTATCTTTTTGCGAACGGGATCGGGATACTGTCGATCAGCGTGGAGGCGTTCGGAGTGAGTTCGGCGGAGGCGTTGTGGATCAATGAGGAGATGCGGAAGATTTATCCGTCCTCCAGCCGGCAGGTGCGGGAGGGGCGAATACCGGCGCGGCTGGCGTTTGTGCTGGAACGGGACGGGGAGGAGAAGGTGCTGGCCGAGGAGAGGTTCGAGAACACCTCGATGGTGGGATTTCAGCCGCCGCTGGCGGGGACGATCCGGTCACTGCTCTACTTTGGCAACTACAGCCGGCAGGAGTATGAGCCGGTGCTGGATGAGCGGATGATCGTGTTCACGTATGTGGCGGTGGATCCGGCGACGGCTCCGGAGGGGTACATTGCCAGCGAGGATTACCAGGTGCTGTTGAGCCGGATTCTGTATGTGGACCGGGCGGGCGAGGGGTTCCGGTACAATCCTGCTTTTCTGAAGCAGGAAATGGACCGGCAATTGTACCGGCGGTGGGCGCATCAGGGGACCTACTACGGATTTACGAGTTTCAGCAATATTACGTGCGCGATTGGGGCCTTTGATTGCGATGAGCATCAACTGCGGGAGGGGTTTCTGATCCACCGCATGTTCACGACGCGCTATTACCTGATGGCGATGGTGACGCTTTTTTACCGGGCCACGCTGCTGGACTTTGCGGAGCGGACGGCGCTGGTCTCGCGGCGGCTGTATCACGATCAGGAAGACAATCACATCTCGAATGCCAATATGCGGATCACGAGCGACCTGCGGGCGGAGTTTCTGCACTTTTCCAACTACTGGTTTTTTGACGAGTTGGCGAACAAGGATGAAGAGAACGAACATTTCCTGCTGATGTGCCGCGAGTACCGGGTGAACAGCATGAAGAAAGAGATTGAAGAGGAGATTGAGAAGCTGAACGTCTCACTGCACAACTACTACCAGATGCGGAACACCGAAGCTGTGAACCGGTTGGCGATGCTGAGCTTGATCCTTGGGGCGGGGGCGGTGGCGACGGGATTTTTCGGGATGAACTTCGGGGGGCACTTTTCGCGGCTGATTTTCCAGCCGGCGGACGGGAGCTTTGCCGCGCACTATGGGGCGATGATATTCGCGTCAGTGCTGGCGCTGGGCGCAATTTTCCTGGGCGTGTATGTGGTGACAACGAACTGGCAGGACTACCGGGACAGCATGATGCCGCGCTGGTGGCTGGAGCGGACGAACCGGAGGACAGGGTCCTTGAAGCGGGGGTCGTGGATCGAGTGAGTTGAGAGCGGGGGTCAGGAAGAGGTGCGCGAGGACACGTTGTCGGCGAAGATCATCTGTCCTTTGACGAGCCAAGCGATGCCGAAGAAGGCGATGGCGATGGCTTCCGGCACGAAGACGCTGGATCCTTTGTAATCCAAGTAGGCGATGGCGAGAACGGATGCGAGCATGACGACACCGCAGGCGATGTAGATTTTGTTGCGCTGGTGTTTTTCCGGGGTGACGGGGAGCTGGCTCGGCTTTGTGAAGCGGAACAGCGTCATATAGATACTAATGGCGAAGAAGATAGTGACGGGGATGAAATGGTAGGTCGTGCGGTTGGGATCGCTGGGGATTAGTCCGATGAAGGCGGCCGAGATGCCCCAAATGACGGCGAGTACGCGATCCTGCCTGCTGTTGAGGCTGCCGCGATAGAAGCTGAGGAACAGGCCGGCGGCGAACAGCGAACCGACGAAGACGTCGCGGCCCGCGGTGTGGTAGTAGGCGCTGATGGACGTGAGGAAGGGCGTGTCGTTGTCGACGTTGGCGATGGCTCGGACGACCCAGGGCATAAGGATGCCTATCCAACCGATGGATTTTCGGAGGGAGAGATAGGAAACGTCAAGGATTGGGTCGGGACTTGGCGCAGTTTGGACAGATGCGGCCATAGCTGACCGAGAGTCTATCACGAGGGAGGACCCCGTAGCTCGGGAGTCCGACTTTTAGAAGCGCAAAGGCCGCGGAGGCGCGGCACCAAACGGGGAGGAACACGGGGTCTTCGAGGCGCCGGAGCGAGTCCGTTTTGCGCGTGTTCCTCAAAAGCGCAAAGGGCGCCGTCCGCGCCCCCAAACGGGCCAGAAACACGCGGGTTACCGGTGCGGACGGCAGCTCCGTTTTGCGCGTGTTACTCAGAAGACCAGCTTCAACTGATAGCGAACTGAGCGGGAGCCGCCATCTCCAAACTGCGGCTGGAGGAAACGGCCCGCCGGTGAGGTGGTTACGTTGGCGGCAACGCCATCCTGTCCAACCCCGAACGGGCTCGCGCTGGGCGTTCCGTATTGCGGAGTGTTGAACAGGTTGAAGAACTCGCCGCGCAACTCCAGTTTCACCATTTCCGTCAAACGGACATTCTTTTGCAGGTTGAAATCCACATTCCGTATGCCGGCAGTGCGTTCGGTATTGCGTCCGAGGTTGCCGGTGGGCAGAACAACGGCGCCGGTGTGATTGGGCAAAGCGATAAAGCGGGCGGTGGCGGGGTCGATGGGAGGGCGGCCGGGCAGGTCCGGATTCACATACCCGGTTGGGCCTGCGCCAGGCACGGCGCGGGTCCTGGCAGCGCCGTTCGGATTGAACAAGGGCCTGTCCAAAGCTCCGCCCAAGCCGTCGGCATCCCCACCGTTGGTGACATTGAGAGGAACACCGGTTTCCAAAGTGATGAAGCTTGACATTTGCCAACCACCCAGAATGTGCCCGGAGACTCCTTTTTGGCGCTTCTGCCAGGGGAGTTGATAGACCCAAGTGAACGTCGCCCTATGGGTGCGGTCAAACAGGGAAAAAGCGCGGTCGATCTGTTGGCCGCCAAAGATGGACGGGATGGCGGAGGTAGAAGTGGCGTTGGACTGACCGATGGCGAAAACCTCGCTGGCATTGTCGAGGAGTTTGGACCAGGTGTAGGCCGCCGTCATGGTGAAGTCGTGCATCAAGCGCCGGGTTGCGCTCAACTGCAAGGAATGGAAGATGGAGCTGCCACCATTGCTGCGAGTGGTCCGTGGTCCTTGCAGGTTATCGAGACGCCCGGTGAGGCGGCTGGCGGGAACGGGCGGTGTGGCGACCGGCGTAATGCGGAGGGCGGTCGGGACGAGGGGGTTGAAATCTTCGTTGATGAAGAGCCGGGTGCCCTTGGAACCGACATAGGAGATGTCGAACACGAAATTGGCGGGGGTTTCTCTTTGCAGGCCAAAGGACCAGCGCTGAACATAGGGATTCACCAATCCGCTCACAACGAGGGTCTGGCTGTCGGATGGGCTTGGCGCGCGGGCGGAGGTGGGGAGTTGTCCAAAGGCGCCGGCGAGGCCACGGGGGAGCGCGGCTGAGGTGGTGGAAGGAATCGCGGTGGCGATGACATTGGGGGTGGCGGTCTGCGCGTTGCTGGCGATGTTATTGAAGAACGATTCATAGCCGATCTGGTAACCGGTGCGGAGGACGGTTTTGCGGTTGCCGAGCAACGGAGCCAGCCAGCCTTGGGTGACGGCGGGAGAATAGGCGAGGCCGACGGATGGCGACCAGTTGTTGAGATCCTTTTGCGTCTTGGAGGACTGGCTGTAGGGGCCGGTAAAGGTGACCGGGTCGACATTGAACAGTCCGGAGAAACTGGCTTTGAACAGCGAATTGACGGGAACGCCGAAGTATTCATACCGGCCGCCGAAGGTAAGGGTCAATTGCTGATTGACTCTCCAGCGGTCCTGGAAGAAGAAGGCGGTCCGCTTCATGTTGGGATAGTAGGCGGCGGAACCGAAGTCGCGCTGAACGGCGCCGCCGGAACCGGAGAAATCATCGATGTAGTTGGCGAAACTCTCAAAGCCGCCGGCGGCGCGGAAGTCGAGGAAGCCGCGTTCGGCGATGGGGGCGAACTGGCGGGAGCGCTGGACGAGCAGGTCGGCGCCGCCGCGCAGGCTGTGGGCGCCGCGGATGATGGTGACCGTATCCTGGAACGAGTAGTTATTCCCGGTTCGGCCCTGCGGAAAAGTCGTGTTCAATCCAATGGAAGTGAGGCCGGCAATCTGGACGCGCGGAGCGATCAGCCCCAGTGGATGAGTGGTATCGGCCGGAAAATTCGGGGCGAGGCGGTTATAGTTCAACCGCAGCTCGTTGGTCATGGAGGGGGAAAAGATGTGGGTTTCGGTGGTGGAGACGTTGACGTTCTTGTTGGTGGAGCTTGTTTCGAACCCTGGAAACACATTGATGGCCGCTCCCTTGGGGGAGCCTCCGTCGGTCAAAATGAAACGGCCCGAGAGTTGATCGTGGACGGTGAGCTGGTGATCCACACGGGACATAATCTGGCGGTCGTTCAAGTTTGTCGCGAACGGAATCACGCCGGTGCCGAACTCCAAGGCGGGCCGCCCACTGCCGAGCGGCACAAGAAACCGTTGAGAATCCGCATTCACGCTGCCAGTGATGTTGTTGTATAAGTCGACGTTGGCGTTGCGCCCTTTTGGATAGAGGCTATTCAAGGTTGCCCGGCCGGCCGCGGTCAAAGTCACGAGGTTATGGGTGCTCTGCGAGCGTAAATTCCGCTGCTGAAAGCTGCCAAAAAAGAAGGTGCGGTCCTCGCGGATGGGCCCGCCGAGCGTGCCTCCGTACCACTGGTCAATGCCGAACGGCGGACGCCCGCGATCGCGAATCTCCTGGGACAGGGATTGGGTGCTCGAGATGGCGTCGTCGTAGGTGGAATCGAGGACATAGTGCGCCGATCCATGCAGCGAATTGGAGCCGGACTTGGTGATCACGTTGATCACCGCGCCACCGGAACGGCCGAACTCAGCGTCAAAGTTGGACGTTTGAATATGAACTTCAGCGACGGCGTCCGGGTTGGTAACCGCGAGCCCTTCACCGGCCACCGAGATGTCATTGTTCTCGGTGCCGTCGATCATGAAGTTATTGCTCCTGGCGCGCATGCCGTTCACGGCGAAACTTGCGGAATTGCCGCCCGAGGTGGGTCCGAAGCGGTTGGTGGAAACGCCTGGGAGGGCAAAGGCCATGCCGGTGACGCGGCGGGTGGGCATCGGCATCTGGGCGATGGTGCTGGCCGCGATGTTGCCGCCGCGGACGGCTGCCTCGTACTGGAGCGTGGACTCAGCCTGGGCAATCACCTCTATGGTGGACCGGGTCTCGCCGAGTTCCAACTTGACGTCGATAGAGGCGGTCTGCCCCGCGAGCACCGGACTCGAACGCTTGATGTAGGTTTGAAACCCGGG
>Ga0080064_1004235_pt1 | contig 18813 bp, 15 predicted proteins | sample Subgrocontami54m_FD_69260 | JGI IMG/M metagenome (GOLD analysis project Ga0080064, IMG submission 69260) | Subsurface groundwater microbial communities from S. Glens Falls, New York, USA - GMW46 contaminated, 5.4 m (SPADES assembly) (version 2) ...
TGAAGGTCGCGATGCCGCTGATGCTCGCCTGGTACTTCCACAAGAACGAAGCCGCGCTGCGGTTCCGCGACTACGTGGTCGCGGCGATCCTGCTCGCGATACCGACCCTGCTGATCGCGCGGCAGCCCGACCTCGGCACGGCGCTCCTGGTCGCGGCGGCCGGCTTCTACGTCATCTTCCTCGCCGGCCTGTCCTGGAAAATCCTCTTCGGCGCCGCCGTGGCGGTCTTCGGCAGCCTGCCTTTCCTGTGGTCCATCCTGCACGATTACCAGCGGCGGCGGATCCTGATGCTGCTCGATCCCACGCAGGACCCGCTGGGCGCGGGCTACCACATCATCCAGGCGACCATCGCGGTGGGCTCGGGAGGCCTCACCGGCAAGGGCTGGCTGAAGGGCACCCAGACCCACCTCGAGTTCATCCCCGAGCGCAGCACCGACTTCATCTTCGCCGTGTTCTCGGAGGAGTTCGGGCTGATCGGCAACGGCCTGCTGCTGGTGCTGTACCTTGCGCTCATCACCCGCGGCCTCATGATCGCCGCCAACGCCCCGACCTTCTTCGCGAGGCTGCTCGCCGGCGCGGTGACGCTCTCGTTCTTCACCTATGCCTTCGTCAACATGGGCATGGTGAGCGGGCTCCTGCCCGTGGTCGGAGTGCCGCTGCCGCTGGTCTCCTACGGCGGAACGGCGCTGGTGACGCTGTTCCTGGGCATCGGCATCCTGATGAGCATCAACAAGCACCGCACGCTGGTGCAGACGTGAGCGAGGAGTGAGGCATGAGGAGTGAGGTGCGAAGCGCGGCGGCCCTCGCTTGCGTCGTCGCGCTGCTGGCGGGCTGCGGCACGCTGGCCAAGCGCGCGCCCGACGCCGAATCGCGCCCGGGCGGCTACTACAAGGACGACGGCCCGGGTGCGCACCCGCCGGCCGACCTCGACGCGATCGCCGACGCCGAGCCCCGGGTCGAGGCCCTGCATCGATACGCCAACAGCCCCTACACCGCGTTGGGGCGGCAATACGTGCCGCTCACGGAGCTGCGCGCCTACCGCGAGCGCGGCCTCGCCAGCTGGTATGGGCGCAGGTATCACGGCCAGCGCACCTCCGGCGGCGAACCCTACGACATGTACGCGATGACTGCGGCGCACCCGGTGCTGCCGATCCCGAGCTATGCGCGCGTCACCAACCTCGCCAACGGCAGGAGCGTGGTCGTGCGCATCAACGACCGCGGACCCTTCCTCTCGGGGCGCATCATCGACTTGTCCTACGCGGCCGCATGGAAGCTCGGCTACGTGGCGAGCGGCAGCGCCCAGGTCGAGGTGGCCGCGATCACGCCGGGGGAGATCCCGCTCGTCGATGCGCGAGGCTCGCCGCCCGAGAGCGCGCCCGGCGCGGCTTCCAGTCCGATTTCCGTCGCCGTCGAATCGGGGGGCATCTACCTCCAGCTCGGCGCCTTCACGGGCCGCGACAACGCGGAAAACTTCCGCGCCCGCATCCGCGGCCCGCTTGCGTGGCTGGGCCGCCCGATCGAAGTGCTGCAGGAGGACCGACTGTACCGTGTCCACGTCGGTCCCTACCGCAGCCGCGCCGAGGCGGCCGGGGATGCGGAGCGCCTCCGGGAGGCGCTCGATCTCGCCGCCGTGGTCGTCGTCAGGTGAGCAGGCACGGGCGCTATAATCTCCATTTCCCTGCGCTTCCGATGATCCTCCGCTTCCTCGCGACATTCGCCTTTGCGGCGTTCCTGCAGGCGCTTTCTCCAGCGGCGCTCGCCGACGCCCCCGCGCCGCCCCCGGTGGCCGCGCGCGCGTGGCTGCTCATGGACACCGCGAGCGGCCAGGTGCTCGGCTCGCACAACGAGCACGAGCGCGTCGAGCCGGCCTCGCTCACCAAGCTCATGACCGCCTACCTCACCTTTGCGGCGCTGAAAGCGAAGACGCTGCAGCTTACGCAGACCGTTCCGGTCTCGACGCGCGCGTGGAAGGCGCTCGGCTCGCGCATGTTCATCGAGCCCAGGAAGCCGGTCACGGTGGAGGAACTGGTCAACGGCATGATCGTGCAGTCGGGCAACGACGCATGCATCGCGCTCGCCGAGGCCATCGCCGGCTCCGAGGACGTGTTCGCGCAGCTGATGAACCACGAGGCGCAGCGCCTGGGCATGAAGGACACCAGCTTCGTGAATTCGACCGGCCTGCCCGACGCGAAGCATTACTCCAGCGCCTACGATCTTGCGCTGATCGCCACCGCGATCATCCGCGATTTCCCGGAGTACTACCACTACTACTCGACCCGCGAATACCGCTACAACAACATCCCCCAGCCCAACCGCAACCGGCTGTTGTGGCTGGACCCCAACGTGGACGGCGTGAAGACCGGCCACACCGAGAACGCCGGCTACTGTCTCATCGCCTCGGCGAAGCGGGCCCAGTGGCGGCTGCTGTCAGTGGTGCTCGGCAGCGCCTCGGAGAACATCCGCGCCCAGGAAAGCCAGAAGCTGCTCAATTTCGGCTTCCAGCTCTACGACAACGTCCGCCTGTACGACAAGGGCCAGACGGTGAGCGCGGTCACGATCTGGAAGGGCAGCGAACGCACGCTGCAGGCCGGGATCCCCGCGGGCCTGAGCGTGACGGTCCCCAAGGGCATGGCCGACAAGCTGAAGGCGGACCTGGTCAGCCGCCAGCCTCAGCTCGCCCCGGTCTCGGCGGGGGACCGCGTCGGCACGCTGCGCGTGACCCTGGACGACAAGCTCGTCGGCGAGTATCCCGTCGTCGCGCTGCAGAGCATCGCCACCGCCGGCATGTTCGGCCGCGCGTGGGACACGGTGCGGCTGTGGTTCAATTGACGCGTCCGGCGCCCTGGAAAGCGTCATGACGGTCTACCTGAACGGCGAGTTCATGCCTCTCGAGGAGGCGAAGATCCCCGTGCTCGACCGCGGGTTCATCTTCGGCGACGGCGTCTATGAAGTCATCCCGGTCTACTCTCGGCATGCGTTCCGCCTCCCCGAGCACCTCGCGCGCCTCGAGACAAGCCTGGCGGCGATCCGCATCGACAATCCCCACTCCCGCGCGGAATGGACCGCGTTGATCGCGCGGATCATCGCGGCCAATCCGTGGGACGACCAGGGCCTCTATCTGCAGGTGACCCGCGGCGTCGCGCCGCGCGAGCACCTGTTTCCGAAGGGGCTCGTGCCGACGGTGTTCATCATGACCAACGAGCTGGTGACGCCTCCCAGGCAGGTCGTCGACGCGGGAATTCCAGCCATGCTGCTGCCCGATTTCCGCTGGCTGCGCTGCGATATCAAGGCGGTGTCGCTGCTCGGCAATTGCATGTTGCGCACCCTCGCCGCGGACCAGGGCGCGGCGGAGGCCATCCTGGTACGCGACGGCTTTCTCACCGAAGGCGCGGCGACCAATATCTTCGTCGTGCGCGGCGGAACCGTCCTCACGCCGCCGAAATCCCATTTGATGCTGCCCGGCATCACGTACGACGTCGTGCTCGAAATCCTCCAGGCCAACGGCATCGGCCACGCAGTGCGCCCGGTGACCGAGGCCGAGGTGCGCGCCGCAGAGGAGATCTGGTGCACCTCCTCGGGCAAGGAGGTGCTCGCGGTCACGACCCTGGACGGCAGACCGGTCGGTGCCGGCAAGCCCGGCCCGATGTTCCACCGCGTCTATCCGCTGTACCAGGAGTTCAAGGCCAAGGTCATGCGCGCACCCGCCCATGCCTGATCCGCAACGCACCACCCTGCTCGCCTTCCCCTGCGACTTCCCGATCAAGGTGATGGGAAAGACGCAGGCCGGGTTCGCGCAGGCCGTCGTTGCGGTGGTGCAGCGGCATGCGCCGGACTTCGACGCGGGGTCGCTGGAGATGCGGCCGAGCCGCGAAGGCCACTATCTCTCGCTCACCTGCACCGTGCGGGCCACCTCGCGCGAGCAGTTGGACGACCTCTACCGGGAGCTGTGCGACCATCCGATGGTCACGATGGTGTTGTGAACCCATGAATATCCGGCGGCTCGGCCTCGCGGACTATGTCCCCACCTACGCCGCGATGCGCCGCTTCACCGAGACCCGCGGCCCCGGGACCGCGGACGAGCTGTGGCTGCTCCAGCATCCTCCCGTGTATACCGCGGGCGTCGCGGGACGCTCCGAGCACTTCCCCCGCGAGGGCTCGATCCCCCTCGAGCGCGTCGACCGCGGCGGGCAGATCACCTACCATGGCCCGGGACAGGCGATCGTCTACGCGCTGCTCGACCTGGCGCGCCGCGGACTCACGGTGCGCGCGCTGGTGCAGCTGCTCGAGCAAGCGGCGATCGACTGCCTCGCGGCCTATAATGTCGCTGCAGTGCGCCGCCCGGACGCCCCGGGCGTGTACGTGGACGGCGCGAAGGTGGCGGCGCTGGGCCTGCGCGTGCGGCGCGGCGGCTGCTATCACGGCATCGCGCTCAATGTGGACATGGACCTCGCACCCTTCTCGGCGATCGACCCCTGCGGCTACCCCGGACTCGCGGTCACGCAGACCCGCGCGCTGGGAATCCGCGCCGACGTCGAGGCGATGGGAGAGGCGCTCGCGCGGCGCATCGCCGAACTGATCGAGGCCGGAAATGCAGCCAGGTGACAGGCAGAAGGCGCAGGCGAAGACCGCGCGCATCCCGATCAAGGTCGTGCCGCAGGCACCGCTCAAGAAACCCGAGTGGATTCGCGTGCGCGCGGCGGCGAGCGGCTCACGCTTCCACGACGTCAAGCGCATCCTGCGCGAGGCCGAGCTGCACACCGTGTGCGAAGAGGCCTCCTGCCCGAACATCGGCGAGTGCTTCGGCAAGGGCACCGCGACCTTCATGATCCTGGGCGACCTGTGCACGCGGCGCTGCCCGTTCTGCGACGTCGCCCACGGCCGGCCGCAGCCGCCGGACGCCGGGGAACCGATGCACCTCGCGCGCACCATCGGCGCGCTCGGGCTCGCCTACGTCGTGATCACGAGCGTCGACCGCGACGACCTGCGCGACGGCGGCGCGGGCCACTTCGCCGAGTGCATCCGCGCGGTGCGCGAGCATTCGCCCGCGACGAGGATCGAGGTGCTCGTTCCCGACTTCCGCGGCAGGCTGGAGCGCGCGCTCGACGCGCTCGACGCGGCGCTCCCCGACGTGATGAACCACAACCTCGAAACCGTGCCGCGCCTGTACAAGCAGGCGCGCCCAGGCGCCGACTACGCGCACTCGCTCGCGCTGCTCGAACAATTCAAGGCGCGCCACCCGGCGATCCCGACCAAGTCGGGCCTCATGCTGGGACTCGGCGAGACCGACGAGGAGATCCTCGCGGTGATGCGCGACCTGCGCGCGCACGGCGTCGACATGCTCACCCTCGGCCAGTACCTGCAGCCCTCCGCGCACCACCTGCCGGTCGCGCGCTACGTGCACCCGGACGGATTCGCGATGTTCGAGCGCGAAGCCCGCGCCATGGGCTTCGCCCACGCCGCCGTCGGCCCGATGGTGCGCTCCAGCTACCACGCCGACCAGCAAGCCCACCTCGCCGGCGCCGTCTAGCCGCGCCCTTGCAGTCTCCTCCTCGAGGAGGAGGAGGGGTGCCAGCGCAGCGGGCGGGGTGGTCCGCCCAATCCGGCAATGCGTATCACGGAATCAAAGCGCGGGAATTGAGCGGGGGGCCTGACCGCCCCGGCGCTGCGCGCCACCCCTCCTACTCTTCGCGCAGGAGGGGAATGGTTCAGACCGGCTTCAGCAGAACACCTCGGCCCCCGGACTGCGGCGCGAGACTTCGTAGAGCGCGAGCCAGACGGTGTTGGCGGCCTTGGCGAGTCCCGCGCGCGAGAGCAGGGTCGGGCCGGCGAAATCCTCCGCCTCGGTGCACACCGCGCGCAGATCGACGATCGGCAGGCGCGCCTCCACGGCGCGGCGGAGGATGCGGTCGTTGAAGATCGCGAGCGCGGCGCTCGCAGCGCGCTGGCGCGTCGGTTCGGGGTGGCGCGGCGGCCACATGGTGCAGATCACCGTCGGCAGGCGCGCCGCCTGCGAGGCCCGGATGAGCGCCTGGACCACGCACTCGAACTGGTCGGCAGCGAAGGAGAGGCGCGCGAGCGCTTCCTCGTAGGACGCCGGGCGGCCGCGCAGCAGCTCGCTCGACTCGATGGCGCAATTGCCCTCGATGCTGATGACGACGTGCGTGGCATCGCAGGGCAGCTCGCGCGGCAGCGAGGGCTTGACGATATCGCCCGCCGGCAGCAGCGTGAGCCTCCATGCCTCCCGCCTTCCGGGGACGAGCTTGCTCTCCACGGAGCCGGGGTCGCGCTGCAGGGTGCGCGCGAGCTCCCCGAGGGCGTCGCCGATCAATACGACGTGGCGGATGCAGGTCGCGTCGTTCGCGACGGGGGTTGCGGTTTCGCGGATGGGCATCATGGGCCGATGCTATTCGCCGGGGGATTGGGCGTCGCCCGCGAATAACACGGCCCGAGGGCCTTTTTCCAGGGACTATGTTGGGCTTCGCTGCGCTCAGCCCAAGCTACGCGCTCGGGATGACAACGTTCGGTCAGTGCGCTTCTTCCCAATTGCGCCCGACGCCGACGTCGACGACGAGGGGCACCTTGAGCTGCGCGACGCCCGCCATCAGCCGCGGCAGCCGCTCCTTCACGCGCTCGAGCTCCTGCTCCGGGGCCTCGAGCACCAGCTCGTCGTGCACCTGCATGATGAGCGTGGACTCCAGACCCTCGGAGTCGAGCCAGTCCTGCACCGCGATCATGGCGAGCTTGATGAGGTCGGCGGCCGTGCCCTGCATGGGCGCGTTGATCGCCGCGCGCTCCGCCCCGCTGCGCCGGCCGGGCGAGCCGCTGCGCACCTCCGGCAGCCACAGCTGGCGGCCGAACACGGTCTCGACGTAGCCGCGCTCGCGCGCAAGCGCGCGAGTCTCCTCCATGTAGCGCTTCACGCCGGGGTAGCGCGCGAAGTAGCTCGCGATGTAGGCCTCGGCGGTGGCGCGCTCCAGGCCCAGCTGCTGCGCCAGGCCGAAGGCCGACATGCCGTAGATGAGGCCGAAGTTGATCGTCTTGGCGTAGCGCCGCTCCTCGGGGGTCACCTCGTGCAGCGCGCGGCCGAACACATCGGCCGCGGTGGCGCGGTGCACGTCCTCGCCGCGCTCGAACGCCGCGAGCAGGCTCGCGTCCCCGGAGATGTGCGCCATGATGCGCAGCTCGATCTGCGAGTAGTCGGCGGATACGAGTACGCGCCCTGCGGGCGCGACGAAGGCTTCCCGGATGCGCCGCCCCTCGGGGGTCCTCACCGGGATGTTCTGCAGGTTCGGGTCGTTCGAGGCGAGGCGCCCCGTGACCGCGGTCGCCTGGGCGTAGTTGGTGTGCACCCGGCCGGTGCGCGGATTCACCATGCGCGGCAGCTTGTCGGTGTAGGTGGACTTGAGCTTCGCGATCTCGCGGAAGTCGAGCAGGATCTTCGCGAGCGGATGGTCCAGGGCCAGTTTCTCCAGCACCTCCTCGTCGGTCGAAGGCGCCCCCGATGGCGTCTTCTTCACCACGGGCATGCCCTTGCGCTCGAAGAAGATCTCGCTGATCTGCTTGGGCGAATTGAGGTTGAAGGGCTGCCCTGCCTCCCGGTGCGCGGCGGCCTCGAGCTCGATCATCTTCGCCCCCAGCTCGCGGCTCTGCGCTTCCAGCAGCGGCGCGTCGATCAGCACGCCGTTGCGCTCCATCCTGAACAGCACCTCGCGCACCGGGATCTCGATGCTCCCGTACACGTAGGCGAGCTTTGCGTCGGCGGCGATGCGCGGGTACAGCGCCTGGTGCAGCCGGAAGGTGATATCGGCGTCCTCGGCGGCGTACTCGGTCGCGCGCGCGACCTCGACCTGGTCGAAGCCGATGCGCTGCGCGCCCTTGCCCGTGACTTCGTCGTAGCTGATCGTCTTCTCGCCGAGATGGCGCGCGGCGAGGCTGTCCATGTCGTGGCGCGCGTGGCTCTCCAGCACGTAGGATTGCAACAGCGTGTCGTGCGCCACGCCGGCGAGCGCGACGCCGTGGTTGGCGAGGACGTGCTGGTCGTACTTCGCGTTCTGCCCGAGCTTGGCCGCCCCCGGCGCCTCCAGCCAGGGCTTGAGGATCGCGAGCGCCGCCTCGACGCCGATCTGCGCCGGCGCGCCGGCGTAGGCGTGCGCGAGCGGCACGTAGGCCGCATGGCCCGCGGCTGCGGACAGCGACAGCCCCACCAGCCGCGCCTGCATGGGATCGAGGCTGTCGGTCTCGGTGTCGAAGGCGACCAGCTCCGCGCCCTCGATCTGCGCGAGCCATTGCCGCAGGCGCGCCTCGGTGAGGACCATCTCGTAATGGCGCTCGACGCGGGCTGCGGCGACGGCCTGCGGTTCCGCCGCGCTTTCCGCGGCGGCGGGCCGCGCGACCGGCGGTGCGGTGTTGGCCGGCTGCACCTCCTTCAGCCAGCTCCTGAAGCCGAAGCGCGCGAACAGCCCGGCGAGCTTCGCCTCGTCGCGCGGGCGCGGCGCGAGGTCCGCGGGCCCCACCGGCAGCGCCACGTCGCATTTCACCGCGAGCAGCTCGCGCGCCTTGGGCAGCCAGTCGATAGATCGGCGCAGGTTCTCTCCGGCGACGCCCTTGATCTCGCCGGCGTGCGCGGTGACGCCCTCGAGCGAGCCGTACTGCTGCAGCCATTTCACCGCCGTCTTGGGGCCGACCTTGTCCACGCCGGGAACATTGTCCACCGCGTCTCCGACCAGCGTGAGGTAGTCGAGGATGCGCTCGGGGCGCACGCCGAACTTCGCCTCGACGCCCGCCTCGTCGAGCGTCTCGTTGGTCATGGTGTTGACCAGCGTGACCTCAGGATCGACGAGCTGCGCGAGGTCCTTGTCGCCGGTCGAGACCACGGTGCGGATGCCCGAGCGTTCCGCACTGCGCGCGAGCGTCGCGATGACGTCGTCCGCCTCGACGCCCTCCACCTGCAGCAGCGGCCAGCCGAGCGCGCCGATCGCCTCCATGAGCGGCGCGATCTGCTGCCCGAGCTCATCGGGCATCGGCGGCCGGTGCGCCTTGTATTCAGGATAGAGCGCGTCACGGAAGGTGGGGCCCCTCGCGTCGAACACGCAGGCGACGTAGTCCGGGTCGTGGTCGGCGACCAGCCGGCGCAGCATGTTGAGCACGCCGTAGATCGCACCCGTCGGCTCGCCCGCCGCGTTGCGCAGGTCGGGCAGCGCGTGGAACGCGCGGTACAGATAGGACGACCCGTCGACGAGCAACAGCGTTTTTTTCAAGGCAGGCGCTTTCCATGAACGACAAGAATCCGAAGCCGATCGACAAGGGCAATTCCGCGCAGTGAACGATCGCGCGCGAGGCCTGGCACCCGTTCGGCATTATGTCAGAATTCGCCGAGGCGACCGAGCGCACGCGCCCGGCGGTGCCGCTGTCCGGCGTCGAGCGCTCCGGCGGAGGCCGAAGCTTCGCGCCGCCGCCTGCGGAGCGTGTATCCCTGCCCGAGCTTCGATCTGCTAGACTTGCCGGAATATCGCGTCCCCCCGGTTCCATGCGCCGCCTAGCCATCCTGATCACGCTCGCACTGCTGCCGCTCGCGCTCCATGCCCAGCAGCCGCCCAGGCTCGAGCCGCTTCCGCCGCCGCCGCCTCCACCGCCGGGCGCGGAGACCGACTCCACCGAGACGCCGATCCGCATCACTCCCGGCACGAACGAGCAGATCGAGGAAATCGTCATCGACGGAAAGCGCGTCGTGCGCGTGACCACGCCGGCCGGGGCCGTGTATTACCTGCGCGACGACCTCGGCGAATCCCCGGGCGGCAGGCGCGACAGCCTGGACCGGGGCATACGCGTCCCGCTCTGGGTCATCAAGGAGTTCTAGACATTGTGGTGGCGCGCGGGCGCGCGCGTGCCCCGTCGCGCGCGGCGCGCGTGGCCTGACGATCCTTCATGTCCGTCTACACCAAAGTCAGTCCCGAGGAACTCTCCGCGTGGCTCGCCGACTATTCGATCGGCCGGCTGCTCGGGCTGCAGGGCATCGCGAGCGGGATCGAGAACACCAACTATTTCGTCACCACGACGCAGGGGCGCTACGTCCTGACCCTGTTCGAGCGGATGGGCTTCGAGGAGCTGCCCTTCTACCTGAACCTGATGGCGCACCTGGCGCGCCACGGCATCCCCTGCCCCGCGCCGATCGCCGACCGCCGCAACGCGCTGCTCGGGACCCTCAAGGGCAAGCCCGCGACCCTGGTCACGCGTCTTGACGGCGCGCCGGTGCTCCACCCGGACGGCCCCCACTGCGCCCAGGTCGGCGCCATGCTCGCGGCCATGCACCTCGCCGGGGCGAGCTACGAGGGCAGGCTCGAAAATCCGCGCGGCGCCGCGTGGCGGCGCGATACCGCGCCGCGGGTCATGGACTTCCTCGACGCGTCGCGGCGGGACCTGCTCGCCTCGGAAATCGAGTTCGAGTCGCGCCAGCGCTTCGACGCGCTGCCGCGCGGACCGACGCACGGCGACCTGTTCCGCGACAACGTGCTGTTCGAAGGCGGGCCCCCTTCGCAGCGCGTCGGCGGCATCATCGACTTCTACTTCGCCGGGATCGATTCGCTGCTGTTCGACGTGGCGGTGGCGGTGAACGACTGGTGCGTCGACTCGGCCGGCAGCATCGATCCCGGCCGCGCGCAGGCCCTGCTCGCCGCCTACCAGGAAATGCGCGCCCTGACGCCGGGAGAGCGCCAGGCGTGGTCCGCGATGCTCCGGGCCGCCGCGCTGCGCTTCTGGCTGTCGCGCCTGTACGACTTCTACCTGCCGCGTCCGGGCGAATTGACGCACGCCCACGACCCGGAGCATTTCCGCCGCGTGCTCGAGCTGCGCCGCCGCGACGCCTGCTCCCTTCCTTCCGCCTAAAAGCCGTGGCAAGAATGCCTTTGCAACGGCGTGGCCCAGTTTCTTGTCACTCGCTTGTTGACAGAATTGGGAAGGATTTGGGGTTTATTTTGGTCTCTCTATTTTGCGCAGTTGCAACTTCGCAACTGCGCAAAATAGAGAGATTTGGGATGGCGATTCATGGCAACCTGCCGGGTTGCGGCGGTGGCTGCTTGAGGCAGCCTGAGGGACCCTCATTGCACGGATTCATAGGACGCTCATGACAATGGCTTCGTGCGCGGCTACGATAGCCCCAAGATGAAGACGGTTCCCGCCAAGAACGGATGGTTGTGGATCGTGCGTGGGTTCGACCTGTTCCGCAGGAGCCCGGCGATGTGGATCCTGCTCGTGTTCGCGTACTGGATGCTGATCAGGTTCGTCAACGAGGTCCCCCTGGTCGGCTCGCTTGCGGCGACGCTGTTCCTGCCGGCCTTCTCGGTCAGCTTCATGGTGATGTGCGAGGAACTGGAGCTCGGGCGCAGGATCCACCCGGCGCTCCTGTTCGCGGGCTTCCGCAGGGGGCTGCCCACGCTCGTGACCATGGGCGGGGTCTACCTGGCCTCGATCCTGACCGTGATCGCGCTGTCCGCAATCGCCGACGGCGGCGCGCTGTTCAACTGGGTCGTCCGCGCGACCCCGCCGCCGGAATCGGCGGTGGACGACGGCAGCCTGGCGCGCGCCCAGCTCCTCGCCGCGGTCCTGGGAACGCCGATCGCCATGGCGTTCTGGTTCGCGCCGGTGCTTGCCGCGTGGAACGGGATGGGCGCGGGCAAGGCGCTGTTCTTCAGCTTCTTCGCCGGCCTGCGCAACTGGCGCGCGTTCCTGGTCTACGGCGGGGTGCTCGCCTCCGCGGGCCTCGTGCTCTCGATGCTGCTCTCCGCGATCCTGCACGCGCGCGGCAATGTCGACGCGCTGAGACTGGTGCTCTTCACCGCGGCCCTGCTCGTGCTGCCGACGCTGTTCGGCAGCTTCTACGCCGCCTATCGGGACGTCTTCCCGCCCAGCGCCGCGCCCGAGGAGCCTTCGACGGCCTGAATGCCATGCCCGCCCGCCTGCGCGAAATCCCCTACAACTACACGTCGTTCTCCGACCGCGAGATCGTCATGCGCCTGCTGGGCGGGCCGGCGTGGCAGGCGCTGCTCGAGCTGCGCGCCGAGCGGCGCACCGGGCGCTCGGCGCGCATGCTCTACGAAGTGCTGGGCGACATCTGGGTGGTGACGCGCAATCCCTATCTCCAGGACGACCTGCTGGAGAACGCCAGGCGCCGCGCCGCGCTCATCGAAGCGCTGCGGCACCGGCTGACCGAGATCGACAAACGGCGCACGGGCAACGACGAGGAGACGTCCCACGAGTCAGACGCGCAGGCGCGCTCCCAGGCGCGCGCGCGAAGCGAAAAGGTCGGCGCGCTGCTCGCGCGCACCCGCGAAGCGGTGGATGCGTTCTCGGCCCAGTTCGAACGCCTGGGCCAGCAGCGCCGGCGCGCGCTCAGGCAACTCGCCCGCAGCACGCGCCGCGACAACGTCCGCTTCGACGGCCTGGCGCGCGTCTCGCACGTGACCGATGCCACCGACTGGCGCGTCGAGTACCCCTTCGTCGTCGTCCACCCCGACACCGAGGAGGAAGTCGCGGCCGTGGTGCGCGACTGCATCCGGCTCGGACTGACCATCATTCCGCGCGGCGGGGGCACCGGCTACACGGGCGGCGCCATTCCGCTGACGCCGCTTTCGGCCGTGATCAACACCGAGAAGCTCGACTTCCTCTCCGGGGTGGAAATGCGCCGCCTGCCCGGCGTGGAGCGCGAGGTGCCCACCGTGCACTGCGGCGCGGGCGCGGTCACCAAGCGGGCGATGGAGGTCGCCGAGGCCGCGGGCTACGTCTTCGCCACCGACCCGACCTCGGCCGACGCATCGTGCATCGGCGGCAACGTCGCGATGAACGCGGGCGGCAAGAAGGCCGTGCTCTGGGGTACGGCGCTGGACAACCTCGCCTCGTGGAAAATGGTCGACGCGAATGGGTGCTTCCTCGAGGTGACGCGCCTGGACCACAACCTCGGGAAGATCCACGACGCGGAGCTGGCGCGCTTCTCCCTCCAGCGTCTGGGCGAGGACGGAAGGACACCCTCGGGCGCGCCGGAGGTCCTCGCGATCCCGGGCGGGGGCTTTCGCAAGGCGGGCCTCGGGAAGGACGTCACCGACAAGTTCCTCTCGGGCCTGCCCGGGATCCAGAAGGAGGGATGCGACGGCATCATCACCTCGGCGCGCTTCATCCTGCACAGGATGCCGCGCGCGACCCGCACCGTGTGCCTGGAGTTCTTCGGCCAGGTGCACGACTCGGTGCCGTCGATCGTCGAGATCAAGCGCTACCTCGATGCAGGCGCCGGGGGCGTCGTGCTGGCCGGACTCGAGCACATGGACGAGCGCTACCTGAAGGCGGTCGGCTACGCGACCAAGGCAAGGCGCTCCGGCCGGCCCAAGATGGTCCTGCTCGCCGACGTCGCGGGCGAGAACGAGGACGCGGTCGCGCGCGCGGCCTCGCACGTCGTGCGCATCGCGAACGCGCGCGGCGGCGAGGGCTTCGTCGCCGCGAGCCCCGAGGCGCGCAGGACCTTCTGGCTCGACCGCGCGCGCACCGCCGCCATCGCCAAGCACACCAACGCGTTCAAGATCAACGAGGACGTGGTGATCCCCCTCGAGCGCCTGGGCGAATACTCCGACGGGGTCGAGCGGATCAACATCGAATTGTCAATCGGGAATAAGCTCGCGCTGCTCGACGCGCTGGACGAGTACCTGGGCGGCGAGCTGCCGCTCTACCGCTACGACGAGAAAGTGCCCTCCGACGAGCTGATCGGCGACCGTCGCGAGCAGGCGTTCGCGCTGACCGCCGCCGCGCGCGGTCGCTGGCAATACCTCCTCGATCACCTGGATACCCCTGTTCCCGCCGCGCGCAGCGACATCGTTCCGGCGCCGGCCGCCCTCACGCACCGCGACGGCACCCTGTTCAGCCTGCTGCAGGACCATTCGCTGCGGGTGTCGTGGAAGGACGAAGTGCGCGCGGAGCTCGGTGCGATCTTCGACGGCATCGCCTTCCGCCGCGTCGTCGAGGGGTTCGACGCCGTCCACCGGCGGGTGCTGCGCAGCCGGGTGTTCGTCGCTCTGCACATGCACGCGGGGGACGGCAACGTGCACACCAACATCCCGGTCAATTCCGACGATTACGGCATGCTGCACGAGGCCGGCCAGGCGGTGGCGCGCATCATGCGGCTGGCGAAGTCCCTGGGCGGGGTCATCTCGGGCGAGCACGGCATCGGCATCACCAAGCTCGAGTTTCTCGACGAGGCGGACGTCGAGGCGTTCCGCGCCTACAAGGAAAGGATCGATCCCGAGGGGCATTTCAACCAGGGCAAGCTGCTGCCGGGCGGCGACCTGAGAAACGCCTACACGCCATCGTTCAACCTGATCGGCGCCGAGAGCCTGATCCTGGAGCAGTCCGAGATCGGCCGCATCTCCGATTCGATCAAGGATTGCCTGCGCTGCGGCAAGTGCAAGCCGGTGTGCTCCACGCACGTGCCGCGCGCCAACCTGCTCTACTCGCCGCGCAACAAGATCCTCGCCACGTCGCTGCTGACCGAGGCCTTCCTCTACGAGGAGCAGACCCGCCGGGGCGTGTCGCTGCGGCACTTCGACGAATACTCGGACGTCGCCGATCATTGCACCATCTGCCACAAGTGCCTCAGCCCGTGCCCGGTGGACATCGACTTCGGCGCGGTGTCGATCGGGATGCGCAACTTCCTGCGCCACCACGGCAAGAAGAAGTGGAACCCGGGCACGGCCGCGTCGATGGCCTTCCTGTCGGCCACCGACCCGACCAAGATCAAGCTCGTGCGCACGGTGATGATCGATTGGGGCTACCGCGCGCAGCGCCTCGGCCACCGGCTGGCGAAGCTGCTCGGGCTCGCGCAGCAGCAGACCGCGCGACCGCCGTCGACCACGGGCTCCCCGCCCCTGCGCGCGCAGGTCGTGCATTTTCTCAACAAGCCCATGCCCCGCGACCTGCCGCGGCGCACGGCGCGCGCGCTCCTGGACATCGAGGACAAGCGCTTCATTCCCGTGATCCGGCACCCGGCGAAGTCGAGCGACGAATCCGAAGCGGTGTTCTACTTCCCGGGCTGCGGCTCCGAGCGCCTGTTCTCGCAGGTGGGCCTCGCCACCCAGGCGATGCTCTACGACATCGGCTCGATCTGCGTGCTGCCGCCCGGGTACCTGTGTTGCGGCTACCCGCAGACCGCCGCGGGCGAGGAGGACCGCGGGCAGAAGATCATCACCGACAACCGCGTGCTGTTCCACCGCGTCGCGAACACGCTCAACTACCTCGACATCCGCACCGTGATCGTGTCCTGCGGGACCTGTCTCGACCAGCTCGAGAAGTACGAATTCGACAAGATCTTTCCCGGCTGCAGGCTGCTCGACATCCACGAATACCTGCTCGAGAAGGGCGTAACGCTCGGCGAAGCCGGCGGGAAACTGCGCGGGGTGCGCTACCTGTACCACGATCCCTGCCACACGCCGATCAAGACCCGGCAGCCCATGCAGGTCGTCAACGGCCTGATGGGCGCCGGCGTGAAGCTGAGCGAGCGCTGCTGCGGCGAGGCGGGGACGCTCGCGGCCACGCGTCCCGACGTTTCCACCCAGGTGCGCTTCCGCAAGGAGGAGGAACTGAAGCGCGGCGTGGCCGCGTTCCAGGGCGAGGGGCACCGCGGGGAAGTGAAGATCCTGACCACCTGCCCCTCGTGCCTGCAGGGTCTGGCGCGCTACGGCGAGGACACGGGCGCGGCCGCGGACTACATCGTCGTCGAAATGGCGCGCCATCTCCTCGGGCCGAACTGGCTCCCCGAGTACGTCGCGAACGCGAACCGCGGCGGAATCGAGCGGGTGTTGCTGTAGTCCGATGGCCAGATACCGGCCATCGGCCCGTTCGCGCCGCTCAGCCGGATCGAGGGAAACCCCGTGACAAAATCAACGGCGCCGGAATGCGAGCTGTGCGACTGTTCCCCCGACGCCGTGTTGTGGCAGGATGCGTTCTGCCGCGTCGTCCTGGTCGACGATGCGGCCTATCCCGGCTTCTGCCGCGTGATCCTGGCGCGACACATACGCGAAATGACCGATCTCACCCCTGCCGAGCGCACCCGCCTGATGGACGCGGTATTCGCGACCGAAACCGCGTTGCGCGAAGTCCTTGCGCCGGACAAGATCAACCTGGCGAGCCTGGGCAACGCCGTCCCGCACCTGCACTGGCACGTGATTCCGCGCTTTCGCGACGACGCGCATTTCCCCCGGGCGATCTGGGCCGAACCCTGCCGCAGCGCGCGCGCGCGCGGCGTGCCGGACCGCGACGCGCTCTCCCGCGCGCTGAAGCTCAGCCTCGGATAGCCCGCAAGGAACCCCGTGCCGACCTTCGATCTGCCGAACCTCAGTCCGGACGCCAAGCCGGAGTTCACCGACGCACGATCGTGCGCGGCCTGGCTGCAGACCGTGCCGCTCGTCAATGCGGCGGTTTCCCACGGCCTGCTTCTCGCCCAGGTCGAGGCGCTGAACCGCTTCGGACTCGCTCCGGCCGAGCGCCTGCGAATCCTGGAACTGCTGACGGAGCCCGCCGCGTTCGTGCAGGCGGAGCATGCGAAGAAGTTCGCCGGCAAGCCGGTGCCGCTCGCGCAGGCGGAGCGCGAGGCCTTCGGCAGCGTCACCGCGTTCTGGGACGCGCTCTCGCAGGGCTACCAGCGCTGCCTCAACGCGATCGCCGAGGGCGACTCGGAGCTCTCGGGACAGACAGCGCTCGCGTGCCAGCGCGCGCTGTGGTGCACCGGCCAGAGCATGGCCGTGCACTTCAAGGCCGCCCAGGAGATCGGCGGCGGGGATTGGCGCTTGCTCCACCGCCTGTATGCGATGGCCGAGAACCGCCGCGTTCACCAGGAGGAACTCGCCGACCCGGTCCAGCGGACGCGCCGGACGAGCTGCCTCCAGACCTATGCCGGCACGCTGCTGGTGCACCTTGCAAACGAGTCGAGCGAACAGAGCGCGAAACGGCTCGCCGTCGTCGCCAAGTGGCTGGAGCGCTGGGCATCGAAGGTGGGCATCGGCAACGAACCGCCTGCGAGCGAGCTGGGAATTCCCCGGCTCGTTGTGGACCTCGCCTCCGAGTGCGGACCCACGCACGCAACGCTGAGCGGCGAATCCGTGCGCTTTCTCGCGCTCGACGAGATTGCGAGGAGCATCCGGTCCCGAGTCGCGCTGCTGCGCAAGGGCGAGACCCCTGAGGCGCTAGGCCTCGGGGAGGACCTCTCGCCTCCATCGGCCGAGCAGCTGCTGCTCGTGGTGCACCGCCGCTGGTGCGAGGAGTTCAAGCCGCGGGCTTCGGGGCGCCGCACGTCGGTCGCGCCGGCGCAGGTCTGCACGGGCCTGCACGCCATGCACTACTTCATCTCCGGCAAGCCTTTCCGGCAGCCCGGCGAGGCGCGCGAGCTCTCCCAGGCGCAGCGCGAGGAGATCGCCACCTTCGGGCGCATCGCGACCCGCCAGGACGATGAGCACAGCCAACTGCAGGGATTCGTCCTGGAGGACTGGGCCGTGCGCGACGAAAGCCTAGGTGGCCTGCGAATGGAACGGCCCGCGGAGGGCGGACCGGGGCGGTTCGTACAACAGCAGCTGGTCGCCGTGCGACCCTCGGATGCGAAGAGCTTCATGCTCGGCGTGATGCGCTGGCTGTCCGTTTCGCAGGACCTCGAGCTGCGTGCCGGCGTCCAGGTCCTCCCCGGCGTCCCGCAACCGATCGCCATCCGCCCGACCGGCCTGAACGTCGTTTCGGAAAAATACGTCCAGGCGCTGATGCTCCCCGCGGTGGCGGTGCTGCAGTCGCCGATCACGCTCATCCTGCCCGCCGGCTGGTACCGGCCGAGGCGCGTGATCGAGGTATACAGCGACAAGGTCGAGCGGATCCTGCTGACCGGTCTCGTCGAACGCGGCACCGATTTCGAGCGCGTCAGCTTCGGCGCTCCGTGACCCTGTCCTGCGGGAACCCCTTTGACGGTATCATGGTCGACCCTGATACCAGGAACGCGAATGGGCGAAGACACTCATTTCGGATTCGAAACCGTTGCCGAGCACGAAAAGGCGAAGCGGGTTGCCTCAGTGTTCGACTCGGTGGCGCGCAAGTACGACATCATGAACGACCTCATGTCCGGCGGCCTGCACCGCCTGTGGAAGGCGTTCACGGTGGAGCGAAGCGGCGTGCGCGAGGGCGCGCGGGTGCTCGATATCGCCGGGGGCTCGGGCGACCTCGCCCGGGCGTTCGCGAGGCGCGCCGGCCCGTCGGGAGAAGTTTGGTTCACCGACATCAACCGCGCCATGCTCGAGGTCGGGCGCGACCGCTCGATCGACGCGGGGCTGCTGCTGCCCATCCTGCAGTGCGATGCCGAGCGGCTTCCGTTCCCTTGCGACTATTTTGACTGCGTGAGCGTCGCTTTCGGCCTGCGCAACATGACGCGCAAGGAAGCCGCGCTCGCAGAGATGCACCGGGTGCTGCGGCCCGGCGGGCGGGCGCTGGTCCTGGAATTCTCGCGCGTTTGGCCTCCCCTGTCGGGAATCTACGACTGGTACTCGTTCAACGTGCTACCCTGGCTGGGCGGCAGAATCGCCGATGACGAGGCGAGCTACCGCTACCTCGCCGAATCGATCCGCATGCATCCCGATCAGGAGGGTATAAAGATACTGATGGAACAAGCAGGGCTCGAGGATGTCGAATACTACAATCTGACCGCGGGCGTCGTAGCCCTGCACCGCGGCTTCAAGTACTGAGAGAGGAAATATCCATGAAGCGAATTCTGGTTGCGCTGTGCATGATCGCCTTGGGCGCAGTGCTTAC
>Ga0080064_1004238_pt1 | contig 18805 bp, 16 predicted proteins | sample Subgrocontami54m_FD_69260 | JGI IMG/M metagenome (GOLD analysis project Ga0080064, IMG submission 69260) | Subsurface groundwater microbial communities from S. Glens Falls, New York, USA - GMW46 contaminated, 5.4 m (SPADES assembly) (version 2) ...
CGACACAGCGAGAAAGTCGCCAGGATACTCGCGCCGTCCGCGCGCGCGGAGACGAGCGAGTTGACGTCGCAGCGCAGGGATGGTCACGGGCGCGCCGAAACGCGAGTTTCGCAACAGGCTATAGCTAGCGTCCCGCTCCGTTCGGGCCGCCGGGCGCGGCCGACGCGGCAGCGGCCAACGCGCGGAGCGGACCGAAGTCGAGAGCGAAGCCCACTCGAAAATAGACTCCACCGAGCGGCACCGGTCGAACAATATCGGCGATCGGACCAGACGTTCGCGAACTGCTCAACTGCGAAGACCCCGCAAAATCAACGAGGACGCCGAATCCGAGTGAAATGCCAACTACGCCACCGAAGACGCCGACGCCCCACATCCGCCCAACGCGGTCGCCGGTGGATACGACGAGCTCACCTCCGGCGTGCGGCATCACCGTGCTCGACGAAGTGTAGCGAGCGCCGATCGCGATTGAGGGCTGTGGATCGCCAAAGCCCGCTGGCCGTTCGCTCGATAGCAGCTCACCGTTGGGTCCCTGCGCGTACGCCGTCCGGTCTCCGAAGAATATCGGGAACGTGGCGCCGGCTACGACCGAGAACGGCCCCTGAGCGTCGGCAACCGTGAACCGCAGCGGGTTTGCGATGCACTCCGGCTCACCAAGTCGGATTCGCGCTTCCTCGAAACGGGCGCTCCGACCGCAAAGAGATGCGGTGATGGATTGAAAACTTCCGGACACAGAAAACGATAAGCGGCGAGACGCTCGCGCCTCACGCGCAATCTGATCTTTGGCCACGATCGCGACGAGCCGCACGATGGACGCGGTCGTAACGTCATCTGGTAGCTCGGCGAGGCCGTGCAGCGCCCCAAGCGCGGTCGTGGCAGCCCGGGCGTCCGGTTGGTCTCGCACGCGCAGTGCGCTCGCGGTCGCTGCCGCGGTGGGAGCAGTGGTATTTGTTGCTGTGGACTGCGGCAATCGAAGAGCTTCGCGAACGATCGGCGGCAACTCGAAGTGCTGAACCGCGTTCTCGTACGCCAAACCTAAAGACCAGACGCGCGCGTCGTCTCCATCATTGATTGAGATGTCGACGGTCTCGCCAACGTTCACGTACCAAGACGAACGGTCGGTGCGGGTGACGTGGCTAGCGGCGGTAACGGGACTCGCGGCTACTAGGATCGAAACGTCCGCGATCGCACGATGCGCGATCGCGATCGTAACCATCGCGGAAATGAATCGCGCTCGCACCCTTTGCATTCTAGCGATCCTCCTCCGTCGCGTCCTGCACATCGCTGGCGTCGGATGTGGCGACGGGAACGACGCATAGGGCTGAGCCGCGTGGAACTCGCGCGGTGTCGACGAGCGTCGCAGCAAGGTAGTGCGCACTGGCGCGCGAGATAGGCAGATACAGCACGACGAAGGCCGCGTTGCTTGACTGTACGGGAAGTTCAACTGAAGAAGTACACTCTGGGAGCGACGCGTCGGCGCCGGCGACAGGGCCACCGAGTCCAGGCGCGGCGCAGAGTCGGCCATCTCGGGACTCTAGAACCAGGTACCCGTTGAGTTCGCGTGCAACGCGGACGCGCAGTCCGATGAGGTCGTTGCGCGGACCCGCATCGCCGTCGGCGTAGATGCCGATCGCCTCTGAGTTGCCGCACAGGTTTCCAGTTTCTGGCACGGCGAGTGTGGCGGGCTTGCAGCCCGCGAGCGATGCACTGGTCGCGAGAATGCAGATGCCTACCAGCAGCGAAGTCGGGCGTGGCCCGGCGCGAGGCTGGCAAACTCCAAACTTCTGGAAGCGGCTTGTCGTATCCCGGCTATCGCTCATCGAAGTAGCCGCATGACCGCGTGCCGCCAACATCCAACCACGATCGATGATCGTCGAAAACGAACGGGGCGCGTATCACGGAAATCCGTGAGACCGCATTGCCGTTGCCCGCCCGTCCGCTACGCTCACTCGACCATGCGCTTCCTTTCGCGGTCTCTCGACGAACTAACGGCGGACGACATCCGCGAACTCGTCCGGCTGCGCGTACCCGAGAACATCCGACTCGAGTACAAGGAGTCGATTTCGGACAAGCGAGGTGTCGAAGGGATTCTCAAGGTCGCGTGCGCGTTCGCCAACACGTCGGGCGGTCGGATCGTCCTGGGCATCGGCGAACGTGCTGCGGAGTCGGACGAGACGAAGGAGCCAGCGATCGTGGGCATCGCACGCGCTGAGTTCATGGCAGTGCGCGATTCGCTAGCACGTTCCGCGGCGTCCAACATCGATCCGCCCCTCGTCTTCCACAGCGTCGAAATTCCGGTGTCGGAAGTGGGCGTTGACCAGGTGGTAGTCGTGATCGACGTTCCGAGGAGTTCCGATGCGCCCCATCAGCACAGCGCCACGTTCTGGTTCCGCCAGGGCGCGGTGTGCGCCGAAATGTCGACCGCGCAATTGGCCCGGCACTTTGCCGCGTCTCGTCAACACGACGGCGCCGAAACTGCGCGCCGGCCCAATCCGTTCTTCAGGGCGCCGCCCGCGTGGGACCCCTCCGAACGTCCGGGACTCGCGTTCTATGTGATCCCCGATCCGATCGTGCCGATTCTTGACGACCCGATCGATCAGCGATCCCGACAGAGTTTCCAGAACGACGTTCAGAACGCGCTACTTCTCGGCCTCGGGTCAATCGCCGGTCCGTTCGGGATCGAAGGCGACTCATCCAGAGAGTGGTGGCAACTCGGTTACGACGGCTTGTTCACGTACGTCGCGGCGAGCGACTTCGTTCGCAAGCATCACCTCTTCAATCCCGCGTCGGCGCGACTTGAACCGCGCGGGCACGTCATCGCCGCGACGATGACCCACTGGCAAAACACGATCGCGCGTTTGGCCGTCTTCTACCGGAAGCGCGGACGAAGCGAGCGGTACTGGGCCCAAGTCGCCCTCGGGGGCGACGGCAACGAGAAGGTCGCGGTGTATTTGCAGGAGCCGATCCGAGAGGATGGTCGCGCCGTCGAGCCGATAGGGAGTCGAGTTGATGGCGTCGGTGTGGAAGAATGCGTACGCCTCGATGATCTCCTCGACGACAAGCGTCGCGCCGTAATCGCCGAGCGATTGGCGCAGCAGATTCATCTGTCGTTCGGAATTCCGGATGCGCCGCCACTGAGAAACCGCCCGCGCCGCGCGAGGTGAGCCCGCCGACCCGCCCTCCGCACGACGCCCGGGTTCCTGAACCCAGGTGATGCCGTAGAGGCCGCGACGCTAGGAGTCCGGTGATGACAGGCCGGCTGAGCATGTTCACCGCACGCGCGCTGATCACCGATCGGCGATTCCCTCAAAGAACCGCACCGTCGCGCGAATTCGAGGGCCAATCACCGGATCGTCGGCGAGGCGTGCGCGCATCCGCGCGCGAAAACCGCCGAATCTCTCAAGGGCCCACGCGAGTGCGTGAAGCTCTACCATCGACTTCGAATCCAAATTCCAACGCATCGTTCCTCCATCGCCGGCACAGACGCCCAGCGCAGGTCTCTTGAGCCATTACCGGCGTCATGTCCACTCGATGGGTGATGGTCGCCGCCCCCGGCATCGTCCGCCATCGGGCCGCACGTCCGCTCGTGACGCTCGTCCGCTTCGTGATTTCACGGCCTCGGAGATTCGCGCCGACGCGACGCGTGCGTCTTCATGTTCCCAGATCCTGATCACGTCCCATCCCGCCGCACCGAGCCTTCGGTCGGTGTCCCGTGTCCGACGCAGCACAGCCCGATGTCGTCACCGTCGACGACGGGATCCGTCCCGACGTCTGCACGCCTGTCGCATGCGAATGCGGCGATGACGCCTGCGGTCGCGCATGTCCGTCGGGGTGCGCTCCCGGCCTCGCGTGTCGAAATCGCATTTGCATCGCCATAACGTGCATGCCGGCGTGCGCTCGAGGCTGGCGCTGTGCAGGCACCACGTGCGAGGTGGATCCGGCCGCGCTCTGGATCCTCACGGTCGAAGCCGGGCGAATCTCTACCGCCGACTCGACCGGAGCTGCCTGGGATCCATTCGGTGGAGCGCCGGACCCGTACGTGTGCCTCACGATCAACTCGACGCGCCTGTGCACGATGGCGCTGTCGGACACGTTCACGCCGCGGTGGAACTCGCGATTTCCGGCAACGACGGCGGCGGCACTGCGAGCTGGCGTGCCGTCCGAATTCGCGGACCAAGACACGGCCGACCCGGACGATCCCATTTGCGCGCCCGGAAGTATCTCATTCACGACGGCGGACTTCACGATGGCGAGCGGCGGCTTCGGCTGCATGCCGATCAATGCGTGGACGTACACGCTGGTCGCGCAGTAGCGCCGCCGATCCGTACAGGATCGCGGTGCTGCGAGGCGAACGCGCGCTGCGACATCGACACGCGAGGTCTCTAACGCCCGCCGCTCCTTCGGTCTCGGGAGTTCGTGCGCTGCTCGTGCTGATCGCGACGACCGGGCGTGCGTTGTACTGAGCTGGGCGTCTCGCGACCTACCGGCATGCTCGCGGCGACCCATTTGCCGAACGATCGTTGGTACGATTTTGTCGATTCGTCACAAAGTCGCCGCACAAAACTCCGAGGAGCTCACACGACGATTTTCGCCGAGCTCAAATCACTTTTGCGGAACTTTCTCATTATCCCCCGCACGATCTGATCGTGAATTCCAGCGCAACCCAGACCGCGGACTTTCTGTCTATCATCCCGCAGGGTGATAGGTTTTTCGGCGAGGCGAATTCCCGTTCACTCGCGCGTAGATGCGCCGCGCAAGACCCGCTCGGTCGATTCATTTTGTTGCGAAATACGAATGGGTTGACTGGGACGCGACTCTCCGCGCAAATCGAATGGTCGAAACACGAGGTTGGCAGTCGGGAGATGCCGCAACTTCGGAAGTTTCGAATGCAAACCCATTTGCGCGGGAGGGACGAGTCATGTCTGGAGGGGACATTCGAGTGTTGATTGTGGACGACGACCCACACTTCGCGAAGGCCGCGGCCCGGCAGTTCCGCCAAGCGGCGTGCTCCGTCAGCGTGAGCGGCGACGGCGCGGAACTCGACCGCCTCACCGCGGGCGACGCTTCGTGCGACGGCATCGTCCTCGACGTGGATCTCGGTCTGCTAAAGCGGAACGGGCTCGATCTCCTCCAGGCGCTTCGCGAGCGGCGCATCTGGGTGCCAACGCTCGTCGTCACCGGCCTCCGCGACATCGAGCCGCTCCTCAATCGCGCGCAGGAACTGCACGCGCAGTTCTGCACGAAACCTATCGTGAAACGTAGAGTCGACGCGTTCGTCGCGTGGATGCTGCGCGAACGAGTTCGGAATCTAGACGACGAGGCCGTATTTAAGAACGGCATCTTCGCGCTCCAGCGCGAAATCGAGCGGAGCTTCACGCCATGCGAACTCGGCCTGATTGCCGCGCTGTTCCGCGGGATGAGCCGGCGCGATTACGCGGAGAGCATCAAGCGCAGCGTCGACGTGGTGGATTCGCACGCGAAGACGATTCGCGAGAAGACGCGGATGACGCTCCCACGCGTGATCACGCGTATTCGGCAACTCGGGCTTGCGAGCGTTGCGGCGGCGTGAGTGGGATGGGCAAGCCTCGACGCCAGTCAGAACACTATATCCCCGAGCCGCCAGGTGATGTCGCCTGTGTTTGTCGGCGAGCTCGCCGCGAATCTCGACGGCACGATCGTTTGGCTCTGTGTTTTCCGATGACCGGCGACATTCAAAGGGCTCTCACGGAAAACGTGAGACGCAGTGGGTTCGACCGCCTGCACTCTCGCGTCGTCCACCGTTCCGTGTGGATCTCTTCGAGCAAAGGCGGACACGATGGACGACTACTACAAGAAGCAGGGCGACGGGGGTTTCAGCTCCGCGGACAAAGCCGCGATGACCAAGATGTTCCTCGGCTTCGACAAGCTCGGGTACGACGGTGGCGGCGGCGGGGGTGACACTGGAGGAGGCATCTACCGTCGCGAACCTTTCACGGCGCTCGCGTCCGGCGGCGCGTTTCGCCGCTCGGGACGCTTCGACGGGTCGCGAGAGCAGTTCTTCGTCGCTGCCGGCACAAAGGTGAGCGAAGTGCTTGCCGCGCTCCCGATGCTGAAGGCAGACCCCGTGCTCGCGTCGCCGATCACCGTCGCATCGACGACGCCGACGTTGAAGGTCGCGATACGCTACGTCAACGGCACGCTGACGGAGCCGGCGTTCTACACGAACGCAAGCGCGCCCACGGCGCTTGCGAACACGCTGGAAAACAACGCGGTCGAGCCACCGATGGGACGACTCGGCCTTCGCTTCTCGGCGCTCGGCACCGATGCGCAGGGGACCGCGGTCGCGACGCCGATGAATGCGCTCGACTGGCAGTCGCAAGCAGCAGCCATTTCGGTGCTGCGGAAGCTCGATAAGCAGATCGCGCGGGGCACCGGCGCGGAGACGCCGCCATCCTTCTATGGACTCGCGACGCTGTGTTCGGCCGGTGTGTTCAATCGTACCGCAGCCACGTCGGCCGACATCGAGAAGGACGCCCGGAACTTGATGACGATCATCACCCCGAACGGCTCGGGCGCAGGCGAGGGGATCGACTGCTTCATCGGCGGTCAGAAAGTTCTGCGCAAGCTCGCGTCGACATCGAGCGGGCAGAACGGGGCGAGCGGGTGGCGCCACGATCCGCGGGTCGGACGGCTCGTCTATCACTACCAGGGCATTCCTTTCTATCGTTGTGAATGCGACGAAAGCACCACCGGCCTGCTGTACGGCGCGAACCTCGGGCCGACGGGACTTCACCTCGTCTACGCGACGGGCTCGGCCGAGACCTATGGTCTCAACGTCGACTCGTTCACGGATCCCACGACGATGATCAAGCAGGGCGTCGTGCACGGGGCGTGGGCTCTCATTCCGTGGGAGCCGCAGTGCATCTACGAGATCACCGGCATCAGCATCGCGAGTTTGTGATGTTCAATCGGGTCACACGACGCAGCGGGCGGGCTGCTGGCGTTCCAGTGCGCGAGAGACGCGCTGAAGAACCGCCTGCGACCGCGGGACGAGTTGGTCGTGCCGGCGAGAGATGTGAGGGTGGCGTGAGTGGCGCGATTTGGAACGTCGCGGAATACGGCGAGTCGGCACACAGCAACGTGAGCGGAGCACCGTGAACCACGACGAGAAGCGTCGCGCCGCGCCAGCGGGTGAGAAGGACTGCGGCTGCGGCAAGAGCACGTCGCAGTCGAGCCACGCCGCCGCCGACACCGGGAAGACTGAAGCCAGCAGCTCGCTCGAACTCTTCGTCAACTTCCACGCCGACGCACCGGCGTCCACAATCGTCAGCGATCCGAACAATTCGGCATTCGGAATCTCGCCGCTCGTCCAGCGGGCACTGAGCGATGCCGATCTTCGAGAGATCGACAACTTCGGCCCGCATGTGATCGCCTGGTTGAAACGGGACAAGGCCAATCTCGCGCTCTACTACACAGACCCGTGGGCCGCGCTGGAGCGATCCGGGCTACCCCTGCCGCAGGCGCTGCATCGCCTGATGGAGGTGGTTGGGCGGACGAACCCATCGGTGCGCCCCGCGGCTTCAAGCCCGCAACCGCGCGTCGTTCATCTCTCGGCTGGTCGCAAAGGCGAGCGCGCGAAGCCGAGTTCGCCGTTCTCGGGTGACGCGAATTGGCCGTCCGACAAGACGAACGGACGGCGATGACTGAGTCAACGACGCAGCAATGTTTCCGCAGAATCTCGATCCCAGCGAGCGTTTCAATAGCGCACCGGCGCCGGAGGGAAGTGACACGGGTATCCTTCTGGGCCGAGCACGTCCAGGACGCCGTTGCCCAGTTCGCCATGCGCATTCTCCCCCCAGCACCAGACGCTATCATCACGTCGCAATGCGCAGGCCGCATGCGCTCCAACTGCGACCGACCGAACAGTGCCAAGTTCGCGAATCGCGGTCGGCGTCCGAATGTACCGATCGGGCGGCGTGTCGCTCGGCGACGCAATGACACAATCAGAACCATTGAACCCCCAGCAGCGGGCAGTGCCGCTCTCGTCAACGAAACACCAGGGATATCCCGAGGACGCCTCACGCAGCGCCGAGAACTGCGGGACCGCCACGGGCACGCGTTGAGGAGAACGGAGTTCGCGGTCCGTTCCGGGCCACGTGTAATTCCATCCCCAACAATGCGGAACGCGGCCGGCTGCGAACGCGCAGCCCAACTCATCTCGGACGACAATACGGTCCGCGGCGAACGGCAGCGGCACCCGAAGAGGCACCCGCAACTCGGCCGCGCTGGCGCCCGTACCGGTAATTCCGTCGCGGTTGTCGCCCCAGCACCACACTTCTCCGCGGTCCGTCCTGGCGCACGCGAACGCGCCAGCATCGAGCTCGACCACTCCGGCCGGGACCGGCACGAAGACCCTATATGGCACCGCGCCCGCATCCGGGCCACAGGCAGCAGCGCGCTCGTATCCCCAGCACGACACGCGGCCATCCGCATGGAGTGCGAAGTTTACCAGACCGGTGCGCACGTACCTTGCGGGAGCGAGGCCTTCGATTCGCACCGCGGATTCCGACGGCGGCTCACGCTGTGCGCCGAACGGCGCGCTCTGCCGACCCCAGCAGAAGACCTCGCCGCGTGCGGTGGTTCCGCAGGTCGATGCGCCAAAGTAGGACGTGTCGATTTCAATGATCCCCTCCGCACCCGGCACACGCCGCGGCGACGGAACGGGCGTGCCGGGCCAACTCATACCCCAACAGAACACGTCTCCTTGTTGCCGAAGGACGCACGCAGAACTTCCACCCACCACGAGCTGGACGCCCCGAATCAACCGCGGATCAAGTGTAGCATCCACCGTATCCCCGTCGGCCGGCGCCACGGCGTCCGCATCGGGATGCAACTCTGCCACCCACCGCTCCTCCGGCGCGGTTCGGGCTCCGCAGCCGGTGCTCGACAGTGCCGCAGTGACCACCAAGCACCAGCGATGTGCCGCCATTGGATCTCCGTTGCGTCACCATACGTCACCCGGCACGAAGGTCAACCGATGCGGTGTGATCCGAACTGCCGACGCCACTTCGCAACGGTGCACACATGACATCTGCTCTCGACCCACGCGGGCCCCGGCTCATCCTCGAGTTCTCCGAGGAGTTGCTCTCGACGGCGTTTCGCAACAATCTGGTTGAACAGGTCGCTCAGGCACTCAGACCAAGCACTCCCGACAGACCAACCACTCCCGGTGAGCTGGAGAGAGTTACTGACAATCTGCGGCGACTCTTTCTAGTGGGCCATCCGACAAACGCCGCGAACGCGCCGTGGAGTTTCCTTTTCAAGAACCTGATCGGCAGGGGCATCTCCTACGGCATTTCTTTCGCGACGCCATCGCCGGATGAGATCGATCTCGTGATCGAAGCCCTCGAGCTGAACATCAGCCGGTCGGGCGCGAGCGTCGCGGACACGGGGCGGGAAACGCGCCGCCGGGTGGTTGTGCCGTCCTCGATCCGGATCGTTACGCCGACCGCCGAGCAATATCCAGAGTATCCGCCGTCGGTGGTCGCAACGTTCCGCCTGATCGTGATCGAACCGAACCACGATAGTCCGAGACTGCGAACGAGCCTGGAAGACGCGGACTTCATCGGTCCGGTCTCCCCGAGCCTGCGCGCCGAGGCGGACGCCGCACTGCGCGCCGCGTTGCGGAGAAACTTCTCACGGATCGAGGTTGGTGCGTCGAGCCCCATCAGGGTGCCAATCGATCTCGGCGTCCCCGGCGGCCGGATCGACGACCTCGCGATCATGGTCATTCGCCCGGCAAGCGGCCAAGCCGTTCTGGCCATCTTCGAGCCGCGCGAGGTCTTGCCGACGACGACGACTTTGACGCCCCCGAATAATTTTTCGGTCGCAATCCAGCGCCAATTCTTCATGACGATCCTCTGCGCGATCCTTCGGCGATCGCTTCAACCGGCGTCCGTCACCGAGGCGACGGCGGAGGAGCTACGCCGAGCGGTGGCGCCGCTCGCGCGGCCATTTTGCTCGATGTCTGGGTGGGCCGCGGCGGTAGGCGACTACCTGCGGTTGTCAAACATCTTCCAACAGGGAATGGCGGACGGCCGCTCGTAGCGATCTGATGGGGGTTGCGGCGAGATGCGAGATGTGACGCGCAGCTCGCGGTGGGAAGTTCGTTGGCTCGCATAAACGATTGCCCGCTGCGGTTGATGCACGCGAGCGGCGGTGATTAATTGAGCGGCACGACGCGATCGACGACGTACCGCACGGCGTCGGCGCGGTGGTGCGTCGTGATGCGAAACGTCGCGTGGATGCGCAGCGAAACCGAACGCACGAGGACGGGATGCTCGCACTCGGGCTGGGCGCGGATCAGTTCGACGATCGCGAGCAACCAATACTGTCGGTCAATCCATCGCTCTGCGTCGGTCGCTTGTTGCACCAGGTCGCGCAAGTGGGTGGCGGTCTCGCGCGAGCTATCGAGGATCCTTCCATGTCGCGAGATCAGGTCTGCGAGCAATCGATCGCGCATCGCAATGCGTTCTCGCAGAAGGGCATCGGTGATGATCGTGCCCTCGATCTTCGCGGAGACGTTGCGGACGATGCCGAGGAGGTATCTCGCGTCTGCGGCGCCCGGCAGCGTGGTCGCCGCGCTCATCGCGTCGAAGATCGCGACGCCATCGACGATCGCGTCGAAGGGATACCGTGCGATTGCGATTCGCACGCTTCGCTGTGGATCGAGCAACGCGAGACGTACGAAGATCTCATCGAGATAGGCACGGACTTCCGGACGCTGCCTTGCTTCCAGAGTCTTCCGTGCGAGATCCTGGAGGCGACATCGCTCGGTGAGCGCCGCGCGTGCGACTTCGACCTGCTCGGGAGTGGGCGTATCGTCGTGTAACTCGACACGCGAGTGTCCGTCGCGATCGCGACGCGGTCGATGGTTGATCGCACGGCCGAATGTGATCACGACCAACGTGAGAATCGTGCGTGCGAGTTCGCGTAGTGTCGCTCCGCTGAGCACGAGCGCAGGCACGGTCTGTTGGAACAACCCAAATGCGCCCTCGCAATGAGCCTTGTTCTGCGGGCGCTTCGGCGTGGCGCGCATGCGAATCGTCTCGCCGAGCGCGGCATCGACTTCGCCTGTGTGGTTGCTTGGTTTGTTGTCGAGCAAAACAGCGAGAGGTGCATTGTCCGTCGTCAGCTTCGCGTCGTTGAAGGCGCTCGCCACCGCGGCGCTGTCCTCTTGGTCGGTCACGGTCGCACCGACGAAGGCACCGCTGTACGGATCGATCATCAACTCGACGTTGAAGGTGTGTTTCACGCCCTGCAGCTCGATCGCGATCGGTGAGCCGTCGCCGACCCACTGCGCGTCCGGAAAGAACGTCTCGAACGATCCGCGCAGCGCGCGCTCGTCGGGCGAGCGGCCGCCGCGCTTCGCCCGCTTGCGCACGCCGTGCTCGTGCAAGATGTTGCCAATGAGCGTGTGCCTGAATGGGATGCGGCAGTTCTCATGGACGTGGGCGCAGAAGTCGGTGAATGCACCGTGCCAGTTCTTCCACTCGGACAGCACGGTCTCGATGTGCGCGCCCATCGGGCCGCGCGCAGCCACGGGATTACTCGCTGCGTCCGGTGTTGCAGGGACGGTATCGGTCGACGCAACGGGGTCGGATCTCAACCACTCTTCGATGGTGTCGAGTGGGACGTTCACCGCCTGCGCGAAGCGGGCGAGCGGCAGGGACTCGTGCTCGATGCGCAACTCGACGACCTTCCGACGAAACGCATCGCGGTACACGGCGCGCCGGGCTTCGATTGCGTGCACGCATCCCGGGTGCGCCATCACGAAGCGCAACATCGCGAGCGTCATCGCGGCCGAAATGTGATCCGCGTGCGGGTCGAGCACGCGAGTCGTGGCGGGACGTCCTGATGCGCGCTGGAGCGCGGGAAGTTGCTCGATGATCGCGTCGCGCAATTCGTACGCACGCGATCGCGTTGCGCCCGTGGCTTCGAGAATGTCGTCGACTGTCGGATGAAGTAGATCGAGGCGGCGAGCCGCATCGTTCCCGGCCAGCAGCAGTGCGGCGGTGAGAAGGGGCGAGACGCACTCGCTGGGGTCGGATACGCTGGTCACGGTCTCCCTTTGTTTCGGGCGTTGGATCTTTCGCAAGTTCCCGATACCCGAAGCGGAGAGAGACCGCTTTCAATTTCACGGTCGCAGGTCGAGAAGCTTCAGCAGCCAGACCTCGGGCACACCGTCATGGCTCACGACCTTGAAGAGATCGAGCGACCGCGCACGCAGGTCGATTCCATCGCCGGCGTCGCGGCTCGGTACCCGTTCGACCGAGCCCGTAGTAGCCGCCTCGCGCTCGTCGCAGTACGCGCGCGCCGCGATCCGAAGCGTACTGCCAGCGATCGTGTGGGTGACTCTCCCATCGTCGATGCGCTTCGCATTCGAGGAAGCGACTGGGCGTCACCGCTCTGATCAAGACGTTTCCCGGCGGGCAGCTGGGACTATTCCCCGCCATCGTGGTCGGTGGCTTCCGATCCGCACATTCCGGGCACCCGCGCCCCTGCGGGTTGCGAGCGGATGATGGCGCGGACGGCGGTGAAGCCAACGCCGGCCGAGACGCCACCGAATTGGGGATTCTCTGGGATGGAGCGATCGACGCACACCGTGCTCCCCGGCAGGCGAATGTCGACGATGCGGGCGAGGAGCGCATTGACGTATGTGTGGAAGTCGTCGCATATGCAGAGCGGAATGAGGTTTTCGCCGACGAACCAACCGGCGATCACACCGTCCGACGCGGTCACACCGTCCGCCGACAAGGTGAGCCGAATCCGCACATCGCGAAGTGCAAAGCCGTTTGGGCTCGGCAAGAAAACTCCGCCCAATACCGCCGGCACGGGCAAGCGGATCGAGGCGGCCCCCGCGCCGTGCGAGACGACTAGCCGACCCGCCTCGATCCGTCCTGGTTGGTTGAATAGGGCGTCGGCGTCGATGTTAGAACCGTTGGGCCCGAGCGTCGAGGTTGCAACAGAAAATTCGGCGCCGCCGGAGAACATCGAACGGCAGTCGACAAACTGCGGATACCCCTCCCAGACCCTCACGCGCACCATCGGATCGGTCGTGACGTCGTTCACCTCGGAGATGCGTATGAGATACGTGAGTTGACCGCCGAAGATCCGCTCGAGAAGCTCGGTGCGCATGTTGACGTTTGGCCGTCCGGTTTGCAGTTCGTTGAATATCTGTAGCCACTGGTTGTCGACACCACCTGCGCATGAAGGCGAATTCAGCAGTGCGCCACCGTGCGCCATCGGCGCACAGCCTGGCGGACGGTGCTGATCGCTGTCGTAGCGCGAAAAGAAGTCCTCGTGGTTGCAGCCATCGGCGTCCGCGGGCCCGGAGAACAGACCGTCAATATTGAGTCCCGTGTGCGCGACGCCGACGTCGTATCGGTCATCGATCGTCAGCGTTCGAACGACGAAGTCGTAGTTTCTCGCCGGAACCTGCTGAGTGTCCGTTGCGCTGTCGGTGTGGGCATCGTCGCTCGCGGACGGACCGGAGCACCCGAGCATGCCAACCGCTGGCCAGAAAAGCGTCACCCCGAGCAATTTCCACATCTTGGATCTCTCAGCCGCAGAACTTGCGACGCGAACGCACTTGGCGCCGACCGACTCGCATCCCGCACTCGAAGACGCTCGACGGGTCGGCTCGATGACGCGGTCCACACGATCCTCAGCGCACTTCAATCCGTCGAACACCAATCTGGCTGGCGTCAGCGCCTGGGGTTACCTCTGTCCACGCGCAGTAGAAGATGCCGTCGAGTCCGCGAGCCAGAGGTGCACCCCGCGGCACCCAAGTCAAACCCAGGTAGTCGCCGAGAACCGGATCCGCGAGGTAGCTGTCGTCGGAGATGTTCAACAACTCCCACGCCTCCGGCACCGGCAGCCCGCGCGCTTGACGCTCCTGCCGCGCACGCAGCCGAAACTCGCTCTCCTCACCGGGCCTCCAGCCATCCGGGTTGAACAGCTCGATATTCAATCCCCACGCCGCCCGTGAGATCCGCGCAGGTGGATACGGACTGGTCAGTCGCGTCGGACGCGCATCCCACGCCCGCGAGTTGGCCGGATCGAGAGCCCCGTTTGCTACTGGAACAACGTTCCCGTCGAAAAGTTCGTAGCACGCCACCGCCGTCGAACCGTCACGACCACTGGCCACCTTCGGTCGCACGTACATCGCAGTGCGCATGTCTACCACGCCGTCGTCCATGCCACGAACGACGTGGGTGGGCGACGATCTGGCGTCCAGCGTCGCCAGATCGCTTGGAAGCAGCGAGCGGACATGGACCTCCGTGCCCAACCCGTCAGGTCTCGGCACCATGTACGCCCACGCAAGGCGTCGTCCGTCCGACGCGATGCTTGCCACGGGACGTCTGCTTGGGAGATCGAGGCCCGCGACGACAGCGACGCCGGTGATCGTCGCGACGTTGGCAGTGATTCGTGGCACCCACTCGCCAGGTCGGATGATGAATTCGGCAAGACGGAACTCGTTGGTAGGCAACGTCACGGTTTCTTCCGGAGAACGACCTACCGCCACGTACAGAAGATAATCGCCGGAGGAGGAGACATGCACCTGAATGCGGCTGTAGTTCCATTCGGTGAGCGGCTCGAGCGGCATCGGCTCGGTCAGCCAATGGAGGCCGGAAACCTCGAGCGTGCCAATTCGAATGACCGGCGTCGCCCGCATCCCCGATTGTGCCTGCGTCCAAGCGACCCAGAGCGTTCCGTCCGCGGCGAGAACGGCGTCAGGAAGGTCCACGCTTCCCCCGGGAACGTGAGCAACCAACTCGGTCCGAGAGAACGCCCCCCCGTCGTCGCTCGACACCGCCGCCACGAGCATGTCCGGTAGGAAATTGTAAAAATTCGCCCATTCTCCATAGGTCGAGATGTAATTTCGAAACCGGGCGTCGCTCCAGGCCAGTTGCGCACAGACGATCGGCCGACGAGTCTGGGGATCTGCAACGATCGCGGAATTCCCTTTCCATCCCGACTGCTGAGCGGCGCGGCGGGCATCCGGCGCGGCCAGCGGGTCGTCGAGAGGGAACCCCTCGAATGTCGCAACGGTTCCGCGGCGGCCGTCGCTCCCGAGGAACTCCCAGCTGGACCCGTCATCCACGGCAGAACGCCCCCAGCCGAATGGCAACCCTCCGCGAAAGCGTGGTGGGACTACGTAGGGTTGGCCGGACGTGACGCTCCCGCGATAGGCGGCGCTCGCCACCAGGCGCCCGCCCACGCCCGGAAGTCCGGCTGCATAGCCGATCGATGGCTCGCTCAGCGCGAACTTGTACCAGCCGGTCGGCTCGACTTCCGGGAATCGGACCGGCGGTTCATTCACATCGGGGGGCACGATGATGCGCTGTACCGGCGGCTGCTCCCCGTGTCCCTTGGCGTCCTTGTCATTTGGCGCACCGGCCGACTGTTCGCGCGCCGCTCGCGCGCCCCGGAACCCTCCCTTTGTCGCTGACCACGGGGTGCCGGAGGCCGTGTCCTGTCGAGCGCGCTCTTCCGAATAGTGCCTCGGCGTGAGTGTGGCAGTGGCGAGGTCGTCAATCGCTCTCCGCGCTGACTCGAACGCCCGGATACCGAACGCCGCGTCCGCGGAGTCGACGCCGCGCTTCCCCGCCCCCTGCGCCTTCGCCACGAACTCAATGCGCGGATCCGGCACGCCCGAACTCACCGGTTGAATCCGCGGGTCCTCCGCGCCCTTCTCCACGGGCGTGATCCGCGGATCCTGCGCCCCATCGTCACCGGCTGCACCCTTTGCCATGCGTCGACCTCCTCGCCCGCGCGGCCGTTATGCGTCGCGTGCGTATCCCGAGATGTCGAACGTGGCCGTCGGGCTGCCCGTTCCGCCGAGTTCCGCGTAGTAGCGAACGTACTTGAGCACGCCCGTGACGGTCAGGGCGTAGTACTTGTTGGCGGACGTGACCTGCGTGAACGTTCCGATCAGCGCCCAGGCGTCTTCGTTGTCGTTCTGCATCGACGTGTAGATGCCCACGAGGAGCGTGGGGCTCGTTCCGGTCAGGCTGGGGCAACTCAGCATTAGATCGAGCTGCTTCGCGCCATTCACGCGCAGTGCCTGCGTTAGCGGTTGTGTCGTCGTGGCCGTAATCCTCTGTACTTGTTGTGTGAACTTGATCTCGCTTGTCATGGTGCCTCGGTGATCTTCCACAGATTGGAATTGGCTGGCGACTCGAATAGCAATTCTACGCAACAGCAGAGTTGAGGTCAATGGCGTGATCGTGAGTGTCGTTGAGCGAATCGTCGGGCGGAGCACAGACCGATTACCAGCTTCGGCACGCGGGTCCGGGCAACGGGGTGATGTCCCATCGATCGTGCGCGAGGAGATCCGCAAGCTGTTTCTCGGTCGCTTCGATGAACCGCCGGCTCACGCTGCTGCGGCTCGTCGAGTGTTCCTTCAACGCGACGTCGATCGGCTCCAGCGTGCGCTCGTAGCCTCTCGTGGAGACACCCATGATCATCTGTTCGGCGGCTCGATCGGTGAGTGGATCTTCCTTCGCGAACCGTTCCCACGTCGGCAGCGGGATCTCGCGGCCGTCCTTGCTCCGAACTCGCGGACGCTTCACGGTGATCTTGCGACCGCCGAGAACCACCTCGCCGTGTGTGCTCCCCGCGCGGCCCGCGGCGCGACCCTCGTTGTGCTCGTACCGCGGTCCACACAGCTCCGTGCGGTCGTGCTCCAGCAGCGCCCCGAGTGCCATCTCGCCCGCGCGCGTCACCAGCGTTCGCAGCTCCACGAAGACCGCCGCGAGCGGCACCATCACCTGCAGCGATCCATTCCCGTGGCCATTCTTCCCAGTCGTCGATACGTTCTCCATGGCGGTTCCTTTCTCTTTGATCACCCACATCATCCGATGGAGGCGGAAAGAGCCGCCAGCTCAACTTTCAACAACGGGCGGGACAACACCCCGGGCAATCGACAGACTCCTTTGGACGCTTCGCGCAGCGCCCCGGTGGTCCACCGAAGTACCATGTTCCCATCGCGCCAGTTCTTCACGCGCGCGTTGCGCTCGCGAACACGACCGCTCATGTTGTCGACTGGGTTCGTCGACGCGAACGTTCGTTCGCGGCCAACAGCAGCGCGGCGGTGAGAAGGGGCGAGACGCACTCGCTGGGGTCGGATACGCTGGTCACGGTCTCCCTTTGTTTTGGGCGTCGGTTCTGTTGCAAGTTCCCGATACCCGAAGCGGAGAGAGACCGCTTTCAATTTCACGGACGCAGTTCGAGAAGCTTCTTTCCCAGCAGCCAGACCTCGGGCACGCCGTCGTGGCTCACGACCTTGAAAAGATCGAGCGACCGCGCGCGCAGGTCGATTCCGTCGCCGACGTCGCGGCCCGCGCCCGCTTCGATGCGCGCGAGGACCTCGTCGACGCGGCCGTAGTACCGATCCGCGGGCACCAGCAATCCGCCGAGCGCGTGATGCGTGCGTCCGTGATTGTACCAGTGAATGTGTGTGTCGAGCCGTCGTCGCATCTCGCCGACGTCCGCGAAACGGTGCACGTCGAACAGTTCCTTGGACAGGTTGGCGTTGAACACCTCGACCTTCCCGTTGTGTTCCTTGTCGATGGCGACGATCTGATCGATTCCCATCTCCGTCATCAGCGCCGTGAAGCGCGAGATCCCCTTCCAAGCCCAGAACGCCGAGCCACGATCGCTCATCACCATCTCGGGCCTGCCGTATCTCGTGACCGCGTGTTCGAACGTTTTGATCACCATGTCCGCGCGCTCCGCGTCGTCCACGCCGTGACCCACCACGAAGCGTGAGTGATCGTCGATGACGATCAGCGTAAACGTGTTCGCGAGGTGAATGTTCCGGTGCACGAAGTCGAGGTGCCACAGGTGATTCGGACGCACCGCTTCGAACCGTTGGTCGTGCGGATGCCGTGCGACCTTCGGCGGTCGGTAGCCTGCGGTCTCCATCACGATACGAACCGTGTGCACGGAAACCTTGATGTTCTTGCGGCGAAGCTGATTGCGGATCTGACTCGGGCCGAGCCCAGGATGCAGCTTCCACTCGACGAGGATCTCGTTGTCGCGCCTCGTCTCGATGTCCGCCACGCTCGGACCGCTCGTCGGCGATGGACCGAGACCCGCTGTTGCGGCGTTGAGCTTGCGCTGCCAGTCGTAGATCGAGAATCGACTCATGCCGAACTTCGCGCTCGTCGCATCGACACCATGCTTCGCTGCGTACTCGAGTGCCTCCGCGCGCCGCGACGGCGTGTACGAGCGCGCAGTCTTCTTCGACGGCGGAGAGGTCGAGAGGACATTCGGTGTGTTCGCCTCCGCGGGGGCGCGGACCACAAATCCCTCGCTCGCGAAGCGAGCATGCGCGGAGGCCCCCGTCCGCGAAGTTCGCAGGGGCTGCACGACCGCGCCAGCGCCCTGGGCGGGCGCCGGCTTCACGACCGCCACTCGCGGGCGGACCGCAGGCGCCGACGCCGTGCGCGTCTCGGGCTGCGTCGAGACGAGCGTTGGCGGCCGCGTCGCGACCACATCGCGTCGCGACTCTCTCTCCGCCCACCAGCGGGCGATGTTCGGGGCGGGAATCCCATGCCTGCGCGCCGTCCCGGCGATCCCCAGCTTCGGCACGTCCGCCAGCGCGGCTGCGCGCTCCACGTCCGTGTACCGGCGCAGCTTCACGCCGCGTCGAAGTGCTCGCTCATTCTGCTCGTCCATCGTAACCTCCAGCGGTCCGAGGGCGGCTCCGATGTCCGGAGTTTCAGACCCTCAAACCGGTGGAAGTTGTGCGGCAAGAGCA
>Ga0080064_1004246_pt1 | contig 18776 bp, 14 predicted proteins | sample Subgrocontami54m_FD_69260 | JGI IMG/M metagenome (GOLD analysis project Ga0080064, IMG submission 69260) | Subsurface groundwater microbial communities from S. Glens Falls, New York, USA - GMW46 contaminated, 5.4 m (SPADES assembly) (version 2) ...
AGCGGGGCGAGGGGGGGGGGCGGGGCTTTTTTGCGGCCCCGGGGCGCGGTGCCCGCCCCCGCCCCCCGGCGGGGGGGGGGGGCGCCCCCCCCCGCCGAGCGCGGCAACGCGCATGACCCCGGGCTGGCGACGCTCGAAGAAGTGGAAAAGCGCCACCTGCGGCGAGTGCTGGAAGCCTGCGGCGGAAACAAGACTCAGACAGCGAAACTGCTCGGCATCAGCCGTCTCACCCTCCGCAACAAGGTCAACGAATACGGCTGGTCCGAGTATCAGCGCGACGTTTCCGACAGGTAATTTCCTGGCCGACGCGGTCAGAATCTGACCGGCCGCCGCGCCCCGGCGCCCGGCAGGACGCCTGGCACGGATGCTGCAAGGACCCGCGCATGCCGGTTCGCACGGGGGAAACCGCGTTGTCTTCGAACAGTTCCTCGCCGTCTGCGGTGACGGTCCTGAGGGGCACCTACGCGGGCGTCCTCAAGATCTCGCTGCTGCTCGCCGCCACCTACATCTTGGCGCAGGCACTGACCTCCTACCTACCCGCGGCCGATTACCGCGCGCTACCCTTGCTCGGCAACCGCGTCGCGGTGTGGATCGTGGCAGAGCTGCACCTGATGTTCGCGGCGTTTGTCCTCGGAGTGCCGATTTTCGCTTTCATCACGGAGATCATCGGCGTCGCGACCAAAGAAAAGCGCTACGACGAGCTGGCGCGCGAATTCACCAAGCTGCTCGCCATGGCCTACACCCTGACCGCAGTGCTCGGCTGCGTGCTGCTGGCGCTGTTCCTCGTGCTTTACCCGAAGCTCACCGCGTATCTGGAGAAGCTCTTCAAGCCGACCTGGATCTTCTATATCGCGCTGGTGTTCTGCGAGGTGGTCGTCGCCTATCTGTACTGGTACACCTGGGACATCCTGCAGGGCGCGAAGAAACGCTGGCACCTGCTGCTCGGTGTTCTCGTGAATCTTTTCGGCACGGCGATCCTGTTCGTCGCCGACATCTGGGTGACCTTCATGATGAGCCCGGCCGGGATCGACGACATGGGCAACCTGGTGTCGCTCTGGCAGGCGATCGCCAACCACACCTGGATGCCGATCAACATCCATCGCCTGCTCGCCAACGTCGCCTTCGGCGGCGCAATCGTCGCCGCCTATGCCGCGGTGCGATTTCTCGCGGCCACTACGGCGGAGGACAAGGCGCGCTTCGACTGGATGGGCTACGTCGGCTCGTTCATCGCCATCGCCGCATTCATTCCGCTGCCGTTCGCCGGCTACTGGCTGGGGCGCGAGATCTATCAGTTCTCGCAGCAGATGGGCGTATCGATGATGGGCGGCAGCTTCGCCTGGCTGTGGATCCTGCAGGCGATGCTGATCGGGTCGCTGTTTTTCGCCGCGAACTTCTACCTCTGGCTCGGCATGGGACGCATTCCGGGCGCCGAGCGCTACGTCAAGTTCCAGGTCCCGATGATGCTCGTGCTGACGCTGGGATTCGTGGTCTGGGCGACGCCGCGCTCGATCATCGCCACCGGCGGCGAGATGACGGCAATGGGCGGATCGCACCATCCGTTCCTCGGGCTGTTCGGCGTGATGGCAGCGAAAAACACCGCCGTCAATCTCATGATCCTGACGACCTTTCTCTCGTTCATGCTGTACCGGCGCGCCAATCGGGTGCCGGCGGTCGCCTGGGCGACGGGCGCCAAGATCGTGCAGGCGATCGCCATCGCTGCCGCGGGCGCGGTGGTGCTGGGCTACGGCGTGTACAGCTACTACGTTCCCTCGAACGTGCGCATCGGGTACTCGGTCTATCAGGTGCTCGCGGTGCTCTCGGCAATGGCTGTGTTCACCGCGATCGACATCCCGATGCTGCGCGGCGCGCGGCAGATCGGCAGCATCCGCTGGGGCGAGATTCCGGATCGCGCGCAATACGCCCTGTTCTTTCTCGCCATCACCTTCACCTGGCTGATGGGCCTGATGGGCTACATCCGCGCGGGAATTCGCCAGCACTGGCACGTGTACGGGCGGTTCGCGGACGAAAGCGCGCATGCCTACACGATGACGCACGGCCACGCGACCCTGATCGTTTCGGCCATCGTCATCGTGTTTTTCCTGCTGGTGGCGGTGGTGTTCGCGATGGCGGCCCGCAGGCGCTGAGATGGCCGCTCATCTGCTGCGCATCTTCGCTTTCACGCTCGGCGTGGTCGGCATCTACGCGTACGTCGGCCAGCTCGTGCCGCAGTTCGAGGAGCATCCACCGGCGAAGAAAATCATCACGGTCGGCCTGCCGGCCGCGGAACTGGCAGCGATCGGCGACGAACTGCTGCGCGGCAAGGGCGGCTGCCTCGTCTGCCACAAGGTCACCGAGGCCGGCAACGAACGCGGCCCCGATCTTCGCAAATCGATGGCAGTGGCCGCAAACCGGCGCCCCGGCATGAGCGCCGAAGCCTACCTCACCGAGTCGCTGACCGATCCCGATGCATTCCTCGTGCCCGGATACCCGAAGATGATGCCCTCGGCCCTAAAACCGCCGGCGAACCTCTCCATGGCGGAGATGAAGGCGGTCGTCGCCCACCTACAAGCCTTGGGAGGTTCCGAGGTAACCGTGCAGGTGCGCGAGGAAGATCTGGCGCCCGCCAAACCGGCAGCTCTCCAGCACCGGGGAAAGACGCTCGCCGCCCAGTACGGGTGCCTCGGCTGCCACCGGGCCGAGGGCGAAGGCGGCGCGATTGGTCCGGACCTCGATATGGCCGCCGCAACCCGCGACCCCGCTGAGCTCCTGCGCAAGATCGTTGACCCCTCCGTGTGGACGACGCCAGGATTCCAGGCCGGCATCATGCCGGCGGAAATCGGCCGCGCGATCCCCGAGGGCGACCGGCACGAGATCGTGGCCTGGCTTGCGGTGCTCGCCGGCAAGTCCTACTCGGCGACCGGCGCGGCGTCGCCGTGGTCGCACGAGGGCGTTCGACTGGGACTGGTGATTTTCATCTTCAACGCGGCGATGCTGATCGGCCTCGGGCTCGCGAGCCGCAGGGAACAGCGCGCATGATGCTGCGGCTGACCTTCTGGCTCGCACTCGGCATCCTCGGCGCAGTGTACGCGGGGCTCAAGCTGCTCATCGAACCGCCCGTGCCCGCGAGCGTCATCACGATGTACATGGTGCTGAGCGCGATCGCGGTCCTCGTGTTCGTGGCTGCCGACGAGCGCCGTTTCGCGAGCTTCTCGGCGCCGCTCGCGGCCGTGTTCGATGGCCGCGCGCCGCGCCTCGTACGACTGCTCGTGCTCGCGGCGATCCCGCTCGCGGCCGCCTGGCTGAGCTACGCCCGCGTCGCGTCGTCGCTCGACGCGCCGTTCGAGCCGCGCGTCGTTCACCCCGAGCCGCCGGCCAGCATTACTGTGCACGGCAAGCGGATGGCGATTGCGGAGCTGCGGAATCCCCTGCGCGGCACAGGGCCGCAGCTCGAGCAAAGCATCGCGGCTGGCAAGACGCTGTACTACCAGAACTGTTTCTTCTGCCACGGCGACGCGCTCGCGGGAGACGGACACTTCGCGCAGGCGCTGCGCCCGATTCCGGCGAACTTCCGCGACATCGGCACGATTTCGATGCTGCAGGAGTCGTACGTATTCTGGCGAGTTGCGACGGGAGGTCCGGGGTTGCCGAAGGGCGCCACGCCGTGGCACTCGGCGATGCCCGTGTGGCAGGACATCCTCTCGGAAGATGAGATCTGGAAGGCGATCCTCTACATCTACGCCGGCTCGGGCTCCACGCCGCGCACCTGGGACGAGGAAGTGAAGCATGACAAGCATTGAGCGGTTCCTGCTTGCATGGTTTGTCTTGCTCGGCATCAGCGTTTCGGTTGCCGCGGAAACGAAAGTCACCACAGAACCGGTCAAACCCACGCCGGTCGCCGCGGACGAGAAGAAGGGCAGGGCGCTCTACGAACGCTACTGCACGCAATGCCACGGCGACGAAGGCAAGGGCGACGGGCCTGCAGCGGACCTGGTCTATCCGCGACCGCGCGACTTCACCCTCGCGCTCTACAAGGTGCGCAGCACCTTCTCGGGACAACTTCCGACCGACCATGACCTGTTCAAGGTGATCAGCGAAGGCTTGCCTGGGACGTCGATGCCGGCTTGGAGCAAATTCCTCACCGAGAGCGATCGCTGGCAGCTGGTGCATTACCTGAAGGTTTTCGACACGCTCGAGCTGTTCAAGACTGAGGCGCCGAAGCAGCGCCTTGCCACGGGCTCGCCGCCGCAGATCACTTCCGAGTTCATCGCCCGCGGAACGGATCTCTATCAGTCGAAGAAATGCTGGGAATGCCATGGCAGGAACGGTCGCGGCGACGGCAGCAAGGCTGACACGCAGAAGGACGACTGGGGTTTCCCGATCCGTCCGGTCAACTTCACCAAGAGCTGGCGCTTCCGCGGTGGCGATCGGATCGAGGACATCTACCGCACTTTCACCACGGGATTCAACGGCACGCCCATGCCCTCGTTCGTGGATGCGATCCCCGCTGCCGAGGATCGCTGGGCGCTCGCCGCATTCGTCAAGAGCCTGAGCCGTCCGCAAAAGACCGGGCAGGTGTTGCGCGCGCGGCGCACGGTTGGCGAGATTGCCGCCGATCCGTGGGCGGCGCAATGGGAACAGGCCGAGTATCTTGATTTCCCGCTGGCGGGCCAGATCATCGTCACGCCACGCTGGTTCAAGCCCGGACACGACGTCATCACCGCGCGCGCGCTGTACAACGAGCGCGAGGTCGCGATCCTCCTCGAATGGGACGATGGCACGCACAACCGGGGGGAGCGCGGCAAACCGTCCGACGAGGTATCGATCCAGTTTCCGGCGGAGCGTTTCACGGCCGACGAAAAACCGTTCTTCGTCCTCGGAGATGCCAGACGTGCCGTCGATTACTGGAGTTGGAGCGCGGCGCAGGGACTCAGACGCCAGCTCGCGCACGGCGCGGCGAAGTTCGAGCCGCTGGAAAACGGAACCGTCTCTGCGGACGGCGGCTACCGCGACGGCCAGTACCGCGTGGTTCTGCGTCGCGCGCTCGCCGCAGCGGGCGACCGGGAGCCCGAGTTCGCGCCGGGGCGCTTCGTGCCGGTAGCGTTTCACCTCCGAGACGGCGAACAGGGTGAAGAAGGCTTGAAAATGGCGCTCTCCGCCTGGTATCACTTGTTGCTGGAACCGCCCCCCTCGGCATCCGTCTGGCTCTGGCCGCTGACGGTCGGGTTCGCCGCGCTGGGCGGCGAGCTTTGGCTGCTGCGCCGTCGCCGGCGAGTGGCGCTGTCGTGAAGGGGCTCGCCGCGTTGCTGCTCGCGGTGGCGTGCGGCGCTGCGCTGGCGCACCGGGGCCACGAGTCCGGAAAGGGCTGGGAACGCATCGAGGCGCACGAGCCCGCACCGGAATTCACCTTGATCGATCAGGACGCAAGGCCGACGGCGGTGAAGGATTTCCGCGGCAAGCCGGTCGTGCTGACTTTTCTGTTCGCCAGCTGCACCGACGTGTGTCCGGCGCTGCTGCACGTCCTCACGAGCGCCGAACAGCGGCTGGGCGCGGGCGAACGCGACGCGGTGCGGTTCGTCGGTATCACGGTGGACCCGAAACGAGACACGCCGCGGCGCCTCAAGGCTTATATGACGGAGCGCGGGCTCGACCCTGCACGGTGGCAGTTGCTCACCGGAACGCTCGAACAGGCGAGCCGGGTCGCGAACGCTTACGGCGTGGTGGTGCGACCCGCGCCGCGGGGCGATTTCGTGCACAACAGCGTATTTGTCGTGATCGACGCGCGGGGACGTGAGCGCGCCGAATTCCATGGCAGCGCGACACCACCGGAAGCCATCGCCGGGGAGTTGCGAAAGCTTCTCGAGGAACGCCGCAAGTAGGAGACCTCCATGTACCGCTCGATCTACCTCCCCCTCGACAATTCGCCGCTTTCGCTTGCCGGCGTCGATCTCGCGATCGACCTCGCCGGCCGCAGCGGCGCGCTGCTCACCGGCAGCCACGTCTATGCGGCAAAGCTGCACGACCGTCGCTTCCGGCAGATGGAAGGCGGCCTGCCCGAACCCTACCGCAAGGAGGAAAAGCTCGTCGAGCAGCGCGACATCCACGATGACCTGATCACGCGGGGCCTGCGGGTGATTTCCGATTCCTATCTCGAGGTGTTCGCCGAGCGCTGCAGCCGCGCCGGACTGGACTTCCGGCGCGTGGCGCTGGAGGGCAAGAACTGGCAGAAGCTCGTCGAGGACATCGGTGCGAGCGACGCGGATCTGGTGGTGATGGGCGCGCTCGGACTGGGCGCGGTCGTTTCGAGCCAGCTCGGCAGCGTATGCGAGCGGGTCGCACGTCGCATCGACCGCGATCTGCTGGTGGTCCGCGATCCCGAGTCCCGTGCGGACGGCACGATCGCGGTGGCGCTGGACGGCAGCGCGCAGTCCTGGGGCGCTCTGCTGAGCGCGCTCGAACTCGGCAGGCACCTCGGCCGGCGCGTCGAAGCCGTAGCGGCTTTCGATCCAGAGTTCCACTATGTGGCGTTCAACTCGATCGCTAAGGTGCTTTCACCGGCCGCGGCAAGCGTGTTCCGCTTCCAGCAACAGGAAAAACTGCACGAGGACATCATCGACACGGGCCTGGCGAAGATCTACCAGAGTCACCTCGACATTGCAGCGGGTCTGGCGCGAGACGCGGGAACCGAGATCGCGACGCGCCTGCTCTCGGGCAAACCGTTCGAGCAACTGCTCAGATATGCGCGCGAAACCAAGCCGTGGCTGCTGGTGCTCGGCCGCACCGGCGTGCATTCGGAAGCCGGAATGGATCTCGGCAGCGCGACCGAAAACCTGCTGCGGCTCGCACCCTGCAATCTTCTCCTTTCGGCGCGCAGCTTCGAACCGCCGGTGGAGAAAATCGCCGACGCGACCATGGCCTGGACCAAGGAGGCGGAGCAGCGCATGGGCCGGGTGCCCGAATTCGCGCGCGGCATGGCGCGCAGCGCGATCCTCAGGCACGCCGCACTGCAAGGCCACACCGTGATCACCTCGGACGTCATTGACGGGGCGCTCGGCCGCATGCCTGGCGGCAAGTGTCCGTTTGCCGGGCAGGGTGAGAAGGAACAGGGATCATCCGCGACGCCTGAAGCTCCCATGGCCTGGGAGACCTCCGCCCGCGCGCGTTTGGATCAGCTACCGTCGCAGGTGCGCGATCACGCGCGGCTGCGGATCGAGAAACTGGCGCGGCGCATGAAATGCGCCAGCGTGAACGACGCAGTCATGGACGCCGCTTCGCGCGCCGTGGCGGAAATGCTCGGATAAGCCATGCAGGCGCTGCAACTCGTCTCGTGGAACCTGACGCGGCGCTGCAATCTTGCCTGTGGCCACTGCTACCTCGACGCGGTGCACAGGAAAAGCGATGCGCCCGGCGAACTGGCGACCCCGGAAGCGCTCGGCGTGCTGGACCAGCTTGCAGACACGGCCCCCGGCGCGATGCTCGTGCTGACCGGCGGCGAGCCGCTGCTACGCAAGGACCTTTGCGCCCTGGTGGAGCGCGCCAGCAGCAAGGGGCTGATCCCCGTAATCGGAACCAATGGGCTGTTGCTCGACGAGGAGCGCGCAAGGCAACTGAAGGCGGCAGGCGCCGCGGGCGTCGGCATCAGCGTGGATTCCGCCTCGCCCGGGTTCCACGATCGCCTGCGCGGACGGCCCGGTGCGTGGGCCGCGGCGCTCGGTGGCATGCACGCGGCTCGCGCGGCGGGACTCGCGGTGCAGATGCAGGCGACGCTGTTTCCGGAAAACCGCAGCGAACTGGCCGCATTCGCCGGCCTCGCGCAGGAGGTGGATGCGCTCGCGCTCAATTTCTTCTTCCTCGTCTGCACCGGGCGCGGCGTCACCCAGACCGACATGCCACAGGCGATGTACGAGGAGACGCTCGCGGCGATCGTCGAGTTGCAGCAGCAGCGTCCGCAGATGATGATCCGTGCGCGTTGCGCACCTTACGTGCGGCGGCTGCTCGGGCTGCGCGCGGGCGAAGCGCGGGATGGCTACGAGGGCTGGTCGAGCGCCTGCCTTGCGGGCCGCAGCTATCTGCGCATCACGCCGCAGGGCCGCGTCACGCCCTGTCCGTACATCCCCGAGGTCGCCGGCGACCTGCGCGTTAGGCCTTTCACCCGTATCTGGCGCGAAAGCGCGATCCTCCAGAATCTGCGAGGCGGATTGCCCGGCGGAAAGTGCGGCGCCTGCGACTATCGCTACAGTTGCGGAGGCTGCCGCGCGCGCGCCGCCGCCGCGTCAGGCGAGCTGCTCGGCGAGGACCCGAAGTGCAGCTACGTAAAGCCACCTGGCACGCCAGCCGAAGTCCTGGCACGACTAGACACCAAACAATCCCAAATCGCATGGGACTCGGCGGCAAGCGCAGTTCTCGGGCGCATTCCCGGCTTCGTTCGCGAGCGCATCCAAACGAAGATCGAAGAAAGGGCGCGCACCGCCGGCGTGACGGTGGTGACCGCAGACTTCATGCGTGCGAACCGCCCCGCGAACCTGGCCGGCCTGCGGCCTGGGTAGCGCAGGGGCTGTAGTCGCGGCGACGCGTTTACCGCGCTTCGATCGTGAACTGAACGCTATTGCCTCCGATCAGCTCGAACGTCGGGCGATACGACCCGGGCGTGTCCCCGGTGTGAAACCGTACCGCAAGCAATCCTGCGTTGGCCTTGCCGCCGCCAGGATACTTTTCGTGCCGCAGCGGCTCGCCGGAGAGCACGGGTTTGCCGTCGGCACGCGCCGGACTGGTCGCCGATTGCCCCTTGGCGCCCGCGGGAGCCGCGCCGATGATTCCGCCCACGACCTTGTCCTGCGACGTATCGAGCTTGCCATCACCGCTCGTATCCTGAACCAGAAGTCCTCCGGTGTAGCGCGGGTAGCGGGAAAGATCGCGCGGCGCGATGCCAACGTTATTCATCGGACCACCCGCGGCTCCCCATAGAAGCAGCCCCAGCCAATGTGGTGCGTCCATTCCGAGACCGGCATTCTGGAAGTCCGAGTTCGTTCCCGGTGCAAGGTGAAAATTGGTCGGCGCAAGGCGGGCCGAAGGTGCGTCGAACTCGATTCTGGCGCTGCCCTGCCAGGCGCGTTTCTCGCGCCCGTCGGCACCCAGCAGCGAGACGCGCACGGGATGGTCGCCGGGGTCGAGATTCAGGAAGGTATTGCCGCGAAGGTGGATCACCTTGATCCCCGGCGCGTTCGGGCCCTCCGGCTTGACATCGACCAGTGCCTGCACCCCGATCGAGTTGGACCTCGCGTCGTAGACGATGTGGTATTGCCCTTTCTGCCTCACCGCGGCCTGCGGCCAGCCGCGCGTCAGTACGAGATTGAAGTCGGCATCCTCGCGCAGCGGCGACGCGCTGTTGCGCTGAAATACCTTCGGCAATCCGACCATGAGCCGTTCGCCGGTCAGAAGGCCAATCCCCGGGACTGCCGGATTCGCATCCTTCACGAGGACGAATACCAGGTCGGTCGCCCGACCGGCGACATGGCCGTCGAAGCTGATGGGCGCTGGCACGATCAAGAGCGGTTCGGGTCCGGGTCGTGTTACCTGAGTGGAGCACGCGGCCAGTGTGGCCGCTGTCACTAGTGCAAGGGCAGCGGCCGTGAAACGAGGCCCGCGTCCGTATGTGCGGTCGCACATGGAGAAAGACCGGTTGTGTTGGGACCTTAGGGCACGCACGACGCCTGAAGGGGTCGACGCCGCGGCCAGCACTTTTCGTTCAATGGCTGCTCTCACTCGTCCTCCGTTGTGGATAGATACAGGGGCCTCGGAAATCCGGCGACTTCTCGACCGGGAAATCACCGATACGGTGTGCCGATCCACCGGGCGCCACGCCCGTGGTCCGCACTTCGTTCGATTACGTTGGTCGAACTGCCGGACTGAGTTCTTACAGCTCTTGCAATGCTGACGCCGCAACCCTGAGTCGCCCGCTCGGCTCAGTGCTCCGCGCCGGCGAGAACCGCGAGGTCAATCGCGCCGGCTACGCCCGCCACCTCGCGATTGAGCCTGAACTCGACGTCCCCTCGCCGCGCATAGCCCTGTGCGACCGCGCGCCGGAACGTCTGTTCCGTCGTCAGCGTGCGCACGCCCTCGATCTTGGTGTGATTCTGCAATTTAGCCGCACGATTGACGGGATCACCGATCACGGCATATTCCAAGCGGCCCTCGCCACCGATGGCGCCGCAGGTCACGGTACCGGCCTCGATGCCGATGCCGATGCCCGGCGTCGGCATCCCCTTGGCGCGGCAGGTATCGCACCAATCGCCAAACCGGGTCAGAAGGTCATCGCCGCAACGAAGCGCATCGGCGGCGTAGGTCAAGTTCGGTCGCACCGCCCCGAACGTCACCATGACGCCATCGCCGAGAAATGTCGTGATCGAGCCATTGTGGCGCTGCACGGTCGGCACGACGATACGCTGATATTCTCCCAGCAGCTCGATCAACTTTCTCGGCTCGAGCTTCGCGGCGAGCTTGGTAAACCCACGCAGGTCGATGAACATGGTGGCCGCCTCGCGGCTCTCGCCTTCGCCGGGGCGCAGCAGCTCGTCGGCGCCGATCAGCGTCTCGGCCACGTCGGGCGAAAAGAAGCGCGCCAGCTGCACTGCCGTCGCCTGCTCGGCCACTGCGCGTTCAAGTAACCGCCGGCCGCGCGCCGCGCCCACCGCGAGCAGCCCGGTTACCACCAGAATGGAAATGATCTTGTCGACCTCGCCACCGATCAGGATCATCGCTGAAGTCATGTAGGCGACATAATCGCGCGTGATGAGCTCCATCCCGCCCGGCGCATTGAGCGCGTACAGGAGCAGCGTAAGCCAGCCGAGCGCGGCGGTGGCGCCCGCGAGCAGCACATACCCGGGCGAGAACGACAGCGCGCGCAGCGCGATGAAAATGAAAACATAGGCGAAGGTCGGCGCCTTGAGGTAGAACGCCGCCGGCTGCCCGTATTGCAGGTGAAAGCTCCAGATCGTGACCATCAGCACCGCGACGTCGACGAACACCGACAGCACGCCGAGCGCAGGCGTGAGGCGGCGCGCATGCGCGCGCTGCAACCGGAACAGGGTGAACGCGGCATAGACGCCGAGCGCCCATGGGACGGGCCTGAAGTCGGCGTCCACCGGCGAGGTGCTCGGCGCAACCAGATAAAGAGTCGCTAGCACGGCGACGATCGTCGCCTGCACCCAGCTCGTGAGAATTTCGCCTTGCTCGCGCTGCAGCTCGATGGCGCGCACCACCCGGGAGGGCAACCGTTCGGCGCGCTTCGACGTGCTTGCAAAGGCTTGGACGGCATGGACGTCGGTGAATCGAACGCCGGTTGGAAGTAGCGGGGCGATGTCTTCAGTCAGATTTCGCGTCAGCCTCTGAAGCATGCGTCGTTCGGCGTCGGCCCTTGAAATCGGATTGCCCTCCAATGCCAAGTAGTAGTCGAAGCATGCGACGAGCTTTTTCGGGTCCAGGTCCAGCTGCCTGAGCCCCTCGTTTAGATCGAACAGGTCGCGGCCCTTGCGCCGCTGCAAGAGCGCCCGCAACTTGGTCCCGAAAAGTTCCTCCGGCTCGAAGGAGGCGATTTCCGCTTTGCCTTGATGCCAGCCGTTGACGACTTCGAACGGGTACTTTTTGATGCCAAGCAAGCTGTCGTGCTCGCGCGTGTTGATTTCGACCTTCAGTTTCAACGCGGTGTCCGGGGCCACTTCTGGCGCGAACCGGAAGATCAGGTGCATCGAGTGTGCGGCCTGATTGCGATTGCAATTCCCCAGCCACGCCAACGCCTCGCGGATCGCATCGACGGTGGTGCCGATCGGCTCCGGCTGAGTTTGTACCAGGTCGATATCTTCGGAATAGCGCAGCGGCTGCCGGAACAGCAATTTGTTGATGGCGGTGCCGCCGCGAAAGGCGATCTTGCCTGCCAGATCCGGCGCGTTGAACAAGTCGCACAAGGCGCGGCAGATCACAAGATCCTGCTCCACCTGGCGCAGGTCAGGCCAAGGTGCCTTGGTGCTCCATTCCTGTAGGTAAGCCTGCGGGATCAAAAATCGATCTCCACTGGCTCATTGATCACGAGCATCCACTTGGAGTTCTTCTGCTGCGGACTGGCAAGCGACGCGATGAAGGACTTGACCGAAGGATCCAGAAGCTTGACGGACTTCGCTTTGTTTGCGAAGGGCTCCAGCGCCTTCGCTTGGCGCATGTGGCCGGCGAGTTCCAGTAGGTAGCCGAGCCGCCGCACGGAAGAGTTTTCGTAGCTGGCCCCAATTTTGGCCAGCTTGCGGGAGTCGGCCTTCGCCCCTAGATCCTTGACGATCTGGGCGACGCCGTTGATGCCCGCGGCCCGATGGAAGTAGCGAGCGCAGTCCAGGAGGGTCAGCTCGACGCCGGCCACCTTGGCGAAACCAGCGTCGCTCTTCATTTGTGCCAGGCACTCGGGGTGATTGGCTTCGTCGAAAGCATGCGGGGCTTGGTAGACGAACTGCAATCGGTGGCGGCCGATCTCGAAGGCGCGCAACTGTTTGGGGACGATCACCTGAAAAACCATGGCCGCCTGGTGCGACGAACCGTGAAATGCCGCCGCACGAAGCAACGAGATTCGATAGTCGATCCCTTGATGCTTCATCAAGGGATCGATCCAGCGCACCGGGTCCGGTGCCCCACTCGGCTGATCTTCGGGTCGAAGGATCAGGTAGAAGCCGTGTCGTGGATTCGCGAGACGGCGCTTCCTGATCAGCCGGCTGACCGCGACGGCGAGCGTTTCCGGGGCGAGGCCGAGCGCGCCCTGCGCCTCTTTGCGAGAAAAGTAGGCGCGGCCACTGGCAAGCTGCTCGTCTAGATACTTGTCAAAGGAAGCCATGCCCAATCATAGGCAAAACTTAACAAAAGAGCAACTGTTTTGCATATAAGTGGGGCAGAAAAACGGCATCCCGGCAGGCGACGCAGGTTGCTGGAGGAACGCGGACGCCCTTTGCGCTACAGCATTGGCATCACGACGTCGCGGCCGCCAGTCGATTGTCGCGCTTGGTAGCAAACGGGGTGCAAAGCTTTTCCTCTAGCTGCGGGAAAAGCAGTCCGATCGCCTCATCATAGTAAGTGACCCGCCGAAATGTAGTATCGCCGGCTTCGATCGAGCACTTGATGTCTTTCGCCAACGTGTCGCGCCACTGCCACTGCTTGCGATTCAGCGTGGACTTGTGGATGTACGACGCCCAAAGATACAGCACTGCGAAGCCTCGGTTCCCTCCTCGGATGGTTTGCCGTACCCCTGCTTCGAGGACTTGGTAGGCGCTGTAGCATTTGTGGTAGCCCACGGGACGGTTGTGTTTGATGGACAGCAGCACGGGCAGAACCCGATGCCAGCCGAAGAAATCCTCGTCCTTCAAGCACTCGAATCCACGGTGCCAATGGTCGTTCTCGCACATCCCTTCGGCAATATCCACCAAGGGCTGCCGTAGGTGATTCGCGTAGTCGCTATCGCAGTAAGCAACCGCTGCCGCGAGGTACCGTTTGACCAAGCCTTTCCACTCGTCGAGCCGTTGGTGCCGCCACCATATCTCAGCCTGGCGCTGGGCCTCCCGCTCCGTCTCAAGCCGCTTCCGTTCGTCCTCGGCTCGCTTAGTGTGAAGCGCCTGCCGCGCCGCGTCGTAGTCGAAAAAGTACGGGCGGTAGCTCGGCGTCGGAAACTGCATGTCGTCCAAGGTGACGAGCTGATTTTGCCAGTCGTCTTCTATCGAATTGCCGACGAGAATGGGCTTCTGAAACGTTCCGTTGAACGTCAACCGGCCATTGCGGGCGCTCTCGTCCATTGCGGTCTGGTCGAGAACGAAAACATTTCGCCGATTGAAGAACGCTTCGTCGCGCACAGTGGAGCGCCTTAGATCGAGAAAGCTGAACAACCAGATGATGAAAATTCTTTCCTGGCGGTAGAAGTCATCGCGTTTGATGACATCGGAAAGGAATGTGTACGAGAGCTGAATCTCAAACACGATTCGCTTGCCATCCTTTACGCATTGCACGTCGGGGCGCTTCCACTCACCCTTGAGAACCTGGCCATGTGTGACGAGCTCGCGATCTACCTTGGTGACGCCGGGCTCATTCTCCAGCCAAGAAGCGACAAACTCCTTAAGCTTCCTGTGCTGCACCCCTTCCTGCTGGCCGCGGTAGATCAAGGCGCGCTGCATATCGGGCGAGAGCCTGTTGCCTTCGTACCAGGGGCAATCGGGCGATGCGCCGTCATGCGCGAACCATCTGTTGCCTTCCTCCCGGATATACCGAGAGAGATAGAGCGGCTTCCTGCAAATGGCACAAATGAATTTGGACTGGGCCTCCCCACGCTGCCGAGCCACGCGGTTGGCCATTGCGGTGCGCCGCAGAGCGGTGAAATCCTCCTCGGGCAGCTTGAGCAGCTCGGTCGCCGCGATCCGTACTTCGGTCGCGGTGTCTATCGCCAGCTCGACTGTCTGCTGGTGGTGCATCTCGATCTCGCGCAGATCCTACTTCCTCGCCATCATCAGCGCTCTATTATACTTAGGCCAATCATCCCAGCCGCGAGGGGGACTGCGATTCCCTCAAATTCCCAGACGCTAGCCGATGATCAAAGATGTTTCTTGTAGTAGACCCACTGTATGCGCGCCAGTATTGCGGCGGTGGCCGCGGCAGACAACCATATGAGCCGGGGATCGAGCGACATCGGTACAAGCAGGCTCACCGCACCACTCGTCGCAAGCAGTACGAACTGAAGATGCTTGCCTCGATGGTAAAGGCTCGCGGATTCCCGGCCGCCAGAGGCCCGGCGTATCGCGCGCTGCGTCAATCCGTCCGCCAACGCGACAACGTACATCAGCGCGAGGGGTGGCACCATCATGGCTAGCGTAACAAGTCGAACACCGAGCAGCTGCGTTCCGATCATCGCCACCTCGATCGCTTCGCGATTGGCGACATAGGTATTGCGCACAATGGTGTCGGGGATGGAAAGCGCCGTCCCTTCCGCAAAGCGCATTCCCATGTCGTGGATTCCGGTGACCCGAAAAACCAGCGCATAAAGAAAGTTCGCTGTTCCGGTCACCGCGCTCGGCACTCCGCCTTGCCACTGCGCGAGGTCGAGCCCGCGCGCAAGGTCCGTGGCGAGAATGCTCTTCAATCGGTCGATGCCGTCCGGCCAGACCTTGAACACGAATGTCCAGTCAACAATCCAGGCCACAACTAGGATTCCGACGAACGCCAGAGTGAGCGCGAAGACGAGCTTGAGCGGGGCAAGCAGAGCGCCGGGGATTCCGCTTTCGTGAAACGAGGCATTCCTAGAGGCCAACGCTCGCATCCTCCGCAGTGACGTCATGACGCGCCCAGCGCGAACGGCCATCCATCCGGCCCCTCACCTCGCTGCCGATCGCTTCCAGGCTCGCTGGCATCAGCGGGTCGTGGCTGGCGTCCGGCAACGGCATCCGGATCTTGTGAAGCTGCCCGCCGTGGATGAGTGCGAAGGCCTGTCCCTTGGGCAATTGGACGAGGTCGCTCGGCGCCAGCATGAGGGCGCTCTCCGTGGTGATGCGGTCCTCGTTACGGCTGGCGAAGTCGGCAAAGTCTCGGGGATCGTTTGTGTCGGATACGGAGGACGAAACGAGGGTCGAGACGACGCGCACCTCGGGGAGCTGGCTGGTCAGTAGCTCTGCCGTCGCCACTTCCTTGACGCGCAGCATGATGAGGGTATTGAAGTTGCCAGCGATCTGCCCCGCCTTGGCTTGCGACCCAATGCGCGCCTCCACGTCCGACCAGGTCTGCGTGTACGCGGTCACTTGGAATCCAGCGCCGCCGGCCTTGTTGAGGAGCGGGATGAACTCGTCGCCGATCAGTTCGTTGAACTCGTCGGCATGGATCGCGATCCGGCGCGGCGCAGTCTCGCCTGGAAGCCCCCTCCCCGTGCCGAACTTGTAGAGGCTCCCCGCCACGCTCGTGAGATCCGCGAACATCGAGTTACCCACTGCGCCGGCCACCTCATAGTCGGACAGGGAGTCGAGCCCGATATAGACGATGCCGCCCAGGTTGATCACCGAAGCCCAGTCGAACACGGGACGCCAATCGCTGGCATCGTCGAGATCTGGCGACAGCAGCGATGCCGTGCGGCCGGTGGTGAGCTTTTCCATTAGGGGAAGCAGCGAAGCCACCAGCTTGTCGAAGTAGCTCTTCTCGTAGTTGAGCGTCGAGGCGAGCGCGTGGGCGATCGGGTCGTAGAGTTTCTTGCGCCGTGCGTATTCGACCAGCGTCACCGCGCGGAATCCGCGCGTCTGCAATCCCTTGTCTAGGCTCTTCTTGTCGATTGCCATCGACTCGACCTCCGCGCGCCAGCCGGCAGCGCCCTGCTCCCGGTCCAGCCAGTGTTCGAAGTAGTCAATCAGGAGCGGTTCGACGTTCGACGCATAGCGATTGATCTGCTCGTAGTCGGGCTTGCGTCCGAGCGCCACCAGCGCACGGGCCATGACATTGACGAAGCGCCAGACAAACTCCTTGAACGCCGCCGACTGGCCCTCGGAAGGAAGCTGCCCGGCGATGCGCGTCGCCACCTCGGTGATTCGTGAGAAGTTCCCCACTGGGTTGTAGCGTGCCGAGAACTCGGGATGTCCCAGGTGGAACATGAAGAACTCGTTTTGCCGTCCCGCGCGCTTCGCCTCGGCGTAGACGCGGCGAAGCAGGTCGATGTCGCCCTTGGGGTCGAACACGATCACCACCTCGCCCCGGCGAATGTCCTGCGTGAGGAGCACTTCGGCGAGCCGGGTCTTGCCAACGCGGGTCGTGCCCAGGACCAGGGTGTGGCCCACGCGGTCGCGGATGTCCATCCAGATGTCCGACTCCGTGGGCTCGACCCCATGGATGGCGGGATCGCCGCCGACGGCGGATTGGTCTGGTGACTGGGGACGAAGGGATTCTGCGATCCGGCCTATGAGTCCGGGTCGCAGCAGGTCCCGCTTTTCCGGGAGTCTCGTTTCGTGCAGGCGTTGCGTGTGCCGCTGATCCCAGCGAAAACCCTTACCCAGAAACAATCGCTCGGGCGACCACGGGATCTCTTCGGACGCCACGACGTAGCGGCGCTGGCGCCGCAGGTTCGCGCGGTAGCGGACGATTCCCAAGCCCGCACAGCCGCGCCAGGCCGCATGGCAGACGAAAACGCCGGCAAGTCCCCACGAAAGCTCCGGTGTCAGGAGAAAGGTCGATGGGCTCGTCATCACGGCAGCGGCGGCGAGACCAGAGGCGGCCGCCGCGCGCAATTCGTAGGCGGGCCGCAACAATGATTCGAGCGGATAGCCCATGGCTCACGCATCTCCGGGTATTACGGGCAGGCGAGCGAGCACCGGATTGACGGAAGGAACCGGGTTGACGAATCGCGCCGGACTGCGGATGACAACCCCGGACAGTCGTGACACGGCGCGATCGCCGCGCATCACCTGGTAGGTGAGGATGTTGACGCCCTTGTTGGCGCGCAGATGCCAGCCTGCCCGCAAGACTTGGCGCTGGATAAATTTGCCGATGTCCGGCTCGCCGGGAGCGTTCGCGGGACCACGGTTGCCGTCTTCGCCGAAGCGCTTTGCAAACTCCCGGAAGATGCGCGGCGAAACGAGCAGCATGCCCTCGTTCACGAAATGCACGAGCGCTCCGGCCTCGTTGACCCGGAGAGTCCGCTCGGAGAGTCCTTGCTGCACCCAACCGATGAAGCGGCGTGCCGCTTCGGATGTTTGTGCCAATGCGGGATCGGTCGTCCGAAATTGCTCCACTGGTCCGCCGCGCTCTTCGTCGAAATCCTCGAGGTACTCCGTTTCCTCGTTCGGAGGTGCCGACTCATTCGGGGCCGCGGTCGCGGCATCCGGCTGAGCCGCCACTGTCGTGCTCGGGTTGGTCGAGCGTCCATCGAAGCCGCTTACGGCCATCACGTCGCGAGAATTCGCGACCGGCGCAGCCTCCTGCACTGTCAGATCAGCTCTGCCGCGCTGTAGTAGGTCGCCGCTCCCCGATTCCACGGCAGCTCGCAGTACCAGCGCGCTGATCGCTCCAGCCTGCGCCGAATTCGCTCCGGAGAGGAACGCTAGAAGCTCGCGCATGAGCGCGGGGTCCCCAGCGAGCCATTCCAGAATCGATGGCGGCACGAGCCGGTCAAACAACTGCGCCGCAAGCCTTTCGTGTACGTCCAACCTGTTCTTACCAACGCCGCACAGCAAGGCGGCGACGAACACCGCGTAGGTCCACCGATGCGCCTGCGCTCCGATCACTTCCGGCGCAGCGCCTCGCGGCAGAATCTGGCCACGACGGTAATCGAGCGCGCGACTAGCGACATCCAGGGCGCGTGTGAACAGATCGTCCGGATTCGCGTGCTGCTGCGATTCCGACGCCGGCGGCAGTTGCACGAACTCCGCATAGCCTTCGATCACGGGGCTCACGGCGCGCTCGAACACTTCCCGGGGAAATCCAAGCTTGATGCGGAGGAGTTCGATGAGGGTTGCGCTGCAGGTACGTTCGATGAACTTCTGGAAACCCAGCGCCGAAAGTTCCGCATCTGGTGCGACGATGGCCTCGTGCTGCTGCTCCTGAGGCGTTTGCGCAGGGAAGCGCTTGCGCAGCAATAACGTCCTGGCGCTCACGAGCACGCTTTCCAGGGCCGATCTGCCTCCGCGCTTCATCACCGCTGTAATCATCATCGGGTGAGTATTGCCGGTCCCATCCGGGACATCCGCCGCGATCGTGGCCTTGGCAAAGCTCCGAAAGACTATTTACCCGTACCACCC
>Ga0080064_1004247_pt1 | contig 18775 bp, 14 predicted proteins | sample Subgrocontami54m_FD_69260 | JGI IMG/M metagenome (GOLD analysis project Ga0080064, IMG submission 69260) | Subsurface groundwater microbial communities from S. Glens Falls, New York, USA - GMW46 contaminated, 5.4 m (SPADES assembly) (version 2) ...
GCCGATCCCGGGTTCTACGCGCTCTGGGCGGACGGTTCGGCGCTGGCGCCGACGCCGTCGTCGCTCTACTTCGCGACGAAAGACGGCGACGTGTTTCGGTTGCCGACGCACATGAGCGGGGCGTCCGCGAAGCCGGAACGGCTACCGTAAGCACCTTTGGATGTAGGGCGGGGGCTCCCGACCCCGCCGCGATTTCACATCGACCGGTCGTTCGGCGGGGTCGGGAGACCCCGCCCTACAAATTCCCTGCGCAACGTCGCGGCGCCCGAATTTACCCTTGCGGCGCGCGGTGGCCCCGTGGTGTTTGGACTGGTTCACATGACGCGCAAGATCCTGCTTATCGACGACGACCGGCTGCAGTTCCGGCTGACGCAGGCGCACGTCAAGAGCTTCCAGACCGATCTCTACGAACTGGAGTGGTCGGCCACCTACGAAGAGGGAATCGCGCGGCTGCTTTCCGGCGAATACGCGGCGTGCCTCCTCGACTACCAGCTGGGCGATCGCGACGGGTTGCAGTTGATTCGGGAAGCGCTCGCGCAAGGCTGCCGGACACCGATCGTTTTTCTCACCGCGGAAACGGCGGACCGCGTGAACATCGAGGCGATGAATGCCGGTGCGCTCGATTATCTCGTCAAAGGAGAAATCACGCCGCGGATGATCGAGCGTTCGCTGCGTTACGCGCTGAAACTCGGCGACACGCTCGAGGCGCTGCGACGGCTGGCGACGCGCGACCAGCTGACCGGGCTGCTGAACCGGCGCGAGTTCGATCGCCTCTTGAGCGACGAGCGCGACCGGGCGCTCCGGTTCAACCATGGCCTCGGGCTTGGCTTCATCGACATCGATCGGTTCAAGGCGATCAACGATACCTACGGCCACCCGGCGGGCGATGTCGTGTTGCGCGAAGTCGCGCGACGCGTGGTGGAGCAGGTGCGCACGGTGGATCGCGTCGCGCGTTTTGGCGGCGAGGAATTCGCGCTCATTCTGGTGCAAACCGACCAGGCGAGCGCGGCCGAGGTGGTGCGGCGCATCTGCCGGGCCTTCGCCCGGGACCCGATCATGGCGACCGACACGACCGCGCTGAATGTCACGGTGAGCGGCGGTGTGGCGATGCTGCCGCAGGACGCAACCACGGAGGCGGAGCTGATCGCCGCGGCCGACAAGGCGCTGTACGCCGCCAAGGAGCGCGGGCGAAACCGCGTGGAAGTGTTCAGCGAGTTGCCGACGGTGCGCGGCTGAGCGAAGGATCAGATGGGTTTGAGGACGGTGCGGAGGTCATCCGTCCCATTGAGCGGCGCTAAATGGGTGATTTTTAGACGCTGCTCTCCACCGGGCACATCACGCGCAAGCTCTGCGGCCGGACGACGAATTCGATTCGCGTGCCCGCCTCGTGGAGTTCGCCGTCGGTGTGCAGCAGCCCGCGGTGTTCGCGTTCCACCACGAAACGATCGCTGCGACGCAGCGCGATGCCCGGCAGGCGATCGAGCGTGCCGTTCATCAAGCGCGCGGCGAGCGGCAGCGCATTCCAGAGTGTGATGCGAGGCACGGCACACAAATCGAGGAGCCCGTCGTCGACGCGCGCCCCTGGCGCAATGCGGGCATCGTTGCCGTACTGATCCGAATTGGCGACGGCGAGGGTGAACGCGTGGAACTCTTCACGGGCCCCGTTATGCTCGACGTGGTAGGCCTGCGGGCGCCACCCCCAGAACGTGCGCGCGACAATCGACACGTAGCGCGCGAACCCACGCCGGCGGAGCGAATTGAACCGGTGCGCGATTTCCGCCTCGAAACCGATCCCGGCCGCGGTGAAAAACGCGTGGCCGTCGGCCGTGCCCGTGTCGATGGCGCGCGACCGGCCATGGAGGAGAATGTCGCAGGCGCGCGCGATCGAGCCGTGGATCCGCAGGGGGCGGCCGAGGCCGTCACCCGAGCCGCAGGGGACCAGGCCGAGGATCGCGGGGGTGCCGATCAGCGCGCCGGCCACCTCGTTCATCGTGCCATCACCCCCGACCGCCACGACGAGTTCGCAGCCGGCGATCACGGCGGCGGCGGCCAGTTCGCGCGCGTGGCGCGCCCGCTCGGTGAGGACGATCGCGGCGTCGTGCCGGGCGGCGAACTCGCGCAGTTCATCCAGGTGGCGGGCGGCGCGGCCGGAACGGAGATTGATGATTAGCCGGGTCTTCAGCGGAGAAACTTTTGACCAGTGATTACACGGCTGCCACGGATTGGAAAACAAAACCGTGTCGCCGCCACCCATCCTTCACGTGCTGACCGGCCCGACCGCCGCCGGCAAGACCGAGTGGGCGTTGCGCTGGGCGGAGCGTTTCGGGGCGGAAATCGTTTCGTGTGACTCGCTGCTGTTCTATCGCGGCATGGACATCGGCACGGCAAAACCGACCCCGGCCGAACGCGGGCGCGTCCGGCACCACCTGATCGACCTCTGCGATGTCACCGAGCAGATGGACATCACGCGGTACATCGCGCTGGCTCGCGCGGCGATTGACGACATCCGGGTGCGGGGCCGCCGGGTGCTGGTGACGGGCGGCAGCGGGTTTTACCTGAAGGCATTCTGCGGGCCGGTGGCGGATGACATCGAAGTGGCCGCCGTGATCCGCGAACGCGTGCGCGCATTGCCGGCGGCGGCCGCGCTCGGGGAACTGCGGGCACTGAACCCGGCGGGACTCGGCGCACTCGATGTGGCGAATCCGCGGCGCGTGGCGCGCGCACTCGAACGATGTCTCGCGTCAGGCCGGACGCTGGCGGAATTGCAGGACACGTTTGCGCGGCAGCCGGGCGCGTTTGCGGATTTTTCGATGAAACTGACCTTGCTCGACCGCGCGCCGGCGGAACTCGAGCAGCGGATGAGCCAGCGCGTGACCGCCATGGTCGGGGCCGGACTGGTGGACGAGGTGCGTCGGTTGCGGGCGGCCGGCCTCGAAAGCAATCCGAGCGCGGCACGCGCCATTGGCTATCGCGAGGTCCTGGCGTATCTCGATGGCGCGCTCGCCGAATCGGCGCTGGCGGCGGAGATCGTGAAAAACACGCGAGCGCTGGTGAAGAAACAACGGACGTGGTTTCGGACGCAGCTGCCCCCGCATCGGGTCATCCCGGCGACCGAACTGCGCGACGAGGCGGAGCTGTTCGGGTAGGGTGATGCGCGTTGAGCCGGACTCGCGCAGCGGACGGAGGTGGAACGCGACCTCCGGGCGCGTTCTTGCGGCGGACGTGGGCCAGACGGCGCCCGGAGGTCGCCGTCCACCTCTCAGTGCGCACCGTTTCAACTGCACGCGTCACCTACAGGTAAATGCGAATGGCGTGTTTTTCCGGATGGCCCCTAGTTCACGCGCCGGTAGGTGTCGCCGGAGTACACGAGCGTATTGGCATTGAGGGCTTCGATCACGCCGCTGCGCGTCGTGACGATGCAGGTTTGCTTGTCGCGCCGGCCGATCCGGTAGCTGTCGGCGCCGCTGCCGAGCGACTGGCGTGGTCCCAGTTCGGCGAATACAACGTGGCCTTGCGCCGAGACCGTCAGGTGGCGGTCGCCCGCCCGCTGTCCGGTGGCGAAGATCCCCGTGATCGCGTCCTGGCGCGTTTTCACCTCCGCCGGATCGGTGACCAGCGTGATTTCCGCCGGCGGGTCCGCTCGTTCCGGGACGAACACCGGTTTCAGCGCGTGCAGGACGAGTCCGATCCCGGCGCAAATCAGCACGAGCGTGGCCAGGCTCCGCCAGACGGGTTCCGTCGGCGGCCGCTTGGGGGTAACGGAGATTTCCTGCGCCCGCCCAAGCCGCGCGATGATCTGCTCGGCGGTGACGGGCACCGCCGGCACGGGCGGACTGGCGTCCTGCTCCAGGAGCGTGAGTTGCCGGGCCGCGGCGCGGACGACGAAGCGGCCGCTGTCGGCCTCGATCAGAAAGTGCGAATCGGCCGGCGAGCAATCGGTCTCGAGCTGGCGGTACACCTCGAGCACGGTGAGCAGCTGCTGGCGCGAAACGTCGCCGCGGTTGATCCTGCCGAAGGCGGGATGCACTCGCTTCAGGTCGGGCGACAACCCGACGGTGACGACGTGATAGCGGGCGGAGAATTTCACGGCTCGAGCACGAAGAACGGCACGTCACGGTAGCCGAGCTGGAAGTTCCCGGTGCGAAGATTGCCGTCGTCGACGGCGCGATCGATTTCCTCCAGCAAACGGCGATCCGCGGTCACTGGTTCGCGATCGCGCGGCCAAATCATGATCGTCGCCCGGTAACGCTGCCCGCGGTGCAGCGCGTCGGGCGCCCAAAGGTAGCGCCCGCCAACCGGCGTGCGCCGCGACCATTTCAGGGGCAGCATCTCCTCCATGCCGGCGGGCGCCTGCGCGACCGCCGTCGCAGCCGGGGGCCAGTCGCCCCGTTTTTGCGCGTAGGTCTTGAATGCCTGCGCGAAATCGCGCAGCTGGCCCGCCACCTGGACCGCGCGCTCGTGCCGCAGCGAATTCTGCACGAGCGGCACGACCATCGCGACGACGAGGCCGAGGACGAAGATGACGATGGCGACCCCGAGGGCAGCTGTCCCGGCGCACGCGGATTGGGATGAGCGGCGCGCGGGCTGGGCGGCGGTGTCGCGATCGTTTCCCGTGAATCGTGTCACGGCGCGAGGCAAACAGCGCGGAGGGGTGCGTTCAAGCCGCGCGTTCGGTCCGCGCGAGCCGTGCGAAAATGATCACGTGCGTCGCCACGATCAGCGGCACGAGCAGGGTCGGCAGGAAGCTGAGCGGCAGGTGCAGCAGCGGCCGGAGTTGCTCGGGATGGGTCAGGTTGATGCGCGTGGCGCTGGCAATCACGAGCAGGATGTCGATCAGCCCGACGACATTCCAGATTCGCACGGCACGGAGCCGTGCGCCGGCTTCGAGCGGCGCAAGCGCCACGGGCAGCGCCATCGTGGCCACGATGATGTCGCCGAAACCCGCGGGCAGCGCGAACGCGCGCGGCAGTTCCCCCCGCTGATAGAGGACGAGGAAGTAGATGCCGATGAAGCGGGTGACGTGGAAAAGCACGAGCGCGCGAAGATCCAGCGCGTCGATCCAATGGCGCAACGGGCGGGTTTGGAAATAAAGGAGCAGCACCAACCCCGTGAGGCCGAGGATCATCGCCTGCACGCCGAAGGGCGGGAGTCGCCGCAGCCAGCCAAAATAACCCGCGGCCAGCGCCAAGCCAAACCAGCTCCAGACCAAAAGGCGGACGAGGAGGGCGGCGGGCATGCGGCGCAAAACCTGAAAGGCCGAAAGGCTGACGTCAGCCCTTCAGTCGCCTGGTCTTTTCCCTCACTGCGGCAGCTGGACGCCGAAGCGCTGCAGCGACGTGCCCTCGAGCCGGTGCAGCTCAGCGAGGGCGCGGCGGAGCGAAACCCGCGCGCTCAGTTCCTGGAACCGCGCGTTCTCGAGGTCATCCTGCGCCAGCAGCACGAGCCGGCTGGTGGAGAGGCCGGCGTCATAGCGCGCCTTCTGCTGGTCGTACTGGCGCGCGGCGAGCTCGGTGGCTTTCGCCCGGATTTGGAGGGTGGCGAGAAACGTTTCGATGGCGCGAATCTGCATCCGCACACTCACGAGCAGCGTTTGCTCGAGCTCTTCGAGTTGAACCTGGCGCGAAAGGACCGACGACTGCGCCTGCCGGTAGCGGGCCTTGTCCGCGTGCTTGCCCCAGGGCATCGAATAGTTCAGCCCGAGCGCCCAGTTGTTGCCGTGGTCATTCGGCAGGTTGGCAATCGCCTGTTCGTAGCCTGCACTCGTCGCCCGCGCGGTGTAGCCGAGCGTCGCGCTCAGATCGAGATCGGGCTGTTGATTGCGCCGCGCGGTCTCGAGGTCCAGCCGCAGCTGCTTGATCGCTTCCTCGGCGGAAAGCGTGTCCGGATAGGATTCGCGCGCCAACTTGTAGGACTGCGCGAAATTCGGCGGACCGTCGCGGTAGTCGGGCAGTGCGACCGGCCCGATGCGCACCTCGAAGTCCGGCGCGTTGAGCAGGCTCAGCAGCCGGTCTTCGGCGTCGCGAATCGACTGTTCGGCCTGAATTACGCCGCTGCGCGAGGTGGCGACGCCGACCTCCGAACTGAGGACGTCGAGATCGGTGGCGACACCGGTCGTGCGGCGCGCCTGGTTTTCCTCGAAGAGCTTCTGGCTCGCTTCGAGCGAGTTTTGCCGGATGCGGAGCGTCTCACGCGCGGCGACGAGATTGTAGTAGGCGTTTTCGGTGTCGGTAATGACCTGGAGCACCTGCTTGCGATACGCGATCGAGGCAATGTTCACCCCGAGCTTCGCGCGCTGCAGGGCCGCGGTCGCCATGTGACGGCCGGCGCCGTTGAGCAGCGGCTGGGTCAGCGTGGCGGAGACGCCGTGGTTGAAGGACGGGTTGAGCAGCGCGTTGGTGGAGTTGGTGGCGCTGCGGGAAATGTTCGTGTTGACGCTGACGGTGCCATTCGTGATCGGGTTGCGCGGGAGCGTTGCGCCGACGCTCATCGTCGTGGTGTCGCTGCGCGGGCCGACGGCGGCCACCCGGTTGAGGTCATCGAGCCGGTTGGTCTGGGAGGCCTGTTGGTTGAGTGATCGCCGGAGGGACGAATTGATCGTGGGATCGAAAGCCGCCTGCTGGATCACCACCGCATCCTTCGCGCTGGCGAGCGTGTACTGCTGGACCTGGATGTCGAAGTTCTTCTTCAGCGCGAGTGCGATGGCCTCCTCGAGGGTGAACGGCGTCGTGCTGTCGGGCTGGGCCGGCGGCGTGGGCGCGGGGGGCGCGGCCGTGCTCGCGGCCGGAGCTTGGGCGAAGCTGACGGCCGAGGTGAGGCTGAGGGCAAGCAGGGCGCGGACGATGAAGCGTGGCATGACGAAAGACGGGAGAGGGACGAGAGAGCAGAGAAACCGGTCGTGCTGCAACAACACAGCGCGCGGGTGAAAGTTACTGCTTTTCATACTCGCCCGCGGAAGTGCGCTTTAGCACGGTGAAGCCGGCCTGTCTCGCCCGCGAGACGGAAACCGGTGCCGAAAGTTTCGGCGAATTTACCGGTTGCGGAGCGACGCGACGCACGCCCTGTCCGCATTTCGGACACGACGTCAGATCCGCGGCGCCCGCCGGTTGCCGATGCTCGAAGCCTTCGCCGCAAAGGCGGCACGGCGAGGTGAGCGGGGCATAGCAGCGGAGCGGCATCAGGCGCGGCTACTGAACGCAGCCATCCGACGACTTGGTGGGGCCGGCTTTCCGAACCGGCCTGAGTTTCAGGCAAATCTCCCGCCCGCTGCACACAGATACGTCCGGACTCAGGCCCGCTCGGAGAGCGAGCCCCACCAGGCGGATCGGAGGGCGACCGACGGCGCACATCACTGCGCTTTGCGTTCCGACTTCTTCAGCTCCTTCTCGACGAGATCGGAAATGTACGCCGAAGCGCCCATGCGCGAGGTGAAGCTGGCGAGCTGCGACCGCGCCTCGGCAAAGCGGGGGTTGGACTCGGAAACATCCGGGATCTTCTTGTCGGCGGCGTAGACGAAGAGGCCCTTGTCCGCGCTGAGGACCATGTCGGATACCTGGCCCTTTTCGAGCCGCTCCAGCGTGCCGAGCACCGCGTAGTCCAGATCCTGCGGCCGGGTGCGCGGCGTAAATGCCGGGAGCGTCTTCGCCTCGAGCTTCACCCCGGCGCTGGTGCTGACGGCGGCGGCGGCCTTTTCCATATTGTCTCCCGCCTTCAGGCGGGCTTCCAGCTGGCTCTTGATCGTCTTGCCGAGCTCGACGAAACGCTTGCGGCGCTCGTTCTCGACGTAGTCGACCGCGACCTTGTCGCGCACCTCCGTGAACTGCGGCTTCCGCGCGGGCTGCGTTTCCTTCCAGAGCAGCACCACGGCGCCGGTGGGCGTCGCCAACGCATCGGAGACGAGTCGATCCTTGCCGAGCCGGAACGCCTCGGTCGCGATTTCGGGGGAGCTGCCGAGTTCGGGCGGCAAGGCATCACGAGTAAAGGGCGGCAGTTTCTTCGGCGGCAGCTGGCGCGAGGTCGCGAACGCCTCGAGGGCCTCGGGCGAATTCGCCTTCGATTCGTACAACGCGAGGGAAAAATCGTTGGCCGCCTTTGCCGCCAGCTTTTGCGCGCGTTCGAGCTTCAGCGTCGACTCCACTTGCGGGCGCACCGCTGCGAAATCAGCGGCGGGATTCGCGGGTGGCGTGGTCGCGGGTGGCGTGGGAGCCGGTTTCGTGGCATCGGCGGGCTTGGGGAAGCGCGACGGGTTCTGGTCGTAGAATGCGCGGACTTCCGCGTCGGTGGCCGTCACCTGCTTGAGGTAGTTTTCCGTCGAAAAATCGACATGGCTCAGCACGACGCGCGGCGGAATATCGTAGCGGCCGCCGGACTGCTCGAAGAACTGCTGCAGCTCGGTGTCGGTCGGCTTGATGTCCGGCTTGTACGCCACGTAATCGGCGGTGGCGGTGGCGAGCGTCCACTCCGTGTCGGTGCGGACGATCTGGCTCTTCACATCGGCGGGCAGAACATAGCCCGGGCCGGCGAGCAGGTTCTGGACTTTTTCGGCGCGCACATCGTCGGCGACGACGCGGCGGATATCGGCCTCGGTCGCGCCGCGCGGATTCGTTTTCAGGCTGTCCCGAAAAGTCTGGTAGGCTTTCGCATCGAACTGGCCGTCCGGCCCCGAGAACATGCGCAGCGTCTTGATCTGGTCGGCAATCTCCGGGTCGGTCGCGGCCGGGATATGCCACTGATCGGCGAGGTGCAGGGCGGCGGCGCGCTGGAAAGCGTAATTTTGAATCTGCTCGTTATCGAGCTGGGCAAACCCGCCGACGCGCAGACTCGCGCTGAGACTGGCATCGCCCATCAGCCGCTCCTGGTCCGCCTGCAGCCCAAGATTGTAGCCAAAGAACTGCCGCTCGATCAGCCCGCCGCGATCCGGACGACCGATGCCGGGGGCCGCGCCAATCGTGAAAACGAAAGAAATGATCACACCGCCCAGCAGCAACGCGAAGACCATGCGGAAGTGGTGCTGGAAGTACCTCTGGATCCAAGAAATCATGGGGAGAAAACGCCGGACGCTAGGTCCGACCCCGCGCGTGGCAAGGGTGAATTGGGCCGGGGAGACCAGAGACCAGGGACCGAGAGACCAGAGACCAGAGACCAAGGACCAGAGACCAGGGACCAGGGACCAGGGACCAGGGAACTCGGAATTTGAAAGCTTTCGACCTTGCTCTATTTACAACCCCATTCAACCGCAGTGTGTCGCAGCATCAGCGGTCTGTGGTCGGTGGTCGTTCCTTGGTCTCTAGTTCCTGGTGTCTGGTCTCTTCTGCCCCAACGTGAAGGGCGGGCGCGATTCCTCGAAGGGGTGTTCCTCAAAGAGCTGTTCCACCGTCTTCTGGAAGAATTCCTGCTCACCCAGCCGCCGCAGCCCGGCGTCATACAGCGCGAGCAACGGGTCGATGCGCTCGAGGGTGTTGCCAATCGGGTTCTCTCCCAGGTTGTCGTCGAGCGTCTTGAAATCGAAGAGCGTCGTCCGGTTCAGCGGACGCGCGGGCTGGTACAGGTAATCGGTGGAGGTGGCGTCAGGCGGCGGCCGGAGCGTGGTGACGAGTTGCAACTTCACGAGCCGGTTGAGGCCTTCGTTGAGCAGCTGGGCGGGTACTTTCAGCATCTCGCTGAGGTCCGACGCGGAGATCGGCGGCAGGCACTCGCGGAACCGGCGGCAGATCGTGAGGAACACGACGAGCGTGAGTCGCTCGCGCATCGCCTCGGTCAGCGTGCTCCAGGCCGCCTGGCTGTTGCGGAACTGGACGTTCTGAATCGCGTAGCTGACCACGCCGCCGATCAGCACGTACAGCCAGAAAATGTACAGCCCGCCCATCAGCACGGGCAGGATCGCCAGCTGACCGTAGAGGCTTCTTTCCAGCACGACGCGCTTTGCGTAGAGGAACGCCACGAAATTGTTCAGCAGGAGGAAGGCGGCGACGATGACACCGCCGATCACCGCCGAGCGCCAGAACACGTGCGTGTTGGGAATGACGCGGTAGAAGAGCGTCAGCATCACGGTCAGCAGCGCGAACGAGAAGAGCTGCACCGACCAGCCCAGCGATTGCAGGTCGGAGTTCTCGATGAAAACGCTGACGAACGTGCTCGCGCCGAGCAGCGCCACCGCCGTGAAGAACAGCAGTGCGCCGAGCGTGAGGACCGTCCAGTAAAGCACGATCCGCGTGAGCACGGAGCGGCCCTGCCGGACGCCCCAGATGTCGTTGAAGCTGTCCTCGATCGACTTGAAGAGCAGCAGCACGACCAGCAGCAGCGAAAAGATGCTCACCGCGCCGGCCGATCCCGAGCGGGAAGCCGTGATGATGTTGTTGATCACCTTCACGAGCTGGGGATCGACCTCGTTCGCCGTCTGCGTCAGCTGCTCGTACTGCGCGATCTGCGGCGCGATCAGCTTGATCAGCCGGTTCAGCGTGTCGGCGATCGCGTTGGGATCGTCCTTCGGCAGCGCGAAGCCCGCCACGAGCACGGCGATCGCGATCAGCGGACCGAGGCCCAGCATCGAGCTGAAACTCAGGGCGGCCGCACGGCTCGCGATGCGCGACTCGTACACCACCGTCCAGGTGATCGAGACCACGCGGAGAACCGCGAAGCAGCTGCCCTTGAGCGTTCGGTCCCGCAGGAACGCCGACTGCCAGATCTCGCGCCGGTAAATGTGCGCGAGCCGCGCAAAACGATCGGCCAGCCGCAGCTTCGGGGCAGACGACGGTGGACCGGCGTGTGCCACGAGCGGTCAGGTCGAAATCATCAGCCAGCTCAGATAACCCATGCCCCCGACCGCGGCGAGGGCCGCCGCCAAGGCCACCGGCATCTGCACGGCGACCGTGCAGAGATAGAGGCCGACCGACCCGATGACGGCCGCAATGAGGTGAATGGGCATCCCTTGCGCGTAGAACATGAACCCGACCAAACCGAGTCCGAGCGCGGCGCGGAATCGAACAAACTGATACAAGGTCGACATGCCGAGCCCGAGCAGTGCGGCAAACGCCAGATCGATGAGGCCGAGGAGCACCAGCGGTTGCGCCAGGAGTTTGGCCGGATCCATCGAGAGCAGCGCTTCCGTGGCGGGCAGAATCTCACCCGCCGCGGCGGCCACGAACGCCACAATCGCCCCGATCATGCCGACGCGGGCCGCGCGCATCATCGCAATGGCCGGATCCGATTTGCCCTTCGTGTCATCGGTCTTGCCCTCCGCCGCGTCCAACATGTCGTTGACGGTGATCGGCTTCGCGTTGTCGTCCGTCTTGTTGAGCGTCTTGATCTCCTTGGCCTTCAGGGCGAGTTTCTTCTTCTCGGGGAAAATCACCGCCATCAGGTCGGCGTTGGCGTTGATGGCGACCCACTGTTCGGTGGACGCGTCGTACACCAGCGTGTCGGCGGTAACCTGGCCCGCTTCCGCCAGGTCGGCGACTTGTTGGGTGTTGAACGGTCCGCGGGCCTCGGTTTCGGTCGCGTTGCGGATATAGATTTCCTGCGTGGCCATGAGTGCGAAGGGTGCATGCAGTGAAAGTGAAAGTGAAGGTGAAAGTGGCTTCACCGCGGCCGGCCGAGGCCGGCCGCCGCTCTGTCCGGGGGCAAATCGATTACGCCGGCCTGGCCCCGCGCACCTTCCCACCCACTCTCACGCGCGCTACATCCGCGTGAGCGTCCGCAATCCGAGCAACTCGAGTCCCGTTTCGAGCAGCAAGAGCGTTCGCGCACACAACAGCAGCCGGCGCGCGCGCACCGGCGGATCGTCGACCAGGACTTTGTCCGCGTTGTTGAACGAACTGTAGTCGCTCGCCAGTTCGAACAGGTAGAGACAGAGGTGGTGGGGCCGCAGCGTATCGGCGGCGAGCCGGATGGCATCGGGAAACTTCGTCAGCTTCCGCGCGAGCGCGATCTCCGTGGCGGTTTCCGGCTGCGTGGCGCCGCTGGCAAAGGGCGCGTGGCCGCCGGGCGCCGCGAGGTCGATGCCCGCCTTGCGGAATATCGAGTGGATCCGCGCGACGGCATAGAGCAGGTACGGCGCCGTGTTGCCGTCGAGCGCGAGCATCTTGTCCCAGGAAAAGACGTAGTTGCTGCTGCGGTTCTGCGAGAGGTCGGCGTATTGCACCGCGCCGATGCCGACGACGCTGGCGATGGCGCGACGCTCGGGTTCGGGCAGGTCGGGATTCTTCTCGGTGACGAGGGCGAAGGCCCGGTCGACCGCCTCGTCGAGCAGCGCCTTCAATCTGATCACGTCGCCGCTGCGGGTCTTCAGCGCCTTGCCGTCCTCGCCGGTCACCGCGCCGAACGTGACGTGGTGCAATTCCGGCAACCGGTAGCCTTTCGCCTGAAACCATTTTCGGACGGTGAGGAACAGCTGTTCGAAGTGGTCGGCCTGGCGGAAATCGGTGACGACCACGATGCCGTCCGCCTTGAAATGCTCGGTCCGATACAACGCCGTCGCGAGATCGGTCGAGGCGTAGTTGCTCGCGCCGTCGGCTTTGCGCACGAGGAACGGCTGCGCCTTGAACCGCGGGTGCTCCGGGTGAAAGACCACCAGCGCGCCCTCGCTGATCTCCGCGATTTTCGCTTCCGCCAGCTCGCGATACACCCGCTCGACCTGCTCGTTGTAGAAGCTCTCGCCGAGGAAGTGGTCGAAGCGGATGCCCAGCCGATCGTAGATTTGCTGGAATGCGGCGAGGCTCACGTCGGTGAATTTCTGCCAGAGCGCCACGTTCTCGGGATCGCCATTCTGCAGTTTGACGAGTTCGCGCCTGGCCTCCTCCAGTTCCGGCGAGCCGTCCGGCGTCGCGTGGTGGCCGAGCTTGTACAGTCGCTCGAGCTCCTCGATCGGGTCCGCCGCCAGCGCCTGCGGATCGGCCCAGCGCTTGTAGCCGTAGATCAGTTTGCCGAACTGCGTGCCCCAATCGCCGAGGTGATTATCGCGCATGACGCGCGCGCCGGTGAACTCGAGCAGCCGGCAAATCGCCTCACCGATCACCGCCGACCGCAGGTGGCCGACGTGCATCTGCTTCGCCGTGTTGGGCGACGAGTAATCGACCACCCAGGTCTGGCCGGAATGCACGGCGGCCGCGCCCGCACGGAGATGCGCCTCGGTGTCGTAGGCCTGCAGCCACGCGAGCAGCGTGCCCGGCTTGAGCGTGAAGTTGATGAAGCCGGGACCCGCGATCGAAATGTCGTAGTGTTCGCGGAGGGACGGCGACAATCCGCCTTCGCCCGGCTGCGGCGCGACGAGCGCGGCGACGACCTGCTCCGCGATCGTGCGCGGGTTCAGCTTCCGCGCCTTCGCATAGCCGAGCACGCCGTTGGCCTGGAAATCCGCGTGGCGCGGGTCGGCCGTGCGCACCTCCGGCGCGAAGGCCTCGGGCTCGCCGAGTCCGCTCGTGCGGGCCGCCGACCTGAGCGCCGCGTCGAGGTCGGCCGCGAGGTTGAACGAAACGTGCATCGCGCCACAAAACCGGAGCCGGCGCACGGCGCGCAAGCGCGGAGTTGCCGTCGCCACCGATCGCGATAACCCGCGCCGCCCGCGCCTGCCACCGGTCGTCCCGACGGCAAAACGGATTGTCACGCAATACGGGACAAACTCTGTCCACGAAGCGGTGCGGATTTGTCACGTATTGCGTGACAAACGGCGAGGGGTGCGGTGGAAGGGAGGCGACGTGGAGGCTTGCGGAGGGGCGGGGGAGACTTTGGCATGGCCGCCGCTCTCCGGCCTTCATGGACGCCCACCTCGTCGACTTCATCAGCCTGCTGCTGCGCTGGCTGCATGTCATCGCCGGAATCGCGTGGATCGGCTCGTCGTTTTATTTCATCTGGCTCGACAACTCGCTCGAGCCGCCGGCCCCGGGATCGGACAACGCGAAGAAAGGCGTCGCGGGCGAACTGTGGGCCGTGCACGGCGGCGGATTCTACAACCCGCAAAAATACGCCGTGGCGCCAGCCGCGCTGCCCGAACGGTTGCACTGGTTCAAATGGGAGGCGTACACCACGTGGCTTTCGGGCACCGCGTTGCTCGTCGTGGTGTACTGGTTACGCGCGCAATCGATGATGCTCGATGTGTCCGTGGCGTCCCTCTCCGCCGGCGCTGCGGTCGGAATTGGCGCCGGCAGCATGCTCGGCGCGTGGGTGATCTACGATGGGCTGTGCCGGTCACCGTTGGGCCGGCACGACGCGCTGCTCGGCGCCGTCGTGTTCGCGCTGTTGAGCGCGCTGGCGTGGGGGCTGCACCAGGCGTACGGTGGCCGGGCGGCGTTCATGCACGTCGGCGCGGCGATCGGCACGATCATGGCGGCGAACGTGTTTTTCGTGATCATCCCCGGCCAGAAGAAAATGGTGGAGGCGATGCGCGCCGGCGGCCTGCCGGATCCGATTTACGGCCTTCGCGGCAAACAGCGCAGCGTCCACAACAACTACTTCACGCTGCCGGTGCTGTTCATCATGATCAGCAATCACTACGCGCTGACCTACAGCCATCGTCACGCGTGGGCCGTGCTGGTGTTGATGTCGGCGGCCGGCGTATCGATTCGGCATTTCTTCAACCGGCGGCATAAGGGAGTGCTCGCATGGCAATACCCCGCCTGCGCCGCGTTGCTCCTCGGCATCGTCGTGTGGTGGACGGCGCCGCGGGTGCTGGCGCTCCCGCCGGTCCAGGGTCCGGTCACGCTCGATCGCGTGCGGACGATCGTGGGGCAGCGCTGCCTCGGTTGCCATTCGGCCGTGCCCACCTTCCCCGGCCTGGCGCAGCCGCCGGCGGGCGTGACGCTCCAGACGCCCGACGGGTTGGTGAAGAACGCCCAGCGGATTTATCAGCAGGTGGTCGTGACGCGAATGATGCCCCTGGGAAACGTCACCCAAATGACGGATGAGGAGCGCGCCGTTCTCGCGGCCTGGGTCACGGCCGGCACGCCACCGAAATAGCGACGCACTTCTTCAAGTGCGCGCTGGTCAAGGTGCTGCGGGTTCGGGGAATGAACCAAGTGGTTACTTGTTTTCCGCGGAATTTTCCCTAAAATACCCTGGCTGGAGGCCGGTTTAGGCTCGACTTTTCTAGGCAAGTTTATTGGCTCGCAAACTTTTCCGCCCGTCGGTCGTCAGGTGTTGCCGCCGGGGCTATTCCAACCTAACTCATGACCAGCAAACGAAACATCCCGACCCGTCGTTTCATCAAGCCAACGTTCAACTTTTTGATCGAAAAGAAACGTGATGGGGGCGAATTCAGCCAGGAGGAGATTCGCTACATCATCGACAGCACGTTGGACGGGGAAATGCCGCAGCATCAACTCGCTGCGCTGGCGATGGCGATTTATTTTTCAGGGATGTCCGCGCAGGAAACCGCGGATCTGACCGAGGAAATGATGCTTTCGGGCGAGGTCATCGACCTGTCGCACATTGCGAAGCCGAAAATCGACAAATACTCGACTGGCGGCGTGGGCGACAAGACGTCGCTGGTATTGGTCCCGCTCGCGATGGCGTCGGGCGTCGTCGTGCCCATGATGTGCGGCGTCGAGCACGATTACATTATCAGCACGCTGGACAAACTGGGCGCGGTGCCCGGTTTCAAGTATCATCAGACCAACGAGCAATTTGCCGGCCAACTCGCGCGAATCGGCGGCGCCATTGTGGCGCAGACCGAGGACCTCGCCCCGGCGGACGCGAAGTTCTACGAGTTGCGCAAGGACACCGGGACGATTCCGAGCCTTCCGCTGATTACGGGCAGCGTGCTTTCCAAGAAACTGGCCGAGGGTTCCGAAGGCCTCGTGATCGACGTGAAGTGGGGCAACGGATCTTTCATCAAGGATCTCGAGCAGGCGAAACAGCTGGCGCGGTCGATGACGCGCGTCGGCCGGTCGATGAAGCGGCGCTGCGTCGCGCTCGTCACCGACATGAATCAGCCGCTGGGCGACACCGTCGGCACGGGCCTCGAGGTCAAGGAAGCGATTCAGCTCCTCAAGGGCGAGGGCCCCGAGGATATGAAGGAACTCGTGCTCAAGCTCGGCATGGAAATCGTGCGGCTGGCTGGTGTCGCGGGCTCGACGCTCTCGGCGAAACAGACCGTCCAGCGGCATCTCACCGACGGTTCGGCGCTCGAACGGTTCAAGGATCTCGTCAAGGCCCAGGGCGGCGACGTGTCCTACATCGATCACCCGGAAAAATTCCCGGCGGCGCGGCACATCCGGAAGCTGCCGGCGCCGAAGCGCGGTTACGTCCATACTATCAACGCGGCGATGATCGCGCGCGGCGTGCACCTGCTCGGGGCCGGACACGACGCCGCCCCGAACGTCGCGCATAGCAATCACGCGCACGCCCACAATCACGGTCACTCGAAAATCGACTACTCGGTCGGCGTTTCGGAAATCAAGAAGGTCGGCACGCAGGTGAAACAGGGCGAGCCGCTGATGATGATTCACTACAACGACGAGGCGAAGCTCGAGCAGGCGCTGGAGTATTTCAAGAACGCCTACCGGCTCGCGCCGAAGCGGCCGACGCCCCCGCCGCTCATCGTCGAGCGCGTGGCTTAATCGCGCCGCCGTCCAATCCCTCTCGCGAAAGCCGACCGAATCCGGTCGGCTTTTTTGCGATCCACTTGGCCCGAACTCGCCGCGACGAACTTTTGCCGCGCGTGAGCAACGAGATCGTGGCGCGGGTCGGGCGCCGGCGCCGGTGAAGCGACGGCGGCCTCCGCTGTGACTCGATCGCGGCGGGCAAACGCCGCGGCGGCGAGCATTGCGCCAGTGATGGCGTGCGATTTCCGGCCACCAGGCGGCTGCGCGGGTGAGGATCGGCGGCGGATGGTATGGAGTGAAAACTCCGCCCTGCGCTTGGAACCCCGGAGCAAACTCCGGGGCATCAAGGCCAAGCGACCGCTGCGCGGATCGAGCTTCGTTTAATCGCAGGAGGGAACGTGGCAGGCCACGCGGAATGGCCCCGCCTGCCATTCAAGCACGCGGATAAAAATTGCGGGCGGTGAAGACCCGGGGCCAATTAGGCGGGATGCCCGAGCCGATGCCGAAGGAACAGTCCGCGCCGCCGGTGACCCGTGCGGTCGACCGTTCGGGCTGGCGGCGGCCGTGGGCGCAGCTGAAGTATTTCACGTTTCAGCCGGCGATTTTCCCGCGGCTGCTCGGGTCGGTCTCGCCGGATGCGCGGCCCGGCGACTTCGTCCAGGTGTACGACAAGAACGGCGCGCTGACCGGCGCCGGGCTCTTCAATCCGCGCGCGAAAATCCCGCTGCGGGTCGTGGCGCATGGCAGCGAGCCGCTCGACGAAAGCTACTTCGAGGCCGCGTTGCGCCGGGCGGTGGAACTGCGGCGCACGCTGTTCCAGCTCGACGAGACCACCGACGCGTACCGGCTGATCAATTCCGACGGCGACGGACTGAGTGGCCTGACGATCGATCGCTACGGCGACACGCTGTTGTGCGAGCTGTATTCGCTCGGGATGGCGCAACGGCTGCCGCAATGGCTGCCGTTGTTGCACGAACTGGCGGGCACGAAGTTCGCGCGCGTCCAGGTCGATCACGACCTCGGCAGCCTCGAGGGGATCAAGCCGTCGACCTTCAACGAAACCAACGCCGCCGCGCCGCGCGTGGTGAAGATTCGCGAGCACGGCATGCGTTACGAGGTCGACTTCGCCGAGGGCCACAAGACCGGTTTCTTCTGCGATCAGCGGGACAATCGGCGGGTGGTCGCGCGTTTCGCGAAGGACGCGCGGGTGCTGGACCTCTGCTGTTACACCGGCGGATTCTCGCTCAATGCGAAGGTGATCGGCGGGGCGGCGGAGGTCACGAGCGTCGATCTCGACGAGGCGGCCATCGCGCAGGCGAAGCGCAACGCCAACCTCAATCAGGCGCGGCTCAAGTTTGTGCACGCGGATGCGTTCGCGTACGCGCGGCAGATGCAGACGAATGGGGAGAAGTGGGATCTCGTGATCCTCGATCCGCCGAAATTCATCTTCACGCGCGATGAGCACGGCAACTGGGAGGGCCGGCAGAAATACGAGGATTTGAACCTCCTCGCGATTTCGCTCGTGCGGCCCGGGGGCGTGTTCGTCACGTGCTCGTGTTCGGGCCTTCTGTCGCTGGAGGATTTCGAAGCCCACGTCATCAAGGCGGCGCACCGGCAGAACCGGCGGCTGCAGTTTTTCGATCGCACCGGCCCGGGACCCGATCATCCGGTCTATTCGAATTGCCTCGAGAGCCGGTACCTCAAGGTGCTGTGGGCCCGGGTGGTGTGAATCCCTGCCACAAGCGGTCGAAGTTCGGAATTGCTGTAGCTAACTCGTTTTCGCAAGGCTTGCGGCGAAATGGCACCGACGCTTGTCCACGGACTGAGAGTGTGTTTTGCGGCCGTGGCCCTCGCGTTCGCGGTGGCGCAGGCCGCCGAGCCGAAAGAGGCGTCGCCGGTCGGGCTCACGCGCGACCAGGTGATCACCCGCTATGGCGAACCGAAAAGCCAGATCGTGGCTGGCAATCGATTGATCATGTTTTTCGCGCGCGAGCGCCTCGTGTTGCGCGACGGGGTGGTGGTGGAAGTGGAAAGACTCGCCGCTGAGCCGCGACGCGGTGCGACCGCTGCGCCCGCGGCACCAGCGGCATCGGCGCCACCTCCGGCCCCGCCGCCGGAAGCCGCGCCGGCGCCGACCGCGACGCCGACGCCACCGGCCGAGAGGACGGGCGCGGCGGGGGGAGGGCCGGCGGGACCGCGGCCCCCGGCCGCGCCCCGCCCGGAGCCCGCCCGAAACCCCCGCC
>Ga0080064_1004248_pt1 | contig 18768 bp, 16 predicted proteins | sample Subgrocontami54m_FD_69260 | JGI IMG/M metagenome (GOLD analysis project Ga0080064, IMG submission 69260) | Subsurface groundwater microbial communities from S. Glens Falls, New York, USA - GMW46 contaminated, 5.4 m (SPADES assembly) (version 2) ...
CGACAGAACGCGCGTTCTGTCGCCCCTTCGGGGCTCCGAACCAGGCTCAACGCTGTTTCCCAGGCCTGCGGCCTGGGCTACATTCTATCGGCCCCTTCGGGGCCTTCCCGACCTTCTCGCTACAGTCTCGAGTTGGATAGGTTATTTCGTGACGCGCCCTTAGCGGCCTTCCAGCCCTCGCAGCACCACGTAATGGGCGCCAGGGTTGAGCAGCATTCCGACTTGCCTCCCCGCCGCGTCGAACGCCTTCACGTCGATCTCGAGGAATCGCCCTGACGTGAGGTTCGACTGGAACGGCTGCGTAAGCGTCAGCCCGCCCGCGGGCGCGAGCGACAGCTCCGTCGCGGCCGTCGTCGTCGTGAACTTCCCCCAGTTCTGGAAGCTGTTCGGCTCGTCTGTCGGCGTCAGGATGCCCAGGTCCACATGGTAACGCACTGCGCCCTCGACGGGCTTCCAGCGGATCCGTCCGTCAATCGCGTCGAAACCCGCGCCCGCACTCGGCTCCAGGAGCTGGAGTCCCGCCCGAAGTCGAACCGGAATCGTCAGCTCGATCCACTGCCCTTTGATCTCCACCACCTTGGGGAGCCCGGTGAAGTCGAAGTCGAGCAGCCACCCGAATTGGCTTGTGCCCTCGCCCGAGTTGGACCAGAAGCCCCGGCTGACCGAGAGGGCGTATTTCCCGTCGGCCACGCCGACCCCCGCCGTCCCGTCGGGCGCGATGCGCGCATCGTTCCAGGGGGTGAGAGGCTTTTCTCGCGGAAGAGGCGTCGCCGACGGAGCGATCAGATCGACCTGGAGCCGCATCTCCACCCCCTCGGGGATCGAAACGCCCTCGAGTCGGAACCGGACCCCGCCGCTGAGCGGGTCCGGCTCGGAGGGAGCCAGCCTTCGGACGGCATCGGCGATGTCGCTCACGAGTTTGGCCGAGCGCGGCTCGTAGTTGTCCGTGGGGTCCTCGAAGTGGTAGAGGGGGTAGATCGGTCGGATGTCCCCCCACGCCCTGCGGAAGTCGTCGAGCGCCCCATCCCGCTCCCCCGACTTCTCGCGCGCGAGCCCCGCCGCGTAGGCCGCCTTCCCCCGGTCCCAGGCGTCGAGCGAGGGGTCCTTCGAGCGCTCCTCCAGCTCGTTCGTGGTCCCCTGCGGGAGGTCTGCCGCGTCGGGCCGCTTCGGGGCGTTCGCGACATTGGCCCGCGCCTTCTGGAGGAGCGCCTGCGCCTCCGCCCTCTCCTCGGGCGTGCCAACCTCCGCCAGGAGATAATGCTCCAGCATGATTCGCGCCATGAACCAGCGCGTCGCCGGGTCGGTCCCCCACTCGATGTTGAGCCGTGCCGCCGGCAGGTTCGCCTGCCTGCAGAGGGCCCTCGCGATGAGGAGGCCGTGGCGGGTCGGGGTCCCCTGGCCCGCTTGCGCGATCTCGAGCCATGCGGCGACCCCCTCCGGCTTGTCTCCCAGCTCGGTCGCGCAGCGGACCGCCTTGGCTTGCAGTTCCTCCCTCTGTGACCTCCGGGTGCCGTCCATCGCCTTGAGGAGGATTTGGAGGGCGCCGACATGGTTCCCCGCGACGTGCTGCTCCTCGGCCGTGCGGATCAGCTCGGCGACGGAGCGGTCGAACCAGACCGGCCCGACGACCGCGACGACGAGCGCGATCGCCGCCAGGGCTAGGACCGCCATGCGATGCCGCTTTGTCCCACGCGCCGCCCGCTCGAGGAGCCCCGGCCGCCGCGCCGTCACGGACTCGCCCGCCTGGAACCGCGCGAGGTCCTCTCGGAAGGCGTCCACAGTCGCGTAGCGCCCCTCCGGCTCCTTCGACATCGCCTTCAGGCAGACCGTCTCGAGGTCGCGCGGGATGCCGGGCGTGAGGCTGTGCGGCGGGATTGCCTCCTGCGTCAGGACCCGCGCGATCACTTGCGCGGAGGTCCCGCCGGAGAACGGCGCGACGCCAGCGAGCATCTCGTAGAGGATGGCGCCCATCGCGTAGACGTCGGTCGCCGCCCCGACGCGCGCGACCTCGCCGTTCGCCTGCTCGGGCGCCATGTAGCACGGCGTCCCGAGGATGTCGCCGGTCGCCGTGAGCCCCGACTCGCGAGTGAGGTCGCGCGCCAGGCCGAAGTCGGTGACGTAGGCGCGGCCCGCCGGCCCCAGAAGCACGTTCGCGGGCTTCAGGTCCCGGTGGACGATTCCCCGGCGGTGCGCGTAGGAGACCCCCTCGGCCACCTGCGCGAGGATCGCGACCGTCTCGCTCGTCGTCAGGTCGCCGCGGCGGATCCTCGCCGAGAGCGCCTCCCCCTCGACGTAATCCATCGAGAACCAGGGCTCCTCGCCGGCGAGCCCCGTCTCGTGGACCGCGACGATGTTCGGGTGGCGGAGCTTCGCGAGGTGGCGGGCCTCCTCGGCGAAGCGCGCGAGGACGTGCGCCCGGTTCGGGCCGCCGGGGGAGAGCATCTTCACGGCGACGAGGCGGTTGAGCGACCGCTGTCGCGCGAGGTAGACGACGCCCATGCCGCCGCGTCCCAACTCGCGGACGACCTCGTAGTCGGCGGGCAGCCCCGGCGCGCCCCCGGGCGGCGCGACAGGCGGGCTCGGCGGGCCGCCCGCTCGGGTCGGGAGCGCCGCGATCGCGTGCTCGTACTCCTCGCGCAGCTCGGGCGGCACGGCGGGCCGTCCCCCTGCGAGGTAGGCCTGGAGGCACTCGTCGAGCGTCAACTCTCCCTCCACGATGCGCCTGCGCTTACCGGTCGGGTCGCGGGATGCCCGGGCGCTGGCAGACTCGCGCGAGCATGCCCTCCACGGCCGCTCGGTGCGGCCAGTCCGGCGCCGCGACCTCGAGGGCCCGCTGGTAGTCGTCCATCGCGCCGTCCAGGTCTCCCTTGTCCTCTCGTGCGAGCGCGCGGTTCGCGAGGGCCTCGGCGATCTGCCTGGCCCACCCGGCGGCCTTCGCCGGCGCGACCGGGGCCCTCATCACCTCCGAAAGAGGCTTCCCCTCGATGTAGTCGCACGTCAGGTAGTGCTGTCCCTCGTGCTCCCCGACGTCGTGCACCTGCACGATCCCCGGGTGAGAGAGCTTCGCGGCCAGACGGGCCTCGCGAAGGAAGCGCTCCAGCAGCGCGGCGTTCTCCTTCCCATGGGGGAGGATCTGCTTCAGCGCGACGACGCGACGCAGTCGCGAGTCCCAGGCCTTCCACACCATCCCCATTCCGCCCTTTCCGAGCGGTGCCATGAGTCGGTACCGCCCGAAGGGTCGCTCCTGGAACTCCGCGGAAGATGCGGGATTGGGGTGCGCTGTCGGCATGTCAGGCGGGAGGGGCTGCGACATGGCGGGGGCATGCTATCAGGACTGGGCCGCGCGGATCCAGAGCGGGGCCGTGTAGACCCGACTGAGGACCGAGGGCTGGGCTATCGCGGCCCGCTCACCTTGAACCGCGCCCGACCCGCGTCGACGTTGAGGCCGACATCGCCAGGGGCGTCGAAGGTGCCCAGCGATACGCCGTCGACGAACGCCTCAACGCGGTCGCCGCTGCGCGCGACGGCCACGTTGCGCGGCCCCGTTGCCTCGCCCCGCGTCGTCTTCTCGACGCGCCAGCGGCCTCCGGTGCGGCGCACGACGCGGGCACGGCCGTCGACGCCGGCCTGCACCAGCCAGAAGTCGTCTACGGAGCGCACGCCGAAGGCCACCCCCGCCCAGACGTGGGTCCCCTCGATTTCCGCCTCCAGCCGGTCCGGCGCCTCCTTCAGCACCGCGAGCGCGTTCGTCGGGGAGGCCCCCTCGATCGCCTCTCCCCTCCCCTGCCAGCCGACCCACAGGATCCGCCACGGCTGCTGATGCCCCTCGATCCAGGCGCGCAACTCCTTCGCCGCCTCCCCCCCGAGCGCGGGCGCGCCGCGCTGCGCGTCGAGCTCCGCCGAAACGCGACGGAACTCCTCCCTCCGCGTGTTCACCAGGAAGTGGACCAGCGCCCACGCGAGCGGTCGGTCGACCGGCACGCGCCCCGCGACGACCCCCGCGAGGTCGTCCTTCGCCCCCTCGAACTGTTCGAGCGCGCGCGCCGGGTAGTCCTCCAGCGAGACGGGGGGCACGACGCCCGTCTTGAGCGTCTCCCCGTCCCAGTCGTGCATCCCGAAGTACTCGGCGAGCCCCTCCGTGTACCAGACCGCGCCCGGCGACCGGTTCCCCGTCGCCACGAGGTAGTGGAACTGGTGCGTCGCCTCGTGGAGGACGAGCTGCCGCGTGAAGTACTCCGAGGGCTGCACCCAGAGGTAGGCCTTCCTCGTGCGGGGCGAGTAGTATCCCCCGGCCTCGGGAGGCGTCTCGCGGTCCGCCAGCATGGCCGCGCGAAACCGCTCCTTCGAGGGGTGGACCTCGAGACGGAGCCGCCCCTCGGGCGCGGCGTGGAAATACTCCGTCAGCCGCGTGTGGAGGGCCTCAATCAGGCGGCCCGTGTCGGCCGCATCTACCCCCTCCGCGAGGAGGTCGTAGTGCGCCGTCGCGAGCTCGCCCGCGATGCACGGCGCGACGGCGAGGAGGATGGCGGCCAGGACCCTCATTGATCCCCCGCCGGAGGCTCGATCCAGACATCGCGGAGCGGGTGGACGCCGAGCCCGTTGGCCCAGACCCCCTTCACGCGCGGGCGAACGAGAAACCCCTCCCGCGGGAAGCAGAGCGGCGCCACGGCGGCCTCGTCCTGCACGAGGACGCGCTCTGCCTGCCGATAGAGGTCGTTCCGCGTCACGGGGTCGGACGCGAGCGCGGCCTGGGAGACCAACTCGTCGTACCAGCCGCTCCGCCAGCCCATGCGGTTGTCCGCGTGGCTCGAGGTGAACGCCGAGAGGAAGGTCCACGGGTCCAGGGCCTCCGCGCCGTGGAGCGAGAGGCTCATGTGCCGCCAAGCGCTCCCCGGCGCCGCGGGCACGGGCTTCACGTCCATCCCGAGCGTCGCGCGGAGGCGGGCGGCGACGGCCTTTGCAAGGATCGAGGTCGCCAGGCCCTCCTCGAAGGCCAGCTCGACTGCCGGCAGGCCGGCCCCGCGGGCGTATCCGGCGTCGTCGAGGAGCGCGCGCGCCTCGTACACGTTGGGCGCGAGCGCCGGCGCCTCGTAGCCGGGGAACCCCGGTGGGACGAACGACAGCGCGGGGGCATCGGGCATCGACCTGACCAGCTCGTCGCGGTCGATCGCCAGGGAGACGGCCCGGCGGAGGCGGGCGTCCTGGAACGGCGCGGCGCGGGTGTTGAAGCGGAGGAAGCGGACCATGAGGCGAGTGGACGACCTCCACTCGGCCCGCGAGCGCAGTGCGGGGACCTTCGCGTCAGGGACGGACCACACCCAGTCGAGCTCGCCCGAGTGGAACTGCTCGATGGCGCGCGAGGGGGGCGTCGCGGTGAAGAGGCGGACTCCCGCGAGCTTCACCTCATCCGCGCCACGGTACGACGGGCTCTTCTCGAGGAGAAGGGACTCGTGCCATCGGCGCGAGCGGAGCGAGAACGGCCCGTTCGAGACGATGCTGGAGGGGGAGCACCAGGTCGCCGCGGACGCCTCGACGGTCGCCCGGTGCACGGGCAGGAAGGGAGGGAAGCAGAGGAGCGAGGGGAGCCACGGTGCCGGGTCGGACAGCTCGACGATGAGCGTCCTCGACCCGTCGACGCGGGTGGAGCGGATCGCCGCGAAGAGGTGGACATACGGCGCGCGGAGCTCCGTCGATCGGGCGCGCTCCCAGCTCCAGACGAAGTCCTCGGCGGTCACGCGATCGCCGTTCGTCCATCGGGCTTCTCGCAGGTGAAACGTCCACGTGCGCCCGTCCGCGGAGGTCTCCGCGGACTCCGCGAGCGCGGGACGCGGATCGAGCGTCTTCGGGTCGAAGGCGTAGAGCCCCTCGAAGAGGGCGAGGGCGAGGAGCGTCTCGGGGAGCGTGCGGGCGAGAGCGGGGTCCAGCGTGCCCGGTTCGGCACCCAGATCGACGTGGAGCGTGTTCGCGGGGTCCGGGCCTGCTTCGCCGGGGGTCGGCGTAACGCGGGACTGGGTCCAGGCCCAGTACCCTACCGCCGCCGCGGCAGCGACGAGCGTGATTAGGAAGAGCGTGCGGAACCGCATGCAGGCCTCAGAAGGACATGCGCCACCCGGCGCGGCCGCCGTGTGACGCGGAGCGGATCCGCGCCGCCTCGGCCTCGTAGCCGGGGCGCCCCATGAGTGCGAAGGCCGCCTTCTTCCCCGCCTCGACGCCCGGCTGGTCGTACGGGTTTACGTGGTACAAGTCCCCCGCCAGCGCCGTCTGGACCTCGAACAGATACAGCAGCGCCCCCACGCTCTCGGGCGTCACGCGGTCCAGCCGGATCAGCGAGTTTGGCCTCCCCGCGGCCGTCAGCGCCACGGCGGTCCCCTCCCGTTCCGCGCGGAGCAGCTCGCCGAGGGACCTTCCCGCGAGGAAATCAGTCGACCCATCGGCGCGCCCGAGCGGCGGGATCGGCACCTCGCGCTCGAACGCCGTCGCCTCCAGGAAGACGACGTGCTTGTCGTTGGGCCCCTCGTTGTAGAGCTGGACCTGCGAGTGCTGGTCGGTCGCCCCGAGCGCGCGGATCGGCGTGGTCCCCACGGCGACGTCCCGCCCGTCGAGGTCCTTCGCCTTTCCCAGGCTCTCCGCCCAGAGCTGGCGGAACCAGTCGGCCACGTCGACGAGGGCGTGCGCGTACGGCATCATCACGACGATCCGCTTCCCGCGTTTCTGGTCGAGGAGGTAGCTCACCGCCGCGGCGAGCCACGCGGGGTTCTCCGGCGCGCGCGCGTTTCGGCACGCCCGATCGGCGGCTGCGGCCCCCGCGAGCAGGCGCCCGATGTCGATCCCCACCATCGCCGCAGGCAGGAGTCCGACGGGTGTGTAGATCGAGAACCTCCCGCCGACGCCAGGCGGGATCTCGTGCGTGCGGACCTTCTCCTCCCGCGCGAAGCGGCGCAGGAAGCCCTTCTCGGGGTCGGTCGTGAACACGAGGTGGTCCCGCCACCCCGCGCCGACGCGGTCCTTCAGGCGCGAGAGGACGAGGAGGAACGACGCGAGCGTCTCCGCGGTCTCGCCCGACTTCGTCACGACGTTGACGAGCGTCTCGCGCGGGTCGATGGCGTCGAGGATCGCAGAGGTCTCGTCGGGGTCGACGTTGTCGCAGACGAAGAGGCGAGGCGAGTGCAGGAGGTTGTGGAACCGGTGGCAAAGCGCCGTGTGCAGCGCGATCGGCCCGAGCGCGGATCCGCCGATCCCGAGGATGAGGAAGTTGCGATAGCGTCCGCGCCACTCCGCGGTCTCCTTGCGGATCCGCTCCACGAGGGCGTCCTGGTACGGCAGGTCGAGGAAGGGCAGCTTGCCCGCCTTGCGGGCCTCCTGGAGCCGTGCGCAGGCCCCCCCGCTCCGCGCGGCCTCCGCGGCGATCTCGGCATCCGCCAGGCCGTGCGCCGCACCGACGGCATCCGCGTGGACGTTCGAGAAGTCGAACTCGATCATCGTTTTCCCCTCAGCTCCAGCGAGGCCCAACACCGCGGCATTCTACGCGCCGCCCCGGGCCCACGCCACGCCGAAGTGCCCACATCTGGCCCAAGGAGTGACTCGCAAGTCGTCCCCTCGGAACGTTGCGAGCGACTCCCTTCGGCGATAGGATCCCTGACGTCCGCGGACGCGTGGGAAGGAGATCGCCGATGATCGTCTTCAACTGTCCCGCATGCAAGCAGCCCCTCTCCGTGTACGAAGCCCAGGTCGGGCGCGAGGTGCGATGCCCGAAGTGCGCCGCGTCGGCGGTGGTCCCCGGCGCTCCGACCGCGATCCCGGCCCGCGCCGAAATGAAGCGCTGCCAGTACTGCGCGGAGGAGATTGCCGCGGCGGCGACGAAGTGTCGCCACTGCAACGAGTTCGTCGATGGCAGCTCCCTGGGCAACCGATCCGCGTCCTGGGTCGGCGACCGCCTCGTGGTGCCGCCGAACGGCAGGATCGCGTCCTCCTGCTGCGTCATTTGCGGGGGAGTGGAGAGCGGAGGGTTCAAGCAGGTGGACTTCACCTATGTTCCCTCGTGGTGCTACCTCTTCCTTCTCGCGGGCCTGCTCCCCGGGGCGATCATCTGCACGATCATGCAGAAGAAGTCGTCGCTCGCCCTTCCGATCTGCCCCTCGTGCCGCTCTGCCTGGTCGACCGCGACGGCCATGTCGTGGCTCTTCGGGATCCTGGGGCTCGTGGGCTGTCCCTGGGCGGGCGTGTACGTCGGGAATCAGATCGACCCGCGTGACGGCGGCGCGCTCGGGGGCTTCGCCGGGTTCTTCGCCTGGCTCATCGGCATCCTCCTCATCCAGGTCCTCTGGGTCGCGAGGACGCGCGTCTCGTGCAAGCTGATTGACGAGCAGGGCACCTGGCTCGCGCTCCCGAACGCCGCGGCCGTTCAGGCCTCCATGGCGCAGCAGCGCTGATCCGGGCGTGGGAGCGGCTGCGGCAGACCTCGGGAGCGCCGAGGGAGGGCAGGTGACGCTACGGCAGGAGGTCTCGCACCTCGATCTCGACCCGCATTCCTTCACCGAGGTTCAGCGCGAGCGAGGCGCCCGGCTTGAGGTGAGCCGTGCGTGCGTATCTGCCCCGCCTCGCGCGCGGCTGCGTGTGAACTTCGAGACGGTTGTCGACCAGGTTCACAATCACGTACTGCCCGATGCCGGCCGCGGCGTAGAGCTCGGCCTTCTCGGTGCGATCCTGCCGGAGGGAGCTCTCCGCGACCTCGAAGAGGCAGAGCACATCCTCGGCCCCCGGGTGGCGGCGAGCGTAGTCCCGTCGTCGCCCGCGGACGATCGCGCCGTCGGGCTCCGGCTCGTGGTGCGGCGGAAGCGTGATCGGCAACTGGCACCGGATGTGGCAACCCAGGCGCTGCAGGAGGATACCGAGGTCCATCAGGAGTCCGATCGCAATGGCGTGCCGCTCGCCGACGGTCATGGGATCCTCCCCGAGCGCACTCCGATCCTTGTACACGAGCAGGCCGTCCAGCAGCTCGATGGGGTCTCCGTCGTGGAGGATTCCGGTCTCCAGCATGCGGCGATACTGGCCAACGTCGATCCGCGCGAGGCGTGGAGCGTGGAAGGGCGACGGCTCGATCAGGCGTGACGACATGAAGCAGACCTCCACCGAAAGCGAGTCTATCCCCGCCGGAGTACATGGTCAACGCCCAGGTTCTCGCCTCGGAAGTTCCCCTGCAACCCCGCCGCAGGGGCAGCCGGCCCCGGTGAAAGAAAGAGCTCGCGATCGCGTTGCGTCGTGCTCTCCGTGTAACCAACGCGCCCTGGACGGTGTTATCCTCTCAGGACGTTGGAGGACCCGCCATGACCCGCCACACACTCACTGCGGCACTGCTGTGCGCAGGCGTCGCGTGGGCCCAGGAGCCGTTTGACAAGGCCGCGGCCGACGCCTACCAACAGGAGGTCGTCGCGAACCGCGCGAAGGGCCTGTACAGGCGGATCGACTGGAGGGAGAGCCCCGCCGAGGCGAGGAAGGCGGCAGAGGAGTCCCAGAAGCCGCTCCTCGTCTTCGTCGTGGTGGGCGAGATGGCGCGGAAGGGCGCCGCGGATTGCTGACCCGGCGGCCAGATGATGGAGGGCAGTTCGCTCTCCGACGAAAGAGTGATCGAGAAGGTCAACGCGGAGTTCGTCGCGCTCAGGCTGAACGTGACCGACGAGGGGTGGCCGGAGGATCTGCCGGGGCTCGCCCTCTGGGAGAGCGCCTTCGAGAAGGACTGGAGGCACAGGTTCGGCTTCGCCACGTCCATCGTCCTGGGCCCCTCGGGGGCGTCCGCGTTCGGGACCTCCGGGTCAGGGTACCGATGGGAGTGGGACACGGCGATCAACTACCACGGGGACAGGTACCTCGCGTTCCTCGAGGGGAGCCTGGACCGGTGCCGCCGCGCGGCCCGGCTCCAGTCGGACGAGACACTGAGCGACGCGGAGAGGGCCGCCGCGCTGGCGAGGCTGAAGGCCGAGATCGTCGCCCAGGCCGTCGAGGCGAACAAGCGGGGTCGCAAGTCCAGGTAGGCGCCTCGGACGTCCCCTCGCCTACTCCCCCTCGGGGCGGGAGCGGTTTCGCTGCATCAGCGTCAGCGTGAGGGCCTGCGTCGTGGCGATCAGCGTCGCGCGGTCCAGGAATCCGACGCGGCCGCGCTCGAGCATCCGGGCGCTGCGCCCCTTCAGCCACGAGGCGAGCTCGAGCTGCCAGCCCGGTGTGTCCGGCGGCGGGTCCTCCGTCAGCCTCGATGTGAGCTGGTGGACGACCTCCGCTTCCCTGAGCCCGTCGGGCCGCATCCAGTGGAACCGGGGCGCCTCCTCCGCTCGCGCCACGCGCTCGGTGAAGGTCGCGATGAACCGCGCGAGCCTCGCCAGGGAGTCTACGTCGACCTCGACGGGGACGTCGCCCGGCGTGTGGTAGTCCTCGTGCGTCCCGGTCGTGAAGAACACGTACGGGATCCGCTTCAGGCCGAACGCGAGGAAGTCGCTGCGCGGGCCGACGAACTCGGTGCCGATATTCCAGACCTCGACCCCTTCCTTGCGCGGCGTCTCCCCGAGCTCCCGCCCCAGGTCCTCGGACCACTCCGTCCCGAACGCGAAGACGCAGCCGGGGAACCGGTCCATCACGCTCCGTCCGAGCATGTCGAGGCAGACCATCGCCTCGACCCGATCGAGGGGAATCGTGGGGTGGCCGACCCAGTAGGTCGACCCCGCCATCCCCTGCTCCTCGCAGTCGAAGGCGAGGAACAGGACGTCCCGCGGACGGGCGGCCTTCGACGAGGCAAACTTCTCCGCGATCTCGAGCAGGGCGGCGACCCCGCTCGCGTTGTCGTCCGCGCCGGCGAAGACCCCCTCGGCGCCGGACCCGAGGTGGTCGTAGTGGGCCCCGACGACGATCGTCCCCTCCGACTCCTCGGACGCAGGCAGGAGGAAGCAGACGTTCCGTCCCCTCTCGGCGCCGCCGAGGGCGCGGACCGTCTGGAACGGGGTCCCCTCCTCCCCCGCGGGCTCGAGCCCGTACGACTCCATCTCCTTCACGATGTACTGGGCGGCCGCACGGGAGCCGTCGGTCCCTGGGGCGCGTCCCGCGAGCTCGGGCGCCGCGAGCGTGTCCACGTGGGCGCGGAGCTCCTGCTCCGTGATTTTGTCCTCGGCGGATGCGACGAGCGCGAGGAGGAGGAGTAGGAAGGGAGCGGGCCGGTGGCGCGGCATGGAGACCTCCGTGAGGAAGGGACGAGGGATTCTAGCCCGCGCCCCCTCCCCCGACAAGGGCAGCCGCCCGGAGTGAGGATGCGGCCTGGCGCCAGCCCACGTCGCGGGGGGATCAACGCCTTCAGCGCCCGAGGCGTCCGCCGCCGCCTACTTTGGCAACCAGAGGTGGTGGGTCTCCGCGCGATCACGCAGACTCCACGCGCGGATCCCGACATGCGAGATCTGGAGCAACCGGCCCATTCGGTCCCGGGCCTTGCAGAAGGAGGGATGCGCCAAGGTCCGGCGCACGAACTCCGCGACCTCGTTTGGCCGCGTCGAAAGCCATGCCAGGCAGTATCGCGGATGGCAGAATTCGCGGGACCGGAAGTCCTCGTCGCGGGTGAAGAAGGTGGGGCGCGTCAACTCGCGCAACATGGGTAGGATGTCCTGGTCCGTCATTCCTGACCGACCGATGTCGGGGCCAACCTGGCGGGCCCGGATCCCCCAGCCCCGTAGAAGCTCGCGCTGGGTCACCGGGACGTTCTCGTCCAGGATGATCACGCGCGCGCGCCATCCTTGACGAGCTCATCCTTGTAGGCGAAGAGCGCCTCACTCGCCAGGCGGACGGCCTCCGCGATGGCGGCCTTCGACACCGAACCATTCCATTCCGCACTGATGGCATCCCAATCCATGCCGGTGGCGACCTGCTCGAGCACGTCCGATACGAAGACGCGCGTCCCGCGGAACGTGACCTTGCCGTGACAGATCTTCGGGTCCACCACGATGTAGCGGCCCAGAGCCACCCTTTTCATGTCATCCTCCGCGAAGCTGGACGTGCGACGTCGGCATGATACCGCACGCCGACGGGGGATCCAAGCGTGGGCAGGACCCCCCTGCCGCCCATTCAACACGCCGCGGGCCCGACAGTGTGCTGGGACGATTGGGCAATCACATCCCTGCGATTTGGGTGAGAAAGGTCTTCTTGAGGCCCCCGTTTCGGTAGACGCGGATGCGGACCTCGAACAGGGGCGAGGCGTACCCCCCCGCCGCGTCGCGGACGCGCGCCACGTCGAAGGAGACCTGGTATTGGTTCAGCGCCTCGCTCGGGTCCTCCCAGCGCACCGATCCGGCGGAGGGGCTCGCGAGCGTCCCCGCCCCGATGAGGGACCGCCTCACGTACGAGGGCGGGCCGGACATCCCCGTCCCGGCCATCTGAAACAGCGCCCCACCCGGCACGTCCAGGGAGCCGGTGCCGGGCGTCGGATAGGACCTCACGACGCCCGCGTCGGCCTCGCTCGGCAGTTGGAAGACGTAGGTGTCCTCCGGCAGCGCCGGGCCCGCGGCCACTCCTGTCGTCGCGTCGTGCGTCGTGCGGCCGTCCCATCCCCGGCCGGGCAGCCCGTCGTGCGTGAAGACGACGGCCACGCGGTCCGTCGGACCGCTCGCCGGCCGCGCGGATCGCATCGCAGCGAGGAGGGCGTGATGAAACGACTCCGCCTGGACCGCTGCGGTCGTGTCCTCGATCGACTCCTGCGTGCTGCGCATTCCGACAGGGAAAAGGGCGAAGATCCCGACGAGCCCCACCATCAGGATCACGAGGGCGATCAGGATCTCGATCAGCGTGAGTCCGCGGCGACGCCTCGTGGACAGAGTGTCTCCCATGGCAATCTCCTGCATTGGAAGCCTGGCCTGCGGGTCGTGGGCGGGAAGCGAGCGACCCGCGCGCCTCGTGTTGGGGCGATCCGTAGCCCTGCACCTCACCGAGGGGAGGTTGAGCAAGCCGGACGCCAGACGCTCGGACGTCCCCCTGCGGCTCGCCTCCGGGCGTCAAGGCATCGTCCGGTCACGGTTTGCGGGACTCGTCCGTCTTGAGGCTCGGCCGGCCTCGACTTGTTACCGATCCCGCGCGTTGTTACCGACGGGTAGGGCCGGACCGAGTGGGATCCAGGTCGTGCCCAGCGCACCCACCATGGCTACACCCCCGTCCTGAGCCTCTCTCCGAGCGAAGGGTCGAGGTTCGGATTGGCCTGGAACCTCTTCACCGTGGCTTCCACGGGATACTCCACCCTTCGGTGCGTGATGTGCGCCTTGCCGTCGAACACGGCATAGCAGGCCCTGCTGTCGTCGTCGCGCGGCTGTCCGACGGATCCGACGTTGATCAGCGTCTTGGTCCCCCACAGGATCGGGTAGGGCTGGTAGTCTTGCCAGGCTGGATGCACGAGGTAGAGGTCGTCCGTGCAGACGCACGGGATGTGCGTGTGTCCCGTGAAACCCACCTCGGGCACCAGCGCGAAGTTCTCCTTCAGGCTGTCCTTCACCTCGGGCTTGAGCTGAAAGAAGTCGTCGCTTCGGATCAGGTACTCCGTGGTGCTGTTTCGCGGGGAGCCGTGCGTGTAGATGATCTTCTTGGTGCGGATCTCATGCTTCAGGTTCTGGAAGAAGTCCCGGATGCCGGGTTCGGCCATGGCCTTCTGCAGGACTCGCTTGGTCCAGTTGAGTGCCTGCATCGCCCGAGGGTTGAACCTGGTCTCCTTCTGGAAGAGGGCGACCTCGTGGTTGCCGTAGATGCATTGGATGTTGTTCTGGATGGCGAGCTTGATGCACTCGATCGGACTGGGGCCGTAGCCGATGATGTCGCCGAGGCAGACGATGTCCGTGATCTTCTGCGACTTGATGTCGGCCAGGACCGCCTCGAACGCCTCGAGGTTCGAGTGGATGTCGGAGATGATCGCCTGCATCCGGGCCCCTTCCGCCTCCGCTCGATTACCGCCGCCACCTGCGCACCGCGAGGTCGAGCGGCAGGAGCGCCACGGCGGCCAGCAGGAACCACGCGCCGTACCCCCACCGCGTCGTCCGCACGGCGGCCTCGAGCTTGCACGCCTCCGCGGGGTCGGGGCGGTCCAGGGCGCCCTCCCCTGCCGTGAGCCTCCGGAACCGCACAGCGTCCCTCCCCGGCCGCGCGAACTCCAGGTCGTACGCCCGCGCGATCCCCGCCTCCGTCGTCTCGTGGATCCCCCCCGCCGCGCGCTGCTCCAGCTCCGCGACGTAGAACCTCCCCGCCAGGTCCAGCGGCACCCGCGCCTCGTAGCGCCCCGGCGCCAGCCGCTCGATCGCCACGTCCGCCGGGGGCATCCCAGGCGCGCGCCAGACGAGCCGCTGCGTCAGCTCCTGCACCCCGCCGATCCGCTCCTCCGGGACGTCGATCGAGAGCACCGCCGAGCGGTCCTCGAGGCGGTAGGTGATCCGCGTGGTGAGCCTCCGCTCCTGCGGCTGCGACGAGAGCGACTTCGCGAGCTGCGCGAGCACCCGCGGCAGCTCCTTCCACCTCACCCACTCGGGCGCCCCCTCGCCGCGCAGGTCCGTCGCGAGGACCGCCGTCCGCCCCAGCCCCGCGCGCCCCGTGGCGAGGAACGGCTCCCCCTCCTTCTCCGTCACCACGGGGAAGAACCCCACGCGGCTCTCCAGCTTCACGCGCTTCTCGACGATCGGTACCGTGCGCAGGTCCACGCCCGCGAGAAAGACCACCTCGTCCTTCAGCTTCAGGCGCGTCGGCCCCGCGTCGGGGGCCTTCGGGGGCGTCGTCGGGTCCGGCGGCTTCGGCTTCCCCATCTCGGGGAGCGCCGGGGCCGGCGTCGGCTGCTTCGGCGGGTCCGGCTTCGGCGGCTCCCCCTCCCTCCGCGGCACGAGGCCGACGACGCGCTTCGTCTCGTCGACGAAGATCTTGGGGACCTCCGTGAAATCCTTCGTGAAGTAGAACCTCCCCTTCCCCCAGGTGGAGATGTTCGCCATGAGCTTGCTGTCGAACTCCTCCCCCACCGCGACGGCCGTGACGGTGATCTTCTCGTTCGCCATCGCCGTCACGAGCCCCTGGAAGTCAGCGAGCGGCGTAAAGCCGTCGGAGAGCAGCACGACGTGCTTCACCTGTGCGTCGACGGCGTTCAGCACCTTGCGGGCCGCCTTGAGCGCGGGGAAGATGTCCGTCCCGCCCCCCACGCGGATGCGCGAGATCAGGTCGGCGATGTACTCGCGCTTCCCCGCCTTGAGGACGCGCTCCTGGAAGACCCAGCGCGGCTCCTCGTCGAAGGCGAGGACGCTCACGAGGTCGTCGTCGGCGAGGGCCTCGGAGGCCGCGATCGCCGCCTCGGAGGCGAGCTTGATCTTGTCCCCCGCCATGCTCCCCGAGCGGTCGATGAGGAGCATCAGCGCGACGCCGGGGACCTCGACCTTGGCCTTCTGCGGGTTCTTGGGAGGCTCGGGCTTCGGGGGCTCCGGCTTCGGCGGGTCGGGCTTGGGCGGCTCGGGCTGCGGCGGGTCGGCCTCCCGGAAGGCGACCGGCAGCAGCGACTCGAGGACGCTCTTGCGGTACCCCGCGGCGACCTCCTGCTTCGAGCCCGCGATGACGAAGAGCCCTCCGCCCTGCTCCTCGACGAACTGCCGGATCGCCATCTGTTGCGGGCGGGCAAGGTCCTTGGGCGCGACCTCGGCGAGGACGAGCGCTCCGTAGTCGGCGAGCTTCGCCTTGGCGAGGTCCCTCGCGACAATGCGGTCAACGGGGACCTCCTGGGCGGCGAGGGCGCGTGCGAAGGCCTCGCCGGCCTCGGAGACGCCCTCGACGAGGAGGATGCGGTACTTCCCTCGGACGCGGATGGCCGCGAGGCCGACGTCGTTGCGGCGCTCGGCGTCGCCTGGGGCCTCGATGGTCGCGGTGATCTTGTGGAGGCCTTCGGGGAGCTGGAGGTTCGGGAAGGTGACCTCCTGGCGGCCCGTGGAGAGCTTCACGTCGCTCGTGGAGAGGACCTTCTCGCCGGCGGCGAGGGTGACCTTGGCGGAGCCCGGCGCGGAGGACTCGACGGACAGCACGGCGTTCCACAGCTCGCCGACGCTGGCGTCGCCGGGCACCTGGAGGTCGACCACGCGGACGTCGCGGGGGGCCTCGGCGCCGAGGGGGTAAAGGGCGAAGGAGCGGGCGCCCGAGGCGGCGCGCCACTCGGCTGCGGACGAGATGGGCTCCTCGAGGCGGCCGTCGGTCCAGACGAGCACGCGGCGCTCGGAGACGCCTGGGAAGAGGCTGGCGGCGAGCGTGAGGGCGGGGGCGATGCGGGAGTGGAGTGGGTCGAGGGGCTGGACGCTATCGGGGTCGAAGAGGGCGCGCTCGACGTCGCTGTTCCACGGGAAGACGCCTCCGCGGCTCTGGGCGACGAGGGCGGCGTCGCCGGCGAAGGCGATGAGCGCCGTGGAGGTCTTTCCGCCGTGCCTGAGGAGCTCGTCGTCGAGGCCGCGCGGGCGGTCGCCAGCGCCGAGGAGGCGCTCGATGGCGGGCTGCGGCGGCTCGGGGGTGGGAGGCGCATGGCGCAGGGCGTCGAGGACCTCACGTGCCTCTGACACGGCGCGCTCGCGCTCGGCGCGTGGGAGGCTCTCGGAGACGTCGATGAGCAGGATGAGGGCCTTCTCCTCCTGGAGGTCGCGTCGGACCTCGGGGAGGGCGAGGGCGAGGAGGCAGAGCAGGAGGACGGCGGCTCGCAGGAACCACGACACGGTGCGCCTGCCCCACCCTGGCAGCGCGCGGCTCCAGGCCATCGCGAGCACGAGGAGGGCGAGGAGCGGGAGGGCGTAGACCTTCAGGTCCGGTCTGGCGAAGTCAAACATCGCGGGGGCATTCTACCGGCCGCCCGGGCCCAGCGCCAAGCCGAAGTGCTGGAAATGACGACACCTCGTCGGCGGACTGCTGGGAAATCCAGCACTCGCGGCGGCAGGTGGGCGGGGCCCTCGGCTGCGGAATCGAGGGACGCGGTTGACGTTGCGGCGGATCGGAGGGGATCGCGGGCCGCTGGCCGACGAATGGCCCTCTCGGAAGGCAGGAGTCTTCCGAGGGGGACCTCGTCGTGGGCAGATCAGCGGCACTCGCGAGCGGACCGGCGCTGGGCGCGTATCGGGCGCGTCGCCCGAAGGACTCGGCGCTCTGGCGCCTCTTCGACGCGCACTACGAGGAGTTCGAGGCGACGTACGAAGAGCGCTTCGAGGAGACCTACGGTGAACTGCGGCCCGTCGTCGGCCGTGTCGTGGAGGGCTTCCTCAAGTGCGGCATCCTGGACTTCGGGTTCGCGCGGGTGCGCTGTCCGGACTGCGGCGACGAGTACCTGCTGGCGTTTTCGTGCAAGGCTCGGTGTCTGTGCCCGTCCTGCCACAAGAAGCGGCAGGTCTCGTTCGGGGAGTTCGCCGTCGAGGAGGTGCTCGCGGAGGTCCCGCATCGCCACGTGATCTTCTCGGTGCCGAGGATGGTGAGGTGGGCCTTCCGACGGGATCGTCGGCGCCTTGCGAAGCTGGCGAAGGCGGCCTACGCGACGGTGCGGGAGTTCCTGCAGTCGGCGGTCGGGGACGGCAGCGCGGTTCCTGGGGCGATGGCGTGCGTGCAGAGCTACGGGGAGTTCCTGGACTGGCACCCTCACGTACACTGCCTGGTCTCATGGGGGTGCTTCCGGAAGGACGGGAGCTTCGCCGCGGTGGACCAGGTCCCCGCGGCGGTGGACCTCGAGAAGCTGTTCCGCCACAAGGTGCTCAGGATGCTCCTGGACGAGGGGGCGATCGACGAGAGCGTTGTCGCGAAGCTGCTCTCGTGGAAGCACACGGGGTTCGGCGCGTTCGTGGGCCACGAGCTCCCCGCGAAGGACCGTGAGGCGCGGGAGGCGGTGGCGCGCTACCTGGTGCATCCCCCGGTGGTGGTCGGTCGGATCCTGACGGAGGAGAACTCGGAGCAGGTGGTCTACAAGGGGGACAAGATCCACCCGCGCCACGGGGCCAACTTCCGCGTGTTCGAGCCGGTCGAATTCATCGCCGAGCTCGTCTCGCACATCCCGAACGTGCACGAAAAGACGGCGATCCATTACGGGTGGTACTCGAACAAGACGCGCGGCACGCGCAAGGCGGAGGCGGCCGCCGTATCGTCGTTCGCCCCCGCGGAGGGGGAGGGTTCGGCGACCGAGGCCGACCGCGCGCCCGCCGAGGTCCGCCGAAATTGGGCGCGCATGATCCGTCGCGTGTTTGAGGTGGACCCGCTGATCTGCCCGCAGTGCGGCGGAACGATGCAGATCGTCGCGCTCATCGAGAAGCCCGAGGTCGTGAGACGCATTTTGGACTACCTGAAGCTCTCTTCGACCGAGCCGCCCGGTCGCTCCCCGCCCTCCCCCACCACGCCGAAGGAGCCGACCTACGAGCCGCTGTTCGACGACCTTCCGTGGGAGGAGCCGACGTTCGAGGCGGACGAGGAGCCGACCAACGAGGCGGACCGGCCTCCCGAAGACGAGCCCATCGGCGACAGCGCGTAGACGTCCGACGGACGACGCCATCGACGAGGCGCGCGCGAGGGGTTCGCGGAGATGCTCTGTCCCGCGCCCGCCCTTTGAGGCTCGCCGCGTCGTTTCGGCAACTCGACGCTTGCGGTCAGCGGCGGCGAGGGGGTAGGATCGTCTGTCGGTTGGCGCTGCGCGGGCGCCCGCCGCCCCAGGAGGGCCCCCACCACGCCCTCCGGCAGCCCATCTGGGCGAGGGGACAACGCTCCTCCCCTACCCGTGGGCGTGGTGGG
>Ga0080064_1004249_pt1 | contig 18765 bp, 18 predicted proteins | sample Subgrocontami54m_FD_69260 | JGI IMG/M metagenome (GOLD analysis project Ga0080064, IMG submission 69260) | Subsurface groundwater microbial communities from S. Glens Falls, New York, USA - GMW46 contaminated, 5.4 m (SPADES assembly) (version 2) ...
ATATACGCCGTCCCTTTAGATAAGATCTTCTCGTCGGCGGTCTGGATATGAGTATGCGTCCCGAAAACGGCGGAAACCCGTCCATCGACAAAATGCCCCAAGGCAACTTTTTCGCTGGTTGCTTCCGCGTGCATATCAACGATAATGACCGGGGTCTCCTTTTGGATCTGCGCAACGATCTGTTCAAGCGTCCGGAACGGACACGCCAGATGATAGCGCATAAATACCCGGCCCAGAAGATTGACCACCCCGATTCTTTGTCCCGAAGCGGTTTTCTGGATACACCATCCTTTGCCCGGTGTCCCCTCGGGAAAATTGGCCGGACGGATGACCGCGTCGGTCTGTCCCAGATATTCTTCCAGTTCTTTCTGATCCCAAACGTGATCGCCCAAGGTAAGAACGTCGCAACCGACCTTAAGTAGTTCTTGGGCGATTTTAGGGGTCAGCCCGGCCCCGCCGGCCGCGTTTTCGGCATTGACCACGACAAAATCGATCCCAAATTCCTTTTTCAGGCCGGGCAAAACCGCTGCAAGAGCCACGCGACCCGGCTTCCCCACAATGTCACCGATGCAAAGGATATTCATAAAATCGTATCTCGCCACGCTTCACGTTTCATTCTTCACGCTTCACAATTACTTGGCGTATTCCACCGCTCTTTTTTCACGCAGGACGATGATCTTGATCTGGCCAGGATATTCCATGCCCTCCTCGATCTTCTTGCGCAGATCGCGGGCCAGAACGATGGCCTCATCATCATTGATCTTGTCAGGATCGACCAGCACGCGGATCTCGCGGCCCGCCTGCAAAGCGTAGGCCTTGGCTATCCCTTTAAAAGAATTCGCGATCTTTTCCAAGCTCTCGAGCCGCTTGACATATGTTTCCAGCGTTTCAGCGCGCGCGCCGGGCCGGGCGGCACTGATAGCATCCGCCGCGCACACAAGCGCTCCGTAAATAGAACTCTTCTCGACCTCTTCATGGTGCGATTCAATGGCGTTGACCACCTCCGCTACCTCGCCATATTTACGCGCCAGATTGCCCCCGACGATGGCGTGCGTCCCTTCCTCCACATCCTGGCTGACAACCTTGCCGATATCATGCAACAGCCCGGCGCGCATACCGACCTTCGGGTCCAACCCCAGCTGGGAACACATCGAACCCATCAACATCGCCACTTCCTTGGTATGTTGCAGGCCATTTTGGCCGTAACTCGTTCGGAATTTCAACCTTCCAACGAGCTTTAAAAGTTCCAGATGCATGCCGTGGATCCCCAGATCGAACGCGGCCTTTTCCCCTTCTTCCTTGATAACATTATCCAATTCCTTTTTCGCCTTTTCGACGACTTCTTCAATGCGTCCGGGATGAATTCGCCCGTCAGAAATAAGACTTTCAAGCGCGATCTTGGCAACCTCCCGGCGATACATGTCAAAGCTTGAAATGGTCACCGCCTCGGGGGTATCATCGATAATGATATCAACGCCCGCCGCGGCCTCCAGCGCGCGGATGTTGCGGCCTTCCCGCCCGATGATGCGGCCCTTCATCTCATCGCTGGGCAAGGTCACAACGGTCACCGTTGACCCGGCGGTGTGTTCCGAGGCGCACCTCTGGATGGCGATCGAAATGACCTGACCGGCTTTTTTCTCGACCGTATCTTTTATTTCGTCCTCCGCACCGCGGATCCGCACGGCCTTCTCATGCACCAGCTCCTGGTCTAACCGCGACAAAAGCAAATGTTTGGCGTCTTCCTCGCTCATGGAGGCGATCTTCTGCAGGCGCTGTTTTTCCTCCTGGATCAGATCGGTCAATTGCTTGGCTTTTTCCTGGGCAGATTTTTCATCTTCCTGCAATTTGGCCAATCGCGCGTTGACGTCTTTTTCCTTGCGCTCCAAAAGATCGACCCGCTTGTCCAGATTTTCTTCCTTCTGTTGGACCCTTTTTTCCGCGGTTAGGATCTCCTCCCGGCGCTGCTTTGTTTCCGATTCAAAATCCTGCCGTAGTTTGATCGTCAGGTCTTTTCCCTGCAGTTCGATTTCCTTTTTCCGGCCATCGGCCTCCTTCGCAGCGTTATCAACCAACGTCCTAGCTCTATATTCGGCTTCTTTGAGCTTTTTCCCGGCAAAAAACCACCGGACAAGATACCCGGCGAAAAAAGAAAGAATAAAAAAGAGAAACATCACGACACTGCGCATGTATATGTTAAGTTCATCAAACATGGACCCACTCCTTTTTGAGTAATAACCCGGATGATGCGTCGAATTTTAATTAACTGGGACGGCTGACAGATCAGCTGACAAGAACACAGGAAACCGGAACGTCGTGCTCTTCTTTGGGGGGGAGGTGATCAACGATTTGAAAATCGAATGCCAGACCGATCGTCGGCGTACGTGCAGATAATCCCTTTAGAAAACGGTCATAGTACCCTTGCCCGCGGCCCAGACGATGGTTATGCCGGTCGAAAGCCACACCGGGAACGATGACCAGATCAAGCTCATCCGTGCTTAACGTTTTTTCCTTGGATGTTTCCTTGGGTTGCCTGACTCCGTAAGGGCCGGTGGCGAGGTCTTCCTCTATGGATTTCACCACGGTCGGGATCATTCTCTTTTCTTTTCGGACAATATAGGGTAATCCTATTTTCTTACCCAATTGTTGTGCGCGTTGCATCATTTCAAACGTGTCCACTTCCCCATCAAATGCCGCATAAAACAGTACGGTGAGCGCCTTTTGGAACTCCGGTCTCTTTAAGAGCTTGTTTAAGATCACCAAGCTCTTCGCTAACCGCTCTTCCTCCTTCTGTTTTCGCAAAAGCGTTAGTATTTTTTGTCTTAGTTCCGTTTTTGTATGCGTATGCACTGCTGTTTAACAACCTGTTTTGCGCCTAAAAGGCGTTTTATTCTAACATTTTTTGAAAAAATACTCAACAAAAGATTCCTTATGTGCATAACTTATTTACTATAAATAAGATATGTCAATTATTCTGCTTTACGCTTGCCGCGGGACAATCTTTGTTTGATATCCTTTTCCTGCCCCATATCTGTTGGTACGTAATATTGCGCGTTGGCCGGCATATATTCCTGATCGACATAATGATCTTTAAAATCATGGGCGTATTGATAATCTGTCCCGTGCCCCAACCGTTTCGCGCCGCGATACGAAGCGTCCTTAAGATGCACAGGCACTTCCTGCGTCTTTTTTGATTTCACGTCCCCCAGGGCTTTTTCTATGCCCAGATACACCGCATTGGATTTGGGAGCGCAGGCCACATACACGGCCGCCTGGGCCAGCGGGATACGCGCCTCCGGCAATCCGATAAATTCAGAGATCTGCAACGCGGCATTGGCGATCACCAGGGCCTGCGGATCGGCGTTACCGACGTCTTCGGCCGCGCAAATACAGATCCGCCGCGCGATAAACCGCGGGTCCTCGCCGGCATAGATCATCTTGGCCATCCAGTACAAAACGGCGTCCGGGTCAGAGCCGCGCATAGATTTGATAAAAGCCGATGCGGTATCGTAATGAGCGTCGCCGTCACGGTCATAGACGACCTGTTTTTTCTGTATAGATTCCTGCGCGACCGCGATAGAAAAATGAATGCTTCCGCCGGAATCGGGGGCTGTCGTACGGCATCCAATCTCCAGGGCGTTGAGCGCCCGACGGGCGTCGCCGTCGCTGGCTTGCGCCAAGAACGCCAGCGCGGCGGAGTCGGCTTTTACATGCAGATCGCCAAGGCCGCGTTCTTTGTCTTCGATCGCTCTGTTTAAAATGGCCACGATCTCGGCGTGCGATAAAGGATTTAACTCGAAGACCATCGACCGTGAAAGAAGCGGCCCGGTCAAAGCGAAAAATGGATTAAAGACCGTGGCGCCGATCAGGATCAGCTGTCCCTGCTCCAGATCGGGCATCAAGACATCTTGCTGGGCCTTATTGAAACGATGGATCTCGTCGATAAAAAGGACCGTTTTGCGCCCCGTGGTGGCGAATCGATTCTGGCTGGCGGCAATGATCCGGCGCAGGTCATCGACGTTGGCGGCAACGGCATTGATCCGTTCCACCTGGGCATTCGTTCTCTGGCTGATGCAATGGGCCAGCGTCGTCTTGCCGGTACCGGGCGGGCCATAAAGAATGAGCGAGCTAAGCCGGTCGGACCCAACGGCCCGTGTCAGCAGCTTGCCTTCACCGACAATGTGTTCCTGGCCAACGTATTCTTCTAAAGACCGCGGGCGCATCCGCACGCTTAAAGGAGTTTCCTTCGATAGGACCTCTTTGTCGATGGAGAATAAATTTTCTGATGTTGATGGCTGGTGTGAACGTTTGCTCATGCGCTAGAATAGGTGGGAAGGAAACCCCGCATATGCCGTCGAGAAAGATTTGATCGAACCAATCTCAATCAAGTGGGAGCCTCTCTGAAGGCTGTCCAAAGACAGCCCAGAAGTCAAGCGTCCCTATTTAGCAGTGTTGGTTTTAAAATACCTCCTCTAACGAACACCGCAGGGCGTAAAACTAACGAAATTATAACACAGAACAGGATCTCAAAACAATAATTCTGCGGATAGGCAAAGACGTTTTAGCGCTGTATGGCCCCCAGCTCCTCAGCAAAGGCGCGGAGGATCTTTGCATGGACATCGTTGACCTCTTCTTCGCGCAAAGTCCGGTCAGGAGCCTTGTAGCGCAGGGAAAAAACAATGCCGCGTTGCCCGACAGGGATCTTTTCCCCGCGGTATTCCTCATTGAATTTCACGGAATTCAAGATCCCGCCCCCCAAACGAAAGGCCATCGCGCACACCTGCTGGAACTGCACGGAATTCTTAACCGCCAAACTGACATCGCGCGCGATCGTAGGATATTGCGAAACGCTCCGATAAGATTGTCGGGGTGAATAAAAACGCCGGAGCTCCTCAAGATTGACCTGGGCAAAAAAAACATTCTTTTGTTTAATGTCCCAGTTGATCAAAACATCTTCTTCGATCTTTCCCAAAAACCCGACCTCCCCGCCCTGCACCAAAACGCTGGCACTCTGTCCTTTTTCCAAAAATGGCTGGGAGTTGCTTTCAAAACGTATTTCCTGACGGCAGGTGCGTGCGATCGTCTGCTCAACAATGCCTTTGATGTCATAAAAATCCGCTTCAGGCTTTCCGGTCTTGCGCCAATCTTCATCGAGCCTGCCGGTCAGGATGATCCCAAGCGTCTCCTGCTCCCCGCGCGGGCCGTAAATCTTCCCGATCTCAAAAAGTTTCAAATTTTTCTGCCCGCGGTTGATATTAAAAACAGTTGCCGACAGCAAACTCGGCAAAAGCGAAGGACGCAACAGACCCTGGTCTTGAGCAAGGGGGTTTTGTATCTTCACCCCGCGCAAATGCGTTTGCTTGGTCCGGATCAGATCTTTTTCGTTGATCATCGCGTAGCTGACCGTTTCATTGGCCCCCTGGGCCAGAAGCAGCACCCGGACCGCCGGCCGGAATTTTTGAGAAGGCTCCGGCACCACGTTAGTTGTGGCGACCGCCGGCAGGCTCGCCGGTAATTCGTCGTAACCGACAACACGCGCGATCTCCTCGACGACATCCACCTCGCCCTTGATGTCCTTGCGAAACGCGGGGGGCGTGACTTTTAAAACGTCTTTTTTGCCAGCCGCCACCGCGCACCCTAGCCGCTGAAGAATATTTTTACATCGCGCCGTTGTCAGAGTCGACCCCAAAAATTCGTTGACCCCGTCTTTGGTCACAGTAATGGCCGGACCTTTTGATTTTTCCCTGGTTCCCGTCTCCTCATCGCTACGGCCAGCCACATTCCCGCCAGCGGCATCCAGGATAAGTCCGATCGCCCGGTCCGCGCCTGTCTTAACGGTTTCATAATCCACGCCTCTTTCAAAACGGTAGGAAGATTCGCTGGAAATCCCCAGCGCGCGCGAGGCGCGACGGATCAAAGCGGAATCAAAATAAGCGCTTTCCAATAAAATATTTTTCGTGGTCGCCGTGACTTCCGTATCCTTGCCGCCCATAACACCGGCGATGGCCACGGGCCGGCGCGCGTCGGCGATCACAAGAATAGCGGGATCCAACCCATATTCGACACCATCGATCGCGGTGATCGTTTCCCCTTCTTGCGCCCGGCGGACAATGATCTTGCCACCCTCCAATTTGTCATAATCGAACGCATGCAAAGGCTGCCCGGTTTCCAGCAAACAAAAATTGGTAATATCCACCACGTTATTGATCGACCGCGCTCCCAAGGCGGTGATGCGCTTTTGGATCCAAGCAGGCGTTTCACCGACGCGGACGTTGCGGACCAGCGTCCCGTTGTACCGCAGGCAGCCTTTTTTGTCCAAAATCTTAATGCTGCAAGGCGGAAGAGATGATTTCACGGGCTTGAGCTTAGGTGTCTTGCGGGAAACATTCAAGATAGCGGACACTTCGCGGGCGAGGCCGAGCATGTTCAGACAATCGGGACGGTTCGGCGTGATCTCCAACTCAAAAACAGTGTCTCCATCGACGGTCGCGATCTTCTCCACCTCCAGGCCCGCCATCGTCAATTTGTGGGCGAGCTTTTCCGGCGAAACGCCGACCGTCACGTAATCCCTAAGCCAGTTAAGACTGAATTTCATGGAATCAGAACTGCTCCAAAAACCTTACATCGTTTTCAAAAAATAAACGGATATCTTCGATGCCGTACTTAAGCATGGTTATCCGCTCCACACCGAGACCGAAAGCCAATCCTTTATATTTCCCTTCCGGATATCCCGCGGTGACAAACACCTTCGGATGCACCATGCCACAACCCATGATCTCAAGCCATCCCTTGCGCCGGCAGACCGAACAGCCCTTACCATCGCAGATATAACAAGAAATGTCGACCTCCGCGGATGGTTCCGTAAAAGGAAAAAAGTGCGGACGAAATCTCATTTTGATCTTTTCCCCGAACAATCGTCGGCAAAACACGGTCAAAAGACCTTTGAGCTCGGAAAATTTCACGTCCTCATTGACCAAAAGCCCTTCGATCTGGTGGAACATAAAAGAGTGGCTGGCGTCCACCGCATCGGGCCGGTACACGCGACCGGGGACGATCACGGCCAAAGGCGGCTGATTTTTCTGCATGACCCGTATCTGGGCCGGAGAGGTGTGGCTGCGCAGTAATTGATAGCGTCCCTGGTGCCCGGGGTCAGGAAGCTCGAGATAAAACGTGTCAAAGGCATCACGTGAGGGATGATCAACGGGGATGTTCAGGGCCGTGAAATTGTTGAATTCCGTTTCGATCTCGGGTCCTTCCTGAACGACAAAACCCAACCCCTCAAAGATCCCGCAGATCTCATCGATCGTCTGCGTCAAAATGTGCTGATGCCCGATAGTAGAAGCCACACCGGGGATGGTAATATCGGTGTCCGGGGGCGCCTGGGCTTGCTTGCCCTTGATCTCTTTCTGCTTTGTTTCGATAATGGCGGAAATATTATTGCGCAGATCGTTGGCGTTTTTGCCGACAAGGGGTCTTTGATCATGCGGCAGGCTTGAAAGGGAAGCATAGATCTCCTGGAGCAATCCCTTGCGCCCGAGATATTTGGTCCGGAACGCCTCCAGGCGCTGGAAGTCCAAAATATACTTGGCTTCCTGCTGAACGGTATCCTCGATCTCCTGGAAATTCCAGCTCATGCGAAGTGCCTTAGAATATCGGCCGATCGTCTATCCGGTTTTCTTGGCCAGTTCGACGAGTTTTTGGAAAGCATCCGGCGAATTAACAGCCAGTTCAGCGATCATCTTGCGATCAACACCAACTTTGGCTTGCTTAAGACCGTTGATAAAACGGCTGTAAGTGATTCCCGCTTCCTGACAAGCAGCATTAATGCGCACGATCCAAAGCGCCCTGAAGTCACGTTTTTTAACCTTGCGGTCACGAAAGGCGTACGTACGCCCCTTGATCAACGAACGTTTGGCCTGGCGATAACGCGTGTGTTTCTGCGCGAATTGACCTTTGGTCTGTTTTAAAACGCGCTTTTTTCTTTTATGTGTTGAAACTGCGTGTCTGACCCTAACCATAAGGCAACAGCCTCCTTATCTTCTTTGCATCGACGGCCGCAACATATGAACTGTGACGCAACTTTCGCTTGGCCTTGCGAGACATCTTCCCTAAAAGATGCCCCCGGCGGGCGCTTCGTTTTTTTATCTTGCCGGATTTGGTCAGCCGAAACCGCTTGGCCACCGACTTATTCGTTTTTAACTTAGGCATCTTGTTCCCTTTCTTGTCCTGCCGTTATGGCTTGGTTGCGCTGGGACTTATGACAACGCTCATCACGCGGCCTTCCATGGACGGATTTCTTTCCGCCTGGCCGCACTCGGCAAGATCGACGATCACGCGGGCGAGAATCTTTTCGCCAAGATCCTTATGCATCATCTCGCGCCCGCGAAAAAACATGTTGATCTTAACTTTATCTTTTTTCTCCAGGAAAGTTCTGGCCTGCTTGACCTTGATCTTGTAATCCCCGTCACCGATATTGGGCTTAAGCCGTATCTGCTTTAAATGCATCACGTGCTGATTCTTCTTGATTCGTCGTTCTTTTTTCTCCTGGTCATATTTGTATTTGCTGTAATCGATGATCCGACACACGGGCGGGTTGGCCGTCGGGGCGACCTCAACCAGGTCCAGGCCGTGTTCCTGCGCGAGCTCAATGGCCCGGCGCACCATCAAAACCCCAAGTTGTTCAGAATTTGGACCGATAACACGCACCTCAGGGACTCTTATGCGTTCATTAATACGGATAAATTTCTGAATGGGCACACCTCCTGTTAAATTTTTCTGGAAACGATTTCATCCTGGATCTGGCTTATAAACGTTTTTAACTCTTGCGCGCCCTGGTCGCCTGTGCCGTATTTTCGGACAGCGACTTTGTTTTCTTGCGCTTCTTTGTCGCCAACGACCAAAAGATACGGGACCTTCTTAACAGTGCCTTCACGGATGCGCTTACCTAAGCTTTCATTTCGAGAATCAATTATAACCCGCACTCCGGCTTTTTGTAAATCATCTTTTACGCGCTGCGCATATTCTTCATGGTCACTGCGGATCGGGATGATCACCGCCTGGGTCGGCGCCAGCCACACCGGGAACGCCCCGCCGTAATGTTCAATAAGTGTTCCGATGAAACGCTCAATGCTTCCCAAGATCGCCCGGTGGATCATGATCGGCCGGCTTTCCGCTCCCTGCTCATTGATATAAGAAAGTTTAAATCGTTCCGGCAGGGAAAAATCGCACTGGATCGTGGCACATTGCCATTCGCGTCCGATGGCGTCTTTGAGCTTGATATCAATTTTAGGACCATAAAAAGCGCCTTCACCTTCGTTGATCACAAATGGTAATTTTTTCTCTTTGAGCGCGTCTTCAAGCGCCTTTGTGGCTATTGCCCAGTTCTCTAAAGTACCGATATAATCCTCGGGCCGCGTGCTTAATTCGATATTAAGGTTCTCAAACCCAAAATCTTTCATCACCGCAAAAGTAAAATCAATCACTCCTTCAACCTCGGGTTTAATTTGATCTTGCCGGCAGAAAATATGCGCATCATCTTGCGTAAATCCGCGCACGCGCAAAAGTCCGTGCAAAACGCCAGCTTTTTCTTGGCGGTAGACTGTCCCTAATTCAAAAAAACGCACGGGTAAATCCCGATACGAACGAATTTTCGAATTATAAATCAGAATATGCCCCGGACAATTCATGGGCTTGACCGCGAATTCCTCATCATCGACTTTAAAAAAATACATCAGGTCGCGATAATGTTCGGCGTGGCCGCTGATCTCCCAAAGCTTGCTTTTTAACATGTGGGGCGTCATGACAAATTCATATCCGCGCTTCAGGTGCTGTTCGCGCACATAATCTTCAATTGTTTTGCGCAACATTGCGCCAGCCGGATGATAAAAGACCAACCCGGCTCCAGCCGTTTCGTGATAAAAATTAAAAAGATCTAATTGAACGCCGAGTTTGCGATGATCGCGTTTTTCGGCCTCTGCCAAATTTTTTAGATGCTCGTCCAATTCTTTCTGGGTAAAAAAAGCTGTCCCGTAGATCCTCTGCAACATCGGCCTTTTGGCATCCCCGCGCCAGTAGCTTCCGGCCACACTCAACAATTTGAAGGCTTTGATCTGCCCGGCATTTTCGATGTGCGGCCCTTTACAAAGATCGAACCATTCCTCCCCGGTTTTAAAAAAAGAAACTTCCTTGTCCGGTAACCCTTCGATCAATTCAACCTTGTAAGATTCTTTCTGTTTTTTAAACAACTCGATGGCTTCCTGGCGGGGCATGGAATATTGCGAGAATTTCGGCTTGCGCTCGATGATCCGACGCATGGCTTTTTCAATTTTCGCTAAGTCCTCGTCGGAAAATGACTCCTTGCGGTCAAAGTCGTAATAAAATCCGTTTTCAATGGCCGGGCCTATGGTGACCTTGGTATCCGGCCACAATTCCTGCACCGCCTGGGCCATCACGTGCGAACAGCTATGTCTTAATTTGTCTAAATCGGTTTTGTATTCCATGAAATTATGGTGGACCCAAGAGGGATCGAACCTCTGACCTCTTCCATGTCAAGGAAGCACTCTAACCAGCTGAGCTATGGGTCCAAAAATTTTCCAGTTATGATTTGCCCTGACTCAGGCGGAGCCTCGTCAGGGCCCATTATGTTTTTTCTATAATGGGCAAGGAGGGAGTCGAACCCTCACAACCTTGCGGTCACAGGATTTTAAGTCCTGCGTGTATGCCATTCCACCACTTGCCCAATGAGTCTAAAATTTATGGAACGAAGTGAACATAAATTTTTAGACGAATTGGGTTTCTCCAAAGGAGAACCCAAAGTGTGGTCGCTTGAGATTCTGCTTCGCTCAACGGCTTTCGCGCTGAGCTTCGCAGAATTATCTTTCACCCTTTTCTGACCATTTGTCGAAGGGTGAAAAAAGGCGCGAGTCGGAATTGAACCGACGTATAGGAGTTTTGCAGACTCCTGCCTTACCACTTGGCTATCGCGCCATAAATATTTATTTCACCGCGCGCACAACCGCGCCAACAATCGTTTCCACATCGGCGATGTGGCCTTCCCCGGTCGTGCCGCAAGCCAATTTGCCCTTAACAGGATCTATAAAATGAACTCCCAGCGTTTTTAATCGCGCGCAATTCTCTTGGACGATCCTGTTGTGATACATCTCGGTATTCATCGCCGGCGCAATCAAAATTTTTGCCTTGGTCGCTAGGGCGACACATGTCAATAAATTATCCGCAATGCCATAGGCGAATTTTCCGATCATAGCCGCTGTGGCCGGGGCAACGAGCAAAATATCCGCCTCTTCGGCTAAACGGATGTGCGGCATCTGCCAGGAATCATCGCCATGCTCAAACATTTCACGATAGACCTTTTCACCGGCAAGGGCGGATAATGTCGTCGGGGTTATAAAGTGTTCGGCCTCTTTGGTCATCACGACCGAAACTTTAAATCCTTTCTCGCAGAGTCGACGGAGAATGTCGGCGGATTTATAGGCAGCGATGCTACCTGTCACGCCCAAAATAATTCTTTTTGGCTTGACCACTTCTTGGGCTCACTTTCCGATAGTCACAACAGGAGGTGTGTGCCGATTCTAATTAAGGGACGCCTTTTTCCCGCCGGCGCGCTTATCAGCAACCTGCTTGGCTTCGATCTTTCCCTGGGTAATTTCTTCCAAGGCAATGGTTGTGAATTTGTCCGAAGAAGGCTTTTGAATCAGGCAGGGTTTGCCATCCGAAAGTTCTGTGGCGCGATTGGCGGCCATGCGGACAAGCCGATAAACGCTGCCACCCGAATGCGGTAACAGCTCATCAATAGTTCGGTGATCCATAACGCTTATCCCCCTTTTAGGTTATACTATGGCAAAATATGCCTATTTTACAAAAATATAGAACAGGTATATATAGCACATGCGACCGATGTTGTCAAAAAAAATATCGCCCAGCCATTGTGCTCCAACCTAATAGCCGAGTGGAAGTTACAGCTTGGCCTGAATTTCTGAGCAGACAATCTTTTCAAGTCTTCGCACGGCTTTTTTCAAATTGTCATTAACGACCGTGTAATCGTAACCTTTGGCCGCTTTTAATTCCCTGCAGGCGGTTTCCAGCCGCACATCCATCGCCGCCCGAGCTTCCGACCCTCTTTTACGAAGACGCTCCTTTAAGACCGCCAGTGATGAAGTTTTGATAAAGATCTTAACGGCCCTGGGAAATTTCCGGCAAACCGTCTTGGCACCCTTGACATCAATGCACAACAGAACGTGTTTGCCTGACACAAGGAAATCTTTTACCTGTTTGTGTGGCGTCCCATAATAATTGCCAAATACCCTTTCCGATTCCAGAAAATGTCCCGCGGCCTTCTTATGCAAAAACATCTCCCGGCTGACAAAAAAATAATCGCGTCCGTTACGCTCGCCGGGGCGCATTGGCCGCGTCGTGACCGAAGTGGTCTTGACAAGTTTGTCACGCAACCGACGACTGGCCAATAATCTCTTATAAAGCGTCGTCTTCCCCGCTCCCGACGGGCCGGAAAGGATAATGATCTTGCCATTGTTCATAACTTGCGTACCCTTAAGAAAATAAAAACCAAATCACAAACAATGATGCGGCCATTTGTTTGGAACTTGGTGTTGAAAATGTCGCGTGGTCCGATAATGATTATTCGATGTTCTGCGCCTGTTCGCGGATCTTTTCGATCTTGCTTTTCAAGGCAACCACCGCGCCGACAACGATCTTGTCTTGCAGTTTCGACCCGATCGTATTTGTTTCCCGCTGCATCTCCTGGGCAATAAAATCGATCTTCTTGCCGGCTGACGCCCCGCTTTTTAAAAACGCGCGGGCCTCCTGAATATAGTGTTCCAGCCGCGACGTCTCTTCATTGACATCACATCCTTTTTGAAACGCTCCGAATTCTTCAACGGTCAGCTCTTTGCGCTTTGCCCGAAGCACGGCCTTTGAGCGCATCTTGATCTTCTTCATCTGTTGGGTCATTTGCTTAAGACTGTTGCTGATATCCGCAACCAGGGCGCGTCCCTCGCGCTGACGCATTCCGTCGAGCCCCTGGAGTGCCCGCTGCAGGCTTTTCTCCAGTGCCGGCCAAAGAGCTTCCGGGTCCAAAAAAGATTCCCTGGTTTCCACCACGCCCGGCAATCGGATCACGTCAGACAAACGTAAATCATTTTGCAAGCGAAATTCCTTGGCAAGATCCCTGGCGTATCCAAGATGTTTTCTGACCACTTCCTTGTTCAAAACGACATCCTGAGACGGTTTTTGCGTTATTTTGATCGAGATCGTTATGCGGCCGCGCTCGATATACTTTTGGGCGATCTGCTGGATCTTGCCCTCCAGCGAGCCAAACCCCCCGGGCAGATAAAACGCGATATCAAAATACCGGTGGTTAAGGCTTTTTGCCTCAACGACCAGCTTGACCTGCTTCCATACCAACTGTGCGCCGCCGAATCCCGTCATGCCCTTGATCATGCCCACACCTTCTTTTTCTGTTCCTGGATTGTTACAATTTTAGTTGGATAAAACTCCCGGGTAAGATCCTCGGGTTCGAACCAAAGCTTGATCTCGCGCTCCGCCTCTTCCGGAGTTGAGGAAACATGAACGACATTTTCATAAAGCCCGTCGGTCCGGATGCGCCCGTAAGCCCCGCGCACGCTCTGCGGCGTCGCCTCTTCGGGGTTGGTCGCCCCAGCGACAAGCCGGCACTTTTTTATCGCGTCACGTCCATAATAAACGACCGCGATCAGCTTCTGTACATGATGATATTCGCCGGCCAGATAAGCAACGATCTGATTAAAAAAAGGCTTGTCATTGAGCTGCTTGTAATGTTCCTGGGCGATGGCGCGGGAAGTTTTCGTGATGTGGATGCCGATCATCTCCAGTCCGGTGTGGCCGAATTTGGTCAGAATGCTCCCAACGAGCTGTTTGCTGATACCATCGGGCTTGATAATAACAAGGGCGGGCTCACTCATGACTTGATCTTGGCAATAATGCGGTCCAGATCATCTAGCGAATAATATTCGATGACGATCTTTCCCTTTTTCTTGCTGGCCTGGATGGAAACCTTTGTCCCCAGCGCGTTCTGCAGCTGCTCTTCCAGCGCGGCGAGTTCATAATCTCTTGTCCTCTGGGGCTTTGCCCGTCGAGCGTTGTCTTTTCCCCCCGAGCGGACGAGCTCTTCAAGTTCTCGGACGGACAATCCTTTTTTAATGACCAGGTCAAATAACTTTTTTTGCTCCCCCGCGAGTTCAACGCCCAACAAAGCCCGGGCGTGCCCAACGGACAATCCACCGTCGTAAACACCTCGCTGGATCTCTGCGGGCAGTTTGAGTAAACGTAACAAATTGGTTATCGTCGAGCGGTCCTTACCCACCGATTCCGCGACCATATCCTGCGTATAATGAAATTCTTCAATGAGTTTCTTATAGGCCTCGGCCTCTTCGATCGGATTTAATTCTTCGCGCTGGATATTTTCGATGAGCGCCAGCACCAACGCTTCCTGGTCGGAAACCTCACGAACGATCGCCGGGATTTCTTGTACGTTCAAACTGCGCGCCGCCTTCAAACGCCGCTCTCCAGCGACAACCTGATATTTTCCATCTTTAAGACGAACCAGGATCGGTACCAAAATACCTTTTTCCTTGATGGACGCTTTTAATTCCGTCAGCTTATTCTCATCATAGTGTGTGCGCGGTTGGAACGGATTGTCCTGGACCAGATCGGTCTTCAAAAAAGTGACCTCCCCTCCTGTCTTGCTGACTTTATCCGGAATAAGCGCCGATAACCCCTTGCCTAAAGCCCTATTTTCCATGGACGCTCCCGTCATTTTTCCTCATTTCCTTTTTGGAAGGAAATGACGAGGCTCGCCCCACTTTGCCACCACAGGGCGGCCTCTCACGTTCATTTATTGAACATATTAGAATACCCCTATGCAGACATTTTCTCGTCGACATCGGACTATCCTAACTCTTTTATATTCAATCTATTATGTAATTTTTGCCCAGCCCAAACAATTTCGGCAGCCAACTCACGATATTTTTTGGCTCCAATTGACGTCCCATCATAAACGGTTATCGGCTTTCCGTGACTTGGCGCCTCGCTTAAGCGAATATTGCGAGGTATTATGGTATTGTATACTTTATCTTTGAAATATCCCTTAATTTCATTAATGACTTCCGTGGTTAAATTTGTCCGATAATCCGCCATAGTAAGTAGAACACCTTCAATGTCCAAACTGGGATTAAGTCCTTCGCGGATCAAGCCCAACGTATGCACAAGCTGGGAAACCCCTTCTAGGGCATAAAACTCACATTGGATTGGGATAATGATGGAATTGCTTGCAACTAAAGAATTTAGAGTAAGGAGCCCCAAAGATGGTGGAGAATCGATGAATATATAATCGTAATCATTAACAATTGGGGCAATGGCCTTTTTTAAACGAGTCTCTCTGGACAGGGCGCCAACCAGTTCGATTTCAGCCCCCGTCAAATGAATGTTACAGGGAATAAGGTCTAAGGATGGATAGACATTTTGGATCAAAACCTCGGAAACCACCGCTTTATTGAGAATCAAATCATAGACTGATTTTTCCAATTCATTCTTATTGACCCCAACACCGCTGGTCGCATTCCCCTGGGGGTCCGCATCAACAATGAGCACGCGCTTGCCAAGTTCGGCAATGGCTGCCGAAAGGTTCACCGTTGTGGTAGTTTTGCCGGTACCACCCTTTTGATTACAAATGGATATGGTTTTTCCCATGGCTATCCAGAATTGCGGCTATGTTTCACGTGAAACATAGCCTGCTTTAAAACAAATCTCTTATCCCTATTTTCTCTCAAAATAACGGCAGGTCAAGAATTATTTTGTCTTTTTTCCCTTAAGTGTTACGCGTATTTTCGCGGGCTTTTCCCCTTCCATACCAAATAACCCGCGCTTCTCCTCACATACCACCTTTACGACAATATCGTCGCGGGAAACATTCAAGGCCTCGGCAGCTTTTTTAATAGCTTCCTCAACAGTGCTCCCCTCCACTTCAATGCTTTTAGGGGTAACTTTGATTCTCCTGTCCTTATTCGTGTCCATTAAGCCGCCTTATAAGCGCCAGACATTTTCCACTGGGCGATCGTTGAAAAAGCATAAAATAGCGTAAAATATAAAGTCAGTCCGCTGGCAAAATGGTAAAAAATAGCTCCAATAAAAACCGGCATAATTGCGGCCATCATTTTCTGTTGAGCCATTTGAGCCGGGTCCATTGCCCCCATGCTCTTCGCAGTCAATCTTTGCTGAATCGCCATAACAAAGATCATCAAAACTGGCAATAAATTAATCTCATTGCCGATAAATGGCAAAGAAAATGGTAAAATGGCGACCCGGTCGGGTTCCGAAAGATCTTTGATCCACAGGAAATTTGCCCCCTTAAAAGAAACCGAACGCCATAAAACCTGGTAAAGACCGATAAAAACAGGCATCTGTAACAGCATGGGCAGACATCCACCCAAAGGATTAACTTTGTGTTTTTTGTACAATTCCATCATTTCAATATTGATTTTCTGTGGATTGTCTTTATATTTCTCTCGCAGTGTCGCGATCTTGGGTTGCAATTCCTGCATCCTGCGCATCGAAAGCATGCTGCGCAAAGTCAAGGGATACATTGCCAGATAAATGAGCATGCTCACCAAAGTGATAGATACCCCCCAATTCGGCAGTACCTTATAGATTCCATGTAAAATACTATCAATGATCTTGGCGATTGCATCAAACAAAGTTGCACGATAATACCGCTTGATTTCCTCAAAATCCGATTTATATTTTACCAATAAATCCGATTTTTCCGGCCCAACAAAGATAAGAGAGGAAAAAGAAGTGGTTGCTCCTGGCGTAATAGTCACGGCCACAGCTCGTGTTACAATCTGTAACTCATTCTCGCTCAATTGTTTAATGGTATACCTGTCAGTCTCATAAAGAGGTTTTGTGATGGCGCAGAAGTATCGACTCCGAAACGCGCTCCAGGAAACACGGCCAGGCACATCTTTTCGCTCTTTTTCGGTAAATTTAAACGCATTGCTTTTACGCTCAATACCACTCTCCGAAGAAATAACATATTCGAATAATGCGCGATCATGCACAAATTCGCTATGTTCCTTATCAAGATTGGACATATCCAAAACGACGTCTTGCCCTTCCCATGCGGTCAGTTTGGACACATTTAGTTTATTTTGTATAGTTGTCCTTACTTCAATCGTATAATCGTCCTTTGAAACCGTATAAAGTCGCCGGATCGTCCAATCTGTGGTATCATATCGGTAAAGAATGTCCCTGGCGCCAATTCGCTCCAAAACAAACTCTGCATGATCATACTCGGGCGCGCCACCCATCCCGCGCACGGGAAGCGCCAAATTATATTCCTTCAAAAATATCTTGTGTACAGCGCCACCAATATTTGAAAACTCTACGATGAATTTAGGAGTTTCGATTGTTTCAATTTTGGGCTCACTGATTTGAGCGCTGGATGGAAGGGGGGAGGCCGCAAGTGGAGGCGGCGTAGTTATTTCTTCTGTAATCGATTTATTATCAACAGGTTGTGATAGATTTGATTTAGTTATATCTGGGCGGGATGGCCGAAAAGTAGCTGTCCAGGCGGCTAATATTAATATCGATATTATAGTAGCAAGAAAAAATCGTTTTTCCATAACAAAAAATTACTTCAGGGGGTCATACCCGCCCCGCGAGAGCGGAGAACAGCGTGCAATGCGAAGGATCGCTTTTATGCCACCCTTAAGCACACCATATTTCTCGACGGCCGCGAGGGCATAATGGGAACAGGATGGGTCAAAACGACAGGCGCGGGGAAAAAATACCCCGCCAAAGCTCTGATATCCTCTGATTATTGCTGCCAGAATCCGGGTCGTCATTGTTTTGCGTCCGCGCCGGGTGGCGTACAAAAACTTGTTTCCCGACGGGAGAGGGTGTGTGACCGGCCAGAAAAAGCCTTATTTGCCTAACCTTCTGCGCCCTTTTGCTCGACGGCGCCGAAGGACTGCCCGGCCATCTGCGGTTCTCATTCTTTTGCGAAATCCGTGGGTCCTTTTGCCGCGAAGATTAGACGTTGTCTTCAAATGCTTTTTCATAATTCGTCAATTATAACACAGGTCTTTTCTTAGTCAAGCGATTTCCGGATAAAACAGGAACAAAACGCCGTGGGACTGAGGATATTAGGTGATTTCCGTCATCTCGTCGGCAAACCGCGCTCTCGAAGGCGACAGGAGGGGAACACGCAGAAATAACATTTGAAATCAAAACTTTCTCTGTTATAATAAGGCCAATTTTGTCTCTGATGTTTATCGTGGCGCGAGCGATGTGTTTCGCTCGACGTGTGTAGGACGTGCAAAGATGTTATCCCGCAAAATTCAGATCAAAACCAACCCATGCTCGTGGAGCAAACACATAACTTCAAGGAACAGCCGACGATCTCCGCTGTGAATAACTTGTTAACAATTTTACAAATGAATCGTAAGCTACGCAATATCAATACCTTACAAATATAACTCATTTCACAATGCCAAGCCTGATTTCCATTTGGGAAAAATCACAAACACAGATCCAGGAAAGAGTGGGGAGAGCCTCTTATGAAACATGGTTTTCTGCCATTCAGGTCAAGGAAAAAATCCCTGGGATCTTAACGGTCGAAACCCCGGACGATTTTTTCAGGGCCTGGATCGTCGATCAGTACCAAAAAGATCTGCAGAAAATCCTGGACACGATCGCACA
>Ga0080064_1004250_pt1 | contig 18759 bp, 15 predicted proteins | sample Subgrocontami54m_FD_69260 | JGI IMG/M metagenome (GOLD analysis project Ga0080064, IMG submission 69260) | Subsurface groundwater microbial communities from S. Glens Falls, New York, USA - GMW46 contaminated, 5.4 m (SPADES assembly) (version 2) ...
GAATTGCATCACGGCGCTCGCGCGAAACTGAAATCCGCGCAACGACGCTCTTCCATCATCGCGGCTTGCTGGACTCAGGCGGAACTGTTTTAATGTCACAAGGTTACGTAATACTCAATAAACCAATTGCCTCTAATGAACCTATCGAACCTACACGAGGAGATCAGAATGAGGAAACTGTTCCAGGCGCTGGGTTTTGCCGCGCTCTTAGCGCTCGCCGCGCCGCTCGCAGCCCAGGACAAGGTCAACCTGTCGATCACCACCGGCGGCACCGGCGGCGTGTATTACCCGCTGGGCGGCGGCCTGGCCAATATCCTGTCCAAGTACCTGCCCGGCTATCAGGCCACGGCGCGCGTGACCGGCGGTTCGGTGGACAACCTGAAGCTCATAGGCAGCGGCCAGTCCGAGGTCGCCTTCGTCATGGCCGATGCGACCTGGGACGCCTACAACGGCCAGGACAAGTTCAAGGACATCGGCAAGGTCCCGGTGCGCACGGTGATGGTGCTCTATCCGAACCGCATGCACGTGGTGACGATCGAGGGCACGGGCATCAACAAAATGGCCGACCTGAAAGGCAAGCGCGTGTCCACCGGTTCGCCCGGCAGCGCGACCGAGGTGATGGCCTTTCGCGTGATCGAAGCCGCCGGCCTGGACAAGGACAAGGACATGAAGCGCGAGCGCCTGGGCGTGGCCGAATCGGTGAACGCGATCAAGGACAGGAAGATAGATGCCTTGTTCTGGGTCGGTGGCGTGCCCACCGCGGCGGTCACCGACCTTGCCGCGACTCCGGGGGTCAAGATGAAGCTCATCGACCACGCCGACGGTGTAGACGCGATGAACAAGAAATACGGGCCCTTGTATTCCAGGGACGCCATCCCGGCCAAGTCCTATGCCGGCCAGGACGCGCCCAACCAGATCGCCGGCGTGTGGAACCTGCTGGTGGTCAACGCCAGCCTGCCCGACCAGGTGGCTTACAACATCGTCAAGACCCTCTTCGACAAGAAGGACGAGATGATCGCGGTGCACAAGGAATCGCAGAATTTCGACTACAAGTACCAGACCAATGCCGCTTCGCCCGTCCCGTTCCATCCCGGCGCCATCAAGTATTTCGCCGAGAAGGGCATCACGCTGAAATAAGGATCGATCGACAAAGCCCCGTTGAGCACGACAACGGGGCTTTGTTTTTGTGTGGCGGCGGGGATGGCCGTGTAGAGGAAAATAATGTCGGAACAAGATCGCGGCAAACCGCAGGACGAGGTCGTCATCAGCGCCGAAGCGCTGAAGAAGGCGGAGGAGTTCATCGAGAAGGAGGAAGGCGCATCCAACCGCTTCGGCGGCGTGCTGGGGAAGGCGCTTACGGCGGCGGCCATCGTCATGTCGCTGGTCCACCTGTACGCAGCCTACGCGATCATACCGGCGTTCATCCTGCGGGCGGTGCACGTAGGCTTCACCCTGGCCCTGTCATTCTTCCTGTTCCCGGCGGCGAAGCGCCTGCGCCACCGGCTGCGCTGGTACGACGTGGCGTTTGCCGCGATCTCGGTCGGCATCATCGCCTACATGATGTATTACGGCGAGGATTTTGGTGACCGCGCCACCGACCCCAACACCCTCGACACCATCCTCGGGGTCGGGCTGGTGCTGCTGGTGCTGGAGGCGGCGCGGCGCACCTCGGGTTGGATCATGCCGGGCGTGGTCGTCGGCTTCATCCTCTATTCCCTGTTCGGCCCGGTGCTGCCCGCGCCCTGGACGCACCACGGCTTCAGCGTGCCGCAGCTGGTCGGCCATCTGTACATGACGCTGGAGGGCATATTCGGCGTCGCCATCGACGTGTCCTCGACGCTGATCATCCTGTTCACCATCTATGGCGCCTTCCTGCAGCACTCCGGTGCGGGCAAGTTCTACATCGATTTTTCCTTCGCCGCCATGGGCGGCAAGCGCTCGGGCGCCGGCCGCACCGTGGTGCTCGCGTCGTTCCTGCTCGGCGGACCTTCCGGCTCGGGCGTGGCGACCACAGTGACCCTGGGCTCGGTCGCCTATCCCATGCTGGCCAAAGCCGGCTACGGCAAGGATGCGGCCGGCGGCTTGCTGGCCGCAGGCGGACTCGGCGCGATCCTGTCGCCGCCGGTGCTGGGCGCTGCCGCCTTCCTCATCGCCGAATTCCTCAAGATCTCGTATCTGGACGTGATCCTGATGGCGACCATCCCGACCCTCCTCTACTACCTCTCGATTTTCATCATGGTCGAGATGGACGCGCGCAAGTTCAACATTCAGAACGTGGTGATCGAAAAACATGCGACCGCCTGGGCGCTGACCAAGACCTACGGCTTCCATTTCCTTTCGCTGATCGCCATCGTCGTGTTCATGCTGATCGGCTTCTCACCCGTCCTGTCGGTCTTCTGGGCCACCATGGTGTCGCTGCTCATGAGCTTCCTCAACCGCGATTGCGCGCTGTTGCCGTTCAAGCCGGCGGTGGTGGCTATCCTCGCCGCGCTGCCTCTGTCATGGCTCGCCTGGAGGCTTTTCGATCCGCTGTCGGCGAACTGGGAAACAGTGCTCGCCACCGCACTCTTGTTCGGCGGCGTAGCGGCGGCGCTTTGGAGCCAGATACGCGGCAAGGATACGGAGTTGTCCACGCGCTTCATCAAGGCCATGGAAGGCGGGTCCATCGGCGTCCTGAACGTCGCCGCCACCTGCGCCGCTGCCGGCATCATCGTCGGCGTGGTCACGCTCACCGGCCTGGGCCTGAAATTCAGCTCCATCGTGCTGTCTTACGCCGACTCGGGCGGCCAGGGCCTGGTCAATCTGTGGGCATTGTTCGGCGCGGACAAAACGCCGGCGCTGCTGCACGACATGCGGCTGCTGCTGACCGCGATCTTCACTTCGGCCATCGTCTGGATCGTGGGCCTGGCGGTGCCGGTCACCGCCTCCTACATCATCTGCGCGGTGATCGCCGCGCCGGCGCTGATCCTGCTGGGGGTGCCCGATTTCGCCGCGCACATGTTCATTTTCTACTACGCGGTGCTGTCCGAAGTGTCGCCGCCCACGGCGCTGTCGCCGTTCGCGGCTGCAGCCATCACCGGCGGCGACCCGTACAAGACCACGCTGCAGTCGTGGAAGTACACGGCGCCGGCTTTCCTCCTGCCTTTCATGTTCGTGCTCGACAGTTCGGGCCAGGGATTACTGCTGATGGGTTCGTTCAAGAATCTTGGCAATGCGCCCTGGCTCTCGATCGCGGAGGTCTCGATTACCGCAGCAATCGGCATCGCCGCGCTCGCTGGCGGACTGCAGGGCTGGCTGTTCAGGAAGGCGAGCAGCATCGAGCGCACCATGCTCGTCGTCGCCGGCGTGCTGCTGGTCTATCCCAAGGCCTTGTTCGATCTCCTCGGCATCGGCCTGTTCGCGCTGGTCATCGCGCTGCAACTGATGAAAAAACCCATGATCGCAACGGATTTGCAGGGATAGGCGCGGACTTTGGCGGGCTTGCCGCGTTCATCCGCAGCGGAATATCGACTATGCGATTATGCGAACCATCCAGACTGACATCCTGATTCTCGGCTCGGGCGGCGCAGGGCTGTTCGCCGCACTGCACGCACACCAGGCCGATCCCACGCTCGATATCACCATCGCGGTGAAAGGCCTGCTCGGAAAATGCGGCTGAACGCGCATGGTCCAGGGCGGCTACAACGTCGCGAACGATGAAATTCGCGAGCAAGCATCTCCCACGTCCAAAACATCTCTATCCCTCTCGATGGAAAAGCCCCCTGCCGGAGCGGTGGACGCGGCTACAGGAACGGCTCGGCGCGTTTGAGCAGTTCTTCCACACCCGGTTCTTTCGGGTTGCGCGGCTTGCCCGGGTGGATGACGGACACCTGGCAACTCTCTGCCGCCTCCACCAGCTGCGCATAGGTTCCGGCGTCGACGTCGGCGATGTACGCCTGCTTGTTCCCGTCGTAGGCGAACATCTTGCTGTTGATCTGGGTGCACTCGTCGCAGGTCGAGCAGCGCGCGGTCTCGATGTAGGCCTCGTCGGGCGATCGTTCCGGCTCCTGCTCCGCAGACGCGCTCGCCGCGGCTGGCGTGGCGGACGCGCTCGCCGCGCCTGGCGCGGCCGATGCGGCCGGCGCAGTTGGCACCGCCGCGGCAGGCGCAGTTGCGGTGTGCGCCTCTGCCTCCTGCTGCATACGCTCTTCCCACGCCTTCCTCTCGCGCGCGAGCAGTTTATCCGCGTGCGAATTGTGCACTCCGCCCAGTTCCTGCAGGCTGTGCCACATCTCCCGGCAACGGCGCGCTTCCCTGATCAGCCGCTCGTCGACAAGCACCTTCTGCAGCACGTTATTGGCGTCGACCATCATCACGCTCGGCACCTTGTCCGGCAGGCCCTTGCGCTCGCGCGTCAGGGACTCGTCCACCGGGATCATGCTGCCGTTCCACTTCTCCCGCGGCACCCGCGCCAGATGCCTGGCATAGCGGCGGTCGCTGGCGACGAAGTCGACCAGCGTGAAGGCAAGATCCTCCGACACCCTCTGGTGCTCCTCGTCCTCGTAGGCAAAGCCCTGGATCGGCCAGTCGAGATCCACCTGTGAGTTGGCCTCGAGGTAAAAGCGCAACGCCCAGTTCGGGCCCGCGGACGGATCGTAGGTGAACGCCGGGAAGGCGCGCGATTCCATCGCCGCAGCTGCCATCAGATACGGCGGCAGGTCCGAGGCCTTGGCGCTCGCGCCGGAAAACACGCTGAACAGGGCGGGCCCGCGGTAAGTCAGCCCGCGCAGCATGCGCTCGCGGAACTGGAACAGGTTGGAGCTGGCGGACTGCAGCACGTACACTTCGTTGAGGCCGATGGCCATGTTGGCGATCTGCCTGCTGCGCATGCCCGAGGTGAGATTGCCCTCTCCGTTCGGCGACTCCTCGAGGATGTCGTCGATCTGGAGCAAAACCTTGACCGGCAAACCCGAGGACAGGATTTCCATCAGCTGGGCATGCTCGTCCGCCTGCAGTTTTCCGGCGTTGACGCAGACCAGATAGTCGGGAAACGGAGCCAGATCCTGCGGGTCGAGCCCGTTGGCGCCAAACTGCTCGAACAGGGCGTCGTGCTTGGATTCGCTGTACTGCCCGTCGATCTCGAGCTCGGCGATGGCGATGGCCTTCGCCAGCTCGATCAGCTTGGGCATGCGCTCGCGAAACGCAGCGAGCGCATCGCTGCAACGCTCGAACAGAAAGGAGTAGGGCTTGGCCGCGGCGGCTTTTTTCGCGCCCGCATCGGGCGCAGGAAAGAACTGCTGCGCGTTGAGCACCGCGAGCAGTTCGCGGATCCGCCGCCGGCGGCTCTCGGGGAAGGCATCCTTCGGCAGGGCCTTCGCCAGCAGGCGCGACATCGCATCAAAGTCGAACGCGTCGCCGTATCCGGTCCCGACGGATGCCTTCAGGTGCTTCGCGCTGCGGCCCGCCTCGGAGCGCTCAAAATCCGCCTTGAGAATGTCGGAGAGCTTCAGCACCAGCCGGTCGAGATCCTTGCGCAGTGCTTCCGCCTTCTGTTTCTGCACCGCGCTCCAGGCATGGCGCAGCAGGCGCGCAGGCAGCGCGGCGTCGCAGTCCGCCACCTCGCCGTCGATCTTGATCGCGGCGCGGGCGCGCCGCAGGCTGTCCTCGAGCGATTTGTCGGCAGCCTTCGCCAGCCGGCCCGCCGCCTTGTCCCACAGCGCGGACAGCGGCCCGCCTGCGCCGCCGGAAACGAGGACGCGGATTTCCTGTTCCAGCCGCAGCGCATGTTTGCGGATGCGTTCGCCGTCGCTGCCGCGCGCGCAATCGGCGAGCGCAGCGTCGACGAGGCCCGACAGCGACTGCACGAACCCCTTGTCGGAACGCTTGGCAACCAGCACCAGCGGAAAATCGTAGCGCAGCTGGGTGAGCTCGCGGTAGCCGGCAAACAGGGCCGGACGCAGGCCCAGTCCATCGACTGCGTCCAGGTACTCGCTCGGCCGCCTGCCGGTCAGGAAAAAAGCAACGTGCGCTTGAAGGTCCGCTTCCATGTGTTTATCAACCTGCCTTGCTGGTGAAGTCTCTTGCTTTCGGTTAGGGCGCGCGCGGCGCGCCGGCGCGCTACGCGACCTTTTTTTTCGCTTCCTGCGGCCAGACCGTGTACTTGTCCAGTTCCGCGTCGAGCCCCGCCCTGGTCAGATCGGGCGTGCGCAGCTTGTCGGAATGCCGCAGGTCCTCGTAGCACGGAACCTCCGGGTTGCAGTACAGTATCCCGACGGGCATGGAATCGTGGCCGGAAGCGATTTCGCGCGCCCGGTTGATATCGGACGGGTCGTGCTGCAGCTGATTCTTGTAGATTCTGGCGAGGCCCGCGCTCAACTGCAGCCCGTTCTCGTGGTGCAGCAGCTGCACTTTGTTGGGATCGTGCATCCACGGGTCGAACGCTGTCGGCAGCCATTCGGTGCAGCGCTGGACGATGCGCACGAATGACAGCCCCTTGTGGTGGTAGGCCGCCTTGACGATGTCGAACAGAAGCTCCGGGATCCAGTCGACCGCCTGCGCCACGAAGGAAACGTTCTGCACCCCGAGCGTGACCGACAGCGGATTCAAAGCCTCCAGGTAGCTGCCGCGCGGGGTGGTGTTGCTCTTGGTTCCGATCGGCGTCGTCGGCGAAGCCTGTTTCTTGGTCAGACCATAGATCTGGTTGTCGTGCAGGAATACCGTGAGGTTCATGTTGTAGCGGATGGCGTGGATCCAGTGTGCGGCGCCGATGCTGCAGCAGTCGCCGTCGCCGGTATTGACGAACACGGTCAGGTCGGGGCGCGCCATCTTGACCCCTTCGGCGACCGGCAGCGCGCGCCCGTGGATGCCGTGGAAGCCGTAGGTCTTCATGTAATGCGGAAAGCGGCTGGAGCAGCCGATCCCGGACACGAACACGGTTTTCTCCGGCCGCAAGCCCTCGTCGCGGCACAGCCGCTGCACCGCCGCGAGTATGGCGTTGTCGCCGCAGCCCGTGCACCAGCGCGGCACGCCGCTCTGGTAATCTTCCAGTTCGAAGTGCTCGTCGGACATCTGCAGCAGGCACTCAGTGGCGGACATCATGTTCATGGCTTTATCACCTTTCTTTTACTTTTACTTTTTCAGCTTTTCCAGCATCACCCGGCGGATGGCACCGGGCTTGATCGGCTGGCCCTTGCAGTCGCTCCAGCAGTCGACGTCGACGAGGTAGCGCGAGCGCAGCAGAATCGCCACGGACGAATAGCGGCGATTCGATTCGTCGATTATCTCGTCCTCGGGGCGATCGCTCCAGTTGCTCTCGATGGTCATGACCTGCTTGAACCCCTGCATAATTTCCTTGATCCCAGGAGGCAGGGGCTGCAGGAACTGCAGATGCATGGAGGACACCTTGTGGCCTTCGGCGCGCATCGACTCGACCGCTTCCTCGATCGCACCCTTGGTGCTGCCCCAGCCGATCATCAGCAGATCGCCCTTGGGATCGCCGAACACAGGCGGCGCCTTCAGCGTCTTTTGCAGCGCGGCCAGCTTCAGGCTGCGGGCGCGCAGGCTTTCCTCGTTGGTGTCCGGATCATAGGCGACGTGGCTGTCGCGGTCGTGTGCCAGCCCGGTCACGGTGTGCATGCCGCCGGGCTGGCCCGGGATGAAGCGGTGGGCGAGGCCGGTGGTGGCATCCCAGTCGTAGGGCCTGCCGCCCTTCGGCACCGGGCTCTGGTCAACCGGCGGCGCCATCCACGTGTCGCTGAACTTCGGGCGCGCGAAAGGCTGCTGCGAAGTGGCCAGAGCTGCGTCTGACAGAACCACGACCACCATGTTGAAAGTTTCGGCGATCTTGCGCGCGGTGATGATGGCGTAGAAGCACTCCTCGATGGTGCCCGGCGCCATGACCACCTTCGGCGCGTCGCCATGACTGCCAAAAATCGCGGTCATGAGATCGCCCTGCTCCATTTTGGTCGGCTGGCCGGTACTGGGACCGCCACGCTGGACGTTCACCACGACCAGGGGAATTTCAGCCATGACCGCGATCCCGATCGCCTCCTGCTTCAGCGAAAAACCGGGCCCGGAAGTGATGGTGAGCGTGCACTTGCTGGCGTAGGAGGCGCCGATGGCGAAAGCGCAGGCCGCGATCTCGTCCTCGGCCTGGTGCACCATGCCGCCGACGTTCTCGAACACTTCGGACAGATAGTGCGAGGCCGAGGTTGCGGGAGTGATCGGGTACATGGCGCAGATTTCCATCCCCGATGCGAGCACCCCAAGGGCCAATGCCGTGTTACCGTTGACCACGATCTGCGGCTCGGTCGAGCGCACCGCCGGGATGCTGTAGCAAAAGTCGAGATTGGCTTCTGCCCATTTGTGACCCCCTTCGAGCAGCTTGATGTTCGCATCGACCACGCTCTGGTCCTTCTTGCCGAAAGCGAGCACGATCTGATCCACCGCCAGCTTCAGCTCCAGACTGTAGAGGTGGCACAGCATTCCCAGGGCGAACATGTTCTTTCCGCGCTTCGCATCCGCGACCAGAGTACGGCACTCCTGTTCCATCGGGATTTCGTACACCCTGTAACCTGCGGCCACGACCCGGTCATAGGTCTCGATGTAGGAGGCCACAATCCTCGGGTCGGAGTGGCTGCGCCACATGCTTTCCAGCAGGATGATGCAGTCGGGTTTGAGTTCTTTCGCCCGCACCCGTCCGAGCAGCACCTGTTCGTTGAATGCCACCACGAGGTCGGTCTCGTCGCCGCCGTTGGTGATGTATCCGGAGCCGATGCGGATGCGATTGCCGCTGGCGCCGGCGACGCTGCGCGCCGGCGGGCGGATTTCGGCGGGTATGATTTCCGTGGTCCAGATGCCGTTGCCCATCTGCGCCGCTATCGCGCCCAGCGACTGGCCGCACTTTTGCGCGCCCTCGCCGGAATCGCTGATGATTTCGACAATGTGCTCTTTCAGCTTGATCGCCGCTTTCCTGCCCGCAGGCGCTCGAGTCTTATTGCCGGGTTTCTGCATCGACTTCTGTATGGTCATTTCGTTCATGGTTTTTCCGTAGCCGCTGTTGAGCGCGCTGTTGAGTATTTATGCCGCCGGGTGATGGGTCACGGACCCGCCAGCCTAGGCGATGCGCACGCGCGCGAAATTCCGCTCCCTCGTGTCGATTCCGAATAGTGTGCCTGCGCCGGTCCCGTCCCCGCTGATATAGGTAAGCGCGGGATCGCGGATTCCGAGATAAGCCTTCATGCTGCGCGCAGCCTTGCGGCCGGCGCCCATGGCTTCGATCACGGTCGCCGCGCCGGTGACGATATCGCCGCCGGCAAACACGCCCGCCACCGAAGTGGCGAGGTTCTCGTCGGCGCCGATATAACCCCATTGGTTCAGCTTGAGCTTGGAGGTCTGGCCCATGACCGGATTCGCATTGGTGCCGATCGCGTACACGATCAAATCGGTCTCGAAATCGAACTCGCTGCCGGCGACCGGAACCGGCCGGCGCCTGCCCGAATCGTCCGGCTCGCCCAGTTCCATGCGCACGCAGCGCATGCCGCGGACGCTGCCCTTGCCGTCGTCCAGGACCGACACCGGATTGGTGAGCCAGTGGAACTCCACCCCTTCCTGCTCGGCGTGATGGACTTCCTCCGCCCGCGCCGGGGCTTCGGTGCGCGAGCGCCGGTAAATGCAGTACACCTTCTCCGCACCCAGCCGGATGGACACGCGCATCGCGTCCATCGCCGTGTTGCCCGCGCCGACGACGGCGACCCGCTTCCCGATCGGCAGCGGCGTATCGAAGTCCGGAAAATCCCTGGCACGCATCAGGTTGCAGCGCGTCAGCAGCTCATTGGCCGAGAGCACGCCGTTCAGCGAATCCCCGGGAATTTTGAGCATCGTCGGATAGCCGGCGCCAACGCCGACGAAAACCGCGTGAAAGCCCATCTCGCCGATCATCTGCTCGATGGTGAACAGGCGGCCGACCAGGGTATTGCATTCGAACTTGACCCCGAATTTTTTCAGATTGTCGATCTCGGCGTCGATCACCGCGTTGGGCAGGCGGAAATCGGGGATGCCGTATCTCAATACGCCGCCCGGCTGATGGAAGGCTTCGTACACGGTTACGTCGCACCCCGCCTTGGCCATGTCCGCCGCGCAGGCCATGCCGGCCGGCCCCGAGCCGACGATCCCCACCTTGAACCGGTTGGGCTCGATATAGGGAATGTTGACCCAACCCTCTTTGATGGCGGCATCCCCGACAAACCGCTCCAGCCGTCCGATGGCGACCGCTTCGAGCGACTCGCCGACGGTGCACACGCCTTCGCACTGGTTCTCCTGCGGACACACCCGGCCGCAGATGGACGGCAACAGATTGGTGTCGGTAAGGATGTCGTAGGCGCCGCGGAAATTCTTTTCGCCTATCTTCTGGATGAAACCGGGAATATTGATTCCAACCGGACAGCCGGCGATGCAGGGCTCGTCCGGGCACATCAGGCAACGCTCGGATTCGCGCAGCGCGTCTTCGAGGCCGTAGCCGCAGGCAACCTCCTCGAAATTCTTGGCCCGCAGCTGCGGATCCTGCTCGCGCATCGGCGTGCGTTCCTGCGGAATGGTTCGTATCGTCTTTTTCTTTGCCATCTCATTATCCTCAAGCGGCTATCCGGACCTTCGGAGAGCGCCCGGGCGGCGCCGCAGTGCCGCGACATCAACCATCAAACTGTTTTAACCTCCGGGCGCATCCTCGAACGGATCCGGCAACTCGAGCAGCTCGCGTTGCGGGGCGCGGCCCCGCGTCAGCGCGTCGAGTGCGCTCAAGCCGACCTGCTTGGTCAAGCGGCAGCTTTCCGACCAGCGCTCGTGGGCGGTCTTCTCGTCTTTGGTGAAGCGCTGCAGGCGCATCATCAGGTCGTCAAAATCAACCAGATGGCCGTCGAAGTCCGGCCCGTCGACACAGGCGAACTTCACCTGATCGCCAACCTTCACCCGGCAGCCGCCGCACATCCCGGTGCCATCGACCATGATCGGATTGACGCTCACCATGGTCTTGATCTTTCGCGCGCGCGTCGCCTCGGCGCACGCCTTCATCATCACCGGCGGGCCGATCGCGACGACCTCTTCGATATTGGAGTGCCCTGCGAGCGCGACCTTGATGCCATCGGTGATCATTCCTTTCATTCCCGCCGAGCCGTCGTTCGTGCACAGGATGAGTTCGTCGCAGCAGGCCTTGAACTTGTCCTCCCAGAAAACGAGATCCTTGGTGCGAAAACCGAGGACCGCGATCACGTACGCGCCGCTTTCCTTGAAGCCGCGCGCCTGGGGGAAGATCGGCGCCACACCCAGGCCGCCGCCCACGCACAGCACCTTCTTCGCGCGGCTGATCGGGCTCGGGACGCCCATCGGGCCGACCATCCCGTAGAGCGCTGTGCCGACCTGGCATTCCTGCTGCATTTGCTTGGTCGTCTTGCCGACCGCCTGGATCACCAGCGTGATGGTTCCCTTGTTGCGGTCGAAGTCCGCGATGGTGAGCGGGATCCGCTCGCCCTGCTCGTTCAGCATGACGATCACGAATTGTCCCGGCCTGGCGGCCTTGGCCATCAGCGGATGGCGCACCTCAAGCAGGTAAGTGACGTCGGAGAAATCCTCGCGTGTCACGATCTCAAAATTGGACATTGCATTCGCCTTCATATCGGCCCGGCCGCGGCCGGCTCGGCTATCGGGATATTTTGGTATTTGGTGGCATCCACCGGCCCGCCGTCTTCTGCGGCGCTGACCGGCTCGCCCGGACCTGCTCCCGGCTTGACGCGATTCAATCCAGGACATTTCAATGAACCGGCGCGGCGCGGGAGCGGCCATGCCGCTTCCCCAGGTGCGTGTTTCAATTTAATGCCATTCGACGTGGTTTCCACCAATGGGACAGGGCAAGTATCTTCCCGGGAGTCACGAGTTGTTTTGACCTAGATCAAACACCGGGACACCCAAGGGAAAGTGCCGTCGATTCAGCGCGGAAAGGGGCGTCGCAGCAAGGAGCGTACGCGTGAAGGACCGGGTGGGAGACCGCGAGTACGGTTATGCTCACCTCGCGTCGGCCCGCTTGCAGCAGCGCGCAGAAACGGTTGCGGGATTGTTGGGCGGCACAAATACGCCACAACCAACCGACGAGCGCGTAGCTGGTACCTGGCGCTCCGATATTTGGTAGGGCGTCGGGGGGTCGAACCCCGGACCAACTGATTAAGAGTCAGCTGCTCTACCAACTGAGCTAACGCCCCGGAAAACTAATCGGCCTGGACCGCGCCAACCCGCCGAACTATTGGTAGGCCGTGCCAGATTCGAACTGGCGACCAACGGATTAAAAGTCCGCTGCTCTACCGGCTGAGCTAACGACCCGAAAAGAGGCGCGATTCTAATTTGTCGGGGTGTTTGTGTCAATGAAATCCGGCCTGGTTGCGCCTGAATTTGCGTCGCCCGCGGCAATAAACCGCCAAGGCGGGCGAATAATCCTCATGCTTCCCGCAGCATGCGCGCATATTGCCATTTCATCGTCAGGGCCGAGCCGGCCACGATGGAAAAAAAAGTGAGCATGGAGCCGAGCGCCAGCGTGGAAAAACCGGTGATGCCCTGCCCCACCGTGCAGCCCATGGCGGTCACGCCGCCGAAGCCCATGAGCACGCCGCCGAGCATGTGGCGCGCGGTGTCCCTGGCGTCGCGGAAGCTCTCCCAGTGGAAGCGCCCGCTCGCCAGCGCGTAGGCGGCCGAGCCGGCGACGACGCCGATGGCCGAGGCTATGCCGAAGGTCACGATTTTGCTCTTGTCGGTCCAGAACATGAGCAACTCCAGCGTATAGGCCTGCGGCGCGACGAAGGAGAGCGACTCCATGCGTCCGCTGTTGGTGGCGACGAAGGCCTCCTGCAGGGTGTTCGGATCCTCGGCCAGATAACCCAGGTTGCCGCTCACGTACCAGCCGCCGACCACCACCAGGCCCACTGTCACGCCGCCGAGGATGCCGTCGAAGTTGCCACGGAATTCACGGTCCTTGAACACGAACAGGAGCAGCGAGCCCGCCGCTACCGCGCTCGCGAGGATCAGCATGGCCTTCTTGTCCGCACCCAGGGCCTTGGCCAGTAGCGACGGCAGGTCCTGCCCGGTGGACAGCGCGACCGACGCCGGATCCAGCACCGCCACGCGGAAGGCCCCGAACAGGCCCTTCAGCGTAACGTAGGCGGCGATGCCGAGGAACACGACCACCACCAGCGACTTGAGATTGCCGCCGCCGATGCGAATCAGGGTCTTGCTGCCGCAGCCCGAGCCAAGGGTCATGCCGACGCCGAAGGCAAAGCCGCCGACGAGGTAGGACAGCCAGATGAAATTCGTACCGGTATAGATCGACTTGGACAGATCGATGACGCCGGCGAGCTGCAGCGAATTCGAGCCCAGGATGGCGACGGCGATCGCAAGCAGCCACATGCGCATGCGGCCCCAATCGCCCATGTTGACCACGTCGGACACCGCGCCCATGGTGCAGAAGTTTGTCTTGTTCGCCACCGCGCCGAAGATGAAGGCAAGGGCGAAGCCGCCCCACGCTACGCTGGTCGCAACTGCCGCCGGATTCACTTCGTTCATGGCCACTCCTCCATCGAGAATCCGGCGATTCTAGTCTGGGCTCCGGTGTGCGCAAGCGAAATCTTTTAGCGGCGGAATAACGCCGCCCTATGAGCCCCCGCCGCGCAAGCGCGCGCAGGCGTTACGCGCGCTGCGCGATATAGCGGGTCGGGTCGGGCACGCCGGCGGCCTCGAAGCCCGCGCGGCGCAGGCGGCAGGAATCGCACACGCCGCAGGCGCGGGCTTCTGCATCGGCCTGGTAGCAGGAGACGGTAAGGCCGTAGTCGACGCCCAGCGCCATGCCCTCCCCGATGATCTGCGCCTTGCTCATGGCGATGATGGGTGTGTGCAGGGTGAGCCGATGGCCTTCCACTGCGGCCCTGGTGGCGAGATTGGCCAAGCGCTCGAAGGCGCGCATGTACTCGGGCCGGCAGTCGGGATAGCCCGAGTAATCGACCGCGTTGGCGCCGAAGAACAGGTCCCCGGCGGCGAGCACCTCGGCCCAGGCGAGCGCGAGTGCAAGCATGATGGTGTTGCGCGCGGGCACGTAGGTGACGGGGATGCCGTCTTTCTGCACGCCCTGGATCGGCACCGCGATGTTGTTGTCGGTGAGCGCCGAGCCGCCGAACGCGACAAGATCGATCCTGACGGTCTTGTGCTCGACCGCGCCCAGCGCGCGCGCGACGCGCACCGCCGACTCGAGCTCGACCCGGTGGCGCTGGCCGTAGTCGACCGACAGCGCATGGCAGGCGTAGCCCTGTTGCCTGGCAAGCGCGAGCACCGTAGCCGAATCGAGACCGCCGGAGAGCAGGACAACAGCTTTGCTCATTGGTCGAACCTTGCCGAGGAGCGTTTGAATCTCAAAGTGTAGGCGCGAGCTTGCTCGCGAATTCCATGATTCGCGAGCAAGCTCGCTTCCACAACCTAAACAAAAATTGTTGGAGATTCCCTCATCGCTAACGCTTGCCGCCGAGGCGCTGCTTGGCCTGCTCCGCCGCCTGAGTGCCGGGATATTTCCTCAGCAGCGACTGCAAGGTTTCGCGCGCTGCCTTGACCTCGCCCATCTCGGCCTGGCAGCTGGCGATGTTCAGCAGGGCATCCGGCGCTTTCGCGCTGTTGGGCCACGATGCGAGCACTTTCTGCTGCGCGGCGATTGCCGTCTTGTAATCGCGCAGGGCGTAATAGGCATTGCCGATCCAGTATTGAGCGCTCGACACCTGCTGACTGTCGGGATACCCGGCGAGAAAACTCTGGAACGCGGCGACCGAAGACTGGTAGTTGCCGAGCTTGAACTGGTTGAGCGCCGCCTCGTAAGCCTTGCCCTCGGCAACCGGGTCGGGCGCGGCGGCGGCCTGTTTCTCCTGCGCCTGAGCGCTCGCCTCGAGCTTGCGCAGGCGCGCGTCGAGATCGACGTACAGGTCCTTCTGCCGCCGATCCAAAGTCTCGATCTGGTTCGCCTGCACCTCGAGTTGGCCGCGCATGCGCGCCAGGTCCTGCTTCAACTCGTCGATCAGCTTGGCCAGCTCGATCGCGCGCTCCTGCACCAGGGTTTCGATCCTGGCCAGCCGCTCTTCCACCGCTTTCTGGTTCGTCCCGACCTGAGCCCTGAGCGAGGCGAGGTCCTTCCTCGCCTCGTCATCGTCGAACAGGCCGGCGCGGGCAGCGCCGGCCACGAGGCAAAGGCCCAGTAGCAGGGCGGCGTGCAGCTTCATCGATCAGTACTCGCCGCCGTAGAGCATGTCGCTGCGCCGGTTCTGGCTGTAGCAAACCTCGGTGTTGTCCGTGCAGCGCGGCTTTTCCTCGCCCAGGCTCACCGATTCGACCTGGCTTTCCTGCGCGCCCATGAGCAGCAGCATTTTCTTCACGCCGTCGGCGCGCTTCTGCCCCAAGGCGATGTTGTACTCACGGCTGCCGCGCTCGTCGCAGTTGCCCTGGATCAGCATCCTCGCATTGCGGTTCTGCGCGAGATAGCGGGCGTGCGCCTGCAGCAGCGGCTTGTACTCGTCCTTGACGTCGTACTTGTCGTAATCGTAGTAAAGGCTGCGCTTGGACAGGATGTTGTTCGGATCCTTGAGCGCATTGGGCAGCTGATCCGCTTTGGGCGCAACCGGCGTGACCGTGGTGACACCCGGCTGGGCCGGGACGGCCGTCGTCGGCGTGCGGTCCTCGACCGCGGCCTTCGGCTCTTCCTTGGGCGTACTGGCGCAGCCCGCCAGCAGGGCCACCATTGCAGCAACAGCAAGCAACTTCTTCATTCCCATCTCCTTCCTCTGTTCATTCAGTTATTGAAAAACGGGCCCCAGGCGGGCTCGCGCACGTCCGCTGCCTGAACCGACAAGCGCTGCTTCACCCTGCCGTCGCTCGAAACCGCAGCCAGCGAGCCGCGATTGCCTATCTGGGTAGCATACAGAATCATCTTGCCGTTAGGCGCAAAAGTGGGCGATTCGTCGTGCTGCCCGTCGGTGAGCACCTGCCCCTGCTTGCTCGCCAGGTCGAACGATTTCAGCTGAAAACGCCCACCGTCGCGTGCAATATAGATCAGGGTCTTGCCGTCGCTCGAGACCCGCGGCGATACGTTGTAGCTGCCGTCGAAGGTCACGCGCGCGGGCTCGCCCCCGCTCGCGCTCATGCGATAGATTTGGGGGCTGCCGCCGCGGTCCGAGGTAAAGTATATCGATTGACCGTCGGGCGCGAAAAAAGGTTCCGTGTCGATCGAGCCGGAGTTCGTGATGCGTCGCGGGTTGCTGCCGTCGGCGCCGATGAGATACATCTGCGAGCCGCCGTCCTTGGACAACACCACCGCCAGCTGCTTGCCGTCCGTGGACCACGCAGGCGCGCTGTTCGAACCCTTGAAATTCGCCACCACCTGGCGCTGCCCCGAGACGAGCGAATGCACGTACACCACCGGCTTCTTGTTCTCGAACGAGACGTATGCGATCCGCGTGCCGTCGGGCGACCAGGCCGGAGAAATGATGGGCTCGCGCGACGCGAGCGCGGTCTGGGCGCCGACTCCGTCGGCATCGGCGATCTGCAACTCGTAGCGGCTTCCCTGCTTTACCACATAGGCGATACGCGTGGAAAACACGCCGCGGTCGCCGGTCAGCTTCTCGTAGACGACGTCGGCGATGCGGTGCGCGGTCGTGCGCACCTGCTGTGCGCCCAGGGTAAAGGCGACGCCGCCGATCTGGGTTTGTTTGGGCACGTCGAGCAGGCGGAAGCGCGCCTCGAACCGGCCGTCGGCCAGGCGCACGACGCTGCCGATGACCAGGGCGTCGGCGTTGCGGTTTTTCCAGTCGCCGAAATTGACCTGCGCCACTTCAGCCGGCAGCGGATCGACGTTGCCGGCGAACAGCATGCGGAAACGGCCGCTGCGCTGCAGGTCGGCTTCGACGATATCGCTGATGCTTTGCGGCAGGGCCTCCTCGCCGGCGAAGCGCAGCACGCCGATGGGGATCTGGTTGGCGCCGCCGCCGGTGATCTCGATGGACAGTTGTGCCTGCGCCGTAGTGCAAGCCAGTGTGAGCAACAGCAGAATTGAACGAAACGCAAATCGCATGCGGCGTCCTGAAAAAATACTCAATGGATTATACCCTTCGTGCCCCGGGACCGGACTCTGAACTCAGTCCAGCGGCTTGAATTTTATTTCCAGGCCGCGCTGAAACTGTTCCGGCCTGTCCGGTCTGGGCAGTGGCGAGGACTTGAGTATGGCCCGTTCCACCGCCGCGTCGTAAGCCTTGTGACCGCTCGATTTGCGCAGCTTGACCGACATGACTTCTCCGGTGGGCAGTTGCACCACATCGAAGATCGCCTCCGGGTTGCCTGCGATGTCCGGCGGCAGCACGATGTTGCTCTTGATCTTGCCTTTGAGCTTGCCGATGTAGGCGGCGTCGGCTTTCGCGGCGAACATTGCCGCCTCGCGTTTCATCTGATCGAGGATTCTGTCCTTCTCCAGCTGCTGGTTGAGCGTTGCTGTCTCGCGCTCGAGTTGCGCGCGGATGTCCTTGCTGCGGTCGAGGTTGAGCTTGGCTTCCGGCTTCTTCGATGGCTCCTTTTTGACTTCTTTCTTTTTCTCCAGCGCGATGTCGGGCTTGGGCGGCTCGGCCGCTTTCTCGACCGGCTTGGGTTCCGGCGTGACTTCGGGTTTCGACTCGGGCTTGATCTTCGGCGCGGGCTCGACCTTCTCGGCCACCGCCGCGGGCGGGCTGTCCCACAACTCCACCATCACCGCCTCCGGCTGCCTGCTCTGCCAGTGCACGCCGAAGAACAGGAACACCGCCAGCAGCACGTGCACCAGCACGGCGAGAACGGCGGAAGGGACTTTGCCCGGTTCCTGGTACAGGAACGCGTTGGCCGCCACGCTCATCGTGTCGCGGGCCTCACCAGCAGCCCGACTTTGCGCACGTTCTGTTTCTGCAGCTCGTCCATGATCTTGAGCACTTCTTCGTAGCGCACATTCTTGTCGGCGGCGATCACCACCGCCTGATCCGGATGGGTCTTCTGCTTTTGCTGCAACGCCGCGACCAGTTCGGCGGTTGACACCGCGCGCTCGCTCGCCGCGGTCTTGCTCCTCTCGCGCAACATGAGCGATGCATCGGCCTTGATCACCACCTCCAGCGGCAGCTCCGGCGGCTGCGAGGACTTGCTCACCGAGGGCAGCTCGATCACGCCCGGATTCACCAGCGGCGCGGTAATCATGAAAATCACCAGCAGCACCAGCATCACGTCGATGTAGGGCACGACGTTGATCTCGCTCATGGCGCGGCGCGGACGCGGCATTGCTTGCTTCCCTACTTAGCCACGCCGGCCTGGCGCTGCAGGATGTTGGAAAACTCTTCGATGAAGCTCTCGAAGCGGATCGCGAGGCGGTCGATGTCGTGCGCGTAGCGGTTGTAGGCGATCACCGCGGGGATCGCGGCGAACAGCCCGATGGCGGTGGCGATCAGCGCCTCGGCTATGCCGGGCGCGACATGCGCCAGCGTCGCCTGGTTGACGTTGGCCAGGCCGCGAAATGCGTTCATGATGCCCCACACCGTGCCGAACAGGCCGACATAGGGGCTGACCGATCCGACCGAGGCAAGAAAAGAGAGATGCCGCTCCAGGTTGTCCATCTCGCGCTGATAGGTGGCGCGCATGGCGCGGCGCGCGCCCTCCACCGGGATGCTCGGGTCGGCGCCGCGCTGCGCGCGCAGCTTGGCGAATTCG